>Ga0187873_1000075_pt1 | contig 111851 bp, 108 predicted proteins | sample June2016WEW_16_1_2_FD_133012 | JGI IMG/M metagenome (GOLD analysis project Ga0187873, IMG submission 133012) | Peatland microbial communities from SPRUCE experiment site at the Marcell Experimental Forest, Minnesota, USA - June2016WEW_16_100 | ecosystem: Environmental > Terrestrial > Soil >...
ACGCCGAGGTGACGCTCACCGAGAGCTACGAAGACGCCAAGCGGATGCAGCAGGGTGAGCTCGACGCCAACGCCGCCTTCATGCAGGGCAAGGTCAAGGTGACCGGCGACATCGCCAAGTTGATGGCGCTGCTGCCGATCACGATGTCGGCGGAGTTCGCCGAGTTCCAGAAGCAGGTCCTCGCCATCACCGACTTCTGAATGCGACGCCCCGGCGGGCCGGCCCGGGCGCCCCTCCGGGGCCGTTGCGCGCTCGGTACTATGTGGCCCGTGGCGAAGCCGCGACGTTGGTCTTCCGCCTCGACCCCCGATGTCCCCTGAGTTCCTCCACCTCTCCTCCCTGCTGCGCAGCCCGCTTGTCGACCCGGCGGGCGACCGGATCGGGCGGGTCGACGACCTGATCGTCCGCCTCGGGGGCCAATCGCACCCGCCGATCACGGGGCTCGTCGCGCGCGTCGCCGGGCGGGAGCTGTTCATCCCGGTCGACCGGATCGAGGCGATGCGACCGCGGCTCGTGCAGCTGATCGGGGCGACGCTCGAGCTTGGCCGGTTCGAACGGCGGCCGGGCGAGCTGCTGCTCGACCGCGACCTCCAGTCGCGCCACCTCATCCACGTGCCCGGCGCACACCTCATCCGCGCCAACGAGATCGAGCTCGCCGAGATCGACGGCGTGTGGCAGGTGGTCGGGGTCGATCCCTCTGGCCGCGGCGTGCTGCGGCGCCTCATGCCGCGCCCGCTCGCCCGCCGCATCCGCACGAAGTCGCTCGTCGACTGGGAGAGCATCGAGCCGTTCGTCTCCCACGTGCCGACGGCGAGGATGCGGATACCGCTGCGCAAGCTGTCGCGCCTGCGCCCGGCCCAGATCGCCGACCTCGTCGAGGCGGCCTCCCACGAGGAGGGGGAGGAGATCATCGAGGCGGTGAGCCTCGACCGGGAGCTCGAGGCCGACGTGTTCGAGGAGCTCGACCTCGATCACCAGCGGGAGTTCCTCGAGTCCCGCTCGGATGCGGAAGCTGCCCGCGTGCTGGCGACGATGGCGCCCGACGACGCGGCGGACCTCATCAACGATCTCGACCAGGACCGCCGCCTCGCCGTCCTCGAGGCACTGCCGGCGCGCCAGCAGGCCAAGGTGCGACGGTTGCTGAGCTACAACCCGGAGACCGGCGGCGGGCTGATGAACCCGGACTTCCTCTCGCTCGCCACGACGACGACGGCGGGCGAGGCGCTGGAGGCCGTCCGCCGGAGCGACATCGCCCCCGAGGCGCTCGCCACGGTGTACACGGCCGACGCCGACGGCCGGATCGCCGGGACCGTCTCCGTGGTGCGCCTCCTCAAGGCCTCCCCTCAGGCGAAGCTCTCCTCGATCGCCGAGCGCGATCCCGTGACCGTGCGCGTCGACGCCGACGTCCATTCGATCCTGCGCAAGATGTCCGACTTCAACCTCTCCCTGGCCCCCGTGGTCGACGAGGACCACCGCATGCTCGGCGTGATCACGGTCGACGACCTGCTCGAGCTGCTGCTGCCGACGGGGTGGAGGCGCGACTTCGGGATGACGTCGGCCGAGGAGTAGCGCCACGTCCTTGGCGGGACGCGCCGTTACGATTGCCGGAGGGACGCGGCCCGTGTCCCGGAAACAGGCAAGGCGGCCCATGCGTGCATTGAGATCCCTCGTCCCCCTGCTGCTCGTCCTGGCCGGTCCGGCGTCGCTGGTGGGTGCCGGCGCGGTCGGGGTGCCCCCATCCGCCCGGGTTGCATCCTCGGCGGACGCCGGGAGCGTCAAGTGGACGACCTGCCCCGGCTACAGCAACCTCCGTTGCGCCTCCATCCCGGTGCCGATCGACTATGCCGCGCCCTCGCTTGGCACGCTCAAGCTCGCCGTCGCGATGCTCCCCTCCTCGAGCGCCAAGCCCCTCGGCGACCTGTTCACGAACCCCGGGGGCCCCGGCGCGTCGGGGGTCGACTTTCTCGAGCAGAACGCCTCCGCCTTCCCGCCGTCATTGCGCGCCAAGTTCGACATCGTGAGCTGGGACCCCCGCGGCGTGGAGCGGAGCGACCCGGTCAACTGCGTGAATGCTGACGAGACCCGAACGCTCATCCAGGAGGACCCGGCGCCGTCGACGCCGGTCGAAATCGCGCGGGTCGTGCAGCTGGCGAAGCAGTTCGTCGACGACTGCTTCGCCCACACGTCGCGCCTGTTGCTCGAGCACGTCGGCACGGCGACGACGATCGAGGACCTCGACCGGCTGCGCGCCGACCTCGGGCAGCCCAAGCTCTTCTACCTCGGCTTCTCGTACGGGACGTACATCGGCGAGATGTATGCCGCGAAGTACCCCACCCACATCGGCGAGATGGTGCTCGACGGGGCGGTCGACCCGGCGCTCTCGCTGGCGGCCGGGGACCGCGAGCAGGCGCTCGGCTTCGAGGGCGACCTGCACGCCTTCTTCAGCTGGTGCAACAAGGACGCGACGTGCCACAACCGCCTGCCCGACGGGGCCAAGGTGTCGTACGACGCGCTGATGGCCTACCTTGCCGCCGGCAACTCGATCACGGCCGACTTCAAGCCGATCTACGGCGGGTCCCAGCCGGTGACGCTCGGGGTTGCCGAGCTCGGCGTCATCTCCTCGCTTTACGCCAAGGCGGCCTGGCCGTATCTCGGCCTGGCGATCGACCGGGGCCTGCATCACAACGGCGACCTTCTCGCCGCCCTCGCCTACGAGTACGAGGGCCTGCAGCAGAACGGGACGTTCTCGAACGAGGAGGAGGCGAACGTCGCGATCAACTGTGTGGATGCGCCCTCGCCGCGCGGCCTCGCCTTCTACGAGCACCTGGCGACCCAGCTCGGTGCCATCGCCCCGGACTTCGGGGCCGCCGAGGCGTGGGGCTCGCTCACCTGCGCCTACTGGCCGGTCCCGGCCGAGGCACGCCCGCACGAGATCCACGCTCCGGGAACGCCGACGATCCTCGTCGTCGGCTCGACCGACGACCCCGCCACGCCGTACGGCTGGGCCAAGGCGGTCGCGGCGCAGCTCGACAACGCCGAGCTGCTGACGCGGACGGGCTCGGGCCACACCGGATACTTCTTCAGCTCGTGCGTGCGCAACTACGTCAACTCGTACCTCGCGACCGGCAAGCTCCCGCCGAAGGGCACGGTCTGCCCGAGCGACTGAGCCCTCCCGCCGGCCGGGCGGCGACGCGGCGGAGGCGCCGCGAGACCCCCTGGAGCGCCCCGCGCACCGCGGGTAACATCCCCGTGCAAGCAGTCGCACCTCGTTCGGTGAGGCGGCTCGTCGCACAGAGGCCACTGACCCCACCTGTCCAAAGACACTCCGGGTCAGGACAGACTTTCCCGGCACAAGGGATCGTCCGAAGTGGCTGGCCCAACGGCCTACGGCGGCGGGCGCCAAAGCTCTGACGAGAGGGGTGCGCCGAGGCGTTCGCCGCGGCGGTCCGTGCCCATCGGACTCCACCCACGCCGACTGGAGCTTGGGCACGACAAGGGAGAACCCCTGAGCGCCGATCAACGTTCGTCCGAACGACGACGGCGCACGTCCGTGGCGAGGTGACTTGAGGGTCCGCTGATCCGGACCGGCCTCCCGCGGGCGTGCGCGACCGAACAGCAACGTCCGCGAAGCCCGAATCTGCGGGAGGTCAACCGAGCATGGCCAGTCGCGACCATGCCTTCGAAGACGGCAGGCCCGCCGTCCTCGACGAGGCGCACATCGGAGACATCCGGGGCGCCCTCGGCACGATCAGTGTCGGCGACACCGGCGCGCGCCGGTCGTTCCTCGCGCGCCTGCTCACCCTGGCGGCGATCGTCGGACCGGGCCTCATCGTCATGGTCGGGGACAACGACGCCGGTGGTGTGGCGACCTACGCCCAGGCGGGGCAGAACTTCGGTCTCACGCTGCTTTGGACCCTGCCGCTGCTCATCCCAGTGCTCGTCGTCAACCAGGAGATGGTCGTCCGGCTCGGCGCGGTGACGGGCGTCGGCCACGCCCGGCTCATCCTCGAGCGTTTCGGCCGGTTCTGGGGCGCCTTCTCGGTGGGGGACCTGTTCGTCCTCAACTTTCTCACGATCGTGACCGAGTTCATCGGCGTCAGCCTGGCGCTCGGCTACTTCGGTGTGAGCCCGTACATCTCGGTGCCTGTCGCCGCCGTCGGCCTCGTCGCGATGACGGTCTCCGGGAGCTTCCGGCGCTGGGAACGCTTCATGCTCGTCTTCGTCGTGGCGAACTTCCTTGTCGTCCCGCTCGCCGTCTTCTCCCACCCCCGCATCGGCCCGGTCGTCCACGGGCTGGTCGTCCCCGGCGTCCAGGGCGGCGTGAGCTCGACGGCGATCATGCTCATCATCGCCATTGTCGGGACGACGGTCGCCCCCTGGCAGCTGTTCTTCCAGCAGTCGAACATCGTCGACAAGCGGATCACCCCGCGTTGGATCAACTATGAGCGCGTTGACACCCTGCTCGGCTCGCTCGTCACCGTGTTGGCCGCCACGCTGATCGTCGTCACCGCCGCCTCCGCATTCCGCAATACGCCTCTCGCCGGCCGTTTCTCGAACGCCGCCGGGGTCGCCCACGGCCTCGAGCACTTCCTTGGCAACGGCGCCGGGACGCTCTTCTCGATCGTCCTGCTCAATGCCTCGATCATCGGGGCGGCAGCCGTGACGCTGGCGACGTCGTACGCCTTCGGCGACATGTTCTCGATGAAGCACTCGCTCCACCGCCGCGCAGGCGACGCCAAGGCCTTCTACGGGACGTTCTCCGCGCTCGTGATTCTCGCCGCGGGAGTCGTGCTCATCCCGCGCGCTCCGCTCGGTCTCATCACCGTGGCGGTCCAGGCCCTGGCTGGCGTGTTGCTGCCGAGCGCGACGGTCTTCCTCGTACTGCTCTGCAACGACCGCGAGGTCCTCGGGCCCTGGCTCAACCGCTTCTGGCAGAACGTCGTCGCCGGGCTGATCGTCTCGGTCCTCGTCGCGCTCTCGCTCATCTTGATGGCGACGACGGTCTTCCCCCACATCGACGTGAAGCTCGTCGTCTCGCTCCTCGGTGCTGTGCTCGCCGGGGGCGGGGCGGCCGCAGCCGTTCTCGGCTGGCGCGTCCGGGCCCGGAAGCCGGCCCCAGACGAACCCCGCCCGACGCGCACCCAGCGCGAGAACTGGCGGATGCCTCCGCTCACCCTTCTCGCGCGGCCGGTGCTTTCTCGGGGACGACGGCTGACGATGGTGGCAATGTGGGCCTACCTGGCCGTCGCCGTTGGGCTCCTGGCGGTGAAGGCCGTCGAGCTCGGTGTCGGCCAGCACTGACGGCGTGCCGGTTGCCCGGACGACGCCTGCGGGCGAGGCTTGTCCGGTGAGGCCCATCCACGCGCCGGTGCCGGACGCACCGGCGCGGATCGGGGGCTCTCTGCGCATCGCCCTCCTCGCTTACCGAGGCAACCCGCGCTGCGGCGGGCAGGGGGTGTACACGCGCCATCTCTCCCGGGCCCTCGTCGCGGCGGGTCACCGCGTGACGGTCTTCGCCGGCCAGCCGTACCCGGAGCTCGACCCGGGCGTTGACTTCACGCCGCTGCCGAGCCTCGACCTTTATCGCGAGCCCGACCCCTTCCGCCGGCCGCGATGGCGCGAGATCGCTTCGCCGACCGACGCCGTGGAGCTGGCGACGATGTGGACCGGGGGGTTCGCGGAGCCGCGCACCTTCTCGTGGCGGGCGCGCACGGCCCTCGCTCCCCGCCGGGCTGAGTTCGACGTCGTCCACGACAACCAGGGGCTCGGCACGGGGCTCGCCCGCATGCAGGCCGACGGTTGGCCGGTCGTTGCCTCCATCCACCACCCGGTGACGATCGACCGGAGGCTCGACCTCGCCGAGGCGCGGGGGACGGCGCGCGCGCTATCGCTGCGACGCTGGTACGGGTTCGCCGCGATGCAGAACCGCGTGGCCCGCGGCCTTGCTCGCGTGGTCACCGTGTCGGAGACGTCGCGACGCGACATCGTCGCCGAGATGGGCGTCGCCCCGGACCGGATCGCCGTCATCCCGCTCGGCGTCGACACCGACAGCTGGCGACCTCACCCCGGGCTCGCCCGGGTCCCGGGGCGGATCATGACGACGTCGAGCGCTGACGTGCCGTTGAAGGGGCTGGTCTTCCTGCTGGAGGCGCTGGCGAAGCTGCGCACCGAGCGCGACGACGCCCACCTCGTCGTCGTCGGGCAACCCCGTGGCGCGAGCCCGGTGATGGTGGCCATCGCGCGCTTTGGACTGGAAGGTGCGGTGCGCTTCGTGGGCGGCGAGTCCGACTGCCGTCTCGCCGAGCGCTATGCGGAGGCTTCGGTCGCCGTCGTTCCCTCGCTCTACGAAGGATTCTCGCTTCCGGCGATCGAGGCGATGGCGTGCGGCGTCCCGCTCGTGGCGACGACAGGCGGCGCCCTGCCCGAAGTCGTCGGGAGCGATGGCGCCGCCGCCCTCGCCGTGCCGCCGGGGGACCCAGGCGCGCTGGCCGCGGCCGTCGCCCGGATCCTCGCCGAGCCCGCCCTCGCCCGCCGTCTCGGTGCCGCCGGCCGCCGCCGGGTGCTCACCCGCTTCAGCTGGGACCGGGTCGCGGCGGCGACGGCCGAGGAGTACCGGGCGGCCCTGGCGGGGCGCCCGTGCTGACCGTCGACCTCGCGCGCGCCGCGATCGTCCCGGGGACGACGGTCCTCGACGTGGGGTGCGGGGGTGGGCGCCACACCTTCGCCTGTCTGAAGGCTGGAGCCCACGTCGTCTCCCTCGACGCCAAGCGGTCCGAGATCGACGGCGTCGCGGCGATGGTCCGGGCGATGCGGGCAGCTGGCGAGTTGCCGCCCGGCACGCGCCACGACGGCGTCGCCGCCGACGTGACGCAGCTCCCCTTCGCCAACTCGAGCTTCGACCGGGTGATCGCCTCGGAGGTGCTCGAGCACGTCGTCGATGACGGGGCGGCGCTCGCCGAGCTCGCGCGCGTGCTCCGGCCCGGCGGGCTGGCGGCGCTGAGCGCCCCCGCCACCGGCCCCGAACGCCTGAACTGGGCGGTGTCGGCCGCATACCACGAGGTCGAAGGCGGCCACGTCCGCATCTACCGCAAGCGCGAACTCGTCGCGCGGTGCGCCGCCGCCGGGCTGGTCGTGGTCGGCTCGCACCACGCCCACGCCCTGCATTCGCCCTACTGGCTGCTGCGCTGCGCCGTCGGCATCGAGCGCGAGGACCACCCGCTCGTCGCCGCCTACCACCGTCTGCTCGTCTGGGACATCGAGCGCCGCCCGCTCGTCCTGCGTGCCGCCGAGCGGGTGCTCAACCCCCTCATCGGCAAGAGCCTCGTCGTCTACGCCGAGAAGGCCGTCTGATGGCGGCGGCCCCCGCCGAGACGGCCGCGGACCTCGTCGACACCGGCACGACCGTCGCCACCATCCTCGGGGCCCAACGCGACGACGGGATGATCCCGTGGTACCCGGGCGGCCACGCCGATCCGTGGAACCACGTCGAGGCGGCGATGGCGCTCGCCGCGGCGGGCGAGCTCGCCGCCGCGGCGGCGGCCCTCGGGTGGCTGGCACGCACCCAGCGCGCCGACGGGAGCTGGCACGCCTACTACTCGGCGGACGGTGGCGTCGAGGACGCGCGCGTCGACACGAACGGAGTCGCCTACGTGGCGACGGGCGTCCTCTGCCATCTCTGGGCGGGCGGCGATCCCGGTTTCGCCGCCCGGATGTTCGCGGTGGTCGAGAGCGCCCTCGACTACGTCCTCGCGGCCCGGGGGCCGGACGGCCGGGTCCCGTGGTCGCTGGATCCGGGGGGCCGCCCGGCCGCGTTCTCGCTCCTCGCGGCGAGTTCCTCTGTCCACCAGAGTCTCGTGTCGGGGGTGCGGCTGGCGGCGGCGCTCGGGCTGCAACGCCCGGACTGGGCGGCGGCGGCGGCCCGTCTCGGCCTTCTCGTCGCCACCCGGGAGTCGACCTTCGCCGACAAGTCGCAGTTCGCGATGGACTGGTACTACCCCGCCCTCGCCGGCGTGCTCGGCCAGGGGCCGGCAAGGGCGCGCCTGGCCGCCCGGCTCGACGAGTTCGTCGCCCCCGACCGCGGGGTGCTGTGCCGCGCCGACCGGCGCTGGGTGACGACGGCCGAGACCGCGGAGTGCGCCGTCGCGCTCTTCCGGGCTGGCTGGACCGACGAGGCTTGGGCGCTACTTGCCACGACGGGCGACCTGCGTTGTCCCGACGGCTCGTACCGGACGGGGCTCGTCTACCCGGAGCGCAGCGAGTTCCCTGTCGGCGAGCGCACGACGTACTCGGCGGCGGCGGTCGTGCTCGCCGCCGACGTGCTCACCGGGGGTGTCGGCTCGGCCGTCTTCAGCCGCCTCGAGTGAGGGACCACGTCGACCCGCCGCTCCACGGCAGTGTCGTTCGGACGAGCACGCGCAGGCTGCCCCGGCGAGCGGACGCGTCCTCGAGGAAGCGGCCTGACTCGAGGGCGTCGAGGTAGCACTCGTGGGGAGGGCGCCCTCCCTCGCGGGGATCCTCGAAGACGTCGTGGAGGACGAGGAAGCCCCCGGGCGCGATGTGCCGCCCCCAGCCCCGGTAGTCGGCCCAGCAGGGGACCGATCCGTGCCCGCCGTCGATGAAGACGAAGAAGAGCGGTGTCGACCAGTTGGCGGCGACGCGTGCCGAGTCGCCGACGACCGCCACGACGAGGTCTTCGGCACCGGCCCGCTCGAGCGCCTGCCGGAAGCGCCCCAGCGAGTCCATCCGGCCGGTCGCGGGGTCGACGAGCGAGGGGTCGTGGTCGGGCCAGCCGGGCTGCATCTCCTCGGACCCCCGGTGGTGGTCGACACTGAAGACGACGGGACGCGTCTCGTCGACGGCGGCGACCGCCGCCGCCAGGTAGAGCGTCGAACGCCCGAGGTAGGCGCCGATCTCGACGAGGGGGCCCGGCCGGGTCCCGAGGGCCCGGACGGCGACGGCGTGGAGTGCCGCCGCCTCGTCGTCGGCGAGGAACCCGGCCGTCGCCCGCGCGCGGTGCAACAACGCCACCGCCCGCGGCGCGTTCGCCTCCGGCCCACGCCGACGCGGGATCCGCCCGGCGGCGGTCATCCCGTGCCCGCCGCGACGGCGCTCCAGACACCGAGGCCGAGCAGCAAGAGGCCGGAAAGCTTACGGACGCGGTCGAGCGGGACGACGCGCGTGATCGTCCTCCCCGCGGCGATGCCGATGCCGCTGATGACGACGAAGGCGAGCGCCGCGCCCCAAAACACGCTGAGCGGGTCGCGCGTCTTGGCCGAGAGGTTGGCGATCACCACCTGGGTGAGGTCGCCGAACTCCGCCAGGGCGATCACGGCGAAGGTGACGACGGCGATCCGTACGCTGCCCAGGCGGTGTTGCCGCAGCGGTGGCTCCCCCTGGGTGCCTTCCCTGGCGAGGAGGCGCTCCTCGTTGTCCGCGATCTCCTCTCCGCGGTCCTCGACGGCGGCGCGTTTGGCGAGGAGGAGATAGGCCGCCCCGGCGACGAACAAACCGGCGACGATCCCGGTGACGACGCGGTGCGGCGCCAGTCCGAGGAGGCGACCGGCGACGACGGCGACGCCCGCTTGGACGATGAGGCCCGTCGCCGCGCCTGCCCACACCGGGAGCGGCCGGTGCCGCGAGGAGAGTACGACGGTGGAGATGAACGTCTTGTCCGGCAACTCCGCCGGGATCACGACGGCGAAGGTCGCCGCCGCGAGTCCGAGGTTCACCGAGGCATCAGCCGCGCGCCACGAGCGCGCCAAGCGACGTGCGGACCCTGGCCGCGAGACGGAGGTTCACCTCGAGGCGCTCGACGGACTGCTCGACCGGCCGCTTCCAGCCACCCGAGAACTTGGCGTCGACGAAGGCGCGCACGGCTCCGGCGTAGACGGGACGGCCCTCGTCGTCGAGAGCGGCGAGATCGGCGATTCCCTCCATCATCCGGTGGATGGAGTTGCCGGGGTACTGCGCGACGAGCTCCTCGAAGTGGGTGGTGATGAACCCCCAGGTTGCCGGCCCGATCGCCCGCTGGCCGAGCATGACGCCGAGCAGGTAGGGCGCGTCCTGGCTGCGGATCTCCCCGCGGCACAGCTCGTGGACCTCGGACGCGTACCCCGGGTCGGTGAGCGAGCCGAGGGCGGCGCGGTAACGGCGCTCGTCGAGGGGCGACCGGGATTCGCGCATGCGGGCCACGATGGCGTCGAAATCCGTCCGCCGGGCGTTCCAGGCGACGGTGGCGAGGACACCGCCGGCGATGTCGGCGTCGAGCTCCCCCCCGCCCGCCTGGTCGGCCTCGAAGAGCTCCCGCGCCCGGCGGACGACGTCCGCGTCCCGGCCGAACGTGCCGAGCGCCGAGATGAGGATCGCCCGCAGGACCGGCGCCTGCTCGCCCTCGCCGGGAGCCGCCTCCCAACCGAGGCGGGCGAGCTCGGGGCCGAGTGCCGATTGCGTGCGGCGGGCGAGGGGCACGCGGTCGTTCTCGAGCGCGACGAGATCGATCGTTTGCAGCGCCGTGGTGAGGACCGCCCAGATGTAGGGGTCGTCTTCGTCGGCGAAATGGGCGAGGGTCGCGAGGAACTCGTCGAGACCGGTTGTGCCGACGAGCACGGCGGCCCAGAGGTCGCCGACGAGCCCGAGGCGCTCGATCGGGTCGAGCAGGTCGAGGTGCGCGAGCAGCGCGTCGCGCAGCGCTTTTTCGTACCGGACGCGGTAGAAGCCGGTGCCGCCGGCGTTGACGAGGACCGGCGGCGGGTCGGCCGCGACCCGCAGCGGCATGTCGTCGAGGAGTAGGCGGGTGACTTTGGCGCGGTCGCCGGCGGGCGCGGCGACGATCGGGACGAGCCAGTGTGCCGCGGCCGTCCCCCGAGACCCCTGCTCGGCCGGGAGGTAGGAGAACGGCTCCTGGCGAAGCTCGACGGCGGAGCCGTCGTCCGCGACGGTCGCCGAGACGATCGGGTAGCCGGCCTGGAAGACCCAGGAGTCCATCGCGGCGCGCAGCTGCACGTTGGGGTTCTCCGCCTCGAGCGCGTCCCAGAGGTCTGTCGTCTCGGCGTTGCCGAATGCGTTCGTCTCGAGATAGCGGCGCACGCCGGCCCGGAACTGGTCGTGGCCGATGTACTGCTCGATCATCCAGAGGACGGCTGGGCCCTTGATGTAGGTGATCGGCACCTCGAACATCGCCGCGGCCTCCTCGGGGGTGGTGACCGGGAACTCGATGGCGCGGGTCGAGGGGAGTCCGTCGGTGAAGCGGGCAGACTCCCGCAGACGGGCGAAGGCGACGAAGCACTCCCAGTCGGGGTGGAAGTCGTCCTGGCAGCGCAGCGCCATGAAGGTCGCGAAGGCCTCGTTCAGCCAGACGCCGTTCCACCAGCGCAGCGTGACGAGGTCCCCGAACCACATGTGGGCCAGCTCGTGCTCGATGACCTCGGCGATCCGGCGCAGCTCGGGCTTGGAGGTGTCGGCGGGGTCGGCGAGGAGCTCGGCCTCGCGGAAGGTGACGCAGCCGAGATTTTCCATCGCGCCGCTCGCGAAGTCCGGGATCGCGACGAGGTCGAGCTTCTCCCCGGGGTACGGGAGCGCGAAGTACTCGCGGTAGTAGCGCAGGGCGTGGGAGGCGACCTCGATAGCGGTCGAGGTGAGGTGGCCCCGGCCCGGGACCGTCACGACCCGCAGGGCGATCCCGTCGACTTGGACGGGGGTGGTCGCCTCGAGGGGGCCGACGACGAAGGCGACGAGGTAGGTCGACATCGGGATCGTGTCGGCGAAACGGACCCGGCGGGCGCCGGAGGCAAGCTCCTCGACGGCGACCTCGGGGCCGTTCGAGAAGGCGAGCATCCCCGGCGGGGCGACGAGCGTCACGCCGAAGACGGCCTTCAGGTCCGGCTCGTCGAAGCACGGGAATGCCCTGCGGGCGTCGGTCTCCTCGAATTGCGTCGTGGCGATCATGTGCTCGCGGCCCTCGTCGTCGACGAACCGACTGAGGTAGAAGCCGCACAGCCGGTCGCTGAAGGCGCCTGTGAACCGGCAGGCGAGGGTGTAGCGGCCCGGTGTCAGCGGCGCCCGGGGAGCGAACAGGACGCGCTTGGCGCCGGAGTCGAGCGAGACGGCGAGCGCCTCCGGCTCCCCGGCCATGCCGGTCGACGCCCAGCCGGGTGCGATGGTCGCGTCGGTGATCTCCAGGTCGTCGGCGTTGCAGTCGAGCTCCGCCACTTCGTTGACGACCTCGACCTCGAGGCGTTCGGTGCCCGCGAAGCGGCCCGCCGCGAAGTCCGGTGTGAGCTCGAGGTCGTAGCGCCGCGGGACGGCGTTGCGGGAGAGGCGGCAGTCGGCAGGTTTCTCGGTCGCGTCCACAACACGTTGAGGCTAGTCAACCGGGGCTTGTTGGCTCGTCCTTCGGAGAACCTTGCGGCACTAGGGTGTCGGCGTGACGGGGGAGGACGGCTCGCGCGAGACGACCCCGCGAGGAGCCGCGCGACGTTTCGACGTCGTCTGCGTCGGCAACGCCCTGATGGACCACCTCGCCTTCGCCGGCCACGACGTCGTCGAGTCGCTCGGGCTGCCGCTCGGCGCGATGACGCTGGTCGACCTCGCGACGAGCGAGAGGATCCGGTCCGTCGTCAGCGAGGTCCGGCAGGTCTCGGGCGGGACGGTCACGAACACCGCCGTCGGCGTCGCCTCGCTGGGTGGCCACCCCGCCTTCGTCGGCGCGGTGGCGACTGACGAGCTCGGCGAGCGCTACGCGGCGGACCTCGAGGCGTCCGGGGTGCACGCGGTCCTGCAGCGCTTCGCCGCCGGCCCTCCCGGGCTCGGGACGGCGACGGGGCGGTGCTGCGCGATCATCACCCCGGAGGCCGAGCGGACGATGGCGACCTTCCTCGGCGCCGGCGGCAGGCTCGACTCGGCGGGGATCGATCCCGCGGTCATCGGGGACGGCCGGCTCGTCTACTTCGACGGTTACGTCCTCGACCTGCCCGACGCGCCGGCGCTCGTCGAACGCCTTCTTTCGGCGGCGCGCGCCCGGGGCACGGCCGTCGCCCTCGGGTTGTCGGACGCGCTGCTGGTTGAACGGCATCGCGTGGTCCTGGAACGCCTCGCTGGCGGGTCGGTCGACATCGTGTTTGCCAACGAAGCCGAGCTCCTCGCCTTCACCCGCGCCGCGTCCGCACGTCGCGCGCTCGGTGCCCTCGCGCTCCCCGGCCTCACGGTGGCGGTGACCCTCGGTGAGGAAGGTGCTCTGGTCGGGACGGCGGACGGGATCGTCGCCGTACCCGCCTGCCCGGTCGACGGGATCGTCGATCTGACCGGTGCGGGCGACCTGTTCGCCGCCGGGTTCTGCTTCGGGATCACTCACGGCCACGGACCCGAGGGGGCGGCACGTCTCGGCTGTCTGGCGGCGAGCGAGGCGATCGGCCACCTCGGCGCCCGGCCGGAATCGTCGCTCGCCGAGCTCGCGCGGGCGCGGGGGCTCGCCTAGGAGGGTGTTCATTTAGTCGATTTGGCCCCTAATGGCAAGGCTGTCGCCTGCGTGTATGCATCCGGCATGGGTGCAAAAAGGGGCTAAGTCAACAATCTCCTGGGGCCGGTGTGCTAGGTGCTCGCCTCGGGGTCGTCGACCGGCAGGGACGGGAGCTCGAGGTCGGCGAGGCGGACGAGGGCCGAGGCGATCCAGCGAGCGAGCGGCGCCACCTGGCCGTCGAGCCGTTCCGGCTCCTCGAGGACCGTCTCACTCAGCCGGTAGGTGCCCTGGTAGGCGATCTCGATCGCCGAGGTCGCCGTGCCCGGCTCGGCATCGAAAGCCTGCTCGACGGTGATCCCGCTGCGCTCGAGCGGTTCTCCCGCGAGTTCCGGCCGCCCCTCGCCGATGGCCGCGAGCACGGCCGCCACATCGGGGACGGCGGCGAGGCGCTGGAGCCGCAGGGTGACCTCGACCGCGACTTCGGGGTGTTCCAAGGTCGGTTCCCCGATCGACCACGACCGGTAGGCGCTCTGGCTCCAGGTCGGCCACTCGAGCCCGAGATCGGCGCGGACCCGCGGGGGGTTCTGCTCGCCCGGGAGCGAGAACGAGGTCTCGAAGGCGACGTCGCCGAGGAAGACGTCGACCTGGAACCGCTCCTCGACGGCCTGCTGCTCCAGGAGCGCCCCCTCGAGGGCGTCGCGGATCGCCCCGATGACGTCGAGGAGGATGTGGTCGATCACCGAGCAGAGGCTATCTGTGCTGGCAGGGTCGCCGCGGCCGGTCCCGCGGGTGGTCGAATCGGGCGCGAATGCCCGCGGCCGCGGCGCCAGGGCGGCGGTAGCGTCATCGACGTCGATTGTCAGAGCGGTTCGGTATCAACGATGGGGCGGCCAGCTGCGGTCCGGGTGCCAAGGGCCAGCCGGGCGGGTGAGCGCCCATCAGTCCCGGCCGGCCGAAGCAACCGTGAACTCAGTTCAAGGAGGGCTAGTGATTTCTCATGGCCCACGGATGCCCGGGATTACGGCGCTCGCCGCCGTATCGGCGCTCGCACTCGTCGCGGGCGTCGTCTCGACCGGCGCCGCCTCGGGGACCACGACGGCGCGCCACCGCGCTGCCGCGGTGGAGAGCCACAAGGGCGGGTTCCTCGCTTGTGAGGTGACCGACACCGGCGGAATCAACGACCGTTCGTCCAACGCCTCGGCGTGGGCGGGTCTCCAGGCCGCCAAGAGGGCGGACCCGTCGATGAGGATCCGCTACCTGTCGTCGACCTCGTCGAGCGACTACGTGCCCAGCATCGCCACCTTCGTGGGGGAGCACTGCGGCATCGTCATCACCGTCGGCTTCCCGATGGGCGACGCCACGGCAGCCGCGGCGAAGGCGCACCCGGACCAGGACTTCGCGATCGTCGACTACAGCTACTCGCCGCCGATCAAGAACATCGACTCGCTGCTCTACGAGACGAACCAGGACGCCTTCCTCGGAGGGTTCCTCGCCGCCGTGATGAGCAAGACGGGCAAGGTCGGCGTCTTCGGGGGTGAGGACCTTCCGACGGTCACCATCTACATGGACGGTTGGGTCGCGGGCGTCCGCTACTTCGACAAGGTCGACCACAAGCACGTGGTCGCCCTTGGCTGGACCCCGAAGCCGAAGCGCCCGAAGGGCAGCTTCGACGGGACCGGAACGTTCACCAACTCGTTCACCAACCAGGCGGCTGGAAGGGCTGACGCGACAACACTCATCCAACAAGGCGCGGACGTCATCTTCCCGGTCGCGGGCTCGGTCGGTCTGGGCGCGGCAGCTGCCGTGAAGGACTACGGCCACGGCGTCACGATGGAGTGGGTCGACACGGACGGCTGCATCTCCGTTCCGAGCGACTGCGGCATCTTCGTCACCAGTGTGACGAAGGGGATCGTCAAGTCGGTGGAGGACGTGGCCCTTTCAGCGGACCACGGCAAGTTCAGTGGCGGCAACTACTTCGGGACGCTGGCGAACGGTGGCGTCGCGCTGTCGCCGTACCACCTCTTCGCCAAGGTGATCCCGAAGGCCCTGCGGAACGGGCTCAACACGATCAAGTCGCTGATCGAGGCCGGGACGATCTCGATCGACCCGAACTCCTACCCGGCGAGCTAGCCAGCTCCCCGGGTCACAGCCCGGGTACGGTTGCCGGACCCGGGCCGTTACGGACCGACGCAATTGACGACATCTCGGGCAGGCGGCCCGGCGAGCGTGCCCGGTCTCCTACCGCAAGCTCGAGGTGGCCGTGAAGATTGAGTTGTCGGCGATCACGAAGACATTCGGTCCCCTCGTGGCCGACGACCATGTCGACCTCGCGGCCGAACCCGGTGAGATCCACGCGCTCCTCGCCGAGAACGGCGCCGGCAAGACCACGCTGATGAACCTCTTGTTCGGGCTCATGTACCCGGACTTGGGCGGGATCGCGCTCGACGGGGTGGTCATGCGCTTCCCCGATCCGGGCGCCGCAGTCCGACACGGCATCGGCACGGTGCGCCAGCACTTCATGCTCGTGCCGGAGTTCACCGTGACGGAGAACGTCGTGCTGGGATTCGAGCCGACGCACCATCTCGGCCTGTTCGACCGGAAGCGGGCGAGAACCGAGATCCGCCAGATCCGACAGGAGTTCGGCCTCGAGGTTGACCCGGACGCGCTCGTGGAGGACCTCCCCGTCGGGGTCCAGCGCCGCGTCGAGCTCCTGAAGGCCCTCTCGCGGAACGCCCAACTCCTCATCTTCGACGAGCCGACCTCGGTGCTCACCCCGCGGAAGACCGAGGCGCTGTCCCGGATCATGCAGTCGCTCGGGGCGTCCGGGCGCTCCGTCCTCTTTATCACCCACAAGCTGAAGGAGGTTCTCGCGGTCGCCGACCGGATTACCGCCAAGTGGCTCGGCGCCGTGATCGGAACGACGACCCCGGCGACGACGACGGCCGTCACTTTGGCGCCCTGGTCCCGCAGGTTCTGTTCGAGAGGCGCGCGACTTCGAGGTTTTCCGGGCTCGGCAGCCCGTGGGAGATGAGAGTGGTCTCGGGCGTGACGACGTCACGTCCGCGGCGCGGGCTTGGCGGAAGCGATCCCCGAGGCAGAATTGGCGATCGGTGGCAACTTCTTCGCGCCGGGAAGTGTAGTGTCCGCCCGCGAGGGGGAATCGGGGATGCGGAGTCAGCGAATCGCAAAGATGGAGATCGACTGGAACGAGCTACGCGCGCGGGCGGCGCACGCGGCGCACAACGCGTACGCGCCCTATTCGGGGTTGCACGTCGGTGCGGCGGGTCTCGCGCCGGATGGCCGGGTCTTCGTCGGCTGCAACGTCGAGAACGCCTCCTACGGCCTCACGCTCTGCGCCGAGTGCGGCCTCATCTCGAGCTTCGTCGCGGGGGGGTCGGTGGATCTTGTCGCCGTCAGCGTCGTCTCCCACGACGGCCGGCCGCTCATGCCTTGCGGGCGCTGCCGCCAGCTCCTCGTTGAGCACGGCAGCGTCGGGCTCCTGCTCGACCAGGGCGAAGGGGCGGCGCCGGTCCTGCTGCGGGACCTACTGCCCGCCGCGTGGCGCCGTCCCGAGGACGTCCCGTCGACCCACGCGGCGCGTGACGGCTAGGGGTGACGCCTCCGGCATCGATGTCGTCGACCTCGTTCGCGCGAAGCGAGACGGGCAGTCGCTCACCGATGCCGAGATCCGCTGGCCGAGCGCCCGGCTCGGCGCCGGCCGGACCCGTAAGAAAGACCCGGCGAGTGCTTCGGCGGAGGCTGGCCGCCGTATCAGGCCAGGCGAGGCGGACAAAACGGGGCAGGTGATCCTCGAGTTGCACGGCGACGGTGCCGAGCGGATCGGCAGGGCCCGCGAGGCGCTCACCGGCGGTGTCGCCATCGCCGAGTTGCCGCCCGACCCCGTGCCCTTGGTGCTGTGCCGGCTCACCGAGCTGCGCCGCCAGTCCGGAGGTTTGGCGGCGATGACGACCCGGTCGGCCACTAGCGTCTGGCCATGGTGCGTCCTGCAAGCTGGACCAGACCTGCGGGTGCCATTCCCGCCTGGGTGATCGCCCGAGAGCCCGGTAGCAGGCTCCGGTCCGTCGGCGAGGTCCGGCGGGCTTGGCGGGGCGTCAATCGCCTTCTCCGGGGCGGAGCAAGCGTGCGAGCCGCAGCATCAAGCGCACCCTGCAGTCTCGTCACTGGGACAAACCGAGAGCAGAGCCGCACGCGTCACGTCGAGGGCCCTTCTCCGACCGACTGGCAGGATCAGGAGACGCTCCCGTTTGGGTCCTTCCGGGATCGCGAGGGTGGTGCGCACGCATGGCCTGGTCACGGGACCGGAAGGACCCGTCTCCCCAGCCTCGCCAGCAAGGATCGCTCGTATGAGCCGGTGGTGAAATCGAGCGGAGGCAAGCGGGAGTCCGACGGGGTCGTCGTGGCGTGGATGGAGGTGCACCACAACGCATCCGGAGGGACGGGCCCCGACTCCGGTCACGCTGGCCGGGCAGGCAGGTGCAAGCACATGACCAGGACCGCCTGGTCCAACCTCCCTGACGGGCGCATGCCCGCAGTTCACGTGCCACACACCCCGAGAGCCGGCTATGGGCACGGAACAGGTCGCCCTGGCGCCGTCGTGTCGCCGTGTACGCAGCCAGCCGGGGCGACTGCTGGCGGGTGGCGGTGATGCGGCGGTACGCGGGAGATGACCTTGCCGTGCCAACGACACCGTCGACACTCCGCAGGCGGAAAAACCCCGCGTGCGGATGGAAAGGGGGATGGGGAACCGGGCTCGCCACGCGAGCACCGCGCCCCTGACTGCCAATGTCGGACACGGTTCCCACGCTCGATGGGATAGCCCGGTCCCCGAAGGTCCTGTTGCACGACCACCTCGACGGCGGGCTCCGTCCGGCGACGCTCGTCGAGCTCGCCGCGGAGTACGGCTACCACGGTCTGCCGACGACCGATCCCGTCGAGCTCGCCCGCTTCTTCGCCGTCGCCGAGCCCCGGCGGGATCTCGTGCGTTTCCTCGAGGGTTTCGCGCACACCGTGGGCGTCATGCAGCACAAGGACGCGCTCGAGCGGGTTGCCTTCGAATGTGTCGAGGACCTCGCCGCCGACGGCGTCGTCTACGCCGAGGTGCGGTTCGCGCCCGAGCTCCACACGGAGAGAGGGCTCCAGCTCGTCGAGGTCGTGGAGTCGGTCCTCGCGGGCTTCCGGGCCGGCATGGCCGTCGCGGCGAAGGCGCGCCGGCCGATCGTCGTCCGGGCGCTGCTCACCGCGATGCGGACCGCGGCGCGTTCACTGGAGATCGCCGAGCTCGCCGTGCGCTACCGCGGCGCCGGCGTCGCCGGGTTCGACGTCGCGGGGGCCGAAGCCGGGTATCCACCGACCCAGCACCTCGACGCTTTCCAGCTCGTGCAGCGGGAGAACTTCCACGCGACCCTGCACGCCGGGGAGGCCTTCGGCCTTCCGTCGATCTGGCAGGCGCTCCAGTGGTGCAACGCCGAGCGTCTCGGCCACGGGGTGCGGATTGTTGACGACATCACGGTCGGCCCCGACGGCGAGGTGACGCTCGGCCGTCTCGCGAGCTACATCCGCGACACCCGCGTTCCCCTGGAGCTCTGCCCGACCTCGAACGTGCACACCGGCGTCGTCGCCGAGCTCGCCGACCACCCGATTGGCCTGCTGCGCGACCTCCACTTCCGGGTGACGGTCAACACCGACAACCGACTGATGAGCGGGTTGACGCTCTCCTCGGAGCTGGCGGCGTGCGCCGCCGCCTTCGGGTGGGGCTGGGACACGCTCAGCTGGCTGGCGATCAACGCGATGAAGAGTGCCTTCTATCCCTTCGACGACCGGCTCGTCATCATCGAAACGATGATCAAACCCGGCTTCGCGAAGGTGCTCGGCCGGTCCTCGGAATCCGAGGACCGGAGCTGAAAGAGGCGCTCCTCATCCCGCCAGCAGCTCGCTGACGGCCCGGCGCAGCGCGGTGAGCAGTGCGCCCGCGCGGTTGCGCGCCGCGGCGAGCCCGGACCGGCCCGGCGGCTCGGTCACGGCCTCGAGGTACGCCTTGAGCTTCGGTTCGGTCCCGCTCGGGCGCACGACCACCCGGGCCGCCTTCCCCAGCCGCCAGGTGAGCACGTCCGCCGGCGGGAGCCCACCTCCGCCTGCGAGGTAGTCGACGACCTCGGTCACGGCGAGACCGGCGATCTCGGCCGGCGGGCGGCTGCGCAGGCGCTCCATCACCGCCGCGAACTCGGCGATCGCCGTCTCGTGACGCCCCCGCAGCGAGACCTGCGCAGTCAGGTGGACACCGAAGCGGCGGGCCAGGTCGTCGAGGCGGTCGCCGAGGGTGCGGCCGGCCGCCTTCTCGGCCGCGGCGAGCTCGGCGGCGACGAGGGCGGCCGACAGCCCGTCCTTGTCGGCGACGGCGTCGCCGACGGCGTAGCCGAGGGCCTCTTCGTAGCCGAAGAGGAGGCGACGACCGGGCCGGGAAAGAGCCGCGCGGGCGATCCACTTGAAGCCGGGGAGCGTCTCGGCGTAGTCGACGCCCGCCTCGGCGGCAAGCGAGGAGAGGAGCGACGACGAGACGATCGTCGTCGCGACGAGGCGGTCCGCGCCCCGGGTCCGGGTGAGCAGGTAGTCCGCGAGGAGGGCGCCGAGCTCGTCCCCGGTGAGCATCCGGAACCCGCCCGCACCGTCCGCGAAGGCGACTGCCAGGCGGTCGGCGTCCGGATCGTTCGCTAGCACGACGTCGGCCGCGACGCTTCGCGCGGTGGCGATGGCGAGATCGAGGGCGCCCGGCTCCTCGGGATTCGGGAAGGGGGCGGTCGGGAAGTCCGGATCGGGTTCAGCCTGGCTGACGACGGGCACGAGGGGAGCGAAGCCCGCGGCGATGAAGAGGTCCGGCAGGACGGCACCCCCGACGCCGTGAAGCGGCGTGTACACGACGCGCAGTTCGCGGGCGCCAGCGGGGTCCAGGACACGGGTCGCCGTCTCGGTGTAGGCGTCAAGCAACGGCGCGTCATCGAGGTGCTCGACCCGAGCGTGTGCCGCAAGCGAGGGTTCCGCCTCGGGCGGTGGGCCGAGCGCGGTGGCGAAGACGGCGATTCGCCCGTCGTCGGGCGGGATGACCTGTGCGCCGTCGGCCGCGTACGCCTTGTAGCCGTTGTCGGCCGACGGGTTGTGGCTCGCGGTGATCATGACGCCGGCGGCCGCGCGGAGGTGGCGTACCGCGAAGGCGGTGATCGGGGTGGGGAGTGGCCGCCCGAGAAGACGGACCCGCACGCCGGCCCCGGCGGCGACGGCGGCGGTGTCGGCGGCGAATGTGGCCGATCCGTGGCGGGCGTCGAAGCCCACGACGAGGCCCGCCTCGCGGGCCGCGTCACCCCGTTGCGCGATCCAGGCAGCGACCCCCGCCGTCGTCTGCCGCACGACGGCACGGTTCATCCGACCTGGTCCCGACCCAAGTTCACCGCGCAGACCGGCGGTGCCGAACCCGAGAGGGTGGTCGAAGCGGGCGTGCAGTTCTGCTTCTTCCCCCGCCGCGAGCAGCGTCTCGAGCTCGGCCCGCGTCGCCCGATCAGGGTCGCGGGCGATCCAGGCCTGGACCACTGCTGCGAAGTCGGAAGGGATCGGCGGCGGCGTCCCGCGGCCGGCCGGGGCGGTCACAGCCGCCGGACGAACCCGGCGATCAGGCGAGCGAGACCCGGGACGGCGGCGGCACCGGCCTTGAGCACCTCGGTGTGGTCGATCGGCGCGGGGGCGACGCCGGCGGCGTGATTCGTGACGAGCGAGACGCCGAGCACCCCCGCGCCGAGGTGCTTGGCCGCGACCGCCTCGAGCGTCGTCGACATCCCGACGAGCTGCGCCCCGGCGCGATGGAGCATCGCGATTTCGGCGGGCGTCTCGTACTGGGGACCGGCGAGGCCGGCGTAGACGCCTTCGGTGAGCGAGGGGTCGATCTCGCGGGCGAGGTCACGCAGCCTCGCCGGGTACAGCCCCGTGCAGTCGACGAAACGCGGGGCGTACTGGCGGGGCGGCGGTGGCCCGGCGAGCGGCGAGGTGCCGGTGAGGTTGATCTGGTCACGGATGAGCACCGTCTGGCCCGGGTTCATCGCCGGGTCGATCCCGCCGGCCGCGTTCGTGAGGACGACGACCGGGCAGCCGGCGAGCACGGCGACGCGCACCGGGTGGACGACCTCGGCGGCGGAGCGCCCCTCGTAGAGGTGGACCCGGCCGAGCAGGACGAGGGCGAGTCGCCCGTCGATGTCGACGGAACGGATCAGCCCGTCATGGCCTGCGACCGTCGGCTGGGAGAACGCCGGGAGTTCCCGGGTCGGGATCTCGATCCTCGTCGTCCCGAGCTGATCGGCGGCGCCCTGCCAACCTGAGCCGAGGACCACCGCGGCGGCGTGCGGTTCGCGGCCGAGCCTGCGGGTGAGCACCTCCGCCGCCCATTCGGCGAGGTCGTACGGGTCGAGCGTCATCGGGCCGTTTCCACGGCGCGCGACGCTACCGTCTCGCCAATCGCGCGAGTCGGGATTTCCTTGGGTGGCCGCGACGAGTTGTGGCGCCACCGATCACGGCGGCGGGGACGGGCGGGTGGCACGAGAGACGAGGTCGGCCGGGACGAGGCGACCACGCAGACCGCGGCGCTCTCAGTGCTGGGTAGCCCTACTCCTCCCACGGCGTTTCGGAAAGCGAACCGACGACGCCAGAGTCGAGGTGGACGGCCCAATCGGGGACCGTCCCGACCGGTGCGCACGCTCCCGACCCGTCCGGGAGCGTGGCGGTGGCGAATCCCTCCTCGTCGAAGGGACCGTATCTCCCGCTCGAGGCGCGCGTGCAGGCGCGGGCGCGGCGACCCCAGATCGCGCTTCGGCTAGAACTCAGGCGTGGCGAACCCGTGGCTCGAGCGGCGCGTGCTCGCCTACGCCCACCAGGCTGGCGAGAAGGAGGCGCCGTCCTCGACGCTCTGGGCGATCGAGCGGGCCCTTGCGTTGGGGGTGACGGGGATCGAGCTCGACGTCCACGCCACCGCGGACGGCGAGCTCGTCGTCGGCCACGACCTGACGCTCGACCGGACGACGAACGGCTCGGGGGCGATCGCGACGACCACGCTCGCCGAGATCAGGCGCCTCGACAACGCCTACTGGTTCGTCCCCGGCGAGGCCACGGTGCGCGACCGCCCTGCCGAGCAGTACGCCTTCCGTGGCATGGCGCCCGCCGACCGGCGGTTCGGCGTAGCGACACTCGACGAGGTGCTGGAGATGACGGCCGGCATCCTCGTGAACCTCGATATCAAGCAGACGGCGCCCGCTGTCGCGCCCTACGAGGAGGCGCTCGCCCGGACGCTCGCCGCCCACGACAGGCGGGACGACGTCATCGTGGCGTCGTTCGTCGACGAGGCGATCGAGCGGTTCTCCGCCCACGCGCCGCACATTCCGACGTCGCTCGGCCAGAACGCCCTTGTGCGCTTCACCTTGGCGGTCGCGCGCCACAAGGCGCCGGACCCGTCCCTCGCGCGGCACGCCGCCATCCAGGCGCCGGCGCGTTTCCGGGGCGTCAAGGTCGTCACCGCGCGCTTCGTCGAGAAGGCGCACGCGCTCGGCCTCGCGGTGCACGTCTGGACGGTCGACGAGCCGGGCGAGATGGAGCGGCTCTGCGACCTCGGCGTCGACGGGATCATGAGCGACCGCCCGAGCGTGCTCGTCGGCGTGCTCGCCCGCCTCGGCGTCGCCTGGCGACCCTAAGACGGAGCAGGCATCCGCCTGGCGTGAGACGAAGGGAACAGAGCGGGACTAGCCGTGACCGCAGTTCGGCTTCTTGCCGTGATTCGCTTTTCTCCGCTTGCGAAGCTTCCGCTTGTTCGTCTTCTTCGACATGGCCCCGGCAGTGTAGCCGAGGTCCGCGAGTAGCCTCGACGGCCGTGGAGCGCATCGGGCTCGTCGGCCTGCCGAATTCCGGGAAATCGTCGCTCTTCAATGCCCTCACCGGCGCGAACGTGCTAGTCGCCTCGCACCCGTTCACGACGACGGAGACCGCGGTCGGCGTCGCAAGAGTCGCCGACCACCGGCTGGCGGCGCTGGCGGCGATGAGCGCCAGCCGCAAGGTCGTCGAGGCGACGGTCGAGGTCGTCGACATTGCCGGACTCGTCGCCGGATCCGAGCACGGCGAGGGCCTGGGGAACCGCTTCCTCGCCGGGATCCGGGAGGTCGACGCGCTCTGCTTCGTGCTGCGCAGCTTCGCCGACGACTCGGTGCCCGGCGAGCACGATCCGCTCGCCGCCCTCGGCGTGCTCGAGCTCGAGCTCGTGCTCGCCGACCTCGCCTCGCTGGAGGGTCAGCTCACGAGGCAGCAGAAGGCGGCCCGGACGAATTCCGCCCTCGCCGAGGCGTCGCGCGCCATGGTGGCCGCACAGGCAGTCCTCTCGGCGGGCGTCCCCCTGTACCGCTCGGTGCTCTCGGCCGAGGACCGCGCCGCGCTCGGTCCACTCTTCCTGCTCACCAACAAACCCTTCTTCTGCGTCGTCAACCTCGGCGAGGACGAGGTGGGTGAAACGGACGCCGTGCTCGCCCCGCTCGTCGCCGAGCTTGGCGAGCACGCGACGGTGCTCGGCGTGAGCGTCGAGCTGGAGGCCGAGGCCCGCGCTCTCGAGCCGGCCGAGCGGAGCGACCTCCTCGCCGGGCTGGGACTCGGCGAGGGCGCGCTGCCGCGGGTCGCGCGGGCGCTGTTCGACACGATCGGACGCTGGACATTCCTCACGACCGGGGACAAGGAGTCGCGCGCCTGGACCTTCCGCAAGGGCGCCAAGGCACCGGAATGTGCCGGCGTCATCCACTCCGACCTCCAGCGCGGGTTCATCCGCGCCGAGGTGATCCGCTGGGACGAGCTCCTCGAGATCGGCTCGTGGGCGGCGGCGAAGGCGGCCGGCCGGATCCGCCTCGAAGGGAAGGACTACGTGGTCCAGGACGGTGACACGTTGGAGATCCGCTTCAACGTCTGACCAGTGGCGCCGGGCGACGGGAGGGCGGCCGGGGCCGGGGCTACCCTCACGTCGAAGGTTGATCGGCGGGAGGTCCAGTTGGCCTGGTTGCTGCGGGGGGGCGACGTGCTCGCGAGCGTCGAGGTCGTCCGGTCCCCGGCGCGTCGCGGCATCGGCCTGATCGGTCGAAGGGGGATCGGTGGCGGCCTGCTCATCGAGCCGTGCCGGGGGATTCACACGTTCGGTATGCGGTTCGCCATCGACGTCGCCTACCTCGACCGCTCTCGCGTCGTCATCGCCGTGGCGAGGGTGCGTCCCTTCCGGGTCGGGCTGCCGCGCCGGCGCGCCCGATCGGTCCTTGAGGCCGAGGCGGGCGCGTTCGAGCGGTGGCATCTCGCCGTCGGGGACGCCCTCGAGGTGAGGGAGTGACGCGATCGACGACCCGGCCGGCGCGAGCGGGCGCGCTGGTCATCGTCGCGACGCCAATCGGCAACCTGGCGGACCTGTCGCCCCGGGCCGCCGCGGCCCTCGCCACGGCCGGCGCCGTCTGCTGCGAGGACACGCGCCACACCGGGCGGTTGCTCGAGCACGCCGGTGTGCACGCGAGACGATTGCTCGCCTTCCACGCCCACAACGAGGCCGAGCAGATCGGCACCGTCCTCGGTCTGCTCGACGCGGGGGCGGATGTCGCGCTCGTCTCGGACGCGGGGACGCCGGTCATCTCCGACCCCGGGGGGCGGCTCGTCGCCGCCGCTGTCGGCGCCGGATTCGACGTCACGGTTGTTCCGGGGCCGTCGGCGGTGCTCGCTGCTCTCGTCGTCAGCGGCCTCGAGGCGAACCGCTTCCGCTTCGAAGGGTTCCTGCCGCGCAAGGGGGCCGAGCGTCGCACCCGTCTCGGAGAGATCGCCGCCGCACCGTGCCCGACGGTCGTCTTCGAGGCGCCCAACCGGGTCGCCGGGACACTCGCCGACCTGGCCGACCGCTGCGGGGCCGATCGCCGCGTGGTCGTGTGCCGTGAGCTCACCAAGCTCCACGAGGAGGTGTGGCGCGGCCGCGTCGATGAGGCGTGCACCCGGGTGGAAGGGACGGAGCCCCGCGGCGAGCACGTCATCGTCGTCGACGCCGCGCCCGGCCGTCGGCAACCGGCCCGGGCCGAGGCCCGCGAGGCGATCAGCCGGCTGGTGGCCGCAGGAGTCGGCCTGCGCGAGGCGACGGCCGCGGTCGAGGTGCTGCTCGGCGTCGCCCACCGCGTCGCCTACGCGGCGGCGCTCGAGCTGCGCGGGGCGGAGGCGGCACGAAGGGACCCTTGAGCGGTCCCGGGCCGAATGCCCTGTTCTCGGGCCGTCCCGCGCCCGACCGGTACGCTGGCGGCGTGCCCGACCGGTTCTTCGTCACGACGCCCATCTACTACGTCACGGACCGTCCCCACCTCGGGACCGCCTACACGACGATCGTCGCCGACGCGCTCGCGCGTTGGCACCGGCTCGTCGGCGACGACGTGTTCTTCCTCACCGGCGTCGACGAGCACGGCCTGAAGGTCGCCCGAGCCGCCGAGGCCCAGGGTGTGGATCCGCAGGACTGGGTCGACGCGATGAGCGCCCATTTCGAGGAGGCCTGGCGGCAGCTCGACATCTCGAACGATGACTACATCCGCACGACCGAACCCCGCCACACGAAGGCGGTGCAGCGTTTCGTCCAGGCGATCTACGACAACGGGTTCATCCACAAGGGCACGTACGCCGGGTGGTACTGCGTCGCCTGCGAGGCGTACTACTCGGCCGAGGAGCTCGGGCCGGGCGAACGCTGCCCGGTCCACGAGAAGCCCGTCGAGTGGCTCACGGAGGAGAACTACTTCTTCGAGCTCTCCCGGTTCGCCGAGCGGCTCACCGACTGGTACGCCTCGGCGCCGGCGGCGGTCATCCCCGAGTCGCGCCGCAATGAGGCGCTTGGCATCATCCGGGGCGGCCTCGAGGACATCTCGATCACGAGGACGGCCTTTGACTGGGGCATCCCGGTGCCCTGGGACGACGCCCATGTCATCTACGTCTGGTTCGACGCCCTCGTCAACTACGCCACCGCGATCGGCTACGGCGAGGACGACGAGCGGTTCGCCGCGTGGTGGCCTGCCGTCCACCACCTGATGGCGAAGGAGATCGTGCGGTTCCACTGCGTGTGGTGGCCGGCGATGTGCATGGCGGCGGGCATCGACCCGCCGCTCCAGGTCATCGCCCACGGCTGGCTGCTCGTCGGCGGCGAAAAGATGGCGAAGTCGAGGGCGAACCAGATCGATCCCGTCGCGCTCGGTGCCGACGTCGGCGTCGATGCCCTCCGCTACCACCTGCTCCGGGACGTCGTGCTCGGGCTCGACGGGGACATCACCTACGAGGGCCTCGTCGCCCGCTACAACGCCGACCTCGCCAACAACCTCGGCAACCTGCTGCAACGGGTGGCCGCCGTCGTCGCCTCGAAATGCGGCGGGATCGGACCCGCCCCGCGGCCGGCAGACGATGGGAACCGTCTGGCGACCCTCGCCGCCGAGACAGTCGAGGTGGCGCGGGGGGCCTGGGCGCGCACGAACCCCCACGAGGCGCTCGAGGCGACGTGGCGGCTCATCCACGAGACGAACGTCGAGCTCGAACGGCGCGAACCCTGGAAGCTCGCGGCGGGCGAAGAGGTCGACGGGATCCTCGGCGACGCGCTCGAGGTCCTCCGCATCGTCGCGGTCCTCTCCTCGCCGGCGATCCCGAAGACCGCCCAGGCGATCTGGCGCCGGCTCGGGCTCGACGGCGACGTCGCCGCGCCGGGCCTCGCCGCGGCCGCCGGTGGCGCGCTCGGCTGGGGTGGCTACCCGGGGGGACGCCCCGTCGAGAAGGCGGCACCGCTCTTCCCGCGCCGCGAGCAGGGGGCCGCGGCATCGGCCGGCGACGGCCGATGACCGACGGGACCGCACCGCGCTGGACCGACAGCCACTGCCACATCCAGGACGCCTATCTCGAGGACCCGGGCGGCGTCGACGCCGTCATCACGAGGGCGGCCGAGGGGGGTGTCGGTCGGCTCGTCTGTATCGGGACTGCCGAGGTCGAGTCGCGTCAGGCGGTCGAGCTCGCCAAGAGCGTCACCGAGCGACGCGCCGACGTCGCGGTGTGGGCGACGGTCGGCCTCCACCCGCACGAGGCGTCGCGCGGCGTCGAAGCGATCGCGGACCTCGTGGCGGGGCTCGCGCCCCCGCCCGGTCCGAAGGCGCCCGGGTCGGTCGTCGCCATCGGCGAGTGCGGTCTCGACTACTACTACGAGCACTCGCCGAAAGAGGCACAGCGTGAGGTGTTCACCGCGCAGATCGACCTCGCCAAGCGCCACGACCTCGCCCTCGTCGTCCACACCCGAGACGCCTGGGAGGACACGTTCGACATCCTGGGCGCCTGTGGCGCGCCGGAGCGGACCGTCATCCACTGCTTCACCGGCGGCGAGTCCGAGGCCCGGCGCTGCCTCGACCTCGGCGCCTACCTCTCGTTCAGCGGGATCGTGACGTTCAAGAACGCGGCATCCGTCCGGGAGGCGGCCGTCGCCTGCCCGGCGGACCGCCTGCTCGTCGAGACCGACTCGCCCTTCCTCGCGCCGGTCCCGCACCGCGGCAAGCCGAACGAACCGGCCTACGTCACTCTCGTCGGCGTCGCGCTCGCCGAGATCCGCGGCGAGCCGGCGGAGCGACTCGCCGCGGCGACGAACGCCAACGTCTCGGCCGTCTTCTCCCTCGGCGCCTGATCGCGGTGACCGGGCCACGACCGCTCGGGCGCGGTGAGCTGCGCACGCTGCTCGCGGCCCGCGGCATCACGCCGCGCAAGGCCTTCGGGCAGAACTTCGTCGTCGACCCGAACACCGTCGAGAGGGTCGCGCGTCTCGCCGCGGTCGGCGCGGGGGACCGGGTCGTCGAGGTCGGTGCCGGGCTCGGCGCATTGACCGTCGCGCTCGCCCGGACCGGGGCCCAGGTCACCGCCGTCGAGATCGACCACCGCCTCGTCGAGGAGCTGCCTTCCCTCGTTCCCGGGACGGTTCGCGTCGTCGAGGCCGACGCGCTGCGCCTCGACTGGGACGAGGTCCTCGCGACCCCGGACGAGCCCGGCGCCGGCTGGGTGCTCGTCGCCAACCTGCCCTACAACGTGGCGACCCCGCTCATCGTCGAGATCCTGAAGAACGTGCCGGCCATCCGCCGAATGCTCGTCATGGTCCAGGCCGAGGTCGGTGCCCGCCTCGCCGCCGTTCCGGGCAGCCGGAGCTACGGCGCGGTCAGCGTCCGGGTCGCCTACTTCGCGACGGCGCGAGTCGTCGGCGGGGTGCCGCCCGAGGTGTTCCATCCGCGCCCGAAAGTCGACTCGGTCCTTGTCGCCATCGAACGACGGGACCGGCCCGCAGTCGATCCCGGCCTCGTGAGCTACGAGGAGATCGACGAGCTCGTCCGAGCCGGATTCACCGGTAGGAGGAAGATGCTCCGGCGATCGCTCAGTTCAGTGGTGACGCCCGAGGCGTTCGAGGCTGCCGACGTCGACGCCCGACTGCGTGCCGAGCGGCTCGACGTCGCGGCTTGGGGCAAGCTGGCAGCGTGCCGAAGGTCGATCGCAGGCTCGCCCCCGCCAAGCTGACCCGAACGTTCCGCATCGTCGGGCGACGTGACGACGGGTACCACCTCATCGAAGCGGAGATGGTCGCACTCGACCTCGCCGACGAGCTCGAATTCAGCGCTGGCGACGGTCTCGAGGTCGTCGACGCCGTCCGCTGGGTGGGTTCCGGAGTCGAAGTCCCGGTGCTCTCGGACGTGCCGGTCAGCGAGAACCTGGTCGTCCGGGCCCTCGATCTCGTTGGTCGGCGGGCACACATCCGGCTCGTGAAGAGGATCCCGCCCGGAGCAGGTCTCGGCGGAGGATCGGCCGACGCCGCGGCCGTGCTCCGCTGGGCGGGAGTCAAGGATCTCGCGCTCGCGGCGCGTCTCGGCGCTGACGTGCCCTTCTGTCTGCGAGGCGGTCGCGCGAAGGTGCGCGGTGTCGGCGAGATCGTCGAAGCCCTGGCACCCGCTGACCAGGCCTTTGTCATCGTCACACCTTCATTCGGCGTGTCGACTGCTGCGGTCTACGCGGCGTTCGACGAGGTCGGCGCCCCGGCGCCGGGATCCGCGACGAACGACCTGGAAAGAGCGGCAATCGTCGTCGAGCCGCGGCTCGCGCACTACCGGGAGCTCCTCGCGGAGGCGTCCGGATTGCAGCCGTCTCTGGCCGGGAGCGGGTCGACCTGGTTCGTCGAGTGTGAGCCGCCGGAAGCGCCGGCCGTCGCCAGCGAGATCCGAAGGAGGGTCGAGTCGACGAAGCTGTCAGCTCTCGTCGCGGCCACGCGCGCCGTCACGTGAGCGCGTGCCGATCCCTAGCAAATCGCTCGGATCGGGAGCGCTCGTCCCCGTGAACGGGTGAGTAGGCCTACTTCGAGCGGCGCTGCCAACGCGTGCGCTTCAGCATCTTCTTGTGCTTCTTCTTGCGCATGCGCTTGCGGCGCTTCTTGATCAGCGATCCCATGGCTTCGCAGACGATAGCTGATGGAATCCGATCGGAATTCACGGCGGGCAGCCGGACCTGAGCGAGGGGCGCTGGGTGGTCCGCGCCGCCCGGGTGCGGTTTGTGGCGCGACACCGAATCGTCCGAAGGTTGGAGCCGACACACCTGCGAACGCGGGATCTAAGGACCGAGAGCTTCCCAATTGTCCGTGAAGTTCTCGCCCGAGGAGCTGAGCGGTCCGGGCGCGGCCAAAATCGCCGAACCGCTATCGACCATTTCGATGGACAACGCGGTGAACGCAGAGATGGAATCGGTGGTCCCGTTCACCGTCGCATTTGTGAAGGCCACCGACCCGAAGTCGGCGAGCGGGACCGCTGTGTTGCCATTCACCTCGGGTCTTTCGACGATCCATTCCGCTGATTCCTGTGCCGCCGAGAACGTGATTGCCGGAGACCTCGTGTAGTGCCACCCCTGCGTCGAGTCTGAGATCTCGAGGGTCCATACGTTGGCAACGACGCTGATGGACGCCGACATCGCATCCCCAGGGGATACCGGGTGCCCGGCGGGAAGTTGGACCTCGTTGCCGCTGTTGATGTTGTTGTCCCCGTACATCTCATACCAGGCGTAATACGAAGCCACGTTGTTCGTGTTGCAGTCCGCTTCGATGCCGTCCTGCTCGACCGTGCTGCTCCCGTAGCCGTCGATCCCGATCCACGCCGAGGCGTAGGCGTTCTTGCCTGAATTGCATGTCAGAGTCGGTACCGTCCAGTCACCATTGACCGAGGCAAAGGTGCCTGTCGGGCCTGTGTCCACGTAGCCGGACCAGTTGTAGGAGTTGCGGTTCGTGACTGTCAGCGTCGCGGGGTTGGTCGTTGCGGATCCGCCGGTGTTCGTGAACACCGCTTCGTACTCGTAGCTGTTCTCCGCGCTCGACGCCGTGAACGAGTAGGTCCGCGAGGTCGAGGAGGCGCCGGAGGCATACGCCCAGCTTGTGCCGCCGTTGGATGAGTACTTCCACTGGATACTGGGGGTCGGAGTGCCCGACGCCCAGGCCGTGAAGCTCGCGGAATCGCCCGCAGGAACTGTTTGGTTCGTTGGTTGTTCTGTAATGACGGGTGCAGCAGGCGCCAGCGTCGTAGTCGTCGTAGACGTCGTGGTCGTCGTTGTGGTCGTCGTGGTCGTCGTTGTGGTCGGCGATGTCGAGGTCGTGGTCGGTGGCGTTGTCGTGGTCGGCGGCGTTGTCGTGGTCGGTGGCGTTGTCGTGGTCGGCGGCGTTGTCGTGGTCGGTGGCGTTGTCGTGGTCGGTGGCGTTGTCGTGGTCGTGGTCGGCGGCGTGGTGGTTGTAGCTGGCGGCGTTGTCGTCGTCGGTGTGGGCCGACGGTGTCGTGCCTTCACGACGACATGCCAGATCGCTGTGCTGATTCCAAAGCGATTGCTCGCCGTGATGCGAACCTCAGCAGTGAAGGGTGTGCTTCGCGTATTCGCCGGAACGAACACGGAGATCTCGACCCGCCGGTTGGTACCTGTGCAGTTTACGGTTCTCTTGAAGGGAGTTCCTTGCCATCTGAACGAAGAAAACGTGCAGATGGTTGCATTGCTTACCCTCGCCATAGGTCGGGCAATTCCACCCGAGCTGGGCAAGGCCGAGGCGGAACTCTTGACGGATGACAGAGACGGCTTGCCACTCGCCGAGGACTTGGCTGAAGGAGTTGGGCGCAGGTCGGGTAGGACGGTGACTATGCGACGCCCCGCGCTCGCCGGTCCAGGATTCTCTGCGGTCAAAGGCGGCGAATGTCCCGTGGAAACGACCAAACCCAACGGGAAGACGCGAAAGGTACCGACGGGCATGGTTCGCGCCAATGCGCTGTTCATCAGCGAGACTCCACCGTACAGTGAGGCACCGATCAGCGTGCAAACGGCGATCGTTACAGACCCAAGTCGTTTCATCGCTCGCGATTCTCAGCGAGAAACCGGAACACGTCCATCTCCACTGAAGAATATCGGTGATTTCCATCGCGAGGATGGCACAAATCAGCGGTTTTCGATTGTTCGGTGAGGCCGCGTCTTAGCGACACTGGTCGTTGCTCGTCTTGTAGGGACGTGAAGTTGTGCCAGGATCTCGAGATCGCGCGCGTCGGGGCCTACCTGCGCGAGGCTTGAGTCGTTTCGACCTGCGAGTCCGTGGTACCGCGAGCTGACGAGAAGGTCGTAGAGGTCTTGACTCGGTGGCGGGTAGTTCAAGAGGCAGAACGCCTGACTTTGGATCAGGAGGTTGGAGGTTCGAGTCCTCCCCCGCCAGCAAAGTGCCTCTGAGGTGGGGTTGAGCACCTAGGTCGCAGCGCGGAAGGCAAGCACAGCGCACCTACAGGCCGAATGCTTCGTTCCTCGTCGATTTGGAGCCGCAGGCAGGCGTCACAGAAGTCTGAGCCTTTGACGATCACCGGTAACACATCGAGGATGGCGCAGGCTGGGCGACGACCCCAGCCGAGTACCTTGGGTCGTTCAGGCGTGGCCCAGGCGTGACCCAAGTAAGTCGGTGCCCAAGCAAGCGGAAGTTCCGCGGCGGCTGCTTGCCGCGGGAACACGGATTTGAGCGACGTTCTCCCTACACGTCTCGACAACCAGCCCGATGACCGGGTGGCTGGCGTTTGGTGCGAGGAATCAAATTCGTTGTCGGAGTAAAGCGCCAACCGAGAATCAGGAGACCTGATTCTCGGTTGGCGCTGGCGCTTGTGGAATTAGGTTGGTCGCGTTTGCGAAATTAGGTTAACCGGCAACGGCAACCGTGGTACCGGCGGTGCCGTTGTATTCGTCTGTCCACGTCGGTGCTAGCAGGCCTTCCTTGGCCCACACGATGCGACTCGAGTCCACCACTGCGATGAGGGCACCATTCGTGGGGTCACTCGCGACGGAGAATCGATAGTTACCGTTGAAGACATTGTTGTATTCGTCGTACCACACCGCGGTGACGCTGCCTTCCTTCGCGTACAGGTTGTAACTACTTTCATCCTGCACGGCGATGAGAGGGCCATTCGTGGGGTCACTCGCGACTGCCACGTAGTTGGCGTTGTTGTACTCGTCGTGCCACGGCGCAGTCAGGCTGCCTTCTTTGGCCCACAGATAGGAATCTTCGTCCACCACAGCGATCAGGGGACCATTCGTGGAATCGCTCGCGACGGCCACTTGATCGGCGTCGACCCCTGTAGTCGATTCGTTCCATACCTCGGTCCACGCCGCGGTCAAGCTGCCTTCCTTGGCCCACACGTCATGAGAGTTGTCCACAAAAGCAATGAGGGGACCATTCGTGGGATCGCTCGCGACGGCCAGTTCATTGGAACCTGTTTCGGCCAAGACCCCTGCAATCGATTCGTTCCATTCCTCGACCCACGGAGCCGTCAGGCTGCCTTCCTTGACCCACAGGTTGCCATTGTGGTCCACCACAGCGATGAGGGGACCATTCGTGGAATCACTGGCCACGGCCACTTGATCGGCCTCGACCCCTGAAGTCGATGCGTTCCATTCCTCCACCCACGGAGCCGTCAGGCTGCCTTCCTTGGCCCACACGTTTCCAGAGCCGTCGATATACGCGCCGAGGAAACCATTCGTGGGGTCACTCGCCACGGCAGCCGCGTAAGTAGTGCCGCTGAACTCCGGGGTCACCCACGCCGCATTCAGGCTGCCCTCCTTGGCGAGCACGCTGTTGGCAACACGCACGGCGATCACAGGCGGCGTCGAGGTACCGCTACCCGTCGTCGCCTGGGCGCTCGCCAGGGGAAGCCATGCAGTACCGAGCAGTGCCAGTATGAAAACGTAGAACAAACGCCGGACAGTCATTTCAGGCTCCTAATTAGGGGACTTGACCAGGACTTTAGCAAGCAGCATGCTGCAATGAGCCGCCGCCCGTCGCTGCTGTATTCCGTCGGTCCATGCTAGTGCAACTGGCAAAATCGCGTCGGTTCCACGCGTTCATTTGAATCATCGGGCCGGAGAGATCGTTGCCGAAGACGACCGCCCCCCTCGAACGGCAGCGACGGCAGGCGACTGGTTCGCCACCGGTCTTGGCACTCCAACGTGCGAAGCTGGGTCCTGCTCTCGATGACCCGTCAAGGAGCTCGGAGTTATGGCGACTGTGCTGGTGACACGGCATCTGCCCGATGGAGCACTCGATCCGCTCGCCGCTCACGAAGTCAGGGTCCGGGCTGTTGATGCGCCCTACAGTCACGCCGAGCTCGTCCACGCCGTCGCCGACGTCGATGCAGTGGTCTGCGTCCTGACTGATCGCATCGATGCCGAGGTGATCTCAGCGGCCCCACGTCTGCGGGTGATCGGCAACGTCGCGGTCGGGCTCGACAACATCGACCTGGCCGCGGCACATGCGGCGGGCGTGCAGGTGCTCAACACGCCGGGTGCCCTCGACGAGACGACCGCGGATCTCGCCTTCGCCCTGATCCTCGCGGCGAGTCGCCGGACGCCTGACGCCGAGCGCGACCTTCGATCAGGCGACTGGCGCGGTTGGAGCCTCCTCGACCACCTCGGCCGCGACGTCTGCGGCGCGACGCTCGGCCTGGTGGGGTTCGGGCGGATCGCTCGTGCCGTGGCGCGACGAGCCGCCGGGTTCGACATGACCGTCCTGCACTGGTCGCACCGCGACACCGGGGAGCCTGGCTACGTGGTGGATCTCGACGACCTGCTCGTCCGCAGCGACATCGTGAGTCTGCACGTGCCCCTCACCGAATTGACCCGTCACCTGATCGGAGCGCGCGAGCTGGCGCTGCTCCGTCCGGACTCGGTCATCGTGAACACGGCCCGGGGCGCCGTCATCGACGAGGACGCGCTCGCCGACGCGCTCGAGGGCGGGCGGATCTTCGCGGCCGGTATCGACGTCTACTCGGAAGAGCCGCGGGTTCCGGCGGCACTGTTGCACGCGCCGCACGCGGTGCTCCTCCCGCACATCGGAAGCGCGACGCTCGCGACGAGGCGACGCATCGCGCTCATGGCGACGAACGGCGTGGCGGCGGCACTCGGCGGGAGCTGAGGAGGTGCACGTTCTCGTCGCGCCCGACAAGCTGCGCGGCACGCTCAGTGCCCGGGACGCGGCCCGTGCCCTCGCTGAGGGCCTCGACGCGGCCGGGGCGCAGACGATACTCCTACCCCTGTCCGACGGCGGTGAGGGATTCCTCGACGCGCTGGGAGGTCCGAACCGCACGAGCGAGGTGCCGAACGCGTTTGGCGTGCCCGTCGTGGCACCGTGGCGGCTGCGCAGGGGCCGGGCGGTCATCGAGTCGGCGATCGTGATCGGCTACGGGGGGTGTGCGGCGCCCGGACCCGGGCAGGCCGAAGCGGCGACGACCTACGGCCTCGGCGCGCTGGTCGCCGAGGCACTGCGCGCCGGGGCGAGCCACGTGAGCGTGGGACTGGGCGGGTCGGTCACGACGGACGGGGGCGCCGGCGCCCTCGAGGCGCTCGCCGACCTCGTCCCGTTCGCGGCCGGCTGTCGCGTCGTGCTCGCGACGGACGTGACGACGGGCTACCTTGACGCGGCCCGCGTGTTCGGTCCCCAGAAGGGGGCCGACTCCGACACCGTTGCCCGCCTCGAGCGGCGTCTCGCCGCCCAGGCTGAGTTGCTGCGGGAGCGTTTCTCGGTCGACGTCGGACTCGTCCCCCGAGCCGGGGCGGCCGGAGGTCTGGCGGGCGGCCTGTGGGCCGCCGGGGCCCGCATCGAGCCCGGCTTCGAGTTCGTGGCCCGCCACGTCGGGCTCGCCAGCCGCGTCGCCGCGGCGGATCTCGTCGTCACCGCCGAGGGCCGTCTCGATCGCACCTCGTTCGAGGGCAAGGTGGTCGGTGGCGTGCTCGCCGAGGCGGAGCTCCGTCACGTGCCGGTCGTCGTCGTCGCCGGCCAGGCCGAGCGCGACGCCGTCGGCCTCTCCCCGGCACCGGTCGTCGTGCTGTCCGAGCTGTTCGGCGCCGAAGCGTCGGCCCACTCGACGGCGGACTGCCTCCGTCTGGTGGCGGCACAGATCCTCGCAGTCGGCTCGTGAACGTGTCTCGGTAAACCGGTCCTCGTCACGCCAGGGAGCCCAGTTGCCGGCCGGTGGTCGGGCCGTCTCCCCGAGCTGAGTCGCGGACCGTCGGGACGATTTGCGCCCGGCATCGCCCGAGGGCGCGGGCGCCGACCTAGCCGAGGTCCGGACGGTAGAGATGGCAGGCGACCTCGACCGGCGGGGTGTCGTCGCCGACCGGACCGAGCACGGGGTCGACGCCCTCGTGGAAGCGGACGGCGACGCCGGCGGCGCGCTCCTCGGTCGCGACCACGCCTCTCCAGAACGGGTCCTCCGCGCTCGCCGCACGGTGTTCTTGGAGTAGGGCCGCGACCTCGGCGGGGCTGCGGCCGGAGGCGCAGGGGAGCAGGGCGAGGGCAGACGGCTCATCGAGCCCGTCGAGGCCGCCGATGATCGCCCGCTCGCGCTGGAACTCCTCCGGGCCGAGTTGCGCCCACCGTTCCTCGAGCAGCGTCCGCAGGTCACGGCTCTCCCACCCGCACGGGGCGTAGGCGCGCGGGCAGCGGGGGTGGAACGAGCAGCCGAGCGGCGGGACTGCCGCGTCGGGCACCTCGCCGCGGGGAAGGTCGCGTGGCACGTGGTGACGGGGATCCGGTTCCGGGATCGCCTCCAGGAGCGCCTTCGTGTACGGGTGACGCGGGTTGGCGTAGACGTCGGCGGCGGAGCCGATCTCGACGATCCGGCCGAGGTACATGATGGCGATCCGGTCGCAGAAGTAGCGCGCCGTCGCGAGGTCGTGGGTCACGTAGAGGTACGTGAGGCCGAGGTCGGTCTTCAGGTCGTCCATGAGCTGGAGGACCTTGGCCCGCACGCTCATGTCGAGCATCGAGACCGGCTCATCGGCGATGACGAGCTCCGGTCCGAGGATGATCGCCCGGGCGAGGACGGCGCGCTGTTTCTGGCCGCCCGAGAGGTCGCTCGGGTACTTGCGCAGGAAGCGGTCGACGGGCACGAGCCCGACGCGTTCGAGCGTCTCCGAGACGAGCCTCGTCACCTGGCGGTCGTCACGGGCGATGCCGTGGATCTTGAGGGGGTGGCCGACGGCGTCGCGGATGGTCATCGCCGGGTTGAGCGAGGCGTGCGGGTCCTGGAAGATGAGCTGCATCCGCTTGCGCAGCGGCCGGAAGCGCCGTTCCGAGAGACCGGAGATCCTCTCGCCGTCGAGCGAGATCGAGCCGTCGGTGACGTGCACGAGGGACAGCACCGCCCGCGAGATCGTCGTCTTGCCGCTGCCGGACTCACCGACGAGCCCGAGCACCTCGCCGCGGTGCAGCTGGAAGCTCACGCCGTCGACGGCCTTCACCGACCCGGTGTCGTGGCCCAGCACCCGCTGGAGGAAGTTGCCGCGCAGCGCGAAGTGGACCTTCACGCCGCGCACGTCGAGAAGCACCGGGGCTGTCGAGAGGTCAGGCTTCGTCGGCAATGCCGATCTCCTCCCGCTCGAGCGGCACCCGGTCGTCGGGTGTCAGGTGGTCGGCCGGGCCGTGCAGCCAGCACTCCGCGAGGTGGCCCGGCCGCACCTCCGTGCCGATGGGGGCGGCGGCGGCGCAGACCCGCATCGCCGCGGGGCAGCGCGGGTGGAAGCGGCATCCCGCTGGCGGTTCGACGAGGTCGGGCGGCGCCCCGGGGATGAAGTGGAGCTCGCGGGTCGAAAGCGAGATCGTGGAACGCATGAGCTCCTGCGTGTAGGGGTGCTCCGGGCGGCTGAAGATGTCCTCGACGGCGCCCTGCTCAACGATTCGGCCGGCGTACATCACGGCGACGCGGTCGCAGGACTCGGCGACGATGCCGAGGTTGTGGGTGATGAGGAGCAGCGACGCGTCGAAGTTCCGTTTGAGATCGGCGATGAGCGACAGGATCTGCGCCTCGACGAGCACGTCGAGGGCCGTCGTCGGCTCGTCGGCGACGACGAAGCGCGGGCGGAAGACGAGCGCGAGCGCGATCATGATCCGCTGCCGCATACCGCCCGAGAACTCGTAGGGGTAGTTGCGGAAGCGCGTCGGCGGGATGCCAACCCCGCCGAGTGCCTCGAGCGAACGCCGGCGCACCTCGGCGTCGGAGATGTCCGGGTCGTGGGTGCGCAGCGCCTCGGCGAAGTGGTCCGAGATCCGCATCAGCGGGTCGAGCCGCGTCATCGGCTCCTGGAAGACGAGCCCGATCGCAGGGCCGCGCAGCTTGCGCATCTCAGCCGGCGACGCCGTGACGAGGTTGCGTCCCCCGAACTCGACCACCCCGTCGCGGGTCGCGCCGACGGGCAGCAGCCCGAGGAGCCCCCGCCCGAGCGTCGACTTGCCGCACCCCGATTCGCCGACGAGTCCGAGCGTCTCACGCTCGCCGATCTCGAAGCTCACGCCGTCGACGGCGCGTACGGGGCCGCGGTCGGTCCCGTACCAGACGCGCAGGTCCCGTACCCGGATGACGGGTTGCGTCGCGGCGGCGGTGGTGGTGGTGGTGGTGGTCGCCTTCCGCTGACCGCCGGGCAGGGCGTAGGAGCGGTGGTTCGGCCGGCGCAGCAGCGGGTTGTAGCTGTCGTTCAGCCCCTCGCCAACGAGGGTGAGGCCGGTGACGAGGAGGATGATCGCGATCCCCGGGAACAGCCCCGTCCACCAGAAGCCGGCCTGGGCGTCCGAGATGCCCCGTGAGATGTCGTAGCCCCATTCGGCCGCGACCGACGGGTCCATGCCGATGCCGAGGAACGAGAGCCCGGCGAGCGTGAGGATGGCGTCGGCGGCGTTGAGCGAGGCGACGACGGGGACGGACTGGATGACGTTGGCGAACACGTACCGGCGGATGACCGTGCGCGGCTTGGCCCCGAGGGCGCGCCCCGCCTCGACGTACGACTCCTCGCGCACCGACAGCGTGCTGTTGCGCACGACGCGGAAGTACTGGGGGATGTACACGACGGTGATGGCGATCGCCGCGGTGAACACCCCCCCACCGACCGAGTTCTGGAGGAGGAAGGCGATGACGATGGCGAGGAGCAGGTAGGGGAAGGCGAAGATCGAGTCGTTGAATAGGACGAGTGCCCGGTCGAGCCAACCCCCGAAGTAGCCGGAGATGAGACCCATCGGCACGCCGATGGCGACACTCAACGCGAGGGCCAGCACGACGACCTCGATCGAGGTGCGCGCGCCGAAGATGACCCGGGAGAACACGTCCTCGGAGACGACGGTCGTGCCCATCCAGTGGGCCGCGGACGGCGCACCCTGCTGGGGGAAGCGAACGCCGTGCGCCATGTACTGGTTAAAGCCGTAGGGCGCGATCTGGGGCGCGAACACGGCGAGCACGACGAAGAACGCCGTGATCGCGGCACCGGTCCAGAAGAGCCAGCGCGGCAGTCCGCGCGCGGCGAGCAACGGGGCGATCGCGTGGTGGAGGCCCCGCATCGGCCCGGAGCGGCCGTCACGGGCGTCGTCGGGCTCCACTTCGCGGTCGACGGTGACGGGGACGGTCGTTGCCATCAGTAGCGAACCCGTGGGTCGATCCAGGCGTTCAGAAGATCGATGATCAGGCTGATCGCGACGACAGCGAGCGCGAAGACCGTGATGATCCCCTGGACGGCGATGTAGTCGCGCGCGTCGAGGTAGTAGATGAGCTGATTGCCGATTCCCGGCCAGTTAAAGGTCTCCTCGGTGAGGACCGCGCCCGACAGCAGGAGCGCGGCCTGAAGACCTGTCACCGTGATGATCGGGACGAGCGCGTTGCGGAAGGCGTGATGGACGACGACGGCGCGTTCTTTCAGTCCGCGGGCGCGGGCTGCCTCGACGTAATCACCCTTCATCGTCTGGATGACGTTCACGCGCACGAGCCGGAGCACGACCCCCGAGATCACGAGTCCGAGCGTCATCGCCGGGAGGACGAGGTGGGCGAAGAGATCCGGCAGGTCCCCCCACTGCCCGTCGATCATCGCGTCGATGATCGGGATGTTCGTGTGTGGCGTGAGATTGGCCTGGATGATGATGCTCGCCTCGCTCGAGGTCGGCAGCCAGTTGAGGATGTGCCCGAACAGTTCTTGGGCGAGCAACCCGAGGAAGAAGACGGGGGCGGCGTAGATCACGATGCCGAAGATGCGCGCCGAGGCGTCGACCCAGGTGTCGCGCATCCTTCCGGCGAGCATGCCGAGCGGGACGCCGACCACGATGGCGACGAACATCGCCGCGCCGGTGAGCTCGAGTGTCGCGGCCCCGTTCTGGGCGATGATCTGAGTGACGGGGCGGTGGTCGGTGATGGTCGTGCCGAGATTGCCGGTGAAGACCTGCCGCAGGTACTCCCAGTACTGGACGAGGAGGGACTTGTCGTAGCCGGCGGCGCGCTCCCGAGAGGCGAGTTGGGAGGGCGAGAGGTGCCCGCCGAGCGCGGCGAGGATCGGGTTCCCCGGGGCGACCCGCATCAGCATGAAGACGAGCGTCAGCAGGATCAGCACCATCGGCAGCACGAGCACGAGCCGCGTGAGGACGTAGCGGCGTAGTGAGCCTGTCGACGAGGCCAAGTTGGCTGTTCCTTCCGGTGATTGCCGGTCCTTGAGTGCCCGGGCGCGTCGCGCCCGGGCACTCAAGGACTATCGGATCAAGACTTGCCGATTAGCCAGAAGCGGAAGGTGTAGGAAGCGTCGAGTGTCGACTTGACGCCGGTCACTCCGTCGCGCACCCCCGCGACCTGGCCGCCCTGCCAGATCGGGATGAGCGGCGTGTCTTCGGCAGTCAGCGTCTGGAGCTTGGCGAACGCCGAATCCCGGACGGACTGGACCGTCGAGGCCTCTTCTGCCGCGATGTTCTTGTTCACCTGCATGTTGCAGTAGTGGTTGACCATCCACTCGTCGTCGCACAGGTAGAACGGGCCCGTGTAGTCATCGGCGTCCGGGTAGTCCGGGAACCAACCAAACAAGGACACCCCGTACTGGTTCGTCGTTCCCGCCTGGACGTACGTGGACCATTCGGCCGTGTTCAGCGACACGTTGAACAGGCCCCCGGTGTCGATCTGACGCTGCAGCTCCGTCGCGAGGTCGGTGTCCCCGTAGTGGTCGGTGTTGTACCAGAGGGTGAACTTTACCGGGGTCGTCACACCGGCGGCCTTGAGGACGGCCTTGGCCTTCGCGACGTTCGGGGACGAGCCGTACACGTTCTCGAACGAGTTGATGTGGCCGGCGAGCGCGTCCGGAATGATCGAGTACAGAGGCTTGACCGTTCCCTTGTAGACGTTCTTCGCGATGTCGTTGCGGTTCACGAGGTACGCGACCGCCTGGCGAATGGCGTGCTTCTGCGCGGCCGTCGAGCCGGGCTGGACCTTCAGGTTGAACACGATGTAGCGGATCTCGATGCCCTTGCCCTGTGTGACCGTGATGCCCTTCGTCTTCTCGAGGGCGAGGATCTGCGTCGGGTTCAGCTCCCGGTAGGCGATGTCGACTGCTCCGGACGTGACGTCCGAGACGAGCGTCGTGGCCGTCTCCTCATATCGGACGATGAACTCGTTGTTGTGCAGGACGTCGCTGCCGCCGTAGTGCGGGTTCGGCTTGAACACGGCGAGTTGGTTCGGCGTGTACGACGCCATGTAGTACGGGCCGGATCCGATGATCTTCCCGGCAGTCGACGGCTGCAGCGACGTGAACGAGTAGAGCTTCTGGTCGACGATCGCGCCGGCACCGGTCGTGAGCACGTCCGGCCATGCCGCGTCGGCGGCCTTCAGCTTGAACGTCACCTTGTTGCCGGACGCGGTGACGTTTTTCATCGGCGCGATGAGGCTCGAAGGACCGTTAGAGTTGGCGATCTTGTTGATCCGGTTGAACGAGAACGCCACATCGGCAGCCGTCACCGGGTCACCATTCGAGAAGAACTGCTTCGGTTTCACCGTGCAGACGTAGGTCGTCGCACCCGTTCCCTGCCAGGCGCACGTGCCCGCGTCGGAGACGATCGTCGTCGTGCCGGGGATGTACTTCAGGAGCGTCTGGTAGACGTTGTAGATGATCGTCCAGGAAGGCAAGTCGTAGGAGCCCGCAGGGTCCAAGGACACGATGCGGTCTGTCGTTCCCAAGGTGACCGTGACGTTCGGGGGGGAGTGGTGCACAGCTCTGTTGGTCGCTGCACCGCTCGCGCCCGTCCAGGCCGTGGCCGGAACGATCAGCGCGACTCCCACTGCAACGCCCGCCAAACGGCTCATGGTCGATCGGGTCGGTCGTCTGTCTCGTGGCATCAAGCCCCCTTCATAGAGAGGTGCCCCGACCGCTGTCGGGGCTCGTTGACTTGCTGGTAATCCCCAGGGTTGACCTGCAGCAAGGCTGCGAGTGCATATTCGCGCATGCTGGCGAGTTAAGCCAGAAGATCGCTCGGGGGCGCGGGAGGAAGGAGCGTAAGCTCGAGGCCACGGGGGACTCGGGGTGCTGGGTCGGATCGGAGAGCGGCATCAGCTCCCTCGCCGGGTGGTTCGACGACCCGAGCTCCCGGGGCGCGCGCCAGTTCCGTCCCGCGCGACTCTGTGTGGGGCGCTAGCTCGTGACGAGGCAGGAGGGGCTTAGCCGAGGCTTCCCGCGGCCGACTTCGAAGCTTCCTTCGACTTCTTCGCGGCGCGCTTCTCCTTCACGCTCCGCCCTGGTTTCTTGCTGCTCGGCTTCTTCGGTGACTTGTCCGCCATCGTCGGGTCCTTTCAAGTCGGCCGGTCGGTCTCGATTGTCGCGTAATGCGCGTCCTACTGCTTGATGCGCCGCCACCGATGCTAGATGCTCGCCCGGGATCGATTCACGTTGGAGTCGTGACAGCCTGGTGACTTGTCTGCCGTTGCAGGGGGAGCGAGGATCGTCGCAATCAGATGACACCGCACCTCAGGGCTTCCGCAATCATTCCTGCGCGCGTTGTTGCGGCAACAGGGGTCCTCGTTGCCTTCACGTTCTGGCCCGAGGTTGCGAGCGTTTCGTTGTCCCGGGCGCCCGCGAACGCGCGTCTTCCCCGTGCCTGTTCCGCGGCTCGCGTTCTCGGATCGTGGAGCACCTCGCGCCTCGCGGCTCAGACGTTGGCCGCGGGGATCGAGGAGGACGATGTCAGTTCGGTGTCCCACGAAGTCGCGGTCGGCATCGGCGGGCTCATCCTGTTTGGCTCCACGGCGCCGGCCGGCCTCGCCAGCCAGCTCGCCGCGGTCGAATCCGGTGCTCCGGGAGGCGTGAAGCCGCTCGTCATGACCGACGAGGAGGGGGGGCTCGTGCAGCGGATGGCGAACCTCGTCGGGTCGATTCCCGCTCCGCGCACGATGGGCGCCGCGATGACCCCGGCCCAGATCGAAGCCCTGGCGACGCAGGTTGGCCGGCGAATGCGCGCCGCCGGAGTGACGATGGACCTTGCGCCCGTGCTCGACGTCGACGGAGGCGTCGGACCGAACGCCCGGGATCCCGATGGGACGCGTTCGTTCAGCGCGACGGTCAGCGTCGCGGCCAAAGACGGCCTCGCCTTCGCCTCGGGGCTCGAGCGCGCCGGGGTCATCCCGGTGGTCAAGCACTTTCCCGGTCTCGGGGGGGTGAGCCAGGACACCGACGTCGGTCCCGCCACGACGATCCGGTGGAGTCTCCTCGAGAAAACCGGGCTTGTCCCGTTCGTCGAGGCGATCGACTCGGGCGTCCCCGCAGTGATGGTCTCCAACGCGAGCGTCCCGGGTCTCACCTCCCAGCCGGCGAGCCTGTCACCGGTCGTCGAGACGTCACTTCTGCGGGGAAGGCTCCATTTCAGAGGGCTCATCGTCACGGATTCGCTCGTCGCCAAGGCGATCGTCGCGACCGGGCTGACCCTGCCCGGGGCGGCGGTCGTGGCGCTGCGCGCCGGGGCCGATCTGCTCCTCTACCAGGCATCGGGTGCGAGCACTGACGCGACGTTCAACCAGATCGTCCACGGCGTCGTCGAGGCGGTCGCCCGAGGCGAGCTCTCGCGAGCACAGCTCGTGGAGGCGGTCGGCTACGTGCTCGCTGCGAAGAAGGTCGACCTCTGCGCGCGGGGATGAGCGCGGCAGCGTTCTGAGACTCCCGCGGGCCGGGGCGGAACCGGTCCTCGCCCGGGTCCGGTCATGGAACGGATCCTCGTCAGTAGACCTTGGCGTAGACGAGGATCGAGCCCACCACGATGATGAGGCCGACGATCGGGACGATGATTGCTTTCGAGGCGCGCATCGCGACCCGGATGCCGCCGATGATCAGGATCAAGGCACCGACGACGATGCCGACGATCCCCGCCAGGTGGTGCTTGCTGAGCGTTGCGAGGACTGCTGCGAACGTGCCGACGGCGTGCATCGGGATCTCCCTCGACGATCTGTGCGGACCGCCTGACTGTAGCCACCAGTTGGGAGGTCGTGCGCTGGCCCCGGCCCACCCGTTGCGGACCTGAGGCGACCCGGCGTCGTCGGAGTGGCCCGCCGACCTCCGGTTGCCCTCGTTCCGGCCGATTCCGGCCGATTCCGGTCGCTTCTGGTGGCGAGCGACCATCTCCGCCTTGTCCGATCGGGTGGCTCCATGCCTCGGTGAGTTCGGCGGAGCGGTCCTCGGTGGACCTCGACGCGGACAGGAACCTCCGGATCCCCGGAGTCCGTGCCATTCGAGTCGCCCGATCGGAAGACGACATACCCACTGCACCCGATGCCTGCGTCGAGGATCTCTCCCGTTCGCCTCCCCGGTCCGTGACACCCGAAGGACAAGACAGGTTCTGGTGCACCGACCATGTCGTCACCCTCGCCCTGGTCGGCGCGCCCCGCCGGTCTCATCGGTCGCGATCGGGCCGCGCGATGACGAATTGCCGCTGGATCTGCCCCCGGGCGCCACCTCGTGGCGGTTTTGTCGCGGGGGAGTCGATTGTCCCGTAGGCTGCTGACAGCACGAGGTCACAAGGACCGCGCGCGCTGTTGAGAGAGAGAATCCGAATTGGCAACTGGAACCGTTAAGTTTTTCAACTCCGAAAAGGGATATGGCTTCATTTCCCGCGAGCAAGGTGACGACGTGTTCGTCCACTACTCCAGCATTCAGGGAACTGGCTACAAGTCCCTCGAGGAGGGCCAGCGCGTCGAGTTCGACGTCGTTCCGGGCCGCAAAGGTGAGGAAGCCCAGAACGTACGGGTGGTCTAGACCTTTCTGAAGTCGACTGGAGGAGCCCGCCGGCCTGGCCGGCGGGCTCCTCTGCTGTCCCGGGAAGGTTTGACGGGCGGCACGCGCCGGCTTCGGCGCCGTAGCATCCGTCGGACCGACGAACGAAGGAGGGGGCAGTGCGCGGATCGCCAGTTCCGGCGATTGGTCCCTCGTTGGACGGGCGACTGCCAGGTGGTGGGCTGGTCGCCCCGGTGTCGGCACCGGCGCCTGGCCCGGGGGGAAAGCGGAAGGGGAACAGACAGGCGGAGGCGGGGACGGCGCGATGAGCGCGCGTGCCATCGTCGCCGCGGCTCCGCTGCTGAATTCGGCGGCCCACGTCGCGCACTCGCACGCCTCGGAGATGCACTACTGGCAGGCGATCGTCCTCGGGGTCCTTCAGGGGATCAGCGAGCTCTTCCCGGTCTCGAGCCTCGGGCACACGGTCGTCTTTCCGGCACTGTTCGGTTGGCACAACGTCGTCGCGGCCCAGTCGGCTCCGGAGTCGTTCTGGCTGGGCTTCCTCGTCGGTCTCCATGTGGGCACGGCGGTCGGCCTCCTCGTGTTCTTCCGCAGGGACTGGGTGAGGATCGTCCGCGCGCTCATCTCTTCGGTGCGTCACCAGGAGATCGCGACGCCGACGGCGAGACTGGGCTGGCTCCTCGTCGTCGCGACGATTCCCGCCGGGATCAGCGGGATCCTTTTCGAACACGCCCTGCGGGTGCTGTTCTCCAAGCCCATTCCCGCCTCGGCCTTCCTCGTCGTGAACGGTTTCCTCCTCGCCACGGGCGAGGTCCTGCGGCGGAGACGTTCGGCCCCGGTGCCGGCCCCCGCCGCGGGGGTGGGCCCCGGTCCAGGGCGGCCCGACCGCGCCCTCGCCACGCTCAGCATGCGCGAGGGCATCCTCGTCGGCGTCGCCCAGGTGGGCGCGCTCGTCGCGGGGATCAGCCGGTCCGGGATCACGATGGTGGCCGGTCTCGCCCGTGGTCTCAACCACGAGGACGCGGCGCGCTTCTCGTTCCTGCTCGCGACGCCGATCATCTTCGCCGCCGGCGTCTACAAACTGCCGGACCTGCTGGGGGCGACTGGTGACGGGGTCCGGGGCCAGACCCTGGCGGCCGCGGCGTGCGCGGGTGTGGCTGCCTGGTTCTCCGTGCGGTTCCTCACTCGCTGGTTCACGACCCGGACGCTCACGCCGTTCGCCGTCTACTGCGTCGTGTTTGGCTCGGCGCTCCTCATCCACTTCAACTAGCGCCGCGCTGGCACCACGCCCGCCCGACGAGGATGCCCTGCGGGGGTCGCCCACGGCGAAGGTCGGATCCGGGAGTATCGCGGCCGGCCGGCGGCGGCCGGTCAGGGCGCCGTGACCACTCGGAAGAGTTCCGCGAGGCGTCCCGCCGGGAGACCGGCACTCCGCGCCCCCGCCTCGAGCCATCCCCCGACACGACCGGCGAGCCACTCCCCCTGGCCGACCTGGCTGACGTGACAGCGCAAAGCGGCGATCTTCCGGTCGAACGACCCGGTGACGTCGACAGCGCGGTTCGGCTCGGGGTGGGCGCAGAGCCAGAGCTCCCTCACGGTGTGGGGCTCGAGCCCCTCGTCGAGGAGCGCGGGATGGGCGAAGGGGTTGCGCGCGTCGGGGTAGAAGGCGCAGACGGCGGCCTCGCCCGCCGCGAGGTGGTCCGGATGGGACGCGCCGATCGCGTCCCAGTAGCGCTCGGGGGACTGACAGACGAGTCGGTCGGGGCGGAGCGCGCGCACGACCCGGCAGATGTCCCGCCGCAGTTCAACGGACGCGACGAGGGCACCGTCCGGGTAGCCGAGGAAGTGCACGTCGCGAACGCCGACGAGGGCGGCAGCGGCGCGCTGCTCGTCGCGGCGGATCCCGGCCAACTCCCGGGGCGGAATCGAGGGGTCGGCCCCCCCAGCGTCGCCGTCGGTGACGATGCAGTAGGAGACGTCGATCCCGGCGTCCGTCCAGAGCGCGACGGACCCGGCGGAGCCGAAATCGGCGTCGTCGGGGTGCGCCGCGACGACAAGCACCCGGGTGGCGCCCGTCCCGATGCCGTCGTCGACGCGGGGCGCGCTAGCGGTCATCAGCCGCTCGATTCGTCATTCGAGCAGGGTAGCGCCACGCGCACCGCGGACGGTCCAACATCGAGCGACCCGACATGTCTGAAGCCGATCCGTGTTCGGTCAACGGACACCCAGCCCGGCCCGGGTCGTCCGCTACGCTCCGGCCTTGCCCGAGCGTCGGGTGCGCACGCCAACGACGACTCCGTGGCGCTGGTCCCATCTGGAGGTGTCGATGCCGGAGCCGTCGGATTCTGCGCAGGCCGGGAGGTCCCCGCGGCGCTCGCCTGACGCGGCCCTCGACGACGCCCGTGCCCTCCTGGCCGGCGCCGAGGCGGAACTGCGCGACATCGAGCTGGCGATCGACCGCCTCGAGGCCGGGACCTACTCAACCTGCGAGCTGTGCGGCGCGCCGATCGAGCCGGAACGACTCGGCGCCGTGGCGACGGAACGGCGTTGCGGCGCGCACGGCGCCTCGGACTGACTGTCCTGCGCCCGGGAGGCGGCGGGCTCTCAGGCCTTCTTCGTTTCCTTGAAGATCCGGTCGATCTCGGCGATGCCGGCGAGCAGTTTGTCCGCCACCGCCACGTCACACGTCTTCTTCGCCTCGCCGGCGGCCTTGGTCGTCGTCCAGACCAGCTCGTGGAGCTCGGGGAAGCGGTTGGCGTGTTCGGGCCGGAAGTAGTCGGTCCACAGCACCCACAGGTGGTGCTTCACGAGCTCGGCCCGTTCCTCTTTGATCATGATGGCGCGCTGGCGGAACACCGGGTCGTCGGACGCGTTGAACTTCTCCATGCAGGCCTTCACGGACTCCGCCTCGAGGCGGGCCTGGGCGGGGTCGTAGACGCCGCAGGGCAGGTCGCAGTGGGCGTGCGCCGTGCGCGGTGGCGCAAATCGGTCGACCAGAGACAACAAGCATGAGGTGAGGGACATGCCACTGCTCCTTCCATCGCAGTCCAATTCCCGCCGCAACAGCGAGTGCCGGCGCCGAGGGGCGCGGCGCGAACAAGACTAACGACGTGGGCATCGCGCGGGGCCGCTGGGGGATCGTCGCGGCGGGCTGCCAGCTGCTCCGCCTGCCGACGCGCGTCGTCGTCGCCGGCCCGAGCATGCTGCCGACGTTGCGCGAAGGTGACCGTTGCCTCGTGCGCCGGACGCGGCGCTGTGTGCCGGGGGATCTCATCGCGTTCATCGACCCCGAGGAGGAGAGCCGGCTGATCGTCAAGCGGGTTGTCGGGGTCGCGCCCGACGGGATCGTCGTCGCCGGGGACAACCCCGGTGCCAGCCGGGACAGCCGACAGTTCGGGGCGGTTCCCCGCGACTATGTCGTCGGCGTGGCGCGCTACCGCTATGCGCCCCGCGAGCGGGTCGGCCCGGTCCGCTGAGGGATGGTGCGGCTGGGGGGGGGCCGCACCGTTACGCTTGGCACGAATGCGCAAGCTTGCGGTGCTCTCGATGCACACGTCACCCCTGGCGCAGCCGGGCAGTGGTGACGGCGGCGGGATGAACGTCTACGTGCGCGAGCTCTCCTCGTCCCTCGCCCGGGCGGGTGTCGAGTGCGACGTCTACACGCGGGCCTGGTCGGGCGACCTGCCCGCCCTCGTCGAGGTCGAGCCGGGGCTGACGGTCCACCACGTCGGGGCCGGGCCGCGCCGACCGGTGCCCAAGGGGCAGCTGCACGAGCTCGTCGGCGAGTTCACCGAGGCGGTCGCCGACCGCATGGCCGGGTTCGAGCTGCTCGGCGCGCCGCGCACCGACGCCATCCACGCCAATTACTGGCTCTCCGGGATGGCGGGCCACGCCCTGAAGCACCGTCTCGGCATCCCGCTCGTCTCGACCTTCCACACGCTCGACCGGGTCAAGGCCGAGGCGAGCCCGGAGGAGTTTGACGAGGCCGGCCCCGGCCGGCGGGTCCACGCCGAGGCGGAGATCATCGGGTGCTCCGACGCGATCCTCGCCTCCTGCTCGGTCGAGCTCGACCAGCTCGTCGAGCTCTACGGGGCGGATCCCTCCCGCGTCGAGATCGTCGCCCCCGGCGTCGACCACGCCTTCTTCGCCCCCGGCGACAAGCTCCAGGCCCGCCGGGCGCTCGGGATCGACGGGGGCGAGCCGCTCCTGCTGTTCGTCGGCCGTATCCAGCCGCTCAAGGGCACCGACGTCGCGGTCCGTTCGCTCGCGGCCCTCGACCGCCTCGGCGTCACCGGGGCACGGCTCGCCGTCGTCGGCGGTCCGAGCGGCGTGCGGGGCACCGACGAGGTCGCCAAGCTGCGAGCGCTCGTCGCGGAGCTCGGTCTCGGCGGGCGGGTCGACTTCGTCCCGCCGCAACCGCACGAGCGGCTCTCGACGCGCTACCGGGCGGCGGACGTCTGCCTCGTGCCGAGCCGATCGGAGTCCTTCGGCCTCGTCGCCCTCGAGGCCGCCGCCTGCGGCACGCCGGTCGTGGCCTCCGCCGTCGGGGGCCTCACCACGCTCGTCGACCACGGCGAGACGGGCTTCCTCGTCGAGGGTGGTGGGGTGGACGCCTTCGCCAGTCACATCGCCGCCATCATCCGCTCGCCCGAGCTCGGTTGGCGTCTGGGCGAGGCGGCGGCGCGGCGCGCCCGGACCTACACCTGGTCGACGGCGGCGGCCCGCCTCCGTCGCCTCTACAACGACTTGACGGCGCGCACCCTCGTCGAGTGCGGCTGAGCTGGCCGCGACCGTGGGCATCCGGCTGTGCGTCGTCGGCGGGGGCCGGATGGGGACGGCCCTCGTCGCGGGACTCCTAGCCGGTGGTTGGGCGCAGGCCGGCGAGATCGCCGTGGCTGAGCGCCTGGCCGAGGGACGTGAAGCATTGCGGGCGCGGTTTCCCGGACTCGTCGTCGAAGCGGAGCCGGTCGCGGCCGACGGTGCGCTCGTGGCGGTGAAGCCGTACGACGCCGAGGGGGTCTGCCGCCGGCTCGCCGGCCTCGGCTACCGGCAGGTCCTCTCGATCGCCGCCGGGATCACGACGGCGAGCCTTGAGGGGTGGCTCGGCGGGGACGCAGCCGTCGTGCGGGCGATGCCGAACACCCCCGCGCAGCTGGGCGCGGGCGCCTCGGTCATCAGCGGCGGGAAGCGGGCGACCGAAGCGGACCTCGCCTGGGCCGAGGGGATCCTCGCGGCTGTGGGCACCGTCGTCCGGCTCCCCGAGGAGCTGATCGACGCCGCCACGGGCGTCTCCGGGTGCGGCCCGGCCTACCTCTACTACCTCGCCGAGGCGCTCGTCGCCGCCGGTGTCACCGAGGGCCTCGACCCCGGCACCACCCGGGTCCTCGTCGACCAGACACTGTACGGGGCGGCGCGGATGCTGCTCGAGACGGGGCGAACGGCCGAGGCGCTGCGCGCCGAGGTCGCCTCTCCCGGGGGGTCGACCGAGGCGGCGATCTACGTGCTTGAGGCACGCCTTGTGCGCGGGGCCGTCGCCGACGCCGTCGCCGCGGCGGTCCTGCGGGCCGGCGAGCTCGGCGCCACCCCCCCAGGGCCGCCGCGAAAGTCCAGCTGACGGGAGGTCCCGACAAAATCCATTTCCCCTCTTTCCACCTGAGCCCCGCTGGCCTACAGTCGTGTCGGCGGAGAGGGGTGATTGAGCTGTCCATCCAATACACGAAGTCGCAATTCCTGACGGTGGGTGAGGTCGCGCAGATGCTGCGGATCTCGAACATGACCGTCTACCGGCTCATCAACTCGGGGCAGCTGCCCGCGGTGCGCGTCGGCAAGTCCTACCGGCTGCGGGAAGAGGACGTCGACGGATACCTCGCCGCGCGCTTCACCGAGGCGGGTTAGGCACCTCGACGCTCCAGCAACGATCCGGCGGCCCCGCCGCCGGGCCCGGCCGGTGACCCGATGAGGAAGGCTGCGGCGGGAACGCGCGCGGCCGCCGGGCGGCGCCGGGCCCGTCAACGTTGTCGCTTCGGCGAGTCGTCGTTAGCGTGCATGGGGTGACGCGGGAGGGGAACTCGCAGGCGGGCAAGCGGATACCCGGGCCGACCGTCGCGCGCCTGCCGCTCTACCACCGAGCGCTCACCGTGATGGCGCAGCGCGGCATCACGCACGTCTCGTCGTCCGAGCTCGCCGTCGTCGTCGGGGTCAACGCGGCGACGCTGCGCCGGGACCTCTCGCGCTTTGGCACCTACGGGACCCGCGGGACCGGCTACGAGGTCCCGTATCTGCTCGCCTGCGTCGACGGGGCCCTGGCTCTCGACGGGGACTGGCCGGTCGCCATCGTCGGGATCGGCAACCTCGGCCGGGCGCTCGCCCATTCGCGGGGCTTCCGCTCGGGTGGGTTCCGCGTGGCCGCGCTCGTCGACGTCGACCCCGCCGTCGTCGGAACGACGCTCGACGGGATCGTCGTCGAGCACGCCGAACGGCTGGGCGAGGTGTGCTCCCGCGAGCGGGTGCGGATCGGTGTGATCACGACACCCGCAGCCGCGAGCCAGTCCGTCGCCGAGCAGCTCGTCGCCGCGGGGGTGCGGTCGATCCTCAACTTCGCCCCGCTCGTCCTGTCGCTCCCCCCAGGCGTCACCGTCCGCCAGGTCGACCTCGCCGCCGAGCTCCAGGTGCTCGCCTTCTACCATTCCCGCCCCTCCGGTCGCGCCGCCGTGGCGGCCTCCCGGAACGGGGAAGCGTCGAACCGCGGCGTCGGGGTCAGCCCGTAGAGTCTGGGCGCGGCCGTGCGGCAACCGCCGGCGGCCACTTTGCCACCGCCGCGGCCACCCCGGGCGGGGTCCACTTCACGAGGAGGTGAGCGTGCCGGTCGTCGTGGTCGGGCTCCACGAACGGGACGCGCCGCTCGAGGTGCTCGAAAGCCTGGCGTTCTCGGACGAGGAGCTGCCCAAGGCGCTCGCCGGGCTGGGCGGCAGCCCGCACCTTTCGGGGGCCGTGATCCTGTCGACGTGCATGCGCACCGAGGTCTACGCCGTCGCCGAGAGGTTCCACGACGGTGTCGGCGACATCCACCGCTTCCTCGCCGACCGCCTCGACGACCCCGCCAGACTCGCCGGGGCGCTCACCGTCGAGTACGACGAGCCGGCGGTGCGGCACCTTTTCGAGGTGGCGTCGGGCATCGACTCGCCCGTGCTCGGTGAGGGCGAGGTCCTCCGCCAGGTGCGTGCGGCCCACGCCCTCGCCCAGCGCGAGCACGCCTCGGGCCCGGTGCTCGACGGCCTGTTCCGGCACGCCGTCGAGGTCGGCAAGCGCGTCCGGGCCGAGACCGGGATCTCGCGGGGGGTCACCTCGCTCGCCCACGTCGCCGTGGCGCTCGCGACGGAGCACGTCGGGGGGTCGCTCGCCGGCCGCCGGGTCGTCGTCGTCGGCGCCGGCGAGATGGGCGAGGGTCTCGTCGACGCCCTCTCGGGGGCGGGCGGCCTCGCGGACCTCGTCGTGCTCAGCCGCGATCGACGTAAGGCCAAGGAGTTGGCCGACCCTCTCGGCGGGCGGGGTGCCGAGCTCGGCGACCTCGGCACCGAACTCGCCGACGCCGATGTGCTGTTCTCGGCGACGGCGGCGTCCGCGGTCCTGCTCGGGCCGGACGACCTGCGACGGGCGCGCGCAGGCACGACCCGCCGGGCGCTCCTCATCGTCGATGCCGCCGTGCCCCGCGACGTCGATCCCGCGGTGGCGTCGTTCCCCGACGTGACGCTGCGCGACGTCGACGACCTGCGCAACCTGGCCGAGCGTTCGATGGCGACGAGGCGCAGCGAGGTCGACCGCGTCCGGGGGATCATCGACGAGGAGCTCGGCCGGTACTCGCTCGCCGCCCGGGGGAGGGCGGCGGCACCGGTTGTCGCCGCCCTGCACGAGCACGCCGAGCAGATCCGCGCCGCCGAGCTCGCGCGCATCGGCACGGTGCTCGATCAACTCGACGAAGACGAACGGGCGGCCGTCGAGGCGGCGACCCGTCGGATCGTCGCGAAGCTGGTCCACGAGCCGACGGTCCAGGTGAAGGCGGCGGCCGGTTCGCCCCGCGGCGACCGCCTCGCCGAGGCGCTGCGCGCGCTGTTCGGCCTGTAGCGGCCGTGGGCCGGCGTCGCAGGCGTTTCGCGGAATACGGCGGCGCGCGGTGAGAGTGCTGCGGCTCGCCACCCGGGGCAGCCCGCTCGCCCTCGAGCAGGCGCGACGAATCCGGGCCCGCCTGACGGCGGTCCACGCGGGACTCGTGACGGAGCTCGTCGTCGTCGAGTCCGGCGGCGACCTGCGTCCGGGCACCGCCATCCAGGCGCTCGGCGGGGCGGGCGTGTTCGTCGCCGAGATCGAACAGGCGGTGCTCGATCGCCGCGCCGACGTCGCCGTCCACTCGCTGAAGGACCTCCCGTCGTCCGCCCCGCCGGAGGGGCTGGTGCTGGCCGCGACGCCGGAGCGCCTCGACGTGCGCGACGCCCTCGTCGGCCGGACACTCGAGCGGCTCGGCCCGGGGGCGGTCGTCGCCACGGGCGCCGTCCGGCGACGGGCCCAACTGGCCTGGCTGCGCCCGGACCTGTGCTTCGCCGAGCTGCGGGGCACCATCGCGACGCGCCTCGGCCGGGTGCCGCCGGGAGGCGCGGTGGTCGTCGCCGTCGCGGCGCTCGAGCGCCTAGGGCTCATCGCCCGGGCGGCCGAGATCCTGCCGATGTCGGTCATGGTCCCCCAGGTCGGCCAGGGCGCCATCGGCCTGCGTTGCCGGGAGGACGACACCGCGACGATCGAGATCCTGGCGGCGATCGACGACGTCCTCGTCGGGCGGGCGATCGCCGCCGAACGGGCTTTCCTCGCCCGGCTAGGGGGCGGCTGTGACGCGCCCGTCGGCGCCCACGCGACGTGCGAGTCGGCGACGGGACCCGTCGTCGTCGAGGGGGTCCTCGCCAGCGAGGACGGGCACGCGCTCGTCCGCGCGGAGCTGACCGGCGACGACCCGGTCGCCGTCGGCACGGCGCTCGCCGAGCACCTTTTCGAGAACGAGGGAGGCCGCTTCCTGGGCCTGCCGTTCGGCACCGCCCGTGCGCCCGGTCGTGGCCGTCGGCCCCTGTCGGGCTGGCGCGTCGTCGTCACGCGGCCGGCCCGCCAATCGCCGCCGCTCGTCGCGGCGTTCGCCGCCGAGGGGGCCGAGGTGGTCGAGCTGGCGACGATTCTCGTCGAGGACCCCTCCGACGGCGGCGGGGCGCTGCGGGCGGCGGCGGGACGGCTCGGGAGCTTCGACTGGGTCGTGTTCACCTCCGCCAACGCCGTCGAGCGCCTGTTCGCCGAGATCCCCGCCCCTGGGGAGATCGGGGCGGTGCGGGTCGCCGCGATCGGCAGCGGCACGGCGCAGGCGCTGCGACGGCGCGGGGTGGAGGCCGAACTCGTGCCCCGGCGTTTCGTCGGCGAGGCCGTCGTCGCCGGGTTCCCGCCGGCGACCCCGGGCGGCCGGGTGCTCCTGCCGCGGGCGGCGGTCGCGCGCGACGTCGTGCCCGAGGGGCTGCGCCGCCTCGGCTGGGAGGTCGAGGTCGTCGAGGCGTACCGGACGGTGACGGCCACGCCGCCACCCGCCGCCTTGGCCGCAGCGGCCGCGGCCGACGCCGTGGTGTTCACCTCGTCCTCGACGGTCGTCGGCTACCGCAGACTCGTCGAACCGGGGGACGTGCCACCGGTTGTCGTCTCGATCGGTCCGGTCACCTCGGCGACGCTGAGGGACTCGGGCCTCGCGGTCACCGTCGAGGCCGCCGTGCACTCGGCCGGCGGAGTGGTCGACGCCCTCGTCTCCTGGGCGGCGGCCCATCCCGGGCCCGCCGCCCGGGGCCGGGCACCGTCGTAGGCTCGGCGTGATGGTGGAGCGGCGGGCGACCGCGACAGAGGGCGCGTTCCCGGGACGGCGGATGCGACGGCTCCGAAGGACGCCGGCGCTTCGGCGGCTCGTCGCCGAGACCCGGGTCGTCGTCGACGACCTCGTCGCGCCGGTCTTCGTGCGGGAGGGGATCGACGTCCCCGCGCCGATCGCCGCCCTCCCCGGCGTCTTCCAGCACACGGTCGACTCGGCTGTCGCCGAGGCTCGCGCGCTTGCCGGACTCGGCGTGCCGGGGCTCGTGCTGTTCGGGATCCCCGCCACGAAGGACGCCGTCGGTACGGCGGCGTCGGCCCCCGACGGCATCGTCCAGGTGGCCTTGCGCGCCCTGCGGGACGCCGTCGGCGACGATCTCGTGCTCATCGCCGACTGCTGTCTTGACGAGTACACGGATCACGGCCACTGCGGCGTCCTCGATGTGCACGGCCGGGTCGACAACGACGCCACGATCCTGCGCTACGGCGAGGTGGCCGTCGCCCAGGCCGAGGCCGGCGCCGACCTCGTCGCGCCCTCGGGGATGATGGACGGCCAGGTCGGCGCGATCCGGGCCGCCCTCGACGGGGCGGGGCACACCGGGACGGCGATCCTCGCCTACGCCGCCAAGTACGCCTCCGCCTTCTACGGGCCCTTCCGCGAGGCCGTCGGCGTCGAGATCGCCGGTGGCGGCGACCGCCGCGACTACCAGCAGGACCCGCCGAACCGCCGCGAAGCGCTCGCCGAGGTGCGCCTGGACCTCGCCGAGGGCGCCGACATCGTGATGGTGAAACCCGCCCTGCACTACCTCGACGTCCTGGTCGAGGTGCGCCGCTCGGTCGACGTGCCGGTGGCGGCCTACCACGTGAGCGGGGAGTACGCGATGCTCGCCGCCGCCGCGGCCCTCGGCGTTGTCGACCGGGACGCCGCCGTCGCGGAGACGCTCTTGGCCATCAAGCGGGCAGGCGCCGATTTCATCCTCACGTACTTCGCGAGGTCAGCCGCCGAGCGCCTCGGCGGACGGTAGCGGGAGGTGCGCGCCGCCAGCTCGGCGCTGTTCGCCCGGGCGGTCGCCGTGATGCCCGGGGGCGTCAACTCACCGGTGCGGGCCTTCGGCTCCGTGGGCGGCGAGCCCTACTTCGTCGCCGAGGCGGACGGCGCCTACCTCACCGACGTCGACGGGAACCGCTACATCGACTACGTCCAGTCCTGGGGCGCCTCGATCCTCGGCCACGCCCACCCGGCCGTGGTCGACGCCGTGGTGTCGGCGGCGGCACGGGGCACGACCTACGGTGCCCCGACCGAGTCCGAGGTCGCGCTGGCCGAGAAGATCACGGCGGCGGTCCCGGCCTGCGAGATGGTGCGGCTCGTCTCGTCGGGCACCGAGGCGGCGATGACGGCCGTCAGGCTCGCGCGGGGGGTCACGGCGCGCGACCTCGTCGTGAAGTTCGCCGGCTGCTACCACGGGCACAGCGATGCCCTCCTCGCCGCGGCCGGCAGCGGGGTCGCGACCCTCGGCCTCGCCGGCTCGGCGGGGGTCCCCGCCGGGGCAGTGGCGGGGACCGTCGTCGCGCCCTACAACCGGGTGCCGCTGCTCGACGAGCGGGTCGCCTGCGTCATCGTCGAGCCGGTGGCGGCGAACATGGGCCTGGTGCCGCCGGCGGCGGGCTTTCTCGAGGGACTGCGCCGTGCCTGCGACGAGGTCGGGGCGCTGCTCATCTTCGACGAGGTGATCACCGGGTTCCGGGTCGGGCCCGCCGGCGCGGCCGGGCTCTGCGGGGTGCGGCCGGACCTGTACTGCTTCGGCAAGGTCGTCGGTGGGGGCCTGCCGCTCGCCGCCGTCGGCGGGCCCGCCGCCCTGATGGAGGCGCTCGCGCCGACCGGGCCGGTCTACCAGGCCGGCACGCTCTCGGGGAACCCGCTCGCCACGGCGGCCGGCCTCGCCGTCCTCGAACTGCTCGGCCCGTCGGTCTTCGACGAGCTGGCCGGGGTCGTGGCGGAGCTCACGAGCGGGTTGGCGGGCGCGTTGCGCGGGGCCGGCCTGGCCGTCGAGGTGCCGGTCTTCTCCACGCTCTGCGGTGTCTACTTCGCCGACGCGCCCGTCACGGACTACGACGGGGCAAGGGCCGCCGCGGCCAACGGCGACTACGCACGCTTTTTCCGGGCGATGCTCGCAAGGGGGGTGGCGTTGCCGCCGAGCCCGTACGAGGTGTTGTTCTGCTCGCTCGCCCACGGCGAGCGCGAGGTCGAGTCGACGGTCGCGGCCGCCGCCGACGCCGCCCGCGAGGTCACCGCGGCCCGCTGACCGGGTTCAGCCGGCGGCCGCGGCGAGACGGGCGATCGCCGCGTAGGCGAGCTCGGCCGGGCCGAGATCGTCCGTGCGCAGCAGGTTCGACATGATCCGCAGCAGCCACTCCATGAGGGTGCGGGAGTACATGCCGGTCGAAACGAGGGCCCGCATGACGTCGGGGCGGCCCATCAGCCGCATAAAGGCGCTCGCCGTCTTGAAGTACAGGCCGTAGTTCTCGGTGAGCTTGGCTTCGTAGCCGGCGAGCACCCGGTTGTCCTGGGCGAGGAGCGCCTCGGCGGCGAAGGACGCCGCGATCCGGCCGGTCTCGTAACCGTAGGCGATCCCCTCACCGTTGAACGGGTTGATGGCGCCGCCGGCGTCGCCGACGAGGACGTAGTCCGGCCCCTGGCGGGGGCCGACCGAGAGCCCCATCGGGAGCCGGCCCCCGGTCGGCTCGCCGAGCGCGCTCTCCGGGGAAAGGCACCACGACCCCGGCGCCTGGGCGACGAAGGACGCCATCAGCCGCGTCGTGTTCATCGACTTCCAGCGGTCGAACGTCGACAGGATCCCGATGCCGACGTTCACGCGGCCGTCGCCGAGCGGGAAGACCCAGCCGTAGCCGGGGATCACCTCCCCGGTGTCGTCGCGGAGGTCGAGGTGGGACTCGATCCAGGTCTCGTCGTGGCGGGGCGAGGAGAAGTAGCCGCGGATCGCCATCCCCTGGGGGACGGCGCGGTCCCGCGCCGCGCCGAGGGCCCGGCCGAACCGCGAGTTCGAGCCGTCGGCGACGATGACGACGCGGGCGTTGATCTCGTGGCTCGTGCCGCCGTCGTGCTCCAGCACGAAAGCGCCGAGGGCCGGGCCGCCGCTGGCCGCCTCGTGGCCGAGGGGCCCGAGCGCCTCGCAGCCCTCGAGCACCGTGGCGCCCGCCTTCTCGGCGCGGCGGGCGACGAGCGCGTCGAGCTCGGCCCGGGTAATGACGTAGCCGTACTCCCCGAAATCGGGGTGCCTGGGCCAGCGCAAGAGGAGCTCGCGGCCGTAGGCGAGGGCGCGCAGACCCTCGAAGCGGTGGTAGCGGGTGAGATCGTCGCCGAGCCCCATGTCCTCGAGCTGGCGCACCGAGCGCGGCGTCAGCCCGTCGCCGCAGGTCTTCTCCCTGGGGAAGTGCTTCTTCTCGACGACGACGACGTCGAACCCCGCATCGGCCAGCCAGTAGGCGGCGGCGGAACCCGAGGGCCCACCGCCGATGACGAGCACCTCGCACGAGCGGGGGATCGCTCGTGCGGGCGCGCTGACACGGTCGTCGGCGGAACCCGGCACGCAAAGAGCGTACCGGCCGTCCACCCACCCAGCCGCGGGGCGCGGCGCTCCCTCGGATGTACCGGACCCGGTCCATCGTGGTAGAACCGCAGAGCGCCATGGGAAGCCTCGACAGCTACCTGCCGATCTTCGTGCTGCTCGTTCTGGGGGTCCTGTTCGCGGCCCTGTCGATCGGCGCGTCGCGCCTGTTGGGCCCCAGCCGTCCGCACGCCGCCAAACGAGCGCCCTACGAGTGCGGCATCGTGCCCACCAACGAGCCTCCGCAGCGCTTCCCGGTCCGCTTCTACCTCGTCGCGATGATCTTCATCATCTTCGATATCGAGATCATCTTCCTGTTCCCGTGGGCGGTGGTCTACGGCCAGCTCGGCCGGTTCGGCCTCGTCGAGGTGATCGTCTTCGCCGGGGCGGTCTTCGTGGCGTTCATCTACCTCGTCGCCAACGGCGCCCTCGACTGGGGTCCCGTGCGGCGGGCGCGCCAGCTCGAAGATGGCCCGGCGCGCACGACCGAGTCGACGGTCCGCCGGGTCGGTTCGGCAGGCGGGAGGGCCGCCTAGGTGCCGCTCGCGCAGTCCTGGAACGGTCTCGAGTCGCTCAGCCACAACCTGGTCACCAGCAAGCTCGAGGATCTCGTGCGGTGGTCCCGGCGCAGCTCGATGTGGCCGGCGACCTTCGGCCTGGCGTGCTGCGCGATCGAGATGATGGCGACGGGTGGCGCCGAGTACGACATGAGCCGGTTCGGGATGGAGGTGTTCCGCGCCTCGCCACGCCAGGCGGATCTGATGATCGTCGCCGGACGGGTCTCCCAGAAGATGGCGCCGGTGCTGCGCCAGGTCTACGACCAGATGGCCGAGCCGAAATGGGTCATCTCGATGGGGGTGTGCGCCTCGACGGGCGGCATGTTCAACAACTACGCCGTCGTGCAGGGAGTCGACGAGATCGTTCCGGTCGACGTCTACGCGCCCGGGTGCCCGCCGGGCCCGAACACTCTGCTGCACGCCATCCTCACCCTGCACGAGAAGGTCCGCACGGGCGAGATCCTCCGCCGCCGCGCCGCCTCGGGCGCCGGTGCCGGTGTCGACCTCGCCGCCGAGGTGCCCGGCTGGACCCAGCCGCTCGCCACCCCGGTCCACCTCGGGACGCCGCACTGATGGCGCCGTCGGGGCCGCTCGTCTGGCGGGTGGCCGAGCTCGACGGGGTGCCGGCGGCCGATTCGCTCGGCGACGAGGTCTTCTTTCCGACCCGCGCGCGCTACATCGAGGTCGCCACCGCCCTTTGCCGCGCCGGCTTCGTCACCTGCAGCGATCTCTGTGCCGTCGACTACCTGACCCATCCCGACCGCGCTCTGCCGGAGGCGGTGCGCCCCGAGCGCTTCGAGGTCGTCGTCAACCTGCTCTCGCACGCCGAGGTGCGCCGCGCCCGCCTGAGGGTGATGGTCCCCGAGGACGACCCGGTCTGCCCGACGCTCTTCTCCGTCTACCCGGGGACCGAGAACATGGAGCGCGAAGCCTACGACCTGATGGGGATCCGCTTCGTCGGGCACCCCGACCCGAGCCGGATCCTCCTGCCCCAGGACTGGGAGGGCCACCCGCTGCGCCGGGACTACGGCACGGGGCGGGTCCCCGTCCAGTTCAAGGAGGCGCCGGGCCCGCGATGAGACAAGCCGACCCCGACGCCCGCGCGGCTGGCGACCCGGAAGTCGCGGAACCCGGCGATCTCGCGGCGCGGGCACGGCTCGTCGCCGAGACCGACGAGGGGTCCCAGCAGCTCGTCCGGTCGGACGAGACGGGGCGGACCGAGCTCTTGATCGAGCAGGGCGGCGTGCTGCGCATCCCCGAGAGCGACGCCCTCGACCCGGATGCCGCCGACGCGACCTTCGGCGCCGGCGAGACGATGATCCTCAACGTCGGCCCACAGCACCCCTCGACGCACGGTGTGCTGCGGATGATGGTCGAGCTCCAGGGTGAAAGGGTCCTGCGCTCCAAGCCCGTCATTGGGTACCTGCACACCGGGATGGAGAAGACCGGCGAGCAGCTCACCTACGTCCAGGGCGCGACGAACGTCACACGGATGGACTACCTCTCGCCGCTGCACAACGAGCTCGTCTACTCGCTCGCCGTCGAGAAGCTCCTCGGCGTTGAGATCCCGCCGCGGGCGACGTGGATCCGGATGCTGATGTGCGAGCTGAACCGGATCTCCTCCCATGTCATGTGGGCCGCGACGAACGGGATGGACCTCGCCTCGACGTCGATGATGATCTTCGGGATCCGCGAGCGCGATCTCGTGTTGCAGTTCTTCGAGAAGGTCACCGGGCTGCGGATGAACCACAACTACATCCGGCCCGGCGGGGTCGCGGCGGACCTCCCCGACGGGTGGGAGGACGACGTCGAGGCGGTCGTCGACACCGTCGGGGCGCGCCTCGGTGACTATGACAACCTCCTCACCGGTCAGCCGATCTTCCGTGAGCGCACCGAGGGTGTCGGCGTCGTGCCGGCGGAGCTGCTCGTTGCCCTCTCGGCGACCGGGCCGCTGCTGCGCGCCGCCGGGGTCCCCTGGGACCTGCGGCGCGCGACGCCCTACCTCGCCTACAGCGAGGTCGACTTCGACGTGATCGTCGGCTCCGCCGGCGACTGCTTCGACCGCTACGCCGTACGGCTCAACGAGGTCCGCGAGTCGATCCGGATCGTCCGCCAGATCCTCGAGAAGATGCCGCCGGGCGACTACCGGACCCAGGACAAGAAGGTGACGCCCCCACCGCGCGCGCGGATCGACGAGTCGATGGAGGCGCTCATCCACCACTTCAAGCTGTTCACCGGCGGCATCGAGCCCCCAGAGGGCGAGGTCTACGTCGCCGTCGAGTCGCCGCGGGGCGAACTCGGCTGCTACCTCGTCTCGGACGGGTCGAACCGTCCGATGCGGATGCACATCCGCGCGCCGAGCTTCGTCAACCTGCAGTCGGTGCCGGCGCTCCTGCGCGGCGGCCTGCTCGCCGACATGATCGCCATCCTCTCCTCGGTTGACCCGGTCCTCGGAGACGTCGACCGGTGACGTCCCACCTCTCGGCGAAGAACCGGGCCCGGGCCGAGGCGCTCGTCGCGCTCTACCCGCGGCCGCGCTCGGCGCTTGTGCCCCTGTGCCACCTCGCCCAGTCCCAGGACGGCTGGCTGTGCGGGGAGGCGATGGAGGAGATCGCCGAGCTCTGCGGCGTGACCCCGGCCGAGGTTTACGGGACGGCGACCTTCTACGACATGCTCCACACCGAGCGGGTGGGCCGGCACGTCATCGCGATCTGCACGAACATCGCCTGCCTGCTCGCCGGGGCCTACGAGCTCGTCGAGCACGCCGAGGACCGGCTCGGCATCCGCTGCGGGCAGACGACCGAGGACCGCGAGTTCACCCTCGAGGAGGCCGAGTGCCTCGCCGGCTGCGACGCCGCGCCGTGCGTGCAGGTGAACCACCGCTACGTCGCGACACCTGACGCCGAGTCGTTCGACGCCCTCCTGGCCGAGCTCGCCATCGGCCGGCGCCGCCACGAGATCCCGCCCCACGGCGTGCTCTGCCGGATCGAGCGCGCTGTCGGGCTGCCCGGTGCCGAGGCGTCGTCCCGCCGGCGGACGAGGGGTTGAGGCCGTGCTCACCGGGGCACCGCGCATCGTCACGCAACGGCTCGGCCACGAGGACTCGCACACCCTCGAGCGCTACCTCGCAACCGGCGGCTACAAGGCGCTGCGCCGCGCGCTGCGGATGAAGCGCGAGGCGGTGGCAGCCGAGGTGAACCAGGCGAGCCTTCTCGGCCGGGGCGGGGCCGGTTTCCCGGCCGGGCGCAAGTGGTCGATGCTGCGGCCGTCCAAGACGACGTACCTCGTCGTGAACGGCGACGAGAGCGAACCGGCGACGTTCAAGGACCACCTGCTCATCGAGCGCGACCCCCACCAGATCATCGAAGGGGCCGCCATCGCCGCTTACGCCTGCGGCGTCGAGCGGGCCTTCATCTTCTGCCGCGGCGAGTTCGCCCTCGGTCTCGAACGGCTCACCAAGGCGTGCAACGAGGCCTACGACTACGGCGCCCTCGGCGGGCGGATCTTCGGCTCCTCCTTCTCGCTCGACATCGTCGTGCACCCCGGGGCGGGCGCCTACATCTGCGGCGAGGAGACCGCCCTGCTCGAGAGCCTGGAGGGCAAGCGCGGCTTCCCGCGGATCAAGCCGCCGTACTACCCGGCCGCGATCGGCCTCTACGGGGAACCGACCATCGTGAACAACGTCGAGACCATCTCGGCGTTGCCCTGGATCGTGCTGAACGGCGGGAACGCCTTCGCCGCCCTCGGAGCCGGCACCTCGACGGGCACGCGTCTGTTCGCCCTGTCGGGCCGCGTCGCCCGACCCGGCTGGTACGAGCTCGAGATGTCGAAGACGACGTTCCGCGACCTCATCTTCGACCCCTCCCTCGGGGGCGGCGTCGCCGGCGGGGGCGAGCTGAAGGCGTTCATCCCCGGTGGGGTCTCGGCACCCTGGCTCGGACAGGACCAGCTCGACCTCGGTCTCGACCAGGAGGCGGTCTCCAGGGCGGGTTCGATGCTCGGTTCGGGCTCCGTCGTCGTGCTCGACCAGGCGAGCTGCGCCGTGCGCGCCGCCTGGCGGATCACGCGCTTTTTCTACCGGGAGTCCTGCGGACAGTGCACGCCCTGCCGGGAGGGGGGCCACTGGCTCGAGAAGGTCCTCCGCCGCATCGAGGAGGGGAGCGGCCGCTTCGCCGACCTCGATCTGCTGATGGACGTCTGCGACAACCTCGCCCCCGGGGTGAGCTGGCCACCCGAGCAGACGACGGTCTGCGTGCTCGGCTCGTCGATCCCTTCCTCGGTCGCCTCGGCGCTGCGGATGTTCCGCGAGGAGTTCGTCACCCACATCCGGACTGAGGAATGCCCGTTCGCGGGTGCGGCGCCGGGAACGGACGGTCTGCGATGAGCCCGGGCAGGCCGGACGGCACCGAGTCGGAGGTCGTCCGGTTGACGATCGACGGGACCGTCGTCGAGGCGGCGCGGGGTGAGCTCGTGATCGACGTCGCCGAGCGGGCGGGGATCTTCATCCCGCGTTTTTGCTACCATCCGCGGCTCGCCCCGGTCGGGATGTGCCGGATGTGCCTCGTCGAGGTCGCGACGCCCCGCGGCCTCGTCCTGGAGCCCGCCTGCGTGCTGAGTGTCGCCGAGGGCCAGGACGTGCGCACGGCGTCGGCCAGGGCGCGCAAGGCCCAGCAGGGCGTCCTCGAGTTCCTGCTTGTCAACCACCCGCTCGACTGCCCGGTCTGCGACAAGGGCGGGGAGTGCCCCCTGCAGGACCAGGCGCTCTCGCACGGACCGGGGGAGAGCCGTTTCGCCGAGGAGAAGCGGCACTGGGCAAAGCCGATCGAGATCGGCCCGCGCGTGCTCCTCGACCGGGAACGTTGCATCCAGTGCGCCCGCTGCACGCGCTTTGCCGCCGAGGTCGCCGGCGAGCCCCTCATCGACCTCGCCTTCCGCTCCGACGCCGTCGAGGTGGCGACGTTCCCCGGCAAGCCGTTCGACTCGTACTTCTCGGGCAACACGATCCAGATCTGCCCCGTCGGAGCCCTCACGTCCCCCGCTTACCGCTTCAAGGCGCGCCCGTGGGACCTCGAGCAGGTGGAGACGACGTGCACGACGTGCGCCGTCGGCTGCCGCGTCGTGGCGCAGTCGTCGGTGGGCAGGCTCGTGCGGTATCTCGGCGTCGACTGCGACCCGGTGAACCAGAGCTGGCTGTGTGACAAGGGCCGCTACGGCTTGGAGGCGGTCCACTCGGCCAACCGCCTCGTCGCGCCGATGGTGGAACGGGACGACGTCCACGTCCCGGCGACCTGGCACGCAGCCCTCGACGCCGCCGCGGCCGCGATCCGCCGTGCCCACGCACGCGGCGGGAGGGAGTCCGTCGCCGTCCTCGGCGGGGCGCGACTGTCGAACGAGGACGCCTACGCCTGGGCGAAGTTCGCCAAGGCGGTCCTCGGCACGGACTCCGTCGACGCCCAGCTCGACGACGGGCTCCCGGCCGAGGCGGTGCTCGGCCTGCCGCACGCCACGATCGACGAGACCGTGGCGGCCCGGGTCGTCCTCACGCTCTCGGGCGACCTGAAAGAGGAGCTCCCCGTGCTCTTCCTGCGCCTGCGCCTCGCCGCCCTGACGGGCGTGGGCATCATCGAGTGCTCGACGGCGGCGACGGCGCTCACGCCGTACGTGGCGCACCGGCTCGCCTACCTGCCCGGCGAAGTCACCCGCCTGGCCGCGGCGCTCACCGGCGCCGCGCGCTCACCGGCGCCGACGGGCGTCGACGGCGGCAGCCTCGCCGCGGCGCGCGCACTCCTGCGGTCAGTTGGCGAGGGCGGCGAGGGTCTCGTCGTGGTGCTCGGGCGTCCCTCGCTCGCCGAGTCGCCGGCGAGCGCCGCGGCGGCGGCGCACACGATCCGGCGCGCCTTCCCGAACGCCCGCTTCCTGCCGGCACTGCGCCGGGCGAACGTGCATGGCGCCCTCGACATGGGCCTCGCGCCCGGTCTGCTGCCGGGACGGGTGACCCTCGATGTCGGGCGGGAGGTCTTCTCGTCCGCGTGGGGGTCGGTGCCGCCACGGCCGGGCCGGGACGCCCGCGCCATCCTCCAGGCGGCCGTCGACAACGAGATCTCGACGCTCATCCTCCTCGGTTGCGACCCGCTCGCCGACTGCCCGGACCGCGAGCTCGCCCGGGCGGCGATCGAGCAGGCCCGCGCGCTCATCTTCGTCGGGACCCACCGCAACGGGGCGAGCTCGCTCTCCGGGGTGGTGTTGCCGGTAGCCGGTGACGGGGAGCGGGGGGGGACGACGACGAACTGCGAGGGCCGGGTGACCCGGCTCGCCGCCAAGGTGCTCCCCCCGGGGATCGCCTGGCCGGCCTGGACCGTGGCCGAGGAGCTGGCACGCCGGCTCGGCGCCTCCCTCGGGTTCGAGGGCGTCGGCCAGATCTCCGCCGAGATCGCGCGCCTCGCCCCGGCGTACCGGGGTGTGGACGCCGCCCTGCTCGGCCGTCCCGAGCACCGCGACGGCGTCGTCGTGCCGCTCGTTGCCGCGCCGGTCGGCATCGGGTCCGTGCGTCCTCGTCCGATCGACCCGATCGCGACCCCGGGGATCCTCTCGGTCGAGGAGCAGGGGGCCCCGCTCGACCTCGGTGCGGCCCGCCAGGCGGGCGGCCCCGACGGCAAGGTGAGGGCGGCGGTGCGGGCGACGCCACCGCCGCTCGTCACGTTTTCCCCGCCGGACCGGCCCGAGACGTCTGACGGTCCGGCGGAAGGCGCCTACCGTCTCGTCGTGCGCCGGACGCTGTACGAAAGGGGGACGCTCGTCGTCGAGAGCCCCTCGCTCGCGCCGCTCGTTCCCGAGCCGGCGGTGTTCGTCCACCCGGCGGCGCTGCGGGAGCTGGGCGTGGCGACGGGGTCGCTCGTCACGGTGCGTTCGGCGCGCGACTCGCTGCAGCTGCCAGTCGAGACCGACGGCTCGCTCCCGGCGGGTGTCGCCCTCCTCGTCGCCAACCTCGCCGGCTCGGAAGGGCGCGGTGCCTCGGCCCTCGTCGACGCGGCACGGCCCGCTACGGACGTCTGGCTGGAGAAGGCGTGATGGGCGACCCCCTCTTCGCCCACGGCGTCGGCCTCGGGGTCGTCGTGATCGTGCTCGTCAAGGCCTTCGTCGCCTTCGGTTTCCTGCTCGTCGCCGTGATGATGATGATCTGGTTCGAGCGCAAGGTCATCTCGGACATGCAGAACCGGATCGGGCCGAACCGGGCGGGGAAGTTCGGTGTCCTGCAGTCGCTCGCCGACGGCATGAAGCTGATGTTCAAGGAGGACCTGCTGCCCGAGCGGGCGGACCGGATCGTTTTCCGCCTCGCCCCGTTCCTCTCGGTCGTGCCGGCCTTCCTCATCTTCGCGATCGTCCCGGTCGGCGGGGTCGTGACGATCGCCCACCACGTCGTCGAGCTCCAGGTCGCCGATCCGCAGATCGGGATCCTTTTCGTGCTGGCGCTCTCGTCGGTCTCGGTCTACGGGGTGATGCTCGCCGGGTGGTCGTCCGGCTCGAAGTACCCGCTGCTCGGTTCGGTGCGCGCCTCGGCCCAGATGATCTCCTACGAGGCCGCGCTCGGGCTCACGGTCGTCACGGTCGTCCTCGAGTCCCACGGGCTCTCGACGCGGGCGATCGTCGAATCCCAGGCGCAGTACTTCTGGCACTGGAACGCGCTGCGGCTCTGGGTCGTGCCGTTGGCGATCTTCTTCGTCGCCGGGACCGCCGAGATCAACCGGCCGCCGTTCGATCTCGCCGAGGGGGACACCGAGCTCGGCGGCGGATTCCACACCGAGTACTCGTCGATGCGGTTCGCGATGTTCTACCTCGCCGAGTACATGAACACGATCACGATGTCGGCGGTCGTCGTGACGCTGTTCCTCGGCGGGCCCGACGGCCCCGGGCTCCACGTCGTGCGGTGGCTCTGGCCGATCCTGTGGTTCCTCGGCAAATTGCTCGTCTTGCTGTACGTCCAGGTCTGGATCCGTGCCGCCTTGCCGCGATTGCGTTACGACCAGCTGATGAACCTCGGCTGGAAATGGCTCATCCCGCTATCGCTGGGCTGGCTCCTCCTCGTCTCCGCGGACCAGATCTCGCGGGACTCGGGTTTGGCCGTTTTCGCCGGGATCATCGTCGCCGCAGTGGCGCTGGCGCGGGCCCGCACGACGGCGCGCCTGCGTCGCGAGCGTCTCGCCGCCGGTCCCGCGGGAAAGCCCCCGGGCGACGGCGGGCTCATCGCGCTCGAATTCACCGACCGCTCGCCGGTGGAGGGCTGAACGATGGGTCTTCTCGGCGAGACCAACTTCCTCGGCGGGTTCTGGGTCGCGGCCAAGCAGGTCCTTAAGCCGCGCGTGACGATCCCGTACCCGGCGGAGAAGCGGCCGAAGCCGCCGCGGCTGCACGGCCGCCACGTCCTCAACCGCTACGAGGACGGCACCGAGAAGTGCATCGGCTGCGAGCTGTGCGCCGCGGTCTGCCCGGCCGACTGCATCTACGTGCGCGGCGCCGACAACCCCCCGGACGCGCCCGTCTCGCCCGGGGAGCGTTACGGCTTCGTCTACGAGATCAACTACCTGCGCTGCATCCACTGCGACCTCTGCGTCGAGGCCTGCCCGACCGAGGCCATCACGGAGTCGAAGATGTTCGAGTTCTCCTTCACGAGCCGGGCCGACGCGATCTACACCAAGGCGGAGCTCGTGGTGGCGGACGACGGCAAGCCACAACAGCTGCCTTGGGAGGACTGGCGGGAGGGCGAGGACCGCTTGACCTCCGGCTGGATGCGGGCGACGTCGCCTTCGGGGGCGGCGAGCTACGAGGGCACGGTGCAGTGGTCGGGTGAGCTCGGCTACGGCGTGCGGGCGCCCGAAGCGGGCCAGCGCGGTGCCCCGGACGACGAGGCGACGGGGAACATCTCGATCCGGGAGACCCAGCGCAAGAAGATCCCCCCCCGTTTCGGCGGGAGGAGGACGTGATGGGCGCGGGCATCCTCGCCACCGTGTCGCTGCCGGACCTCGCGACCTTCCTCGTCGCCGGCGTGATCGTCGTCGGCGGCGCGCTCGGCGTCGTGCTCGGCCGCAACCCCGTCCACGCCGCGCTCAGCCTCGTGGCGACGCTCCTCGGCGTCGCCGTGCTCTTCGTCGAGGAGGACGCGCAGTTCCTCGCCGCCGTGCAGGTGATCGTCTACACGGGCGCGATCGTCGTGCTCTTCCTGTTCGTCATCATGCTGCTCGGTGTCGACCGCCAAGAGCGTGCCCTCGTCGACCAGTTCCGTGGGCAGCGTTACGTCGCGTTCGGCCTCGGGGCCCTGGTCCTCGCCGAGGTGCTGCTGCTCGGCACCGGCCACTGGGCGACCGGGGCGCACGCGACGACCGGCGCGCTCGACCGCCCGCTCCCCAACGTGACCGAGCTCGGCCGGGCGATCTTCACGACGTACCTCTTGCCCTTCGAGATCACCTCGGCGCTGCTCGTTGTGGCGGTCGTCGCGGCCGTCGTCCTCGCCCGGCGCTTCGGCACCGGGCCCGAACCGGCCACGGGGGAGTCGGGCGACCCGGCGCCGGACGCCGGGGGCGGGACCGGGGTGCACGACCGATGACGATCGACGCCTCCTGGTACCTGACGCTGGCGGCGGTGCTCTTCACGATCGGGGCCGTCGGCGTGCTCGTCCGGCGAAACGTGCTCGTGATGTTCATGTGCATCGAGCTGATGCTCAACGCGGCGAACCTCACCTTCGTCACGTTCTCCCGGGAGCTCAATGACATCGGGGGACAGGTGGCGGTGTTCTTCGTGCTCGTGGTGGCGGCCGCCGAGGTCGTCGTCGGGCTCGGCATCATCGTCGCCATCTACCGGCGCCGGGTGGGCGCGACGGCGGACGACCCCCACGAGCTGAGGGGCTGAGCTGACCGTGCTGCACCTCGCCTACCTCATCCCGCTCCTCCCCCTCGGCGGATTCGCCCTCCTCGCCGTGGCGGGAAAGCGGATCGGCAACCCCGTCGCCGGCTGGATCGCGACGGCCGCCGTCGCCGCCGCCTTCGCCATGTCGGTCATCGTCCTCGTGTCGCTCTTCGGTCACGCCCCCGACGCCCGCCTGTTCACCCAGCGCTGGTTCACCTGGTTCCGGGTCGACCGGCTCGTGGTCGACGTGGGCCTGCGGATCGACCCGCTGTCGGTGACGATGGCGCTGTTCGTCACCGGGGTCAGCGCCCTCATCCACCTCTACTCCATCGGCTACATGGAGCACGACGAGGATTACGCCAAGTTCTTCACCTACCTCAACCTTTTCGTCTTCTCGATGCTCATGCTGGTGCTGTCGAGCAACCTCCTCGTCACGTTCTTCGGCTGGGAGGGCGTCGGCGTCTGCTCGTACCTCCTCATCTCCTTCTGGTTCCGCCGCCCGGCGGCGGCGAGCGCCGGCAAGAAGGCGATGATCTACAACCGGATCGGCGACGGCGGCTTCCTCGTGGCGCTGTTCCTCATCTTCGAGCGAACCGGGAGCCTCGACTACTCCACGGTCTTTGCCCGGCTCGGGAGGGTCTCGACGACCGACCTCGTTGCCATCGCCCTTCTGCTGTTCCTCGGTGCCGTCGGCAAGTCGGCGCAGATCCCCCTGTTCCCGTGGCTGGCCGACGCGATGGAGGGCCCGACCCCGGTCTCCGCACTGATCCACGCCGCGACGATGGTGACGGCCGGCGTCTACCTGATGTGCCGGATCAACCCGATCCTGCACGCCGCCCCGGACGCGGCCCACGTCGTGGCGTGGGTCGGCGTCGTGACGGCCGCTGTCGCCGCGACGATCGGCTGCGCCCAGACCGACATCAAGAAGGTCCTCGCCTACTCGACGGTCTCCCAGCTCGGCTACATGTTCCTCGCCGCCGGCAGCGGCGCCTACGTGGCGGCGATCTTCCTCATGCTCGCCCACGCCTTCTACAAGGCGCTCCTGTTCCTCTCCGCCGGTTCGGTCATCCACGCCCTCGACGGGGAGCAGGACCTGAAGCGGATGGGGTCGCTGCGCGCCTTCATGCCGCTGACGGCGGGCGCCTTCTTCGTGGGCTGGCTCTCGATCGCCGGAGTGCCGCCGTTCAGTGGCTTCTGGGCGAAAAGCGACGTGCTGGCGAACGCCTGGGCCGTCAGCCCCGCCCTCTGGGCGATCGGCGCCGCGACGGCGGTGCTCACGGCCTACTACATGGGCCGCGAGTTCTTCCTGGTGTTCATGGGTGATCCCCGCTGGCAGGGGGCGCGGCCCGGGGGGGAGGCACCCCGGGACCCGGGCTGGGTGATGGGGGTGCCGCTCGTCGCCCTGGCGGCGTGCTCGTTCCTCGGGCTGTTCATCGACCTGCCCTTCCACCCGACCTGGGCCTTCCTCGAACGCTGGCTGCAGCCCGTCGTCGGCGCCAGCCTCGCGGTCCACCACTTCGGCGTCGCCGAGCTGTGGGGCTTCGCCCTCGCCGACGTGGCGTTCGCCCTGCTGGGCATCGCGGTGGCGACGGCGGTGTGGCGGGTGGCCGCCAACCGGCCCCGTCTCGAGCCGCGCTTTCTGCTGATGGCGTGGTTCGTCGACTGGAGCTACGACCGCTTCGTCGCGCGCCCGGGTGCCCTCGTCGCCTCGTTCACCGCGTCGGTCGTCGAGGCGCGGTTCATCGACGGGGCCGTCGAGGGTGTGGCGCGGCTCGTGCGCGGCGGGGCCGAGCGGCTGAGACGCCTGCAGTCGGGCTACGTGCGGACCTACGCCCTCGCCATCCTGGGCGGGATCGTGATCGTCGTCACCTACCTCGTGACGAGGGCCGGGTCATGACCACCCACGCCGCGGTGCTCGGGCTCGCCGTCGCCGGTCAGCGCGCCTTCCCGTTCCTCACGGCGCTCGTCCTCGTGCCCGTGGCCGCGGCGCTCCTCACCCTGGTGTTGCCGCGGCGCGCCGGGTGGGCGATCCGCGCCGTCGGGCTGGCGGGCGCGCTCGGCGTGGCCGGGATCGCCGCCGCCGTGCTCGACGAGTTCCGAGCGGGCTTCGGCGGCTACCAGATGGTCTCGGACCACCCCTGGGTCGCTTCGCTCGGCATCTCGTGGAACCTCGGCGTCGACGGGATCTCGTTGTTCCTGGTCCTGCTCTCGGCGTTGCTGTTCCTGCTCGCCCTCGTGGGAGCAGGGGAGCGGAAGAACCCGAAGTCGTTCACGGTCTGGATCCTCCTCCTCGAGGCGGCCTGCCTCGGGAGCTTCCTTTCGCTCGACCTGCTGCTGTTCTTCCTGTTCTTCGAGACGACCCTGGTCCCCGTGTACTTCATCATCGGCGGCTGGGGGCACGAGCGGCGGAACCACGCGGCGATGAAGTTCTTCATCTACACCTTCTCCGGCTCGGCGGTGATGCTCGTCGGCATCGTGTCGCTCGTCGCGATCCACGCCACGCAGACCGGCGTGACGACGTTCGACATCCGCCAGCTCGCCGCGACCCACCTCTCGGGTGCGGCGGGGGTGCTGCTGCTGCTGGCGTTCACCGCCGCGTTCGCCGTGAAGGCGCCGCTCTTCCCGTTCCACACCTGGTCGCCGGACGCCTACCGGGAGGCACCGGTCGCCGGTTCTGTGCTGCTGGCGGGTGTCACGGCCAAGCTCGGCACCTACGGCATCGTCCGATTCGACCTCGGGCTGTTCCCGCACGCGACCGTCGTGCTCGCCCCCGTGTTCCTCACGCTCGGGGTCGTCGGCGTCATCTACGGGGCGATCGTCGCCGCCGTGCAGAAGGACCTGAAGCGGCTCGTCGCCTACTCGTCGCTCGCGCACATCGGGTTCATCGTGATCGGCGCCTTCGCCCTCACCGGCGAGGCGGTCTCCGGTGCCGTTCTACAGATGGTGAACCACGGGATCGTCACGGCGGCGCTCTTCCTGCTCGTCGCGATGCTCTACCGCCGGCGCCAGACGATGAACGTCGAGGACCTCGGCGGGCTCCAGCAGCGCGCGCCGGTGATGGCGGCGACGTTCACCGTCGTCGTGCTGGCGGCTATCGGCGTGCCGGGGCTGAACGGCTTCGTCGGCGAGTTCCTCATCCTCGCCGGCACCTTCCTCACCCACCGCTGGTGGGCGGTCGTCGCCGTGGTGGGCGTGGTGCTCGCCGCTGTCTACCTGCTCTGGGCGTACCAGCAGGTCTTCCACGGCCAGGAGAAACCGTCGGAGCGGGACAAGCCCTTCCGCGAGATCACCTGGCGGGAGGGTGCCGTGCTGGCGCCGCTCATCGTGGCCATCGTCGCCCTCGGCGTCTACCCGAGGCCCGTCCTCGACCGGATCACGCCCTCGGTCAACCAGCTCATCACCCACGTCGAGCAGGTGGCGCACCCGAACATCCCGGCGGCCGGCCAGCCCGACCCGACGTCGCCGGGCGAGGTGGCGAAGTGACGGTCTCGGCAGCCCTCCTCGCCGTCGTCTCGGGACTCGCCATCCCGCACATCGACTACACGGCGCTGCTCCCGGAGCTGATCCTCCTGGGCGGCGTGCTGGTGCTCATCGGCATCTCGGCGACGACCTCGCGCCAGCCCCCCACTGGCGTCTACGCCGCCATGACGGCCGCCATCGCCGCGGCGGCGCTCGTCGCCTCACTGCGGCTGTGGCGGGACGTGCAGGACCACGGCGCCTTCACGACCGTCGCGCACTCGGTCGACGTCGACGGTTTCGCCGTCTACTTCCTCGTCCTCGTGCCGTCGATCCTCGTCGTGGCGGCGATCCTCGGCTCCGGGTACCTGCGGCGCGAGGGTGTCGCCGGTTGCGAGTACTACGCCCTCGCCCTCATCTCGGGGTCAGGGGCGATGCTGATGGCCTCGGCGAACGACCTCGTCCTCATCTTTCTCGCCCTCGAGGTGCTCTCGATCCCGCTCTACGTGATGGCGGGTTTCGACCGCCGCCGCCAGACCTCGCAGGAGGCGGCGATCAAGTACTTCGTCCTGGGGGCCTTCTCCTCGGCGGTCTTCGTCTACGGCATCGCCCTCGTCTACGGCGCGACCGGGTCGACGAACCTGCCGGAGATCGGGGCTTTCCTCGCCCACAACGTGATCACCGCCAACGGCGTGCTGCTCGCCGGGATCGCCCTGCTGCTCGTCGGCTTCTCGTTCAAGGTGGCGGCGGTGCCGTTCCACATGTGGACCCCCGACGTCTACCAGGGGGCGCCGACCCCGGTGACGGGCTTCATGGCGGCGCTCGCCAAGGCCGGGGGTTTTGCGGCGTTCCTGCGGGTCTTCGTCGCGACGTTCCCGACGCTGCGCGGGGACTGGCAGCCGCTCATCTGGGCGATCGCCGCCGTGACGCTCCTCGGCGGCGCGACGGTCGCCCTCGCCCAGCGCGACGTGAAACGGATGCTCGCCTACTCGTCGATCAACCACGCCGGGTTCGTCCTCGTCGGCCTGCAGGCGGCGACGACGAAGGGTGTGGCGGCGGGCGTCTACTACGTGTTCGCCTACGCCTTCATGGTGCTCGGCAGCTTCGCCGTCGTCGGCGTCGTCGGGGCCAAGGGCGACCGCCGTCACGACCTGGAGGACTACCGGGGTCTGGCCGCTCGCAACCCGCTGCTGGCGACTGTCTTCGGGGTGCTGTTGCTCGCCCAGGCGGGCGTCCCGTTCACGACGGGGTTCTTCGCCAAGTTCTACGTCGTGTCGGCGTCCGTCGACGCGCACAGCTACGCCCTCGCCGTCATCGCCATGGCTTCGGCGGCGATCGCCGTCTTTTTCTACCTGCGCCTCGTGCTGCTGATGCTCTCGGGCCGGCCCGCCGACGAGGCCGCCGGGGAGGTCCCGTCGGCGAGGGTCCCGGACGGGGGCGTCGCGACCCTCGTCGGCGCCCGTGTCGACCGTTTGGTCGTGGCGCCATCGACCGCCCTCGCCCTCGCCGTGACGGTCGGCGTGACCGTCGTGTTCGGGGTCTGGCCCCAGCCGCTCATCGACTTCGCGAGGGCCGCGACGCTCATCTTCCACTGACGGGCTCGGGCCGGCCTGCGCCCCGACGGCGGGAGCACGGCGAGCCCACCGCCCCGAGGCGCCGCCGATCAGTCGCGGAAGTTGCCGAACTGGATCGGGATGCCGAGGTCCTCGGCCTTCAGCCGGGCGATCACGGCCTGGAGGTCGTCGCGCTTCTTGCCCGAGACGCGCACCTGGTCGCCCTGGGCCTGGGAGGTGACGCCTTTCAGGTTGAGCTCCTTCACGATCTTGTTGATCCGCCGTGCGTGGTCGGCCGAGATCCCGGCCTGCAGGGCGACGTGCTGGCGGACGGTCGCCTTGGCGGCCTCTTCGACCTTGCCGTAGGAGAGGGCCTTCAGCGACACCTGGCGGCGGACGAGCTTCTCCTCGAGCACCTGGGAAAGGGCGCGCAGGCGGTCCTCGGTGGGGGCGTTGAGGACGATCTCGTGCGGCTCGAGCTCGAGCGAGGCGCCGGTGTTCTTGAAGTCGAACCGCGTCGCGACCTCGCGGGAAGCCTGGTCGACGGCGTTGCGCACTTCCTGGTAGTCGATCTCGGAGGTGACATCGAAGCTCGGCATGGCCCCCACGCTACCGGTGGCGGCGACCCGCCTCCGGACGGCTGCGGCGTGCGTCGCCCGGCCCACCGCGGGGGTGTTGCCATCGGTTATCCTCGTCGTTTCGCGGGTCGGTACCCAAGCGGACAACGGGGGCAGACTGTAAATCTGCTGGCACTGCCTACGTAGGTTCAAATCCTACCCGGCCCACTTATTCCAGCTGAAAAGCCGGTCTTGTGCCGGTTCCGGTGATGTCTTCGTCGAACGTCGCCCGCGCGCGGCGCGAAGGCGCGGCACCCTCCCGGCGTTCCCGTCGCCGGTCCGCCGTCCCCGGTGCGGGGTGTGGGACCTTGTTCTCTGGCCCGGCGCGCCGGCGCGGACCGATCTGAGCCGATGGCGCCCACCGCGGCCGGCCGCGGGGCCGGCACGGCGCTTTCGGCACCGGACCCGGTCGCTTTGTCGCGGCCGCTCCACCGACGCGTCATCCTCGCGGTGCTCTGTGTCAGCCTGCTGGTCGTCAGCCTCGACAGCACGATCCTCAACGTCGCCCTCCCGTCGATCGTGCGCGCGATGCACGCCACGTCGAGCCAGTTGCAGTGGATGGTCGACGCCTACGTCGTCGTCTTCGCCGGATTGCTGCTCGTCGTCGGCAGTCTCGGCGACCGGGTCGGGCGCAAGTGGGTCTTCATGGCCGGCCTCGCGCTGTTCGCCGCGGGCTCCGCGACCTCGGCCTTCGCCACGACGCCGGACCGGCTCATCGCCGCCCGCGCCTTCATGGGGATCGGTGGCGCGGCGATCATGCCCTCGACGCTGTCGATCCTCGGCAGCGTCTTCACGGCCGACGACGAACGGCTCCAGGCGATCGGCATCTGGTCGGGGACGACCGGCCTCGGCGTCGCCATCGGGCCCGTGGCCGGCGGCTGGTTGCTCGCCCACTACTGGTGGGGGTCGGTCTTCCTGGTCAACGTGCCGATCGCGCTCGTGGGACTGTGCGCCGCGGCCTGGTTCGTGCCGAACTCCCTCAACCCGGAGAGCAAGCGGCCGGATCTCGTCGGTGCCCTGCTCTCGATCCTCGGCATGGGCCTCCTGCTCTGGGGGATCATCGAGGCGCCCAACCGAGCCTGGACCTCGCCCGCGATCATCGGGGCGATCGCGGCCGCGGCCGTCGTCCTTGCCGCTTTCGGTTGGTGGGAGCGTCACTCGACGCATCCGATGCTCGAGCTTTCGTTTTTCAGATCGCGTCGCTTCTCCGCCGCGATCGGGGCGATGGGTCTCGTGATCTTCGCCCTCATGGGGGCGCTGTTCCTGCTCACCCAGTACCTGCAGTTCGAGCTCGGCTACAGCCCGTTGCAGACGGGCCTGCGGATCGCGCCCATCGCCGCGGTGCTGCTGTTCGCGGCGCCGGCCTCGACCCTCGCCGTCCGCCACGTGGGCACGAAGCCGGTCGTGTTCGCGGGCCTTGCGGCCATCGCCGTCGGCTTCGTGCTGCTCTCGCGGATCACCGTCCACGGCACGTACCTCGACGCGCTCCCGGCGCTCTTTGTGATTGGCACCGGGGTCGGGCTGGCGCTGGCGCCGTGCACGGAGTCGGTGATGGGGTCGCTCCCGCTCTCCCAGCTCGGCGTGGGCTCGGCCACGAACAGCACCGTGCTGCAGACAGGGGGCGCGCTCGGCGTCGGTGTGTTCGGGAGCATTCTCAACACCCGGTACGCCGACCGGCTGACCCGGGTGCTGTCGGCCTACAAGATGCCGCAATCGGTCCGCCATGTCATCACCGGGTCGCTCGGCGGCGCCCTCGCCGTCGCCGGCCGGGCCGGGTCGGTCGGTGCTGCCCTCGCCCGGCTCGCCAGGTACGCCTTCGTGAGCGGGATGGACCTGGCCCAGCTGGTCGGCGGCATCGTCGTCGCCGGCGCGGCGGTCCTCGTTTTCGTGGTGCTGCCGAGTCGCGGCGCCTCGTCGGCGGGCGAGCGCATCGCCGGTGACCCCGAGGCACCCCCGGGCGCCCCGACGATACCGGCTAGGTCGATCCCGTCCTCATCGCCAACGCCAGGACCTGCGTGTTTGCACCGGGTGGGCGTGCCGGGAGGGACGAGGTCAACACCCGCCCGGCGGGCGGACCGGTCCCCGGCGCCGGCAGCCGGACTGGAGGCGGGAGCGCGGATTGTCGCCCGGGGTGGCGTGGGCCTAGCTTCGGGGGGGAGGTGGTTGCCTTGAGGAACGACCGCTTGCTCGCGGAAGCAGTCCGCTCGTGGGTCATCGAGGAGCGGCCGGGCGATGGTGCCACCGCCAACCGGGCTGCCACCGTCGCCCGGAACTCGTACTCGCAAGGCGCTTCGGTGTCGGAGGCGTGCCATCGGGCCCACGCCTTCGTCGACAGCTGGACCCGGCACCCGGCCCAGAAGGGGTCCCGGTCCGGCAGGGCGGTCCCGCCCCGGTACTAGGCGCCGCGGCTTTGCGGGGCAGGGAAGTAACGGGTTCTTCCCGGCCGGAGGTCGCCTCCCCCTCGCCCCGGTGTCGGACGGCCGGCGGGCGCTGGCCGCCGACGCGACGAGGCGCCCGTCCCGCCATCACACGGAACGGGCACCCCGTATTCGCCTGTCCCGAAGGGCGAGGGCCTCTGACAGCGGCGGAGAGCGAGCCCACCCTGCTCCTGTGCACCGCAACACCCTGAGCGATTGCGGTCTTCCGCTGTCAATGCCTGCCCGGACAGCTGCCCGGACAACCCCCAGACTCGTCCTTCGGTCGGGGAGGTCGATAACTGCCATAGTTGCCGACCGCCCCGGTGGGCCTCTTTCGGACCCAGTTTGTCCAACAACGGAAGCGGCACGATTGTTCCATCCGTCCCCGTCGTTTTCGCGCGCCGACGTGGCGGGGTGATCGCGCCAGGATGGAGGGGTGTTCGCCGTCGTCTCCCCGACCGCCTACTGGTCGGCCGTCGGGCTGGGCGCGCTGGTGTGCGCCGGGCTGTGCGTCGCGGCCCGGCGCCGTCCCGGTCCCTGGCGGATCGTCGTCGCGCGCCTCGTCGGCCTGGCGCTCGCGGCGGACATCGTCGCCTACAGCGTCGGTCTCGTCGTGGCGAGGACGTGGTCGGTGGAAACCTCGCTGCCGCTCGCACTCTGCAACGCGGGGGTCGTCGTGGCCGCGATCGCCTGCTGGTGGCGGATCCCGCTGCTCGTCGAGCTGACCTACTTCGTCGGGCTCGCCGGGACGCTGCAGGCGGTGCTGACCCCGGACCTTGGCGTCGCCTTCCCACATCTCGTGTTCTTCGAGTACGTCGTCGGCCACGTCGGGATCGTGCTCGCGGCCTTCTTCCTGGTCGTGGGGATGGGTATCCGGCCGCGCCCCAGGGCGGTCGTTCGGGTGTTCGCGATCACCGCGGCCTACACGGCCTTCGTCGGGCTCATCGACGGCGTGACGGGCGCCAACTACATGTTCCTGCGGCGCCCCCCGGGCGAGTGGACGGTGCTGCGACTGCTCGGACCGTGGCCGTGGTACGTGGTGAGCGCGGCCGGGGTCGCCCTTGTGCTCTTGGCGCTGCTCGACCTGCCGTTCTGGCGCGCCCCGGGTGAGCCGTCAGGTGGGCGTTCGGCGCCGCCGGGCGAGCCGCAGGTCGACTAGCCCCAGGGCGGCGAGGAGCGCGCAGCCGACGGCGGCGAGCGCGAGGGCGGTCGACAGCCCCGGCGGCTGGTAGCGGAAGGTGACGACCGACCGCCCCGCCGCGAGCTCGACCGCCTGCACGACGCCGTAACGGCGCAGTCGGACCCGTTCGACGCGGCCCCCGCTGGTCACCGTGGCTTGCCAGCCGGGGAGGTCGGCGACGCCGCGGACGAGGAGCACTGGTCGCGCGGTGTCCACTTCGACCGTCTCGGCGGGCGTCCAGGGCGACGAGGAGACGACCCGCACGTCGGCGGCGAGGCGTCTCGTCCCCGACGGCGCGAAGGTCGTGAGCGGGCCGTAGGCGCGGGTGTCGGTGAGCAGGAGGTAGACCCCGAGCGACCCGGCGATCCGCCAGTGCGGCGGCGTCACGGTCGCGGCGAGCAGCCCGGTCGGCGAGAACGGTCGGCCGCCGGGTCGTGCCACCTCGACGGCGACACTGCGAGGTGCCGTCCCGGCCGCGGGGAGCACGAGCCCGAAGCTGCGCAGCCCGGGCCGGAAGTAGGCGGTGGCTTCTCGCGCGCCGACGACGACGCGGGCCGGCGCGCCTTGCCGGTGCATGCCGAGCAGCCGGATGCCGCGCGCCTCGGCGCCGAGGGCGGAAGGCGGCCAGCCCCGCCCGCCCGCGATCCGGACCGAGGTGACGTCGACCGCGCCCCCGAAGTAGCGCGTCGTCGGGGTCGCGCGCGCGATGCGCACGACCCCCGGGTTTGCCGGTGTCACCCGGGACTCGAACGCCCAGGGCAGCACGAGCAGCGCCCGAACGTCGAGCGAGTCGAAAACACCCGTCGAGAAGGCCCCGGGCGCCGCCCTGTTCTGGCCGTGCGTCCCCGTCGCCTGCGCGTAGGGGCCCCACGTGAGCGAGCCGTAGCCCTGGACGCTGGCTAGCCCGGTGAAGACGTTGAGGTTCGGCGCCCCGATCTCGTTCAGCTCGGCACCGCCGCGACGGAGGTGGTCGACGACGAGGAAGCGCCCGTGCTTGCCGACGGCGGCGGCGAGCTCGCGCTCGAGCCGGCTGGGCTGGCCGAGCTCGCTCGCCCGCACCGGCGCGAGCGAGCTCTGGTTGGCGAGGAACACGACGAGGTCCACGACGGCCAGCGCGACGAGGGCGGCGACGCGGCGCCGCCGCACGAGCCCCGGTCCGAAGACAAGGAACCACGCCGCGGCCAGCGCGACGAGGGCGGCGACGACGAGATAGGGCGCGACGCGGGCGACCGTCCACGGCCCGAGCCCTCCCCGGGTGAAGGCGCGCGCGACCGTCTTGCCGCCGATGGCGACGGTGGCGAGCAGGAGGAGGATCGCCCCGGGCACGGCGAGCGCCGAGGAGCGCTCCAGGCGGAGGCGCCACGAGCCGGGCCCCGGTGGCCGCGCTACGGGGAGCACGCTCCCGGGATCGAGGACCTCCGCCACCCAGTGGGCATAGAGGACCGACGAGGCGAGGGCGACGAGCAGAAGGGCGCGGCTCGGGAGGCGGCTGTCGTCGAGGATGGGGAGTCGCGCGAGCAGGTGCGGCAGTGGCGTCGCCGACCCGACGGCGATGACGAGCCCGGCGGCCCCGATCAGGTACCAGATGCGGATGCGCGACGCCTGCGGCGACCGCCACCGCCAGGCCAGGGCGACGACGGCGATGAGGGCGAGTATGCCGGGATAGGCGTCGATCTCGGCGAGGTTGTAGCTCCCGACGTAGGGGGCGAGCCCGATCGGGCCCCCACCGAGGATGTGGGGCGCGAGGAGCAGGGGGAGTTGGTCGAGGCGGAGCGACCCGGAGGTGAGGAAGCTGTAGGCGACATGGGAGCGCTGCGAGACGGCGACGAAGCGCGCCGTGGGCAGGATCTGCACGGCGCCGACGAGGGCGCCGGCGCCGCCGCCGACCGCAAGATGGGCGGCGGTCGCCGACCGCCTGCCCGAGTGCCACCAGGCCGGGCAGGCGTAGATGACGGCGCCGAGGGCGGCGTAGACCGCGGTCTCCGGGCTCCCGGCGAGCAGGGTCGCCGCCGTGGCGGCCCCGAGCAGGGCTGTCCAGGCCAGCCGGTGCCGGTCGGGCCCGTGGGTGACGCGTTCGACGGCGACGAGGACCCAGGCGATCGACGCCGCCGTCTCGAGGACGTCGAGGTGGACGGCCTGGGAGGTGACAAAGCCGCCGAGCCCGAACGCCGCGCCCCCGACGGCGGCGCTGAGCGGGCGTAGACCGCCGAAACGGAGGAAGGCGTAGAGCCCGACGGCGGCGCCGGCGAAGGCGGCCACCTCGGCGGCGACCCAGGCGACGAGCGGAGGGAAGACGGCGAAGAGCACGATGTCGGGGTAGAGAGATCCCGAGTTGGACGAGGCGAGGAGCGGCGTCCCACCCCAGTCGAAGGGGTCGTACACGGGAAGGTGGCCGTGGCGGATGATCTCGCCGGCGAGCACCCGGAGCGGGTAGTTCTGGATCACCTCGTCACCGGTGAGCAGCGGGTAGCCGAGCGCGGCGGGGATCGCGAGGACGAAGAGCGGCAGTCCGACGAGGAAGCCGAGCGCGATCCAGTCTCCGCGGGTCAGCCGCCCGGCACGCACGGGTGGTTCAGTCGCCGCCGGCAGGCAGGTGGGCCGCCGACCGCGCCCGGCGGGGACCTGGTCGGGGGGCTCGCGGCGTCATGTGGGGACCGTATCCCAACGGGTCGGGCCCGGGCGACCACCGTGGCGCGGCCCGCCCCACATCCCGTGGGGACCGAGTCATTAGGCTCAAGGCGTGTCGACGGGTCATCTCGAGCGGCAGACCGTGGCCGTCCAACCCGGGGCGGCACAGCAAGGCGGACTCCGGCAGCGCCTTCGCGGGCACGCCGGTTCCGGGCCGAAGGCCCTCGCGCGGCTGCGGACGGCCTGGCAGTGGGCCGACTCGGAGTCCGGGCGGTGGCGCCAGCCCGCCAGGCCGGTCGAGCCCTACGAGCCCGGCGTCACCAAGCTCGGGTGGTTGCTCGCCCGCCCGGCGCTCATGGGCTTCGTCGCCACGACGGCGATCTTCCTCGGCGCGACGCAGCAGGACTCCCCGTTCACGTCGAAGCTCGCCGGCTCGTGGTACTTCGGCATCCCGGCGCCCGCCCTCGTCCAGAGCTACACGCCCCCGCCCGGGCAGTGGCTCTTCTTCGGCGTCGTCGCCGTCTACGGCGGCATCGTTCTTCTGCTGCGCGCCTGGTGGGACGTCATCAAGCTGACCTCGGGCCGGCCCGGCATCCCCGTCGCCCGCCTCTGGCCGGTCTTCGCCGCCTGGGTGCTACCGCTCCTGTTCGTCGCGCCGCTTTTCAGCAAGGACGTCTACGACTACGCCGCCCAGGGCGAGATGATGTCGCACGGCCTCAACCCGTACCTGTACGGCACGAGCGTGATCGGCTCGACGCCCTTCACGCGCCTCGTCGACCCGCTGTGGAACCACCTGACCTCGCCGTACGGCCCGCTCTTCCTCGTCGTCGACGGCTGGATCGTCGTTGTCGCGCACCACAACCTGCTGGCCTCGGTCGTCGGCCTGCGCTTCCTAGCCCTTGGGGGGGTGGTCCTCTTCGCGGTCGCCGTCCCGCCGATCGCGCGCTCGATCCACCGGGACCCGGCGGTGGCATTTGCGCTCGCGGCTCTCAACCCACTCGTGTTGCTCCACCTGATCGCCGGCGCGCACAACGACGCGCTCATGCTTGGCTTCCTCGCTGTGGGGTACGCCCTCGCCCGGCGGGGACGGCCCGTCGCCGGCATCGTGATCTGCGGGCTTGCCGCCGCCGTGAAGGTCCCGGCCCTTATCGGTGTCGTCTACATCGGTTGGGAGTGGTTGGGGCCCGGGCGCAGCGTGCGCGAACGCGTGCGGCCCGTGGCGACGGCGTTGCTGATCGCGCTGGCGACGATGGTCTGCATCTCCGAGGCCGCCAGCCTCGGATGGGGGTGGGTCGGCGGGCTGACGAACCCCGACACCGTCCGCTCCTGGCTCGACCCAGCGACGGGGATCGCCCTCGTGGCTGCCCATTTCGTGACGGCGCTCGGCTTCGGCAACCACGTCCACGTGATCCTCACGGTCGTGCGGGGTTCGGCGGCATGCCTCGCCGGGTTGATCGGGCTCTGGCTGCTCCTCCGCTCGGAGCGGATCGGGTCTCTGCAGGCGCTCGGCTGGAGCCTGTTCGCCGTCGTCGTCCTCGGGCCGGTCGTCCAGCTCTGGTATTTGTCGTGGGCCTTCGTCTTCCTCGCGCCGGTCGCTGTGGGACTCACCCGCAAGATGCTCATCGGAGTGTCGGGGATCGCATGTTTCCTCGGCCTTACGGGCGGACGGGTCTTCGTCAACGAGATCAGCTCTGCCAACAGTGTGCTCGTCGCGTTCGCCTGCCTCACGCTCGTCGCGATCGGCGCGTTCTTCCTGCGCCCAAGGTACCCGCGGTCCCGTCCGGCGCCCCGGGAGCTGGTGCGCTCGCCGTAGCGGTTCAGAGGAGCAGCTGCATCAGGTCGACGTCGAGCCAGCGGCCGAACTTCCGCCCGACCTCGCGCTCGGTGCCCACGAGCTCGAACCCGCACGACCGGTGGAGCGCGATCGAGGCGTCGTGATCGCCGACGATCCGGGCGATCATCGAGTGGAAGCCGTGCATCCGGGCGCGCGCGACGAGCTCGGTCAGGAGCGCCCTGCCGATCCCCTGGCCCCGGTGGGCCCGGGAGACGTAGATGGAGTCTTCGACCGTCGTCGAGTAGGCGGGTCGCGGCCGGTACGGCGAGACGGAGGCGAAGCCGATGATCTCGCCGCCTTCCTCGGCGACGACGAGGGCGTAGACGCCGGAGTGCTGCGCCATCCAGTCGTCCTGTTCGGTGGCGGTCCGCTCGACCAGGTCGAAGGTGACCGTCGACCCGACCACCTCGGCGTTGTAGATCGTGCGGATCGCCTCGGCGTCTTCGAGGCGCGCCGTGCGAATCTCCACGCCGATGACACTACCGAGCGGCGCGCGCAAGGCGAGGTCCGGCGACGCCGGGCACGACGTCGCGGGTAATATGCGACCCGCCGGGCCGGCGATAGGCCCGTTGCCCCCTTAGCTCAGTCGGCAGAGCACAGCCATGGTAAGGCTGTTGTCGTCGGTTCGATTCCGACAGGGGGCTCGCAGTCCAGGCGGCGTAGCTCAGTTGGTAAGAGCACACGGCTCATAATCGTGGGGTCGCCGGTTCGAGTCCGGCCGCCGCTACCAGGCCCCGCCCGGGGACGGGCGCGTGCGGGAGGCTCTAGGGTGTACGGCGCACTGGCGACGGCGGCGCCGCCAGGCGAGGTGAGGAGCGTTCGGTGGCGAAGAACGAGAAGCGGATCAAGGTCACCCTCGAGTGCGAGGTCTGCAAGCGCCGCAACTACATCACGACGAAGAACAAGCAGAACGACCGCGAGCGCATCGAGATGCGCAAGTACTGCCGCTACGACAAGCAGCACACCCTGCACAAAGAGACCCGGTAGCGACCGGCGGCCGCCCCGCCGACCCGGTCCCGTCGTGAGCGGTGCCCTCCCGATTCCGGCGCGGCTGGCGTGCACCTCGATGGATGCCCGCGACCGGGCCGGTGATAACGTCGTACGGCCCAAGGCGGTGCGGCACGTGCGCGCCGAAACGGATGTGCGCGTCGCTTCTAGGGCAGTAGCTCAATTGGCAGAGCACCGGTCTCCAAAACCGGCGGTTGGGGGTTCGAGTCCCTCCTGCCCTGCTCACCCGCCCGACACGAGGACGACGAAGTGAACAGAGAGACGAGGCGGCTCCTCCAGCGACAAGGCCAGATCGGGGCCGACGGGACGCCCGCGAGGCGCGTCCCCCCGGCGGCGGTCTCGCGCCGCGCACCCGAGCGCGAGCGGGCCAGCTTCCCCCGTCGGGTGGGCACCTACCTTCGAGAGGTCCGTTCCGAGCTTTCGAAGGTCCTCTGGCCGCGCCGGGACGAGGTCGTGACGTACTCGACCGTCGTGCTCACGACGCTCGTGTTCATCGCGCTGTTGATCTTCGGGCTGAACTACGTGTTCGCGCGGGGCGTGCTCCACCTGTTCCCCAAGTGAGGGCCGGGCGGACGCGGGTTTGCCGGGGGCAGGGCGGGCCGGACCCGGTGGTCGGCGAGAACCAGATGACGAGATCCGCATGCGGGTGAGACAGGCGAACGACAGGCGACGATGGCGATGACGACCGACGCACACGACGACGAGACGACCGCCGACGAGCTCGCGTCGGTCGCGCCCGAAGACACGGGCGACCCCGGCACGGCCCCGCCGGAGCAGCCCGAGGCCGCGGAGCCAGTGGCGCCCGCCCTCGCCGCCCAGGCCGCGGCACCGGGAGACGAGGTCCCCGGGACGGGGCCGTCCGAGGAGTCCGGTACCGGGTCCGCCGACGAGTTCGAGGAGTTCGTCGGGTTCGAGGTGCCGCGGCCCCCGAGCCCCTTCGACCGGCCCGGCGAGTGGTTCGTCGTCCACACCTACGCCGGCTACGAGAACAAGGTGAAGTCGAACCTCGAGAGCCGGATCGCCTCGATGAACATGGAGGAGCGGATCTACGAGGTCGTCATCCCGATGGAGGAGGTCGTCGAGTTCAAGGGCGGCAAGAAGGTCACCGTCCTGCGGAAGGTCTTCCCGGGCTACCTGCTGTGCCGGTGCGAGCTCGACGACGACTCCTGGTCGGTGATCCGCCAGACCCCGGGGGTGACGAGCTTCGTCGGTCCCGGTACGAAGCCGACGCCACTGTCACGTGCCGAGGTCGAGGGCATCCTCCAGGCCCGCGAGGAGGGCGCCGAGAGCCCGCGTGCCCGCCGCCCCCGCCTCGAGCACGAGGTCGGCGAGACGGTGCGCGTGAAGGAGGGGCCGTTCGCCGACTTCACCGGCGAGGTCGCCGAGATCAACGAGGACCAGCTGAAGCTGAAGGTCCTCGTCAACATCTTCGGGCGGGAGACGCCCGTCGAGCTGGAATTCAGTCAGGTCGCCAAGCTCTAGGTTCGTAGCGAGAGGAAAGAAGTCTCCATGGCCCGCAGGCGAGTCACCGCCGTCGTCAAGATCCAGCTCCCCGCGGGGGCGGCGACACCCGCGCCCCCGGTCGGGACCGCGCTCGGACCCCACGGCGTCCAGACGATGGAGTTTTGCAAGCAGTACAACGCGGCGACCGAGTCGAAGCGGGGCACGATCATCCCGGTCGAGATCACGATTTACGAGGACCGAACGTTCAGCTTCATCCTGAAGACGCCGCCGACGGCGGTGTTGCTGCGCGAGGCGGCCGGGCTCGAGAAGGGGACCGGCCTCGCCGGCCGCGAACAGGTCGGGACGATCACCGACGACCAGCTCGCCGAGATCGCGAAAGTGAAGCTCCCCGATCTCAACGCCAACGACCTCGGGGCCGCGAAACGGCAGGTCGAGGGCACGGCGCGGTCGATGGGAATCACCGTCTCGCGCTGAGCGGGCCCCAGCCACAAGGACAGATGAGGACGGAATCGATGTCGAACAAGGGCAAGCGTTACCTCGACGCACTGAAGCGGCTGCATCGCGAGCAGCTCTACTCGCCGGCGGAGGCGGTCGATCTCGTGAAGAGCCTCGCGACGGCGAAGTTCGACGAGACGATCGAGCTGGCGGTGCGCCTCGGCGTCGACCCGCGGCGAGCCGAGCAGATCGTGCGCGGTTCGCTGACACTTCCCGCCGGGACCGGCCGCACCGTGCGGGTCGCCGTGTTCGCGGCGGGCGAATCCGCCGCCGCGGCGAGGGCCGCGGGCGCCGACGTCGTGGGGGCCGACGACCTGATCGCCCGGGTCGAGAAGGAAGGCTTCCTGGACTTCGACGTGGCGATCGCGACCCCCGACCTCATGTCGCAGGTCGGGCGGCTCGGCCGGGTGCTCGGTCCCCGCGGCCTGATGCCGAACCCGAAGACCGGGACGGTCACGAACGACGTCGCCGCCGCCGTCGCCGAATTCCGCTCCGGCCGCGTCGAGTACCGGACCGACCGGACCGGGAACATCAACCTCCGGGTCGGCAAGGCGTCGTTCGACCGGGCCCGGCTGCTCGAGAACGTCCGGGCGGTGCTCGACGAGCTGCAACGGGCGAAGCCGGCCACCGCCAAGGGCAAGTACGTGCGCTCGGTGACGCTGGCGTCGACGATGGGGCCCGGCGTGCCGATCGACACGAGCCGGATCCGGATCACCGACGAGGATCTGGTCGCCACGGCGTAGTGCGGGCCGCGGCGGGCCGTGTAGATTGTCTGCCGACAAGCGGGCCCAGCCCGCACGAGCCTGAGACATCCGGTGCGCCACGGGCGCCGAAAGGGCGAGAGCCCGCCTGACGAGGCAAGCAGCACCACCGCTTCCCCGTCTCGCCGCCCGCGCCGCGCCGCCAACCGGCCAGTCCGGAGGGAGCGAACGTGGAGACTGAAGTGCGCACGCCACGGCCGGAGAAGGTCGCGGTCGTCGATGACGTGCGGGCCCGGCTGAGTTCCGCCAGCGCCACGATCGTCACCGAGTACCGGGGCCTGTCCGTCGCCCAGCTCCAGGTCCTGCGCCGGGCGCTCGCCGCCGCCGGGGGCGACTTCAAGGTCTACAAGAACACGCTCGTCCGCCGAGCGGCCCACGACAGTGGTCTCGACTCGCTCGACGACCTGCTCGACGGCCCGACCGCCCTCGCTTTCGTCACCGGTGACGTCTCGTCGGTCGCCAAGGCGCTGAAGGAGTTCGCCCGGACGAACCCGAAGCTCGTCGTGAAGGGCGCCCTCGTCGGGAGCGGGCTGTTCGACGCGGCGCAGACCTCGGCGCTCGCCGACCTGCCCTCCCGCGAGGTGCTGCTCGCCCAGATCGCCGGAGCGTTGGCGGCGCCGATGCAGGCCTTCGCGGGGTTGCTGGCGGCGCTGCCGCGCAAGTTCGCCTACGGGCTGGCGGCGCTCATCGAGCAGCGCGGAGGTGTCGCGGCCGCGGACGCCCCGGTCGGCCCCGAGGCCGTCGCGGGGGTCGATGCCGCGGTCTCGTCCGACGAGGTCGCCCCCGCCGAGCCCGTCGCGTCCGAGGCCGAGTCCGACGGGGCCCCCGCCGCGCCCGACGTCCCCGAGGTGGCGACGAGCGAGGTCTCCGCCGAGCCGGTGGCCGCCGAGGCCGCGCCGAAAGAGCCCGCCGCGGAACCAACGGGGGCGGAAGGGTCCGACGACGCCGGCGTTTGAGCCGGTGTGACCAGGTCATCCAGATCGAAAACAGGAAGGGAACCACGATGGCGACGAAACAGAGCATCCTCGACGAGATCGCGAAGATGACGGTCCTCGAGCTTGCCGACCTGCTGAAGGAGTTCGAGGAGCGGTTCGGCGTGACCGCGGCGGCACCCGTCGCCGTGGCGGCGGCTCCGGCCGCCGGTGGGGCAGCCGGAGCCGAGGTCGAGGTCGAGGAGCAGGACGAGTTCGACGTCATCCTCGCGGCGGCCGGTGAGAAGAAGATCCAGGTCATCAAGGAGGTGCGCGCGCTCACGAACCTCGGCCTCAAGGAGGCGAAGGATCTCGTCGACGCCGCGCCGAAGTCGGTCCTGGAGAAGGTTTCGAAGGACGAGGCCGAGAAGGCGAAGGCGCAGCTCGAAGGGGCCGGCGCGACGGTCCAGCTCAAGTAGTGGCTGGTGGGGAGGGCCGGAGGCGACACCTCCGGTTGTCCCTGGTGGGGGCACCTTGACCCCGCCCCTCGGGTCCCGTACCCTGCGGCAGGGACAGACGCGCCCGCGTTGTCCTTTTTTGTACGCGCGCCTATGCTGTGTCCTGTCGTGCTCGTCGGTCGCGCTCTAGATCTTGCCGTGCGGTGACGCGCGCCCGCGGCGCAGTCACCGGTCGTTTTCCAGCTTGACCTGCTCTCGCGAGGAGTAACCCGTTGCCGTCACGTTTCCGCACACCGGAGCGCTTTTCCTTCGCGAATCTCGACGAAGTCCTGAAGCTGCCCGATCTCGTCGCAGTCCAGCGCGACTCGTTCGAGTGGTTCCTGCACCATGGGCTCGCCGAGACCTTCGCCGACATCAGTCCGATCGAGGACTTCACCGGTCAGCTCCAGCTGAAGCTGGAGTTCGACCCCGAGGACATCGACCTGCGGCCCGAGCCGAAGTTCGACATCGACGAGTGCAAGTCGAAGGACATGACGTACGCCGCGCCAATCTTCGTCCGGGCGCAGTTCATGAACGCCACGACGGGCGAGATCAAAGAGCAGACCGTCTTCATGGGCGACTTCCCGATGATGACGCCGAAGGGCACGTTCATCATCAACGGGACCGAGCGGGTCGTCGTCAGCCAGCTCGTCCGGTCGCCCGGGGTCATCTTCCAGCCGGGACGCGACGCCAAGACGATCGTCACGGGGACCGTCCACCCCTACCGCGGGGAGTGGATCGAGTTCGACGTCGAGGCGAAGCCGGGACGCGACGTGACGGCGGGCACCCGCGTCGCCCGCAAGCGCCGGCTGTCGCTGTTCGTCCTGCTGCGCGCCCTCGGCTACGAGGACGAGGCGTTCCTCGAGCGCTTCGTCCGCCACTTCGACTTCCTCGCCAGCCAGTGGGACAAGGAGCGCGAGCTCATCCCGACCCGTGACGACGCGCTGCTCGAGATCTACAAGCGGGCGCGCCCGGGCGAGCCGCTCTCGCTCGAGTCGGCGCGGGCGTATTTCGAGAACGCCTTTTTCAACTCGCGCCGCTACGACCTCACCCGGGTCGGCCGCTACAAGCTGAACCGCAAGCTCGGGCCCGAGATCGAGAAGATCTCCCAGATCCTCGAGGTGGACCTCGAGCGTCCCGCCCCAGGCCAGGGAGTGCTGAGCCCCTCGGAGATCCTTGCCGCCTCGACCTACATGCTCCACCTCGCCAACGGCGAGCCCGGCTACCGCCTCGACGACCAGGACCACTTCGCCAACCGGCGCATCCGGTCCGTGGGCGAACTCATCCAGAACCAGGTACGGATCGGGCTGTCGCGCATGGAGCGCGTCGTGCGGGAGCGCATGACCACCCAGGACGTCGAGGCGATCACGCCCCAGACGCTCATCAACATCCGGCCGGTCGTCGCGGCCATCAAGGAGTTCTTCGGGACGAGCCAGCTGTCGCAGTTCATGGACCAGCACAACCCGCTGTCGGGCCTCGCCCACAAGCGGCGGCTCTCGGCCCTCGGGCCGGGCGGCCTGTCCCGTGAGCGAGCCGGCTTCGAGGTCCGCGACGTGCACACCTCCCACTACGGGCGGATGTGCCCGATCGAGACGCCCGAAGGTCCCAACATCGGCCTCATCGGTCACCTGGCGACGTACGCGCGCGTCAACGAGCACGGCTTCATCGAGACCCCGTACCGGAAGGTCACCAAAGGCCGGGTCACCGAGGAGATCGTCTACCTCGCGGCCGACGAGGAGGAGGAGTACGTCATCGCCCAGGCCTCGGCGCCGCTCGACCGTGTTGGTCGCTTCAGCGGCGAGCGCGTGCTCGTCCGGCGCGGGCCGCAGGGCGCCGGGGTACGCGTCGGCGCCACGACGACCTCGTACGGCACGACGAGCGAGGTCGACTACGTCCTGCCGGATGAGGTCGACCTGATGGACGTCTCGCCGAAGCAGATCGTCTCGGTGTCGACGGCACTCATCCCCTTCGTCGAGCACGACGATGCCAACCGGGCCCTCATGGGCGCCAACATGCAGAAACAGGCGGTGCCGCTGCTGGTCTCGGAGGCGCCGTTCATCGGCACCGGCGTCGAGGCCCGCGCCGCCCAGGACGCCGGCGAGGTGATCGTCGCCGCCGGGACGGGGCGCATCACCGAGATCTCCGGCAACCAGGTCACCGTCGAGTACCGGGCCGGGCAGAAGGACCGCCACGGCGCCGAGCTCGGTAAGAGGGCCTACCCGCTCGCCAAGTTCCGCCGCTCGAACCAGAACACCTGCATCAACCAGAAGGTGCTCGTCGACGAGGGCGACGCGGTGGAGACGGGCGACGTGATCGCCGACGGCCCCTCGACGCACAACGGCGAGCTCGCCCTCGGCAAGAACCTGCTCGTCGCCTTCATGCCGTGGGAGGGATACAACTACGAAGACGCGATCATCCTGTCCGAGCGGGTCGTACGCGACGACGTGCTGACCTCGATCCACATCGAGGAGCACGAGGTCGACGCCCGCGACACCAAGCTCGGGCCCGAGGAGATCACGCGGGACATCCCGAACCTGTCCGAGGAGATCCTCGCCGACCTCGACGAGCGCGGCATCATCCGCATCGGGGCGGAGGTCGGCCCCGGCGACGTGCTCGTCGGCAAGGTGACCCCCAAGGGCGAGACGGAGCTCACCCCGGAGGAGCGCCTGCTGCGGGCGATCTTCGGGGAGAAGGCGCGCGACGTGCGCGACACGAGCCTCAAGGTCCCCCACGGCGAGTCCGGCAAGGTGATCGACGTGCGGGTCTTCTCCCGGGACGACTCCCACGAGCTGCCGCCCGGCGTGAACCAGCTCGTGCGGGTCTACGTCGCCCAGAAGCGCAAGATCACCGAGGGCGACAAGCTGGCCGGGCGCCACGGGAACAAGGGCGTCGTCTCGCGGATCCTGCCGCTCGAGGACATGCCCTACGCCGCCGACGGGACCCCCGTCGACATCATCTTGAACCCGCTCGGCGTGCCTTCCCGGATGAACGTCGGCCAGGTCCTCGAGGCGCACCTCGGCTACGCGGCGCGCTGGGGCTGGAACTCGGCCGCCGGGAGCACGACCGGGACGTCGCCGGCCCGCGGCAACGAGGAGAAGACGAGATCGAAGACGGACCCGGCGGTGTGGATCGCGACGCCGGTCTTCGACGGGGCGCACTGGGACGAGAAGTCCGAGGCAGGGCGACACCCGACGATCAAGTCGATCTTCGAGCACCTCCACAACGACGCCGCCGACGGCTCGGCCCGCCTCATCCAGCCCGACGGGAAGATGACGCTCTACAACGGCCGGACCGGCGAGCCCTACGACAACCCGATCTGCGTCGGCTACATGTACATCCTGAAGCTCGCCCACCTGGTCGACGACAAGATCCACGCCCGCTCGACGGGCCCGTACTCGATGATCACCCAGCAGCCGCTCGGTGGGAAGGCGCAGTTCGGCGGGCAGCGTTTCGGCGAGATGGAGGTCTGGGCGCTCGAGGCCTACGGCGCCGCCTACGCCCTCCAGGAGCTGCTCACGATCAAGTCCGACGACGTGCTGGGCCGCGTGAAGGTCTACGAGGCGATCGTCAAGGGCGAGAACATCCCCGAACCCGGCATCCCCGAGAGCTTCAAGGTGCTCATCAAGGAGATGCAGTCGCTCTGCCTCGACGTCGAGGTGCTCGGCGTCTCCGGCGAGCAGATCGAGATGCGCGAGATCGACGAGGACGTGTACCGCACCGCCGAGGAGTTGGGGATCGACATCAGCCGGCCCGAGCGCGGCTCGGACGAGGAGGACGCCCGTCGCGCGGCCGAGAGGAGCTTCTAGGTGATCGACGTCAACGATTTCGACACGCTGCGCATCGGCCTCGCCACGGCCGAGGACATCCGGGCGTGGTCGAAGGGCGAAGTGAAAAAGCCCGAGACGATCAACTACCGCACGCTGCGGCCGGAGAAGGACGGGCTGTTCTGCGAGCGCATCTTCGGTCCGACCAAGGACTGGGAGTGCTACTGCGGCAAGTACAAGCGGGTCCGCTTCAAGGGGATCATCTGCGAGCGCTGCGGCGTCGAGGTGACGCGCTCGAAGGTGCGCCGCGAACGGATGGGCCACATCGAGCTCGCCGCTCCGGTCGTCCACATCTGGTACCTGCGCGGCACCCGCTCGTGGCTGGCGTACCTGCTCATGGGGACGGAGGCGCGCGAGGAGCTGAAGGCGAAGCAGCTCGAGAAGGTCATCTACTTCGCGGCGTACCTCGTGACCCACGTCGACGAGGCGAAGCGCCACGCCGACCTGCCGAACCTCGAGGTCGAGCTGGCGGCCGAGATCGCCCTGATCGAGCGGGAGCGGGACGTCGAGGCGGAACGGCGCCTCGCCGTCCTCGAGACGGAGCTTGCCGCCCTCGAGGCCGAAGGCGCCAAGGAGTCCGAGATCCGCGCCCGCCAGCGCGCGGTCGAGAAGGAGGTCACGGGGGTCCGCGAGCGTGCCACGGCCGAGATCGTGACGGCGCGGCGCGCCCTCGACGAGCTTCGCGACCTGCACGCCCGCAAGATCATCGACGACGAGCTCGTCTGGCGGCAGCTGCACGCCCGCTACGGCGAGTACTTCGAGGGAGGCATGGGCGCCGAGACGATCGCCCAGCTGATCAGCCGGATCGACCTCGACGAAGAGGAGATCAAGCTACGCGAGGCGATCGACCCGACCGACGGCCGGCGCCCGCTGTCGGCCCAGCGCAAGCAGAAGGCCATCAAGCGGCTGAAGATCGTCTCGGCCTTCAACCGCCGCGACGCCGACGGCCGGCGCGCCAACGATCCGCGGGCGATGATCCTGCAGGCGATCCCGGTCATCCCGCCGGATCTGCGCCCGATGGTCCAGCTCGACGGCGGGAGGTTCGCGACCTCGGACCTGAACGACCTGTACCGCCGCGTCATCAACCGCAACAACCGGTTGAAGCGGCTGCTGGACCTCGGCGCCCCCGAGATCATCATCAACAACGAGAAGCGGATGCTCCAGGAGGCGGTCGACGCGCTGTTCGACAACGGCCGCCGGGGGCGCCCGGTCACCGGGCCGGGCAACCGGCCGCTGAAGAGCCTCTCGGACATGCTGAAGGGCAAGCAGGGGCGCTTCCGCCAGAACCTGCTGGGCAAGCGTGTCGACTACTCCGGCCGCTCGGTGATCGTCGTCGGCCCGACGCTGAAGCTCCACCAGTGCGGGCTCCCCAAGCAGATGGCGCTGGAACTGTTCAAGCCGTTCGTCATGAAGCGGCTCGTCGACATCGAGATCGCGCCGAACATCAAGTCCGCCAAGCGGATGGTGGAGCGCCGCCGGGCCCAGGTCTGGGACGTGCTCGACGAGGTGATCAAGGAGCACCCGGTGCTGCTCAACCGCGCGCCGACGCTGCACCGCCTCGGCATCCAGGCCTTCGAGCCGATCCTCATCGAGGGCAAGGCGATCCAGATCCACCCGCTCGTGTGCGCGGCGTTCAACGCCGACTTCGACGGAGACCAGATGGCGGTGCACCTGCCGCTGTCGGCCGAGGCCCAGGCCGAGGCGCGGATCCTCATGCTCTCGGCGAACAACATCCTCTCGCCGGCGACCGGCCGGCCGACCACGGTGCCGACCCAGGACATGGTCTTCGGCGTCTACTACCTCACGCTGCTGGTCGACGGGGCCAAGGGTGAGGGGCTCGTCTTCCGCCGCCTGCACGAGGTCGAGGCCGCCTACGAGCGTGGCTCGGTGGCGCTGCACGCCAAGATCAAGCTGCGCCGCGGTCCCGACGGCTACCCGTTCGACTTCTACGGCCTGCGCCACGGAGACCAGATGGGCGCCGAGGAGCCGGACGAGATCGAGACGACCCCGGGACGACTCTTTTTCAACGCCGCGCTGCCGCATGACTTCGGCTACGTGAACGACGTGGTCGGCAAGCGCGCCACGTCGATCGGCTCGATCGTCGAGCGGCTCGCCTCGAACTACCCGAAGGCGATGGTCGCCGAGAGCCTCGACCGCGTCAAGGAGCTCGGCTTCCTGTTCGCCACCCGCTCCGGGCTGACGATCTCCATCGACGACGTGAAGACGCCGCCGGACAAGGAGAAGATCCTCGACCGCTACGAGAAGGAGGCGGAGAAGGCGGAGGCGCAGTTCAAGCGCGGCATCATCACCGACGACGAGAGGCGCCAGAAGGAGATCGAGATCTGGACCTCCGCCAACAGCGAGGTCGGCCGGGCGATGGAGAAGACGCTGGCGACGATCGCGTTCAACCCGCTCGACATGATGGTCGACTCCGGCGCCCGTGGGAACCCGCAGCAGGTCCGCCAGATCGCCGGCATGAAAGGGCTCGTCTCCAACCCTCGGGGCGAGATGATCCCGCGCCCCATCGTGTCGTCGTTCCGTGAGGGACTGGGCGTGCTCGAGTACTTCATCTCGACCCACGGCGCCCGCAAGGGCCTCGCCGACACCGCGCTGCGCACCGCCGACTCCGGCTACCTCACCCGCCGGCTCGTCGACGTCGCGCAGGAGCTCATCGTGCGCGAGGGCGACTGCGGCACCGCGCGGGGGATCTGGATCGAGGGGGTCGTCCCCGACGCCGCCGGGACGCGGTCGTACCTCGAGACCCGCGCCTACGGGCGGGTGCTCGCCGAGCGCGTCTCGTTCGCCGACGGGACCGAGCTCGCCGCCGGGACGATGCTCGGCGACGGCGAGGTCGCGCGGCTCGCCGCCGACCCCGGCGTCGAGAGGATCCGGGTTCGTTCCGTGCTCACCTGCGAGTCCCCGCAAGGGGTCTGCACCGCCTGCTACGGCCAGTCGCTGGCGACCGGGCGGACGATCGAGCTCGGCGAGGCGGTCGGCGTCATCGCCGCGCAGTCGATCGGTGAGCCCGGCACGCAGCTCACGATGCGGACCTTCCACACCGGCGGCGTCGTCGGCGAGGACATCACCCACGGCCTGCCGCGGGTCGTCGAGCTGTTCGAGGCGCGCACCCCGAAGGGGGCCGCCGTGCTCGCCCGCACCTCCGGTGTCGTGCGCATCGAGGAGGACGAGTCCGGTCGGCGGGTGACCGTCGTCGGTGACCGCGGCGAGGAGGAGACCTACCCTGTCTCCGCCCGCGCCCACCTCGAGGTGGCCGAGGGCCAGGAAGTCCAGGCCGGCGAGTCGCTCATCGAAGGACCGAAGGACCCCAAGGAGCTGCTGGAGATCAAGGGCATCCGCGAGACCCAGCAGTACCTCGTCGAGGAGGTGCAGAAGGTCTACCGGGACCAGGGCGTCTCGATCCACGACAAGCACATCGAGCTCATCGTGCGCCAGATGCTCCGCCGGGTCCTTGTCGCCGAGGCGGGCGACTCGACGTTCCTGCCCGGCGAGCGGGTCGACAACCAGCGCTACGCCCACGTCAACCGCGAGCTCGTCGCCGAGGGCAAGCGCCCCGCCGAGGGCCGTCCGGAACTGATGGGGATCACCAAGGCGTCGCTCGCCACGGACTCCTGGCTCTCGGCGGCGTCGTTCCAGGAGACGACGCGGGTCCTCACGGAGGCGGCGATCGAGGGCAAGTCCGATCACCTGTTCGGGCTGAAGGAGAACATCATCATCGGCAAGCTGATCCCGGCGGGTTCCGGGATGGAGCGCTACCGCAACGTCACCGTCGAGACGCCGGACGCCCAGCGGATGTCGTTCTGGTCGTCGGACCTCGCCGAGCCCGGTCCCGACGTGCTCGCAGAGTGGCTGCGCAACATTGAGGGCGCGCCCTTCGGCGGTTACGGCTCCGAGGAACAGGCCGTCGACGATGCGCTCAGCTACTTCCATCAGGACGACGCCCCCGTCGGGGAGGAGGGCCCGATCGGCTCGGAGCCCGAGCCCGACGAGCGCCCGGACCTCGGGGAGGCCACCGTCTGAGTTCTCCACCCGGTACCGCGGCGCCGAGGGACCGCGCCCGCGCCCGCCGGTTGCACAAGCCCGGAGCCGCATCTAGGATGCATCCGCCGTCTGAGCTGGGCGTTCGCGCCCAGCGGCCGGTTCACCTGCGAGAAACCTGAGAGGAAGCGCGTGCCCACAATCGCCCAGCTCGTGAGGAGCGGACGGGAGTCGAAGCGGTCGAAGACCAAGACGCCCGCCCTGAAGGGCGCGCCCCAGCGGCGTGGCGTGTGCACCCGCGTCTACACGACGACGCCGAAGAAGCCGAACTCGGCGCTCCGCAAGGTCGCCCGCGTGCGCCTGACGAGCGGCGTCGAGGTGACGGCGTACATCCCCGGCGTCGGTCACAACCTCCAGGAGCACTCAATCGTGCTCGTGCGCGGTGGCCGGGTGAAGGACCTGCCGGGAGTCCGCTACAAGATCGTGCGCGGCACGCTCGACACCTCTGGCGTGCGCGACCGGGCCCAGGCGCGCAGCCGCTACGGCGCCAAGAAGGAAGCCTGATGCCGAGAAGCGGCCCCGCCCCACGTCGCGAGCTCCAGCCGGACCCGGTCTACCGCTCCGTGCTCGTCACGCAGCTCACCAACCAGGTGCTCTCGCGCGGCAAGCGCAGCCTCGCCCAGCGCATCGTCTACGACGCCCTCACCGTGGTCGGCGATCGGACGGCGGGCGACGCCCTGGCGACGCTCAAGCGGGCGCTCGACAACACCCGTCCGGAGCTCGAGGTCCGCTCCCGGCGGGTCGGCGGCACGACCTACCAGGTTCCCGTCGAGGTACGCCCGCGGCGGGCGACGACGCTCTCGATCCGCTGGATCGTGAGTTACGCCCAGCAGCGCCGGGAGCGCACGATGGCGCTGAAGCTCGCCAACGAGATCCTCGACGCCGCCAACGGGTTGGGCGCCGCGGTGAAGCGCCGCGAGGACATCCACAAGATGGCGGAATCGAACCGGGCCTTCGCCCACTACCGCTGGTAACCCCGCTCCGGGGGAGCCCGCAGTCCCCGCTTGCACCGCGCGACGCGCCGCGCCCCGTACGCTGTAGGCAGACCTGCGCAGCACCGACGAGAAGACGAATCCATGGCGAACCCCGCACCCCGCACAACCCCCCTTGCCAGGGTCCGCAACATCGGGATCATGGCGCATATCGACGCGGGCAAGACCACGGCGACCGAGCGGATCCTCTACTACACCGGACGCAACTACAAGATCGGCGAGGTCCACGACGGCGCCGCGACGATGGACTGGATGATCCAGGAGCAGGAGCGCGGCATCACGATCACCTCGGCGGCGACCACCGCGCCCTGGCGCGACTGTGCCGTCAACATCATCGACACGCCGGGTCACGTCGACTTCACCGTCGAGGTGGAGCGCTCGCTGCGCGTCCTCGACGGCGCCGTCGCCGTCTTCGACGCGGTCGCCGGGGTCGAGCCCCAGTCGGAGACGGTCTGGCACCAGGCGGACAAGTACAACGTCCCGCGCATCTGCTTCGTGAACAAGATGGACCGCGTCGGCGCCAACTTCGCCCGCACGGTCGACATGATCCGGGACCGTCTCGGCGCCATCCCGGCGGTCACCGAGCTGCCGCTCGGGGCCGAGGCGTCCTTTTGTGGCGTCGTCGACGTGATTGCCCGCAGGGCGCTTGTCTGGGACGACTCCGACAAGGGCGAGCACTGGGACGAGCAGGAGGTCCCCGCAGAGCTCGTCGCGGCCACCGAGGCGGCGCGCCACGACCTCGTCGATGTGATGTCGCACTACGACGACACGGTGATGTCGAAGTACGTCCACGACCAGGAGATCACCGCCGACGACCTCAAGCGGGCGTTGCGGGTCGGCACGATCTCCGGCCAGATCGTTCCGGTGCTCTGCGGCTCGGCCTTCAAGAACAAGGGCATCCAGCCGCTGCTCGACGCCGTCGTCGACTACCTGCCGAGCCCGCTCGACGTGCCCCCGACGATCGGCCGGAGCCTGCGAGGCGACGAGATCATCAGCCGCCGCGCCGCCGATGACGAGCGGTTCTCGGCGCTCGCCTTCAAGATCCAGAGCGACCCGTTCGTCGGCAAGCTCACCTACGTGCGCGTCTATTCGGGAACGCTCCCCAAGGGCTCGGCGGTGCTGAACTCGACGAAGGACAAGCGCGAGCGCATCGGGCGGATCCTCGAGATGCACGCCAACCACCGCGAGGACCGGGAAGCGATCTACGCCGGCGACATCGTCGCCGTCGTGGGACTGAAGACCACGACGACCGGTGACACGCTGTGCGACCCCGCGCACCCGATCGTGCTCGAGACGCTGACGTTCCCCGAACCGGTCGTCCACGTCGCGGTCGAGCCGAAGACCAAGTCGGACCAGGACAAGCTGGGCAGGGCGCTGCTGGCCCTTTCCGAGGAGGACCCGACCTTCCGCGTCCGCACCGACGATGACACGGGCCAGACGGTGATCTCCGGCATGGGCGAGCTCCACCTCGAGGTGCTCGTCGACCGGATGCTGCGCGAGTTCAACGTCGACGCCCACGTCGGCAAGCCGCAGGTCGCCTACCGCGAGACCATCCGCCACAGGGTCCACAAGGTCGAGGAGCGCTACGTCCGCCAGACCGGCGGGCACGGCCAGTACGCCCACGTCGTCATCGACCTCGAGCCGACTGGCCCCGGCGGTGGCTACGAGTTCGTCGACAAGATCACGGGCGGCGTCATCCCCAAGGAGTACATCCCCGCGGTCGACCACGGGATCCGCGAGGCGATGGAGTCCGGCGTGCTCGCCGGCTTCCCGGCCGTCGACCAGCGCGTGACGCTCACCTACGGCTCGTTCCACGAGGTCGACTCGTCGGAGATGGCGTTCAAGATCGCCGGCTCGCTCGCTTGGAAGAAGGCCGCCCGCAAGGCACACACCGTCGTCCTCGAACCAATCATGGCCGTCGAGGTCGTGACCCCCGAGGAGCACCTGGGCGAGGTGATCGGCGACCTGTCCGCCCGCCGCGGCAAGGTGGAGGGCATGCAACAGCGGGGGCCAAGTCAGGTGATCCGGGCGCAGGTTCCATTGTCGGACATGTTCGGCTACGCTACCGACCTGCGTTCTCGCACTCAGGGGCGCGCGACGTTCACCATGCAGTTCAACTCCTACCAGGAAGTTCCCGAGTCCATCGCCCGGGAGATCGTCGCCCGGGCGACGGGGGAGTGAGGACCCGGAGCGAGCGGGTCGGGCCGGTGTCGACGGGCGTCGACGGCGGGTCGCCCGCAATCCCCGGGTCAAGGCAGTAAGCGGGCGGACAAGCCCGGCAGGTTCAACGCAGTCAGGTAACGGCAGGGCCGAGGGGCGCTGCCCAGAGCAGACGGAGCTGTCGGCACCAATGGCCAAGCAGAAGTTCGAGCGGACGAAGCCCCATGTCAACGTCGGGACGATGGGTCACATCGATCACGGCAAGACGACCCTGACCGCGGCGATCACGAAGATCCTCCACGAGAAGAACCCGAACGTGCAGTACATCGCGTTCGAGAAGATCGACGCCGCGCCCGAGGAGAAGGCGCGCGGCATCACGATCCAGATCGCCCACGTCGAGTACGAGACGGACAAGCGCCACTACGCGCACGTCGACATGCCCGGGCACGCCGACTACATCAAGAACATGATCACCGGCGCGGCCCAGATCGACGGGGCGATCCTCGTCGTCGCGGCGGATGACGGGCCGATGCCCCAGACGCGGGAGCATGTGCTGCTCGCCCGCCAGGTGGGCGTACCGTCGATCGTCGTTGCGCTGAACAAGGTCGACATGGTCGACGACGAGGAGCTCCTCGAGCTCATCGAGATCGAGGTGCGCGAGCTCCTCAACGAGTACGAGTTCCCCGGGGACGAGGTTCCCATCGTGCGGATGAGCGCCCTCAAGGCGCTGAACGGCGACGAGGCTGCCTCGCAGGACGTGTTGAAGCTGCTGGACGCCGTCGACGACTACATCCCGGAGCCGGAGCGCGACACGAGCAAGCCCTTCCTGCTCTCGGTCGAGGACGTGATGACCATCACCGGGCGCGGCACGGTGGTCACCGGCCGGATCGAGCAGGGCGAGATCAAGGTCGGCGAGACGGTCGAGATCGTCGGGCTGCGGCCGACGCAGAAGACCGTCGTCACCGGCGTCGAGATGTTCCGCAAGATCCTCGACTCGGGCCAGGCCGGTGACAACGTCGGTCTGCTGCTCCGGGGCATCGACAAGAAGGAGGTCGAGCGCGGCCAGGTCGTGTGCAAACCGGGCTCGATCACGCCGCACACCAACTTCGAGGCGAACGTCTACGTGCTCACCAAGGCCGAGGGTGGACGGCACAAGCCGTTCTTCTCGAACTACCGGCCGCAGTTCTACTTCCGCACAACGGACGTCACCGGTTCGATCACGCTCCCAGAAGGGACCGAGATGGTGATGCCGGGCGACAACACGTCGATGTCCGTCGAGCTGCAGAAGCCGATCGCGATGGACGAGGGACTGCGCTTCGCCATCCGCGAGGGCGGCCGCACCGTGGCCTCCGGCCGCGTGACGAAGATCCTTAAGTAGTCAACCGTGGCGCAGCGGATCCGCATCAGGCTCAAGGCCTACGACCACGAGGTGGTCGACCAGTCGACGAAGAAGATCGTCGAGACGGTGCTGCGCACCCAGGCGAAGGTCAGTGGCCCGGTCCCGCTGCCGACGGAGCGGCACCGCTACACGGTCGTCCGCTCGCCGCACAAGCACAAGGACAGCCGCGAGCACTTCGAGATGCGGATCCACAAGCGGCTCGTCGACATCGTCGAGCACGGACCGAAGACCGTCGACTCCCTCCAGCGGCTGGACCTGCCCGCCGGGGTCGACATCGAGATCAAGATCCAGCAGGCCTAGCGACCTCTGGTGATATAATTTCTTGCCTTGCCGGGACGGTTCCCGGTGGGCTGCGAGGACGAAGTCCGAGCGTGCCCCGTCGCTCGTGCGTCGGGGGACCGCCCGGCACGAATGATCTGCGCTCCGCCCCGATAACGGGCGGAGCGCCCGCGTGAGAAGGGGTGGTGTGCGCCATCCCATCGAGCTCGGTGGACGCGGGTTGACCGCGTCCGGCGAGACCACAACGGGGCCCGGATGGCGGGCCGACACGGAGAAGCGACGAGACGATGACACTGAAAGCGGTCGTCGGCGAGAAGATCGGGATGACCCAGATCTTCGACGCCGAGAACCGGGCGGTCCCCGTCACCGTCGTGAAGGTCGCGCCCCTGCGCATCGTCCAGGTGAAGACGCCCGAACGCGAGGGCTACTCCGCCGTGCAGGTCACCTACGGCTTCCGGCGGGCCGGCGCGCTCAACAAGCCCGAGACGGGGCACTTTTCCAGGGCCGGTGTCGACGCCGGACGCAAGCTCGTCGAGCTGCGCGTCGACGACACGTCCGGCTACGCCGTGGGCCAGGAAATCGACCTGTCGATCCTGTCGGCTGGCGAGAAGGTCGACGTCACGGCGATCTCGAAGGGCAAGGGCTTCGCCGGCTCGATGAAGCGGCACCACTTCTCGGGCCAGGGCGCCGCCCACGGCAACCACAAGAAGCACCGCGCGCCCGGCTCTGTCGGTGCCTGCGCGACACCGGCCCGCGTCTTCAAGGGCACCCGAATGGCGGGGCGCATGGGCGCCGAGCGGGTGACGACGCTCAACCTCGAGGTCGTCGAGGCCGACGCCGAGCGCGAGATCGTCCTCGTCAAGGGGGCCGTGCCCGGCCCTCGCGGCGGACTCGTCGTGATCCGCCAGGCCCTGAAGGGCGGCGCGAAGTGAGCGTCGCCGCCACCGCCCGCAGGCCCGCCGGGACGCTGCTCGAGCCGGTGACCATCAGCCGCACGACCTCGGCGGGCGTCGTCCTCGGTGCCGTGACCCTCGACCGGGAGTTCTTCAGCGTCGCGGCGAACGAGGCCCTCGTCCACCAGGTCGTCACCGCCCAGCTCGCGGCGCGCCGCGCCGGGACCCAGAGCACGCGCACCCGCGCCGAGGTGCGCGGGGGGTCCGCCAAGCCCTACCGGCAGAAGGGCACCGGTGGCGCCCGGCAGGGCTCGATCCGGGCGCCGCACTACGCCGGCGGCGGTGTCGCCCTCGGCCCGAAGCCCCGCGACTACACCCAGCGGACGCCGCGCAAGATGGTCCAGCAGGCCTTCCGCTGCGCGCTCTCGGACCGCGCCCGCTCCGGTGCCCTGCGACTCATCGATCGCTGGACGATGGAGGTGCCGCGCACGAAAGACGCCCTCGCCGCGCTGCGCGCGCTGGAGTGCACGGGCCGGGTCCTCGTCGTCGTCGGACGCGGGGACGAGGCGGTCGAGCGTTCGTTCCGCAACGTTCCCGAAGTCCTCACGATGCCCGGCGACCAGGTCACGGCGTACGACCTCCTGGCAGCCGACGTTGTCGTGTACACCGACGACTCGCTGCCCGGCGAGGTGACCGCCGCCCCGGCGGCGTCCGCGCCGCTCGCTCCCCCCAAGGCGCCGGCCAAGGCCGCGCCCTCGGCGAGGAAGGCCCCCGCCAGGTCGGCGGCGGTCCGGCGGCCGACCCAGGAACCAGGTGAGTCATGACCACGAACCGCACAGTGCTGTTGCGGCCGATCATCTCGGAGAAGTCCTACGGGCTCATGGAGCACGGCGCCTACGTTTTCGTCGTCGACCCCCGCGCCAGCAAAGAGGAGATCCGCGACGCCGTCGAGACGACCTTCGCCGTCCACGTCGCCAGCGTGAACACGCTCAACCGCAAGGGCAAGCGCAAGAGGAGCCGGCGGAGCTCGACCTTCGGCCAGCGGCCCGACACGAAGCGGGCGATCGTGCGCCTCGCCGGCGAAGACCGCATCGAACTGTTCGAGAGCTGAGGGGCGGGCCATGGCAGTTCGCAAACGCAAGCCGACGAGCGCCGGGCGACGCTTCCAGTCGGTCTCGGACTTCGCCGAGATCACGAAGGACCGGCCCGAGCGCACCCTCGTCGAGCCGCTGCCGTCCACCGGAGGTCGCAACAGCTACGGGCGCAAGACCTCCCGCCACCGTGGTGGCGGCCACAAGCGCCAGTACCGTGTCATCGACTTCTGGCGGGAGAAGGACGGTGTGCCGGCCCGGGTCGCGGCGATCGAGTACGACCCGAACCGCAACTCCCGCATCGCGCTGCTCCACTACGCCGACGGTGAGAAGCGCTACATCCTCGCCCCGCAGCGCGTCGCCGTCGGCGACGTGCTGCAGTCCGGCCACGGTGCTGAGATCCGCCCCGGCAACGCGCTGCCGTTGCGGTACATCCCGGTCGGTTCCGTCGTCCACAATGTCGAGCTGCGACCCGGCGGTGGCGGCAAGATCGCGCGCGGCGCCGGCATGAGCGTGCAGCTCGTCGCCAAGGAGGGGACGCTCGCGACGCTGCGTCTGCCCTCGACCGAAATGCGCCGGGTGCCGATCGACTGCCGGGCCACGATCGGCGAGGTCGGCAACGCCGAGGCGGAGCTCGTGTCGATCGGCAAGGCCGGGCGCAACCGCTGGCTCGGGGTCCGACCCCAGTCGCGGGGCGTGGCGATGAACCCGGTCGACCACCCGCTCGGCGGAGGCGAGGGCAAGTCCTCCGGTGGGCGGCACCCGGTCTCGCCGTGGGGGAAGCCCGAGGGCCGCACCCGCGCGCGCCGCAAGGCGTCCGATCAGCTCATCGTGCGCCGCCGGCGCGGCCGCGGCGCGCGCCGTTGAGGAAGCGAACGAGGACCGCATGCCCCGCAGCCTGAAAAAGGGACCGTTCGTCGACGACCACCTGCTCCGCAAGGTCGACGACCTCAACGGCAAGAACGAGAAGCGCGTGATCAAGACCTGGTCGCGGCGTTCGACGATCATCCCGGACATGGTCGGCCACACCATCGCCGTGCATGACGGACGCAAGCACGTCCCCGTCTACGTCACCGAGGCGATGGTCGGGCACAAGCTCGGCGAGTTCGCGCCTACCCGCACCTTCCGTTTCCACGCGGGCCAGGAACGCCAGGCGAGGCGCTGACGATGACCGTCAAGACGAACGAGCGTCCCGGGACCCGCGCCGTGCTGCGGCACTGCCGGATGTCGAGCTCCAAGGCGCGCGAGGTGCTCGACCTAGTGCGCGGGCTCGACTACACGCGGGCGGTGGAGTTGCTCGACCACACCGATCGGGCGGCGGCACCCGTCGTCGCCAAGCTGTTGCGGTCGGCGGCCGCCAACGCTGAGCACAACGACGGGCAGTTTCCCGAGGAGCTCTTCGTGGCGTCGTGCTACGCCGACGAGGGTACGACGCTCCGGCGGTTCCGGACGCGGGCGCGCGGCCGGGGCACCCGGATCCGCAAGCGCACCTGCCACATCACGATCATCGTGGCGAGGATGCCCGAGGACCAGATCGCGCGCCTGAAGGCGCGCTCGGCGGCGCAGAACGCCGACCGCCGTGCGCGCCGGGTTGCCGGCGCGCGTCGGCGCGCCCGGGCTGTGGAGGCCGGGGAGGCGGCGCTCGATGCCGGCGCGGTCGCCGCGACGGACGAGGAGGCGACCGGGCCCGCACCGGAGGAGGGCGTGGCCGCGACCAAGTCTCCCGCCAAGAAGCCCGCCAAGTCTCCCGCCAAGAAGCCCGCCAAGTCTCCCGCCAAGAAGGCCGCCGCCAAGGCACCGGCCAAGAAGGCCGCGCCGGCCAAGGCGCCCGCCAAGAAAGCCGCGCCGGCCAAGGCGCCCGCCAAGAAAGCCGCGCCGGCCAAGGCACCGGCCAAGAAGGCCGCGCCGGCCAAGGCGGCGGGGGCGCGGGGCAGGGCGGGCGGCGTGATCGCCAAGATCGCGAAGAAGAGCGCGCGCAAGTCGTCCCGGAAGGACAAGAGCTGATGGGCCAGAAGGTCAACCCGTACGGGTTCCGGCTCGGCATCACGACCGACTGGAAGTCTCGTTGGTTCGAGGACCGCGGCTACCAGAACGCCGTCATCGAGGACTGGAAGATCCGCGACTACCTGATGACCCAGCTGGAGTCGGCGGCCGTCAGCCGGATCGAGATCGAGCGCACCCGCGACCGGCTGCGCGTCGACGTGCACACCGCCCGGCCCGGCATCGTCATCGGCCGCCGCGGCGCCGAGGCTGACAGGCTCCGTCGGCACCTCGGGCGGATGACGAAGAACGCCAACATCCAGCTCAACATCCAGGAGATCAAGCAGCCCGAACTCGACGCGGCGCTCATCGCCCAGGGGATCGCCGACCAGCTGACGCGGCGGATCAGCTTCCGGCGCGCGATGAAGCGGGCGATCCAGACGGTGCAGAAGGCGGGGGGCCAGGGCGTGCGCGTCCAGTGTTCCGGCCGTCTCGGCGGTTCGGAGATGTCGCGCAAGGAGTCCTACCGCGAGGGTCGCGTGCCCCTCCACACTCTGCGCGCCGACATCGACTTCGGCTTCCGTGAGGCCCGCACCTCCACCGGACGCGTCGGCGTGAAGGTCTGGATCTACAAGGGCGACATCCTGCCCTACCGGACCGCCCCCGAGGACAAGATCTCCCGCGAGGCCGCGATGGCCGTCGGCGAGACGTCGGGCCAGGCCCGTCCCCGCCGGATCGTTTCCGCCGGGGGAGGCCGGCGCCGCCCGGAACTCGGCGAACCGGGCACCCCGCCGGAGGAGGTCCCCGTGCCGCCCGCGCCGGCGGCGGAGGCGGCCGAGCCCGAGGAGGTCCCGGGCGTGGTGCCGGAGGCGGCACCCGCGCCCCCCGCCGACGACGCCCTCGAGAAGCTGCTCGCCGAGGAAGAGGAGATCGAGAGGCGGACGCGTGACGAGCACCACGAGACGCCGCACTTCCGCAAGGAGAACGACTGACGATGCTGATGCCCAAGAAGGTGAAGCACCGTAAGCAGCACCGCGGTCGTCGCACGGGTCTCGCCAAGGGCGCCCAGACGATCGACTTCGGCGACTACGGGATCAAGGCCCTCGAGGCCGGCTGGATCACGGCACGCCAGATCGAGGCGGCACGTATCGCGATGACCCGTCACGTGCGCCGCGGCGGCAAGGTCTGGATCCGGGTCTTCCCGGACAAGCCGGTCACCCAGAAGCCGGCCGAGACGCGCATGGGGTCGGGCAAGGGCAACCCCGAGCACTGGGTCGCCGTCGTGCGACCCGGCAGGATCATGTTCGAGATCGCGGGGGTGGACGAGCGGCTGGCGCGGGAGGCGATGGAGCGCGCGATCCAGAAGCTACCCATCAAGGCCGAGGTCGTCGTGCGGCCCGGAGTGCTCACCGAGGCGGGGGCGGCGAAATGACCAAGCCGGCGGAGCTGCGCGGGCTCTCGGAGCTCGACCGGGCCCAGCGTCTCATCGACGCGCGCAAGGAGCTTTTCAACCTGCGTTTCCAGCTGGCGACCGGGCGGCTCGACAACGTGAGCCGGATCGGGATCGTCCGCAAGGACATCGCCCGGCTGCTGATGATCGAACACGAGGACGCCGCGGAGCGGCCCGGGAAGCGGACGAGGAGGAACCGTGGCTGAGGAAACCGAACCTGCGGTCTCTGGTCCCGAGAACGCGCGTCCGAACCGCCGCAAGGAACGCGAGGGGACGGTGATCTCGCGCTCACGGGACAAGACGGCGGTCGTCTCCGTCGTCGAACGCGTCCGCCACCCCAAGTACGCCAAGACCGTCCAGCGCTCGAAGCGGCTCTACGTCCACGACGAGGAGAACACCGCTGGGGTCGGGGACAAGGTGCGAGTCGCCGAGACGCGCCCGCTGTCGAAGCTGAAGCGCTGGCGCATCGTCGAGGTCCTGGAGCGTGCACGGTGATCCAGCAGGAATCGCGACTGAAAGTCGCCGACAACTCCGGGGCGAAAGAGGTCCTCTGCATCAAGGTGCTGGGGGGCTCGCGCCGCCGCTACGCCTCGATCGGCGACGTCTTCATCGCGACCGTGAAGGACGCAGTCCCTGGGGCCGCCGTGAAGAAGGGCGAGGTCGTCCGGTGCGTCGTCGTGCGGGCGAAGAAGGAGCGGCGACGCCCCGACGGCAGCTACATCAGGTTCGACGAGAACGCGGCGGTGCTCATCAACGAGCAGCTGCAGCCGCGGGGGACCCGCATCTTCGGCCCGGTCGGCCGGGAGCTGCGCGACAAACGGTTCATGCGGATCGTCAGCCTCGCACCGGAGGTGATCTAGGTGAAGATCCACAAGGGCGACGAGGTCCAGGTGCTCTCCGGCAAGCACCGGGGCAAGACCGGCGAGGTGATCCGCGCCATTCCCGGCAAGCGCCAGGTGGTCGTCTCCGGGGTGAACATCTCGAAACGTTCTCAGCGCCCGCAGCGCGCCACGATGCAGGCCGGGATCATCGACAAGGACATGCCGCTCCCGGTCGCCGTCGTCGCGCTGATCTGCGCCAAGGACGGCCCGACGAGGGCCCGCTACGAGGTCGCGAGGGACGGCACGAAGACGCGCATCTGCGCCAAGTGCGGGGCGAAGCTGTGAGCGCGGCGACGAACGTGGCCGAGCGCCCCCGGCTGAAGGCCCGTTTCGAGGACGAGATCCGGGACCGCCTGAAGGGCGAGCTCGGCCTCGCCAATGTGATGCAGGTGCCGCGGCTCACCAAGATTGTGGTGAACATCGGCGTCGGCAAGGCGACCCAGCAGCAGTCGCTGCTGGAGGGCGCCGTGCGCGACCTCGGCACGATCACCGGCCAGCGTCCCGTCGTCACGCGGGCCCGCAAGTCGATCTCGGCGTTCAAGCTGCGCGAGGGGAACTCGATCGGCACGATGGTGACCCTGCGCGGAGACCGGATGTGGGAGTTCTTCGACCGCCTCATCAGCCTCGCCATCCCCCGGATCAGGGACTTCCGCGGGCTGCCGCCGCGCGCCTTCGACGGGCACGGCAACTACACGCTTGGCGTCTCGGAGCAGCTCATCTTCCCGGAGGTCGACTACGACAAGGTCGACGCGACCCGTGGGATGGATATCACGATCGTGACGACAGCCCGCACCGACGCCGAGGGGAGAGCGCTGCTCGACGCCTTCGGCTTCCCGTTTCGACGCGAAGGGTAGTAGCGGATTATGGCGAAAAAGGCACTCGTTGAGAAGCAGCAGCACAAGCCGAAGTTCAAGGTGCGCGGGTACACGCGTTGCCGCCGTTGCGGGCGGCCGCGGTCCGTCTACCGCCGGTTCGGGCTGTGCCGGATCTGCCTCCGGCAGCTCGTACACGCAGGAGAAGTGCCCGGTGTGACGAAGGCAAGCTGGTGACGGGAGGGGATCGCCGATGACCATGACGGATCCCATCGCCGACATGTTGACCCGTGTCCGCAACGCCAACGTTGCGATGCACGACACCGTCCGCATGCCCGGTTCGAAGCTGAAGATGTCGCTCGCCTCGATCCTCGAGCGTGAGGGGTACATCGCCGGCTTCATGACCACCGAGGACGATTCGCGCCCCGGGACGGTCCTCGAGATCCGGATGAAGTACACGAACGACCGCGTCCGCGCCATCGCCGGCCTGAAGCGGGTCTCGACACCGGGACTGCGCGTCTACGCCCGTGCCGACCACCTGCCCCGCGTCCTCGGTGGCCTCGGCGTCGCCGTGCTCTCGACGAGCCAGGGGCTGCTCACGGACCGGGAGGCCCGCCAGCGCAGGATCGGTGGCGAGGTGCTCTGTTATGTCTGGTGAGCGGGCAGTGACGCTGGAAGGGACGGTCCGCTGATGTCGCGGGTCGGCAGGGCCCCGATCACGGTGCCGCCGGGCGTCGAGGTCACGGTGGTCGACGGCCGCATCGCCGTGCGCGGCCCGAAGGGCTCGCTCGAGCGGGTGCTCCCGCCCAGGATCACCGTGCGCGCCGAGGACGGCGGCTCGACGCTCCTCGTCGAGCGGCCGAACGACGAGCGGATGAACCGGGCGCTGCACGGGCTCACCCGCACGCTCATCGCCAACATGGTGCTCGGCGTCACCGAGGGATTCTCCAAGGACCTCGAGATCGTCGGCATCGGCTACCGGGCCGCCGCCAAGGGGCCGGGGCAGCTGGAGCTGGCGCTCGGCTTCTCGCACCCTGTCGTCATCGACGCGCCGGAGGGCATCACCTTCGAGGTGCCGGCGCCCACCCGCGTCACGGTGCGCGGGATCGACAAGGAACGGGTCGGGCAGGTCGCCGCCGACATCCGCAAGATCCGCAAGCCCGAGCCGTACAAGGGCAAGGGAGTGCGCTACGCGGGTGAGACGGTCCTGCACAAGGCCGGAAAGGCTGGGAAGTAGCGATGCCGCAGACCGCGAGAGTCCCCGGGCTCCGCCGCCGCCGCCACGCGCGGCTGCGGCGCAAGGTGGCGGGCACCGCCGAACGGCCGCGCCTCGCCGTATACCGGTCGAACCGCCACATCGTCGCCCAGGTGATCGACGACGGCGCCGGGCGGACGATCGTCGCCGCCTCGACGCTGGAGGCCGGCCTGCGCACTGGACCCACCGGCAACGTCGCGGCCGCCGCCGAGGTGGGCAGGCTCGTGGCCGAGCGGGCACGCGCGGCAGGGGTCGGCAAGGTCGTGTTCGACCGGGGCGGTTCGATGTACCACGGGCGCATCGCGGCACTCGCCGAGGCCGCCCGGCAGGCGGGATTGGAGTTCTAGATGCCAGAGTCCCAGTACGAGGAGCGGACGATCCGGGTCAACCGCGTCGCCAAGGTCGTCCAGGGCGGACGGCGGTTCTCGTTCACCGCCCTGATGGTCGTCGGCGACGGCCAGGGTCGCGTCGGTCTCGGCTACGGCAAGGCGAAGGAAGCCGGCCTCGCCGTGCAAAAGGGGATCGAGGACGCCAAGAAGAACCTCTTCGACGTGCCATTGGCGGGGTCGACGATCGTCCACCCCGTGATCGGCTCGGCCGGGGCGGGCCGGATGCTGCTGAAGCCGGCGGCACCGGGCACGGGGGTCATCGCCGGCGGCGCGGCGCGCGCGATCTTCGAGATGGCGGGCGTACGTGACGTCGTCGCCAAGTCGCTCGGCACCTCGAATTCGATCAACGTCGCCCACGCGACGGTCGCCGGGCTGAAGGCGCTCCGCCGCCCCGACGAGGTGGCCCGGCTGCGGGACAAGAGCATCGAAGAGGTCACACCGGCGGGGGTGCTGCGCGCCTACAACGAGCGCAAGCGCGCCCTGCCAACCGCCGGCGGGGAGCGCTGAGGTGGCGCCGCGCTCCCGCCGCCCGGCCGAGCTCGTCGTCACGCAGATCCGCTCGGCGATCGGCACGAAGCCGAAGCACCGCGCGACGCTGCGCGCCCTCGGGCTGCGCGGCGTCGGCCAGTCCAACGTGCTTGCCGACCGTCCGGAGATCCGTGGCATGCTCGCGGGCGTGTCGCACCTCGTGACGGTCGTCGAGTCGTCGCCGCCGGCGGGCGTCCCTGCGACTCCGGCGGGCGTCCCGGCCGACAAGGTGGCAAAGCCATGAAGCTCGACGATCTCGCCCCGGCGCCCGGATCCCGCCGTCCCCGGCGGCGCGTCGGCCGCGGGACCGGCGGCAAGGGCGGCAAGACCGCCGGCCGCGGCACGAAGGGCCAGCTCGCCCGCAACAAGGTCAACGCCGGGTTCGAGGGCGGCCAGCTGCCACTCACGCAGCGGATCCCGAAGCTGCGCGGCTTCCAGAACCCGTTCCGTGTCGAGTACAACGTCGTCAACCTCGACGACCTCGAGCAGCTCGGCCTCGACGCCGTCACCCCCGATGTGTTGCGCGCCTCCGGGGTCGTGCACGAGAAGGGCCTCGTGAAGGTGCTCGGTCGCGGGTCGGTCTTGCGGGCGATCGCCGTCGAGGCGCACGCCTTCTCGAGATCCGCCGCCCGGGCGATCGCCGCCGCGGGCGGCTCGGCGACCGTCGTCGCGCCGCCGCACGGGGACCGGCGGCCCCCCGTCCGGGGCAACGCCCTCGCGAACCGCTAGACGGGCGACGGGGCCGTGGCCGAAGGGACGGTAGGGTCGACGAGGCGCCTCGCGGGACTGCGCGTCGGGACCGGTGAACGGGAGGGGCTGTGCTTTCGAGCCTGAAGAACATCGTCAGGGTCGCCGACCTCCGCAACAAGGTCCTGTTCACGCTGCTCATCATCGCGATCTACCAGTTCGGCGCCAACATCCCCGTTCCAGGCGTCAACCTGCAGAACATCGAGAAGATCTCGAACGCGTCGAAGGGCTCCGGGATCCTCGGGTTCCTCAACTTGTTCTCGGGAGGGGCGCTCGCCCGGGCCGCGGTCCTCGGCCTCGGGATCATGCCGTACATCACGTCGTCGATCATCATCCAGCTGTTGACGACGGTGATCCCGAAGTTCACCGAGTGGCGCGACCAGGGGGCGGTCGGCCAGCGCAAGCTGACCCAGGCGACGCGCTACCTGACCGTCTCACTCGCCCTGATGCAGTCCTCCGGCCTCGTGTTCCTTTTGCACTCGGGCCAGCTCACCGGGACCGGTGTGCGCCTCATCACGGACTTCACTGCGCCGAGGGTGCTCTTCATCATCCTCACGTTCACCGCCGGCACGGCGTTCGTCATGTGGCTCGGCGAGCTCATCACCCAGCGGGGCATCGGCCAGGGCATGTCGATCATCATCTTCGCCAACGTCGTGGCGACGATGCCGCTTGACGTCGACCTCATCAAGGCCGACAAGTCGTGGGGCGGACTCGTGATCATCTTCCTCGTCTGCGTGGCGCTGCTCGTCGCGATCGTCTTCACCGAGCTCGGCCAGCGCCGGATCCCGGTGACCTTCGCCCGGCGCGTCCAGGGGCGCCGGATGTACGGCGGCCAGAGCACGTACATCCCGCTCAAGGTGAACCAGGCCGGCGTGATCCCGATCATCTTCGCGAGCTCGCTGCTCTACATCCCGGTGCTCATCGCGACGGTGCTGCCCTGGGCGGGGGTGCGCGCCTGGATCCAGGCGAACCTTGTGAACCCGACCGGAGGCGTCTATCTCTTCCTGTACGGCCTGTTCATCGTGGCCTTCACGTTCTTTTACGTGCAGGTGAGCTTCGACCCGGTCCAGCAGGCCGACCAGATCCGCAAGCAGGGCGGGTACATCCCGGGGATCCGGCCCGGTCCGCCGACCGAGTCCTACCTGTCCAAGATCCTCAACCGGATCACCCTGCCGGGGTCGCTCTTCCTCGCTTTCGTCGCGCTCACGCCCTCGGCGATCCTCGCCGCCTGGCACGTGGTCGGGATCCCG
>Ga0187873_1000092_pt1 | contig 102475 bp, 94 predicted proteins | sample June2016WEW_16_1_2_FD_133012 | JGI IMG/M metagenome (GOLD analysis project Ga0187873, IMG submission 133012) | Peatland microbial communities from SPRUCE experiment site at the Marcell Experimental Forest, Minnesota, USA - June2016WEW_16_100 | ecosystem: Environmental > Terrestrial > Soil >...
CAGTTTATTCACACTCGGGGAAGACCGCTTCGCCGAGTTATCCACACTGCTGCTGCGCTGGCGTCCGTGGGGCCGCTGCGCAGCATCATGGATAACGTCGGCAACGGTATCAGGGGGACGCCCGTCTGGTTGGAGTAACTGTTTACCGTTCTGCAGATGATTTGCGAAATATCGGCCGGCGGGATGTCCGTGAGCAACGCCATGTCCTAGCCGACCCATTCGGCTCCGCAGCAAACTTCCGATGCCCGCCAGTTGATCTTGGGGATGCCCAGCCCCAAAAATTCATTTGCACCGCTGAGCACGCGGCCTTCGGCTCTGAGGCTCAGGCTCGAAGAGAGATCACAGAGAAGTCCGACTATGCCGTGCGCGAGCTCGCCGCCCGCCGATCTGCGCCCCCGAGCCTGTCGAGGGGAGCTTGCCTGCACCGAGCTTGCCCAGGGCGTCGAACCGTGTTCATCCGCATTTCATCCGACTTCGACGAGCTCCCTTCGGGTCTGAGCCGCTCGGCTGAGCTCCCGACGAAGCCTCAGGGTCGAAGACCGTCGAGTCGTGGCAAGAAATTTTTCTGACGCTATTTCGAGAAAGCTTGTCGCTTTCCAGGAAAGAGCTCGAGGCCGGAAATTTTGCGAATTCTCGATGTCCTGGATTCTTGCCCGCCGCCGAATTGTCAAAAACGCATTCCTTTCAATTTTACATCAATTCAAAATAACTACTTTTGTAATTGACATGTGCCATTCGATTTTGTTATAGGACGCGTGTTGAAAACGGGGCCGGGGCGGCTGTTGGGGGGGGTCCTCGGAACTGAGTTCAACACAAGTTATTCGCATCACGTCGTAGCCGTTGCTGTTAAAAAGGGGGTCATTTCGGATCGGAGGTGGAGCATGTCTATCGAGCCAAATCCGATGCAACCGAAACGCGCGTCTTGGATGTCCCTTTTTCTTGGCCGCAAAACCAATCTGCTGCGGATTCTTATCGGTGCCGCCTGCGCGGCCTTTTGTTCCCCGGCTCCGGTGTTGGCACAGTACGTCTACGTGCCCGTGCAAATCCGCACCGCGTACGGTTTCAACGGCGTTCCACTAACCGGCGCCGGACAAACCATCGCGATCGTCGACGCCTACAACAACCCCACGATTAAGTCTGACCTTGCCATGTTCGACTCCAATTTCGGCATCAGCGCGCCTCCCAGCTTCTCGATCGTGAATCAAACCGGCGGCAGCACGTTGCCCACTGCGACCGACAGCGGTTGGGCGTTAGAGAGCGACCTCGACGTCGAGTGGGCCCATGCCATCGCGCCCGAGGCCAACATCCTCCTGGTGGAGACCGACGACTACCACGGGGCGAACATGCAGACCGGCGTGCGGACGGCCGCCGCTGCCCCCGGCACGTGTGTGGTCTCCATGAGTTGGGGCGGCAATGAACTCGATGGCGAGACTGGTAACGACACGAACTACGTGACCCCCAGCGGCCACCAGGGCGTATCGTTCGTCGCCAGCACGGGGGACAAAGGCTACGTCCAATATCCCTCGGTCGCCCCCACCGTCTTGGCTGTGGGCGGCACCTCGCTTTACCTCAATGGCAGCGGTGGCTATGGCTCCGAAACCGTCTGGAACAATTCTGACGGAAGCGGCGGCGGCGGCGTCAGCACCCAGGAAAGTAAGCCAGGCTATCAGAGCAAGGCGCAGCAAACCGGAAAGCGGACCGTACCGGATGTCGCCTATGATGCCGCCTCGAACACTGATTTTGCCACTATCGTCAGCGGTCAACTACTCAATGTCTACGGCACCAGTGCCGGCGCGCCCCAGTGGGCCGCATTGATCGCCCTCGCCAATCAGGGCCGGGCGATCAACGGTTTCAAGTCGCTTGATAGCTCCGATCTCGCCAACGGACTGCTCCCAGATTTGTACGACTTGTACAACACGCCGAAATACTCGCAGGCCTTCCATGACGTAACCACCGGCACGAATAGCACCGGCCAGGCCGCTGGCCCTGGCTACGACACCGCCACTGGATTGGGGACGCCCAAGGCCGACTTCCTGATCCCCTATCTAGCCGACCTCAACAGGCCGCCCGCCCCCTACAACCAAGACATCCGTAACAACACCGGCGCGGCGCAGAGGAGCCTCACCGTGGTATTGGCAGGCGACCAAACCGCGAACCTCGGAAATTCCTGGTGGAACCACCAGTTCGGCGGCGGCGCCCCAACCATCCGGGTCATCGACGGCAATACGTATCTCACCTTTAGCGGCCCCAACGCCGTCGCCCCCGGCGCCAAGGGGCACGTTGGCTACACCCTCATGGGCGGAACGACCGTGCCGCATGGCAACGGCTCTCCTGATGTTATCGATACGTTCTGGGGGACTCCTGACAGCAACACTGTCTACCATGCGCCGGCCGTAACCGTTGACGTGAACATGTCCACCCCTTCCATTGGCCCCTACCAGTATATCGCCGTCTATACCGAAACCACGCGCAACGGGACCGAAACCCACGCTTGGCAGGAAATCGCCATTGGGGCAGATGATCGCCCCTGCATCGACCTCACCAATGCCGAATCGGATTCGCTTACGGTCGACGTTGCAAGGTTCCTTGGATCAGACACCCCAATCTCGCTGGACGACTTGAACTACGACTCTCTGCCGCCGACCGATCCGGATTTCCTGGCGATCCCCGGAATCGGCGATGGCTCCATCATCGGGCCCGGCGACCAACTCCAATCCGCGCCGATTCCCGAGCCGACCTCGCTGGGCCTTGTCGGCATCGGTGCCATCGGCCTGTTGGCCAGGCGAAGAAGGGTGGCGTAGGACAACCGGGCGATGAAACCGCGCGATGAAACCCGGACGTGAGCGGCTTTCGTAGCCGTTGCTGTTGAAAAGTGGGTCATTTCGGATCGGAGGTGGGACATGTCTATCGAGCCAAAGCCGATGCGACCGGAACGCGAGCGATTTACGGGATTGGCCCGCAAGTCTTGGATGTGCCCTTTTCTTGCCTCCACCCTTGCCTGCCTGGCCGTTCTGGGCAGTGCGCCCGTCGCAACGGCGATGTTCTGGCGCGATGACAACCAGACCCCGCCCAACCTGCCACCTGGCACCAACTCGGGGTGGAAGGCGTTTACTAGCCCATTCTATCTAGAAAACGGGATCTACCTTGGATTCCCGAGTACGCAGACCGACGATGTAATGTCGCTGACACTGGCTGTCGAAGGCACCAACCTTGGGTTTGACGATCCGGATTTCTCCGGTTCCCAGGTGGGGGGGACCGGAAACACACTAACGGGGGAACGGCGTAGCGGCGAGCTCTACGGCGGAACGTACATTGCAAGGGGTGTTTTTAATATTCACCCTAGCGGTGTGTGGGTCCATCTAGTACCGACCAGTGTTACCCCCGCCCCGAAGATTACTGGAACGATCTGGTATTGGCGGGACGTCAAGGGACACGTTAATTTCGGTACGACGTGCGATTTCAAGTATACGGAAGGATCCACAAAGGATCCGCCCCTTCGGACCGAATACTGGTTTTTCCCCGATGATGTCCCTATTGATACGAGTCAGACGCCAACATTCGTCGGTCCCCCTGGCAGCGGGAATTGGTCGTACCAGTACCTCTACTCCGACCCGTACGGAAATCCAATGCCCAACGGTGGCATAGAGTGGACAACTAACGGCGCCGGAGTTTCCGACGGACAGGAGGTTGATACGTCGTTCGATTGCGTGGCCCCAGGCAACGTCCTCTATACCGACTATGAGGTGTTTGCGGATGGAACCACCGTTCCGTTTACCGAGGTGTGCCCCGAGCCGGCCAGCGCCGGCATGATCGCCCTGTCGGCGGTCGGCCTGCTGGCCCGCCGTCGTCAGCGTGCCTGAGGCCGCGTCAACCCTGGGCGAAGAACCCATAAGGGGGTAACCCATAAGGGGGTCACTCCTACTTTTTTCGCCGGGCTTGCGGAACTGTTCACCGCCCTGCAGATGATTGACGACGTGTCGGCCGGCAGGATGTCCGTCAGCAACGCCATATCTTTGCCGGCCCATTCGGCTCGCAGCAGGACGACCCTTGGCAGGGTTGACACTCTCCCATATCCGACTTACAATTAAGGTCAATAGACCTAAGTTTCAGGTCGATTGACATAAGTGTTAGGTCACAATCTATGCTTGCAAACCTACTTGGCTCAGTCAACAAGGAACGCGTGCTCATTTATCTGGCTGCCCGAGGCCGCGGTTATTCGCGCCAGATCGCTCGGTTCTTTCAGGCGCCGCTGTCCCCGGTGCAAAACGCCATGGAGAAGCTGGAGGCGGCGGGCGTTCTGGTCAGCCGGGTAGTCGGCAGCACGCATGAGTATGAGTTTAACCCGCGCTACCCGGCGCGAGCCGAACTGACGCTCCTGCTGAACCGCGCCCTGTCCCTCTATCCGCCAACACTGCGAGACGAACTCCTGCTAACCCGTTCCCGACCCCGGCGCAAGGGCAAGCCACTTTGAAAACCATAGGCGACATGTCGGCCGAAGAGCTTGCGGGGCTTGTCTGCCAAACGTTAAAGGATGCCGGCGTGACCGTGACGCTCACGGGCGGCGCTTGCGTTGCGATCTGGTCGCAGGGGAAGTACGTCTCAAAGGACCTTGACTTTATTGAGGAAGGGCCGGTGCCCCGGCGAAAAATTCGCGACGCACTGAAGCTTCTTGGGTTCCGAGAGGAGGGGCGCTACTTTGTCCACCCCGCGACCAAGTTCTTCATAGAGTTTCCGACAGGGCCGTTGATGGTCGGCGGCCAACGCATCGAGCACGTGACCGAGCGGACAACGCTCTGCGGTGATTTGCGCCTCCTTTCACCGACTGACTGCGTCAAGGACAGGCTTGCGGCCTTCTTCCACTGGAATGACCGCCAATCGCTGGAGCAGGCGTTGATGGTTGCTCAAGCTCAGCATGTTGATTTGGAAGATGTCCGCCGCTGGTCGAAATCCGAAGGAAACGACGCGAAGTTCGGCATATTCGAGCAAAAGCTTTCTGGCCATGCGCCCATCGGCAAGCCAGTCACTCCACAACGTCCGCCCAATACATCTGCAAAAGCACCGGGCACAGGTAAGGAGCCCGGCTACGGATGAGGGGTCCGGAATGCTACGTACAAACCCTCGCAAGTTCACTAGCAAATGACCAACTTCCTTAGCCAATTGCCACATCCGCCTCGGTGGTGTTGTCCGCCATCCACCACAGGACCATCACCGGGGCGACGCGGCCGACCAGCATGATGGCGCAGTACCCGTACAGCAGGCTCCTCATGTCCGGCAATTGCGTCAGCGTAAACCCGACGTTGCTGAGGCCGCTGACGGCGTTCAGCAACGCGCCGTCCGGATTGCTCGCGCGACTGATGTGCGACAGCAGGATGGCTGAGCCCAGGACCAGTGCGGCATAGATCCCCAGCCAGGCGACGGCGAAGCCGAAGGAGCGGCTGACCTGCTCGCCGGCCAGGAGGCGGCGCGTGCCGCGGATGAGCTGGGCCAAGGTCGTGGTTTTGAGGCCTCCGCCCGTGCCGGCCGGGCTGGCGCCGATCGCCATCAGAATGATGACAATCCATTGGGCGCTTTGCCCAATGCCGTGGATCGGCACAATCGGAAGTCCGCCGGTGCGCGACTCGATCGACACAACCGAATCCGCCTTTGCCGTATCCGCCGCCCAGCGCCATTTCAGGGTGTGCAAGTTGACGCTGAGCAGAAAAAGCAGACCAAAGCCAACCACGTACAGCCAGGCGGATGTGACCAATACCGTGCGGGTGTGGTCCGACAGTCTCTGGCGGCGGCGGATGGCGCGGATCAATTCCATCAGCACCGGCAGGCCCAGGCCGCCCAGGATCGTCATGGGCAAGACAATCGCGTGCGTGGCAATGCTCGATGCGTTGGGCAGATTGCCCACCGACAGGCCGCAGTTGCCGAAGGCGGCGGCGGCCAGAAAAACCGCCTGAAACAAAGTCCGGTCCCCGATCATCAGCAGCCCAGTCCCCACCAGCAGGGCCAGGCATTGCGCCCCCACCGCGGCGTAAATCACCTGATCATCCGTGAACGGCAGGCGGACGATGCGCGTCACCGCCAGGCTGCCGGCGATCAAGCTGAACAGCGTGCCCACGATCATCATGATCAGGATCACGAACTGCCCGAAGAAATTCAGGCCGCTCAGGCCGGGGGATTGATCGAACCCGGTCAGCGTCGCCCCGTTCATGGCGCAGAACAGGGCCCGCACCGCGCTGCGGTTTCCCGCGGGAAACCCCGACCACCAGATCGCCCAAAACCCCACCGCGATCATCCCCAGGTAGCAGGGGAACATCCAATTGACCACCCAGCGGCCATAGGCGTCGCCGGCGTCAAGCACGACGGCCTGGACGCGCTGCCGAGACTTGTCGTTGCCCGCTGTTGGTGAACTCAAGAGCACCCTCACTGCTGGGGCCGCATCATTTCTTATAGACCGTCTTCGGGTCAAACACTTTGTCCCCGATGATTTTCCAGTCTTGTTCTCCACTGTGGTGCTCACGGAAGAAGCAACTGTAATACCCTTCGTGGCAGGCGGCCCCAACCTGCTCCACTTTGATCAGCAGCACATCCTGATCGCAATCGGTCGCGATGGATTTGACCTGCTGCACATGTCCGCTGGTCTCCCCCTTGAGCCACAATTTACCACGACTGCGGCTAAAAAAGTACGTCTGGCCCGTTTGCACGGTCTTTTCCAGGGCCGCCCGGTTCATCCAGGCCATCATGAGCACCTGGCCCGTCGAGGCATCCTGGATGATCGCGGGGATCAGGCCGTTGGCGTCGAATTTGAGCTGATCCAGTTGCGTGTCCATGCGGGCAGTTGTCCGCAGGGGCGGCGCATTTGTCAAACCTTGACTTGCCCCCGCCGGCCCGTAGCATCGCCGGCACAACGGGAGCAACACCATGAGCAAAAAAACAATGGCCAACGTGGACGTTCGCGGGAAAAAAGTATTGATGCGCGTGGATTTCAACGTGCCGCTCGAAGGCAGCAAGATCACCGATGATCGGCGGATCGTGCAGGCGCTGCCGACGATCAAGGACATCATCGGCCGCGGCGGGAGGCTGATCCTGATGTCCCACCTGGGCCGGCCCAAGGGCGGGCCGGAACCGAAATTCTCGCTCAAGCCGTGCGCCGACCGCCTCACGCAGCTTTTGGGCAAGGGCGTGAAATTCGCCGATGACTGCATCGGCCCGGCCGTTGAGCAACAGGCGGCCGGCCTCAAGGACGGCGATGTGCTGCTGCTGGAAAACCTGCGATTCCACAAGGAAGAGGAAAAGAACGATCCGAATTTCGCCAAGCAATTGGCCAAGCTCGGCGACGTGTACGTCAACGACGCTTTCGGGACGGCTCATCGCGAGCACGCCAGCACCTTCGGCACGCCGCAGGCCATGGCCGGCAAGCCGCGCGTCATCGGGCAGCTCATCCAGAAAGAACTGAAATTCCTGGGCGACGCCATCGCCAAACCCGCCCGGCCCTTCGTGGCCGTCCTGGGCGGGGCCAAGGTGTCGGATAAGATCAACGTCATCGAGCAACTGCTGGGCAAGTGCGACACCCTGCTGATCGGCGGGGCCATGGCCTACACGTTCTTCCTGGCCCAGGGCAAAGGCGTCGGCAAGAGCCTGGTGGAACGCGACAAGGTGGAATTGGCCAAAGGGTTGCTGGCTAAGGCTGGAACCAAGATCAAGCTGCCCGTGGACAATGTCATCTCCAACCAGATGACGGACGACGCCAAGACGCAGGTGGTCGAAGGCGACATCCCGGCCGACATGGAAGGCTTCGACATCGGCCCCAAAACGCAAAAGCTGTACGCGGCGGAAATCGCCAAGGCCAAGACGATTGTCTGGAACGGCCCGATGGGCGTCTTCGAGAAGAAGCCGTTTGCCGCCGGCACGCGGGCCATCGCCCAGGCGATTGCCGGCGCCACGGCCAAGAACGGCGCGGTGTCGATCATCGGCGGCGGCGACAGCGCCGCGGCCGTCGAGCAGATGGGCCTGTCTGACAAGGTCAGCCACGTCAGCACCGGCGGCGGGGCGAGCCTGGAGTTCCTGGAGAACGGGCACTTTTCGACATTGGATATTCTGGATTGAGTACCCAAATATTAATGACGAATGACGAATGACAAATGACGAATCAATGACGAATGACCGAATGGGCATGATGCGTTTCTTTTCATTCGTCATTCGTCATTCGAATTTCGAATTTCACTGATGACGCCCAACCCGTTCAAGTCCACCGAGCCCCAGATCGCCGCGTCCATTCTCTCGGCGGATTTTTCCAAGCTCGCTTGCGAGATCGACGAGGTGGACCGCGGCGGGGTGGATTTTCTGCATCTGGACGTGATGGACGGGCATTTCGTGCCGAACATCAGCTTCGGCCCCGCCGTCACCGCCGCCACGCGCCGCGCGACAAAAGCCTTTCTCGACGTGCACCTCATGATCACCGAGCCGATCCGCTACGCCCCGGCGTTCGTCAAGGCCGGGGCCGACGCCATCACGTTCCACGTGGAAGTGGTCCAGGACCCTGCCGCTGCCGCCCGCGAAATTCGCAAGCTCGGGGTCAAGCACGTCGGCATCACGCTCAACCCCGCCACGGCCGTCGAGCGGCTCTTTCCCGCCCTGGATGAAGTGGATCACGTGCTGATTATGAGCGTCGTGCCCGGATTTTCCGGCCAGAAATTCATGCGCGAAGTATTGCCCAAGGCCCAGGTCATCAAAAAGCGTCTGCGGCCAAACCAGCGCCTGGAAATCGACGGCGGAATCAACGCTCAGACCATCGCCCAGGCGGCCGCCGCCGGCATCGACTGGTTCGTCGTCGCCAGCGCCATCTTCGATCAGAAGGACCGCCCGGCGGCCATCGCGGAATTGCGGCGACGCTTATCTGGCGGCAAGTGACGGACTCACGTCATTCTCTTGATCGTGCTATCATCAAACCAAGGAGCGTTGGATGTCGCAGGTGCCCAAGGACCAGGCGAACCAATCGCCGGCGGAGGAGCCGGCTCAGGCCGGAGCCGCGGCGGAGGAACACGCCACAACGGCCTTTGTGGAATCGTGCGTGGAGACGGCGGCGGATTCGGCGGAGGCGGCCGAGCGCTCGGCCCGGGATCGGCCGCGGTTCGGAAAACTCCTCAAGCTCCTGCATGACAAGAAAGACATCCTGGTCACCACGCACCTGTATCCCGACCCGGATGCCTTGGCCAGCAGTTGGGGGTTGTGCAATTTGCTGACCTCGCGGTTGCCCGGGGCAGCGGTGAGCATGTCGGTCAAGGGAGCGGTGGGCGGCGGGGTCAACGAAGCGTTCGTGCGCAACAGCAATCTGAAATTGGCGCCGTGGGATGATGCGGCGCTGAGCGGATACGACGCGATCATTTTGACGGATGTTCAGCCGATGTTGTCGTACAATCCGCTGCCGCCGGAGCTGATGCCGCTGGCGGTGATCGACCATCACCGCAATCGGCGGCGGCCGCACTGCCCGTTTTGCGACATCCGCACGGACGTGGGGGCGACCAGCTCGATCATCTTCAGCTATTTCATGGAGGAGGAGGAGCCGATCTCGCCGGACCTGGCGGCGACGCTGCTGTACGGCGTAGAGTCTGACCTGGCCGGCGCGGCCGGGCAACCGGGAGAGCTGGACAACATCGCCCTGTCCAGCCTGACGCTCCTGGCCAATGCGCGCAAGCTGTATCAGATGCGTTACGTCGATCTGCCGCAGTCGTATTACCTGTGCTATTACAGCGGATTGTCCAACGCGATGTACTACGAGGATGCAATCCTGTCGCATTTGGAGGAGATCGACTCTCCGGAGAAGCCGGCGCTGATCGCGGATTTTCTGCTGCGTTTTGAGCCGATCCATTGGGCGATGGTGACGGCCGCTTACGAGAATCGCCTGCTGATCAGCTTGCGCACCAGCAGCAGCAAACTTTCGGCGGCCGACATGATCCGCCGACTTCTGCGCGGCGCCGGCGAGGGCGGCGGACACCGCACCAAGGCCGGCGGGTCCATCCCTCTGGAGACCAATTCCCCCACGGAAATCGAGCGTAAACGCACCATCCTGAGACGGCGATACCTGCGGGCCCTGGGGATTCGACAAACGCAGGGGAAGCGACTCATTCCGAAGACGGAATGAGTCAAGTTGCTGGTTGCTTGTTGCTGGTTGCTGGGAAAAAAGGGAGCCTGCTCTTACTAGCAACCAGCAACTAGCAACTAGCAACTTATCCCCGTAACATCGCTGGGTAATGGCCGCTGAAATTGCCAAGACGTACCATCCAGCCTCCCTCGAGTCCGCAGTGCATCGGGTGTGGATGGAAGAAAACTGTTTTGCCGCCGATGCATCGGCCCCGGGCGAGCCGTACTGCATCGTCATCCCGCCGCCCAACGTCACCGGGGCCCTGCACCTGGGCCACGCGATTAACAATGTCCTTCAGGACATCCTGATCCGCCAGCATCGCATGCGCGGGTTCAACACGGTCTGGATTCCCGGCATCGACCACGCTGGCATCGCCACGCAGGCGGTCGTGGAAAAACAGCTCAAGGAAAAGGAAAACAAGACCCGCCACGACGTGGGCCGCGAGGAGTTGGTGCGCCGAATCTGGCAGTGGAAGGAGGAGTTCGGCAATCGCATCCTGGAGCAGCTCAAGCGCCTGGGCTGCTCGTGCGACTGGAGCCGCACGCGGTTCACCCTGGATGAAATGTGCGCCCGGGCCGTGCGCGAGACGTTCTTCAAGCTGTTCAAGGATGGACTGATCTACCGCGGCAAACGGCTGGTCAATTGGGACGTGCATTTGCAGACGTCGATTTCGGATGACGAGATTTATCATGAGACGATCAAGACGATGCTGTGGCACGTGAGATATCCGATTGTGCCGGAGGGGGAGAGGGGGAGAGGGGGAGAGGGGGAGACGGGGGGAGCGAAATACGTGGTGGTGGCGACGACGCGACCGGAAACGATGCTGGGCGACACGGCCGTCGCGGTCAATTCCCAGGACCCGCGCTGGAACTGGGCCATCGGCAAATCCGTCGAGCTTCCCCTGACCGGCCGGAAAATCCCCATCATCGCCGATGACATCCTGGTCGATCCGAAATTCGGCACCGGCGTGGTGAAGGTAACACCGGCCCACGATCCCAACGACTACGCCGTCTGGCAACGACATCAAAGCGGAGCCCCGCATGTACATGCGGGGCTTCCGATCGACATCCTGAACATCCTGAACCCCGATGGCACGATCAACTCAAACGGCGGGAAATACGCCGGCATGAAACGCGAGGTGGCTCGCAAGAAGATCGTCGAGGACCTGACCCACGCCGGGCTATTGGAAAAGGAAGAGCCGTACGAAACGCAGATCGGCCACAGCGACCGCAGCAAAACGCCCATCGAGCCGTATCTGAGCGATCAATGGTTTGTGAAAATGGCCCCCCTGGCCGAACCGGCATTGCAGGTTGTCCGCGACGGAATCGTCAAGTTCTTCCCCGAACGCCACGCCCAGCAATACCTGAGCTGGCTAGGCGAAAAGCGCGATTGGCCGATCTCGCGCCAACTTTGGTGGGGACATCGGATTCCAGTATGGAAGAGTTCGCTGAAAATGAAGCCGCGCCCCGGGACAGCGACTCGTGATTCATCTGTGGTCCGAGACAGTGCGGAAAACCCAGAAGGATTTCCATTTAACGAATGTGCAATGCAGTCCGTTTTCGATAACCAGAAGGGCGAGTGGATTAGTTACTGTTGCCCACCGCCTAATCGCCCTGATTTAGAAAGTGCGTTGAATAGTGCGGGTTATGCCCAGGATCCCGACGTTCTGGACACCTGGTTCTCCAGCGCCCTTTGGCCGCACAGCACATTGGGTTGGCCGGAGGACACAGCGGAGCTGCGCAAGTGGTATCCGACATCGGTGCTGCTGACGGCCCGGGATATCGTGACCCTGTGGGTGGCACGGATGGTCATGATGGGGATGTACAACATGGGCTTCGCTCCTCCCCCCTCGCCCGGTACTCCGGGAGAGGGTGGGGGTGAGGGCGGAGTAAATGACGAAATTCGAATGACGAATGACGAATCAAATTCGGACATTCGTCATTCGAGCATTGATTCGTCATTCGTCATTCGTCATTCGAATTTCCCCACCGCCCCTCACCCTAACCCTCTCCCCGATTACAGGGGGAGGGGAAAAGAATTGGGCATTCCATTCCACCACGTCGCCATCAATCCGACCATCCTCGACGGCAAAGGCGAACGCATGTCCAAATCCAAGGGCAATGGCGTCGATCCCGTCGATGTCATCGACACCCATGGAGCGGATGCACTGCGGTTCACCCTGACGCTCATGGCCACGGAAACGCAAGACGTACGCATGCCCGTCAAGAAGGACGCCCAGGGGCGAAACACATCCGAGAAGTTCGACATCGGCAGCCGGTTCTGCAACAAGATTTGGCAGGTGGCGCAGTTCTTCGTCATCCCGAACTTGGAAAAGATCGGGCCGGAGCCGGTAGACGAAACGAAATGGTCGCCGGCGGATCGGTGGATCGTTTCGCGTTTCAACCGTGCAATCAAAGAGGTAGATGAAGCTTTGGAGGCGTATCGGTTCGATCAGTACGCCAAGGTCTGCTACGACTTTTTCTACGGCGATTTTTGCGACTGGTACGTCGAAGCGGCCAAGCCCGCATTAAAGGACGCGAAGTCGACCGGGCAGACGGCCAATATACTGGCGGCGGTGCTCGACGGTTCGCTACGGCTGATGCATCCGATGATTCCGTTCATCACGGAGACGATCTGGTGGCGGCTGTGCGAAGTGCGTCCGGAGCGCGGGCTTCCAGGCCGGATCATGGGCTGCACCAGCAACCGTCTGGTCCTGGCGGCGTGGCCAAAGGACGGGCCCTTCAGTGATGGGGACGAAAGCGAATTCGCGAAGATTCAGCAGATCATCACGACGATCCGCGGCCTGCGAAACGATCACAAGGTGGAGCCGAAGAAAACCGTGGACCTGTCCATCGTCGCATCGGCCGAGGCTTCGCGGCAAATCCTGGCCAATCGCCTGATGATCGAATCATTGGCGATCTGCCGGGTCAAAGAAGTGTCGCCGACGCTCTCGCCCATCGCGGATGCGGCGCGGACCGTCGCGGCCGGGTGCGATCTTTTTGTGCAGGGCCTTGTGGACCGGGAAGCGGAAAAGCAACGAAACGCCAAGCGGCGGGACGAGCTGCATCGGCTAATTCAGACGCTCAAGGGAAGGCTGGCCAACGAATCGTACATCGCCAAGGCCCCGCCACATCTGGTGCAGCAGACCAAGGACCAGCTTGGCGAAGCCGAGGCGGAGTTGGCGAAGCTGTAGTGGGAAAATGCGAATGACGAAATTCGAATGACGAATGACGAATCAATGACCGAATGATCCAATGACCGAATGAGAACACGGGCAATTCGAAAATTCGTCATTCGTGATTGATTCGTCATTTATCATTCGTCATTCGAATTTGAGGGACACCCATGGCGGAAAAGAGCGTATCAACCGAGTCGTTGGGTACGGCGGAGCAGCGGAAATATAAGGGGCGGAAGCTGCGCGTGGCGCTGATCGGCTGCGGGGGGATCAGCGAAGTTTACATCCGAGCCATGCAAGCATTGCCGCAGATCGAATTGGTCGCGGGCGTGGATGTCAAGGCGGATCGGCTCAAGATGATGGAGGAAAAGTTCGCGGTCAAGCGGCTGTACCGCGATTGGAAGCGGATGCTCAAGGAGGTTAAGCCGCAGGGGACCATCGTTGCCACGCCCAACATCCTGCATGCGGAGCCGACGATCGATTCGCTCAATGCCGGGGCGCACGTGTTGGTGGAAAAGCCGATGGCGATGAACCCGGCCCAGTGCCGACGGATGATCGACGCGGCCCGGAAGAACCGGCGAAAGCTGGCGGTGGGATTTCAGTATCGGTTTCATCCCAACACCGAGGCGCTGCTGCGGGCGCGGGATGACAAGCGATTTGGCAACATCCAGTTTGTCAAATGCCAGGCCCTGCGGCGGCGAGGCATCCCCAACTGGGGCGTGTTCGGCCAAAAGCGCCTTCAGGGCGGCGGGCCGATGATCGACATCGGCGTGCACGTGATCGAGATGGCGCACTACGTGATGGGTTCGCCAAAACCCGTCGCGGCCGCCGCAAACATCTGGACGTACCTGGGCAACAAGAAAAGCGACGTGGTCTGTATGTGGCCCAACTGGGATTACAAGACGTACACGGTGGAGGACCTGGCGATCGGGCAGATCCGTTTTGAGGACGGCTCGATCATGCAGATCGAGGCGTCGTTCGCGGCGCACGTGAAGGAAGACGTGTGGAATTTCACTCTGGTGGGTGACAAAGGGGGCTGCCAATGGGACCCGCCGATGGTTTTCACCGATCGGGCCGGGACCATGGTGAACGAAAGTCCGGCGTACGTCGGGGCGCGGTCGGATTTTGCGTATCTGTTTGAGCGCAAGCTGGCGGACTGGGTGGAGGCGTGTCTGCGCGGCACCCCTCTGCGCGCGCCGGGCGAGGCTGGTTTGGCGATTCAGAAGATCCTGGATGGGGTGTACCGATCGGCGGCGGCGGGGAAGGAAGTGGCCATTGGCTGATTTTTAGCCGCGTTGCGTGCAATGCGGAATGACGCGCGTCGCGAGCGACGCGGCTAACCAAGTGACGCCGGGACGGCGTCACTTGGCGATAACTCTGCTGATGGTGAAGATGGGGAGCATCAGGGCCAGGGCCACGCCGCCGATAATGACGCCCATCACCGCAATCATGATCGGCTCGATGTAGCGCGTCATGTCGGCGATTTTTTCTTTCAGTTCCTGCTCGGCGTAGGCGGCGACCTGCTCCATGACCTGAGCCAGCTTGCCGCTTTTTTCGGCGCTTTGAAGCATCTGGGAAACCGATCGGGGCACCAAGGGGTTGCGGAACAAGGGTTCGGAGAGCTGCTTGCCGGCCTGGATTTGCTGGCCGACCTCCTCCCACAGTTCGCGGAAGTAGGTGTTGGCGCACAGGTCGCAGGCGGTGTTGACCGAATCGACCAGGGTGACGCCCGCGCCGGCCATGGTGCCGACCATGCGCAGGCCGCGCGACAGGTGCAGTTTGCGGAACACGCCGCCCAAGAGGGGAATGCGAAGCTGCACGTAATGAAACGTCCGGGTTCCCGTCGGCGTCGATAGGAAGGCAACCAGCGCCGTGACCAACGTCGCCAGGGCCGTCAGCAACAGCGGCCAGCGATGGACGACGAAATCGCTCACCGCGATCAGGATTTTGGTGGGCACCGGCAGGGCCGCGGCCTTGGCGGCGTAGATCGCGGTGAACCGCGGCAGCACGAAGGTGAGCAGAAACGTCGTCGTGGAAAGGGCGAACAGGAGCATGATGGCCGGATAGGTCAGCGCCCCTCTGACGCGGCGGATCGTCTCGTACTCATCGCGCAAGTATTGGGTGGCGCGGTTGAGGAGTTTGCCCATCAGGCCGCTTTTTTCGCTGGCCGAGACGAGCGAGACGAACAGGCGTGGAAAGGCGCGCGGATGCCGCTGCAATGCCGAGCTGAGGTCGCTGCCGCTCTGCACCTGTTGACTGATGTCCTCGATAATCGCCTTGACGTTGGCTTTTTCGGCTTGGGAGCCGATGCAATCCAGGGCTTCGGTCAGCGTGACGCCGGTTTCCACCATGATGGCCAATTGCGTGGAGACCTGGATGAGGTCTTTTCGGCTCATGCGAATGCCGCGCGCACGGAATTTGGCCGGGTGAGCCTCCGCCTGGTCGGCCGGCGCGATGGAGGTGGGATATTTCCCATCGGCGCGGAGCATCTGCGAGACTTCGGCGATGGAATTGGCCACCATCGTGCCGCTGGCCGGCAAGCCGGCGTTGTCGCGAGCGGTGTAGGCAAACGTGGACATGATTCTCTTCCCGGACGACCGGCCGGAGGACCGGCCGGCTCAGCTTCGAAATTGAGCCGTCTCGTCCTCGAGACGGTTTCTCGTGTTGCTATGCGGTGACGCGATAGACTTCCTCCAGCGTGGTGATCCCGGCCTTCACCTTGTCGATGCCATCGGCGCGCAGCGTCTTCATGTTCAGGGCCTTGGCCAAGTCGCGGATTTCGTTGAGCGTCGCCCCCTGGCTGATGCGTTCGATCATGGCGTCATCGGGGACCAGCAGTTCGTAGATGCCGATGCGGCCGTGATAGCCCAGGTTGCGGCAATGCGAGCAGCCCTTGGGCCGCAGCAGCTTGTCGACCGGGCCGGCGACGCGTTCGATCTGGCGGCGTTCGTTGACGCTCGGCTCGTAGAGTTCCTTGCAGTGCTGGCAGAGTTTGCGCACCAGGCGCTGGGCCATGACGGCGATGATGGTGGCGCCGACCAGGTACGGCTCGACGCCGATGTTGTACAAGCGCGTGATGGCCCCGGGGGCGTCGTTGGTGTGCAGGGTGCTCAGGACCAGGTGCCCGGTGAGGGCGGCCTGCGTGGCCAGCTTGGCCGTGTCCGTGTCGCGGATTTCGCCGACCATGAGGATGTCCGGGTCCTGCCGCAACAGCGCCCGCAGGGCCGTGGCGAAGGTGAAGCCCGCTTTATCGTTGACCTGGAACTGGTTGACGCCGCTGAGGGCATACTCGATGGGGTCTTCGATGGTGCAGATATTGACGTCGTTGCGGTTCAGTTCCTGCAGGACGGCGTAGAGGGTGGTGCTCTTGCCGCTGCCGGTGGGGCCGGTCACCAGGACGATGCCGTTGGGCAGGTTGATGAGTTTTCGCCAGGCCTTGAGCGTGTCGTATCCGAAGCCCAGTTTTTCCAGGTTCACGGAGGCTTTTTCGTTGTCGATGATGCGGACGACGACTTTTTCGCCATTTTTGCCGGGCATGGTGCTGACGCGGAGGTCGATGGGTCGCTTGTCCATCATGACGTGGATGCCGCCATCCTGCGGCAGTCGGCGCTCGGAGATGTCCAGGGCGGCCATGATCTTGATGCGGCTGGCGACGGCGGCGTGCATCTGGAACGGCGGGCGCAGCTTCTCGGTCAAGCGCCCGTCGATGCGGTAGCGGATGCGCAGCACGCCATCGCCCGGTTCGATGTGGATGTCGCTGGCGCCTTCCTTGACCGCGTTGTAGATGACGTAGTTGACGAGCTTGATCACCGGCGAATCGCCGGCGGCCACCTCCAGCGTGGCAATGTCCTGCACCGGCTGCTCGATGAGCGTGAATTCCTCGGGCTTGACCTCCTCGATGATGTCGTCGATGACGAACACCTTGTCGTTGGGCAGATACGCCTGCAGCGTGCTCTTGATGTCGCGGACGGTGGCGGCGACCACCTGCACGTGATAGCTGCTGATCCGCTCGATCTCCTCGAGCAAAAAGACGTTGGCCGGCTCGGGCACGGCCACCGTCAGCGTCCCTTCCACCAGGTACAGCGGAAGCACCTGGTGCTTTTCCAGAAACTCCTTGGGCAAAACGGCGATCACCTTGGGGTCGGCGATCTTGGGGCTGATGCGGGCGTAGGGAACGCCGTAGGCCTGCGCCAGCGACTCGGTGATCTGGTCCTCCGTGCACATGTGCATCTCGACGAGCACCTCGCCCAGCAGTTTCTGGTGGCCGCTGCGCTTCTGCTCCTCGAGGGCGCGCTCGAGCTGCTCCGGCTGGATCAGGCCCTTGGCCAGCAGCAGTTGTCCCAGAGGTTTTCGTTCCAGCGTCGCAACCATGATTCACCGCGAACTCACCGCATCGTTTTCAAGGCCGTGGCCAAATCGTTGTGGCACTCAAAGCGATGTTCCAGCCGCGTGATCTCCAGGATTTTGCGGCAGTTTTCGTCGAGATTGACCAGCTTGATCTGTCCGAAGAGGTCTTCGCAGCGGCGTTTCATCCAGAGCAGGGCTTCCAGGCCTTCGCTGTCGACGAAGCCGCATTTTTGAAAATCGACGACGAAGTCGACGAGGCGGCGCTGCTCGATTTGCTCCTCCAGGGTCTTCTTGGCCGCAGCCGCGGTTTCCCCCAGGAAGTCGCCTTGAACTTCCAGGACGCAGATCTGGTTGTATTCCTCGCACTTAAGGCCCATGGCGCTTCTCCCTTAGGCGACTTTCAGGCTCCTCTGCATCTCGAGCATTTCGCGCACTTTTTCCTGCCGCGTGGCCAGCAATTCACGCAGCTTGTCCACGCTGATCTTCAAGAACGCCTCGGTCAGGACGGGGTCAAACTGGGTGCCCGAGCAGCGGCGGATTTCCGTCAGGGCCACCTCCAGCGGCAAGGCCGTTCGGTAGGTGCGATTGGAGGTCATGGCGTCGAAGCAGTCGGCCAGGCAGATGATGCGGCCCATGATGGGGATGTTTTCGGCGGCCAGGCCGGCGGGGTAGCCTTGCCCGTCGTAGCGCTCGTGGTGGGACAGCACGCCGGGGATCACGTCGCTGATCTGCTTGATGTCGCGCAGGATTCGCGCGCCGATCTCCGGATGGCGCTTCATCTGCTCGAATTCCTCGGGGGTCAGGCGGCCGGTCTTCTGCAGCACGGCCTCGGGGACGCCGATCTTGCCCACGTCGTGCAGGAGTCCGGCCATGTAGGCGCGTTCGGCCATCGCCTCGGGCATGGCGGCCTCCAGGGTCAATTGCCGCGCCAGCAGCGCCACGCGTTCGCTGTGACCGCAGGTGTACGCATCCTTGGCATCCACCGCGCTGGTCAGAGAGTGCAACAGGCCCATCATCAGCCCGTGCACGTCGTCGTACAGCATGGCGTTTTCCAGGTAGATCGCCGACTCATTGGCGATGGAGTTCAACAGCTTGCTGTCCTGCGAATCGAAATCCCCGGCGCACTTTTCCAGGGCAAAGAGGCAGCCGAGGATCTGCTCCTGGCGCTGCAGCGGGACGGCCAGCAGGTGCCGGGCGTGTTCGCCGAGCCAGTGGAACGCCTTGTCCTTGGCCAGATCGTTGATCAGCAAGGGGCCCTTGCGGAGGGACAGCACGGGCATGAGTTCATCGGCCAGGCGGTGCACGGTGCCCGGCGGCAGGCTCAGGTGCCCGTACAGCACCGGCTCCTGGCGCTGGGCGCTGTCGCCGTACAGCGCCACGCCCATGCCTTGCACGCCCATGACTTCCAACACGTCCAGACACGCCTGCTTGAAAAAGTCGTTGGCGCGGCGGGTGATCCGCATGCCGCTGCTGATCTGGTAGATCAGGCTCAATTCCTCGTAGCTGTCGGCCAGTTGCCCGGAGAGCGAATCCAGTTCTTGCTCCAGTCCCGTGAGGCGCACCTGATCGCGCATCATGTTCAGCAGCAGTCGGGCCTGGCGCTGGATCGCTTCTTCGTCGTAGGTGGGGACCTGCTCGGCCTGCTGGTTGAGCCAGATGCCGTCCAATCCCAGGCGGCTGCAGACGTGCACCACGTCCTCGCCGAGCTTGAAGGTGGTGCTCTTGGCGGCCAGGACGAGGATTCCGGCCAGTTGCCGCCGGTCCAGGCAGGGGAACGCCGCCAGGATCACCCCGGGCAGGCAATCCCAAACGGTGACGGTGGAGGTCGGCGTCAGCGATTGCAGCTTTTGAGTCAGGTCGCTGGGCGTCGAATCGCGGTACTGCAAGAGCGGCAAAACGTAACGATGGAAGAACAGCCCCGCCGAGGCGTCGTGGTACACGACCGTGCCATCCGGGCGCAGCAGCACCAGGAACAATCCGCCCGGCCGAAACCGCGTGGCCAGATTGTCCAGCACGACCTGCGGAACGATCGCAGCGCCGCCGGCCGCCGTCGCACGATGGTTCAATTGCACCGACATACCCCGCCTATACCGCGGCCTCCATCAGTACCTCGTTGACCGTGCTGAGCAGATGGCGCGGGCTGAACGGCTTGCTGATCATCCGCGCCACGCCGCTCTGCTCCGTGTCCCGCTCATCCAGTTGATAGCCCCGAGCCGTCAGCATGATGGTCGGGATCTTGGCCGTCGCCGGGTCCTGCTTCAGCTTCTGGCACAACTCCAGCCCGGACATCTGCGGCATGTGATAGTCGGTAATCAGCAGGTCCGGATGTTCGCTCAACGCCAGTTCCAGCGCCTCCTGGCCGTCGGAGGCGGTGACCACCTCGTACCCGGCGTTGCGCAGCTTCAGCGAGACCACGTTGAGGATGTGGCTCTCATCATCCGCCACGAGAATCTTCTTGGCTGCCATGCGTTACTCCCCTTCCACCGCATTCAGTCGCAAAGGTCCAATTCGAATCCGAAGCAGCTCCCTTTACCCACGTGGCTTTCCACGAAAATCCGGCCGCGATGAACCATCTCGATGATGTGCTTGACCAGGGACAAGCCCAGACCCGTCCCGTTGGCCATGTGGTTATTTGCCTCGGCCCTATAGAATTTATCGAACACAAAAGGCAGGTCCTTGGGTGGAATTCCCACGCCAGTGTCGCTAATACGGGCGATAACCTTGCGCTTGGCCTCATCGACGAGGGTCTGCACCGTGATCGTGCCGCCCTCGGGGGTGTATTTCACGGCGTTGCTCAGCAGATTCAGCACCGCCTGGTACAGCATGTCCCGATCGGCCAGAGTCTGATAAAAAACGGGCGTCAACTGCTCGACCAGATTGATCTGCTTCAGGCGCGCCTGCGGCGCGATCACTTCCATGGCCTCCTTGAGGATGACCGTCAGGCTCTGCGGCTGCTTGTTGATCTGCACCAGCCCCGACTCGATCCGCGAAATGTTCAGGATGTTGTCGATCAACCGGCTGAGCCGATTGGCCTCGTTCTGAATGACCTCGTAAAACTCACGCTTGGTCTTCTCGTCATCCGCCTCGCCGTCGATCAGCATCTCCACGTACGCCTTGATGCTGGCCAGCGGGGTACGCAGCTCGTGGCTGACGCTGGAGACGAAATCGTTCTTCATCTCCGCGACCTCCTTCTCGCGGGTCATGTCGTGCAGGACGGCCACCACGCCGGCGGGCAGGTCGTTGTTGTCCGCCACCGCCGACAGCGTCACCTTGAAAATCCGGTCCTCCCGGTCGTTCTTGACCTTGTGCTCGACGATGCGCCGGCCGCTCTTGCTGTTGCTCTGCCGCATGTCGCGGATCAACTCGACCAGCTTTTCATCCCCGATCACCTTGTCCACCGGCAGCCGCCGCGTGCCTTCCAGATCGAATTGGAACGTCCGCGCCGCCGACTCGTTGGCCAGAACCAGATCGTCGAACGTATCGGTCACCAGCACCGCATCGGAAATGCTGTAGATGATCGCCTCGGCGTGCTGGCGCTGCGCCGTGGCCACCTTGAGCTGGATTTCCAGCTCTTTCATTTTGAGGATGGCGTCGGAAACGCTTTGGTCCGCCGCCTCGACCATGTCGTTGATGGCGGCAATCAGGGGCTGGATCTCGGGATTGCTGGTCTGCAGGGCTTTGAGCCGGCCGTCGGCGGTCATGCGGCGAACGGCGCCAATCAGAAACCGGCAATCGCGGCGCAACGTCGCGATCGCGGCCAATCCGGCGCCGGCGCCCAGCACGAACAGCACCGACCCCGCCACGCCGAGCTGCAGCCGCCGCCCCCCGCGCAGCGCTTCGCCCGCGCTTTGGGCGAAACACACGATCCCCCCCGCCACGCAGATCAGCATCAAGATGGACAGAATCCTGCCGCGACGCACATCGACTCCCGACCGGTTGCCTGGCTCTGCCAAAAGCGCGACGGGGGCCACCGGCGACGGCCCCCGCGCTTCATTCGTGCGAATTCAGCCCCGCTATAAGTTGCGTGGCCATTTCGTCTTGGGGCTTAAGCTTCAGCGCCCGCTCGTACAACTTCATTGCCTGCTCGTTGCGCCCCAGTTTCTCCAGGGTGTAGCCGATCATGCACAAACTGACCGTATCCGATGGGTCGAGTTGGCTGGATCGGCCAAACGCCGTCAGGGCCTCGCCGTACCGCCCCTGCCGCAGACGCAGATAACCCATCAGCAGGTGGCTTTGAGGGTTATCGGAATCCAGTGACACGCTGCGCCGCAGGGCCACGTCCGCGCCGCGAAGATTGCCCAGTTGCATCTGCGCCCGGGCCAGGCTCAGCCAGATCCCCGCGGCATTGGGCATGGCGGCCGCCGCAAGCTGCAGGTCCGTCACCGCCTCGCCCGCATGACCGAAGTTGAGCTGGCACTCGCCCAGGGTCAGCCACAGGTCGGCCCTCTGCGCATAACGCGAATCTTTCAACAGCGGCCCCAGCACGTCGATCGCATCGGCATACCGCTGGGCGTAGTACAGGGACATGCCCAAATGTTCGCGGATCGTCGCATCATCCGGAGCCAGGATGCTGGCGCGGCGGAACATCTCCACCGCCTCCGCCGGCCGGCCTTGCTGGATGAGCAGCAACCCCACCTCGTCGCGGATCACCCCGCTGTGCTCGAAATAGGTGACCTTTTCCTCCAGGACGGACAACGCCTCGGCTCGGCGGTCCATCGCCACCAGCATCTCCGCCTTGGCCAGCAGATACGCCAGGTCCGCCGGGGCCTTGTCGCAGGCATGCTGATAAAACTCCAGGGCCCGCTCCGGCTGCTGCCAGCGCTGATAGATCACCCCCGAGAGGTAATCCGCCTCGGCGTTGGTGGGCGCCAGTTGCCGGGCCGTGGCCAGTTCGTGCTCCGCCGCCTCGAGCTGGCCCTGCTCGATGTACAGCTTGGCCGACAGCACGCGGGAAGCGGCGTTGTCCGGCGAGAGCCGGATCGCCTCGTCGATGGTCTGGCGGCTCCGCTGGAAGTTCTGGTTGTTGTATTCATCCCGGGCCAGGCTCAGCAGAACCGCCGAGCGCGCATCGTTCCACCGCTTGACCGCGACTGGCTTGGCCGCGGTTTTCGGGTCGCTGGCACAACCGGCCGCCAGCGGCACCGCGATCAGCAGCAGCACGCACCATTTCCGCATAACGATCACTCCCGCGCCAAGGCGCGCTTATTTGCCAAACGGCGCATCGGACAGGGGTTTGGCCGCGGCATCGTCGCCGGCCAGCGGCTGGGTCGTCGGAGTTGCCCCGGCCTCCGCCGAATCGATCACGCGAATTTCCAGGGCGCCGGGCGATTCCGCCGGCTGCGTCGTCGCCGATATCACCACGGCCGGCCGCGTGGCCGGCGATAGCGCCACGGTCGGCTGCGTCGTCGGCGATTGGGCCAACGCCGGCCGCGTGCTGGGCCCGGCCGCTGCCGTCGGCTGCGTCGTGGCGGAAACCGAGGCTGTGGGTTCGTTGTGCCTTGGCGCCCCGATCGCATCCAGGATCGTCGACGGAAGCGTCGTCGGCAGCGGCGCGGTATCGGCCATAATCGCCCGCCGCACGAACGTACGGATCGCGTCGTTGTCCGTCTGGACCACCTGCTTGCCGCTCAGCTTCTCCTTCATGTCCATCGCCTCGGCGAAGCTGCGGTTCAGGTTGATGGCGCAGTCCAGGTGCCACAGGGCCTTGTTCACGTTCGGCTTGGGCTTGTTCATCTCCGCCACCGCCTCTTCGTAGGCGGATTCAGCCAGCCGCTCGCGCCCGAACCACATCATCCCCTTGCGGACGCCCAGGCGCAGCTTCTCGGCTTCCTTCAGCTCATCCTCGCTGACCTTGTTGTACGCCGCGTCGTCCTTCACCAGGTGCAGCGTCAACAGGATGATGATCTCCTGCCGCTGCGTGGTATCGGCCTGGCTGCGGAACAGCGCGCCCGCCAGCGGAATATTGCCCAGGAACGGCACCTGGCTTCGGCTGGTCTGGCTGTTCTCGCGGAACAGCCCGCCGATCACGATCGTGTTGCCGTCCTTGACCATCACGTTGCTGGTCACCTCGGTGGTGACCTTATACGGCAGATTGGAGCTGGTCAGACCGCCGCTGGAATCTTCCGGGTGAATTTCCATGCGGATGTAGCCGTCGTCGCCGACGTACGGCCGGAAGAGCAGCCGCGTACCGGTTTCCAGGAACTGGACGGTTTGCTCGCTGGTGGTCTGCGTGGTGGTGGTCGTCAGATATCCATCCTGCCGTCCGACGATCACTTCACCGCGCTGCTTGTCGAGGGCCAGGACTTTGGGATTGGCCAGGACCGTCGTGTTGGTGACGGATTCCAGGGCCTGCAAGAAGACGGCCAGGCCGTCGTGCACGACGCCGATCTGCAAGCCGCCGGCCGGCACCTGCGTGTCGAAGCTGCCCGTGCTGAAACCGGAGTAGCCGTTCTTGAGGATGGGGCCGGCCCCGGTGGACGTAGTGCCGGTCCCCGTTCCGCCTGAGCTGGTGGCGGTGGAGTTGAGCACGCTGCCGCTCAGGGCCGTTGCCAAAGTCGTGCCGCTGCCCAAGAGCGTGTCGAAGTCCACGCCGCCCAGGAACGAGAAATCCACGCCCATCGCGTTGTTGTCGGTCAGGGTCGCCTGCAAGATGGTGGCCTCGATGAGGATCTGCTGCGGCCGGCGATCCACTTCCTGGATGATCTTGCGGACTTTTTCCAGGTTTTCGGGGTAATCGGTGACGACGATCAGGTCATCGCTGGCGTGGGTATTTCCGCCGGCGTCGCTGGCGCTGCTTTCGATGCCCGTGGTGGCTGCGGTGGTGAAGGAAACCTGTCCCACGTTGCTGAGCACCGGCTTGATCATGTTGGTCGCGTTGGCCGCCGGCGTGTAATGCAGGCGGTAAATCTCCGTGGCCGTGATCCGCGACGCCTTTTCCAATTCCACCAGTTCTTTCTGCGAATAGACGTAGATGAAGTTGCCCTTTTGCCTCCAGGCCATGCCGTTGGTTTGCAGGATGGCATCCAGGGCTTCGGGCACGGTGACGTTGTACAAATCCATCGCCGGCACGGTGCCGCGCACTTCCTTGCTGGGGATGATGCTGATCTGCGCCTGGTTGCCGATCATGCGCAGCACCTGAACCAAGCTGATATCGTTGTTGATCTGGATGCTGAAGGTGCCGGCGTCATTCATGAGCACCTTTGGCGCGGGCGTCGATTGGGTGGAATCGACGGCGCTGGAAGGCTGCGTCGCCGGCGCATCGGCCAATAAATCAGAGGTGGGGTCGGCCAGGACTTTGACATCCGCCGCGGCGGCGGCCGTGGCCGCAGGATCGGTAGCCCTTAGCGGCGCTTCCGCCGTTGCCACCGTTGCCTGACCGATATAAACGGACGATACGACCCAAAAAAGAAGACCAGCCGAATGGGTCCACATGCGCATAACACACCTTTGTGGTGACGCCGGCCTTCGAGCCGGACAAACGAGCGACCGGGCCGACCAACTTCGCCGCCCTCTCGCCCGCCAAGTCGGGCATCGTCGCTATTTCATGAGGATCGCGAGCTTGATGCCCTCGCGCTCGACGATCATCCTTCGCGCCTCGATCTTGAGAACGCGAAAACCCGCGACGACGCTTCCTTCGCGCACCATCTCGCCGTTGACCATCGCGCTGGGCTGAGGGCCCATCACCGTCGATTGCAGTTTCAATCCACCGGCCATGATCCTGACGTTGTCGATCAGGATTTGCCGCTGTTCCTGTTCATCGGCATGCGCCGAGACCGACTTTGCCAGGCGGTCCCAAAAACCGCCGCCGGCCGATAACTCGCCGCCGCGGCCGACGTCGCGCGGGTAATAATCCAGGGGCACGGCAAAAAGGTTACGCGTCATCGGTCCGACCGGATGTCGGGCCCATTGCGCCAGGCTCTGCCCCGCCGCCGCGGGCCGCCTGAGCGGCGCTTCCGCCGGCCGATCCACCATCGCCTCCGGCGCCGAAGCCTGCGCCGCCTGCGGGCCCTTGCCGCCGCTGAGCATCTTCACCCACAACCCCACCAGCGTCACGGCCAGCACCGCCAGCATGGTCGCTTTTTTCGGCGACGCCCGAAAGGGCCGAACAACCCTCTGGGACCAGACGGATGTTGGGGCAGCGGCCATGTCACCCTTCGGAGAAATACAGGTTCATCGAGAGATCCACCCGAACCGATCCGCTCAGCAAATCCACGTCGTGGATGGTGATGCTGGAGACGCGCGTCAGCCGTTGCAGGTCCTCGGCCCGGCGAAGAAACGCAAAGACGTCGCGGAAATCGCCGTCGAATTTCAGCGTCATCGCCTGCTCGTTGTACTGCTTGCCCGGCCGCGGAGCGCCGCTGAGGCTGTACTCCAACTTGTGGAGATTCGCCCGCCGCGACAATTGCGTGATCTCGGTCACGAACTCACCCAGCTCCAGGTTGGTCGGCAGTGTCTTGAAATCCGCCAGTTGCGCGCGCAGGCGCAGGATGTCCGCGGCCACCGCCGCCAAGCCCTGTGCCCGCGCCGTGTTGGCGCTCAGATCGTTCCGCGCCGTGGCCATCTCCGCCTGGAGCTGCGCCATCCGCGCGTTCTGTGGACGATAGCCGCCGACGTAAAAAATCGCGCCCACCACCAGGATCCCGCCCAGCAGGCACAGCTGCATCCGCGTGCACCAGTCGATTTGTGATTTCAGCGGCGCCATGGCGACGCTCCTAGTTGCTTTCGTCCAGATCGATGTTGAACGCGACTTCAAATTCGCGCATCACGTGCCCGCTGTCCGAGCGGTCGCGCGAGTAGCTCATGGCGATCTCGCTGAGGTACTGGATGCTCGCCAGGCGGGCTAGAAAATCCCCCAGGTCCACGTCGCTGGGCGCCACGCCGTGCAGACGCACGTGCATGCGGCGTAGCGTGACCGGCTCGGCCCCCCCCGCCGCCGCCAGCGCCGACACCGGCTTGGTCTGCGATTGCGTCTCCATCGACAGATCGATCAGCGCCATCTCCTTGGGCATGATGCCTTGCAGCACGTCGATCAGACGCGCCATCGGCACGTGCGGCCCCAGCCGCGCCAGAACTTGGGCCTGCTGCGACATCTGCCGCTGCAGCGACTGCAGCTGGGCCAACCTTTGCAGGTCGCGGTCGGTTTGCCGCAGTTGCCCGTTGAGCGAGGCCAGCGTCGCCTGGGCCGCGCTCACGTTGCGCTGGGCCAGGACCATCCACAACGCCAACGCCGCCACCACCGCGCCCGTCAGCCATATCTGCAGCAGCACGATCCGCCTGCGGCGGCGCAGCGTCGGGTACCAGACGGGAAGGAATTCCAGCTCACGCATGGGCCGGCTCCTCCGCGGCCGCTCGCCGCAACGCCGCAAAATGCTCCCCTTGCGCCGCCGCCACGGCCGAGCCCGTCGGCGCCGCCGGCGCCCCGCCCGGCGCCATCGCCGCGTTCAGATCGACCACCTCGGCGCCGGGCACCCGCGGCGCGGTGCGCGGCGTGCCATCCAGCGGAGCAAAACTGCCCGTCGCGCGCTTCAGCGCCAGACCCGCCGCCAGCGCCCACTCCGCCGAGGGACTCTTGCGATCCATGCCCTTGACCGCCCGGCAATCGACGCTGTACAGCAGCCGGCCCGCCTCCACCGGCACGTTCAGGGCCGTGCTCAAAATCGTTAGAAGCTGCGGGTCGTACGCCTCGCCGCCGATCAGCCGTACCTTGTTCGGACGCTGACCCCGGAAGGTCACCGAGTAATAGCGCAGGCACAGCGAGATCTCCTTGGCCAGGTCCTCCATGATGCTGCGCGTGGCGTCGAAGACGGCCTGGCGCACCGGATCGTGTCCGGCGTCGCCGGCGGCCACGCCGAGGCGACGACGCAGCGCTCGCGCTTCCTCCAGCGTGATGCCCACCTTCTGGCTCACCGCCTCGTTGAAGCGCGCTCCGCCGGTGTCAATCGACTTGAAGAAACTGATCTCGCGCCCCTTGCCGATGAGCACCTGCGTGCGCTGCATCCCCAGATCGATCAGCACGTGAACTTCCTGCTCGTCGTCGCGACGCCGCACGAAACGCGCCACCGTCCGGTACAGCGCGCACGGCTCGGCATCCAGCGAGTCCACGACCAAGGCGGCGTTATGAAGCGCCTCGACGAAACGATCCACGTCCGCCCCGCGGGCGCCCAGGACGATCACCTCCTGGCGCAGCTCCGACCCCTGGCGGACTTCGCCCGCGGCCAAAAACTCGACGTGACCCTGCTCCCGCTCAAATGAAAAAAGATTCTGCGCCTCGAACTGAACGACCGAGGCCAGCTCGGACTGGGGCATCTGCGGCAGGCGGAGATTCTTCACCTGCACAATCTGCCGCGGCAGCGCCGCCACCACGGACCGCCCGCGGAAATGGCCGCCGCGCAGCAGCTCCCCGATCGCCGCCATCGCCTGCGGCGAAATCAGCTCCCCCGGCTCGCCCGCCGCGGCGGGCTCCTGGTGGTCCAGCGCCCGCTTGGCCGCCCAGTGCAGGAACAACACCCCGTCCTGAACTACAAACTGCAACATCTTCACGCTGTCGCGACCGATGTCCAGGCCGATCGGCAGAACTTGTGGCTTGGTCCATTGCAGCATGATCTTCACTGGACGGAGACGTCCCCCGTGTCCTGCTCCACGCTGATCGTCAGGGAGTAAGTGCCGCTGGCGACGACGACGGTGCCGGCGCCGCTCAGCAGCGTGGCGGTCTTGGTGGTGGAGTTGTAGTAATACGGCGTGCCCGTGGCGTCGAAGGCCAGGATGGGCTGATTGTTGCCGAAATTGGCCGAGACAAGCGTCACGTTGCTCAGCGTGTTGGGTCCCGTGCCGCCGAACGTCATGACATAACTGTTGGCGTTGACCGGATGCGTCAGCGCGATCAACTGATTGGTCGCGGATTTGTAGTAATACAAACCGTAGTTGTTGGGGACATCGGTGCGGTCGAAGCTGACGAAGACGTACGGCTGGGGATTGGGCGACTGGCCCTTGGGGTTGCCTTGGGTGGCGATGGCCAAATTCTGGGCGTAGAGCATATCGGCCATGATCACCCGCGCGGCGGCGGCGGCCTGCAAATCGCCGCGCTGACCGATCTGCGGAATGATTAACGCCGCGGCAATCCCCAGAATGATGATGACCGATAAAATCTCGATCAGTGTGAATCCGCCGCCCAGCGTGCCTGCCCCGCCAAGATCACGAACCGGCCGGACCATATACAACCTCCGAGCAGGACGGCATTTCCCTCATGCCGCGCGCATAGCGACCGTCCTTACCCCCGCCGGCGGCTACTGCTTTTGTGTTTCATCGGGTTTGCACACCTGCACCTGAAGTTTGCCGGACTGTAAAATCGCGATCAGTTGATCCAGCTTCTGATTGCTGTCTTTAAGCTGGTCGATGACCTGCTGCTGCTGGGCCCCGGCGTCGGGAATCTGTCCTCGCGCCGTCGAAACCGGCGCCCCCAGCCACTGGTTCAGAAGCACCGCTGCCTGCAAAACCACCACGACCAACAGAAGCTTTTGCGCGCGCATGTCGCTTTCTCCATTATGGGACCTTTTGGATACCCAGGTTGCCGCTCCGACGCCCGAGCATTCCCTGCCGTACCGACATATCCAAGATCGACCGGTTCACACCAGCGCTGAACAGGTGCCGTATGGCCCCTCCATGTCATAATCTTGCTCAGTAACAAAACAGGTTAAAATCATCCTCCGATGCTGGACGCTTAGGCTCAGCGCAGGCGGAGCAAATGGCGTTTGTGAAGTTCGGGGCAGGTTTCATCGCAAATTATTGATATCCGATTTTGCGACAAGGGTATTAAAAATTGCGAAAAAAAACGTGCCTGCGCGTTGCCGGATCGGCAAATCGCGTTACGATGGCGCCGACTCTACGTCACGACCAATAAAGAGATCGGGTGGAGGGCAAAAGATGCGCATCTCTTGGTTCTTGGCCGGCGTGTGCGGGCTCTGTGCAGCCGCAATGGCCGAGTCGCCCAGTCTGCCGTTTCAAGTCATCGTCAACAGCGAGCAGTCCTACAACGCTCTGCCCAACGGATTTGGGGGGGCGCAAATGGTCGTCGGCGAGGGCGGTAAAGTCGCCATGAACGCGGTGGACCCCAGCGGTATTAATCCGATCATCGTCTATTACAGCGCCGGGAAACTGTCCACGGTCGCCGATGGGACGATCATGGGACAAAGCGGCTTTGAAAGCCTCTCGCTTAGCGGCAACTCCAGTGGCGGCACGCGGCTGACTTTCGCCGGAATCAACTCGGCCCAGACGGGGGTCGGAGTTTTCCAATATGACGTCGACTCATCCTCGATGAATCAACTGGCCGACGACGGGCTGGGCGGTTTATCCATGCCTTCGTCGATCAATGGCCAGAACCTGCGGGTGAATGCTGCTGGACAAGTGATTTTCAGCGCTGTGGGCAATGACGGTTCTGGTTCAATCCTAGTCGGCGACAGTTCGGCGGCGACGGGCCATCAGTTGACGACTCTGTTCACCTCCGACACTTGGACTACCAGTACTCCCGGCTCTTACAATTTTGCACTCAGCCAATTGGCGATTTCCGCCAGCGGAACAACGGGATTGGCGACGTTGGCCACTCCGGCGAATACCGACAACGCCGCGATCTACACGATGTCCGGCGGCACCCCCGCCTATTTATGCGGCACTTCTCAGGGATTTGACGTACCCGGGTTGTTGGCAGCCCAGCAGACCGGCGCCGTGAACGCCGTGCTATTTCTCGGCCCCGACACCAATGTCGCTCATCAAGAGGACTATGTTTTGCACGACAGCAGCGGCAACCACCTGTTGGGAAGTTACGATAACACCGTTCCGCAGCACGGCGGCGTCGGGGCGGAAATGACGACCACGGGCAAGCTGGCCTTCTTTCTTGCAAATCCCAACGGTGACACCCTTCAGTATTACGATGTAACGACGCATTCTCAGACGCAAATCGCATCGACTTTGACCGGAGACAACGCCGTCGTCGATCCTGCTAGCCCAAGCGCCCACTATGTGATTAGCAGTTTCGAAACCCACGCGCCGATGATCAATAACAACGGCATCGTTATCTTCGACGCCGAAATCACCGGATCGACCGGCACCAACCAGGCCCTGCTGGAGTGGCAGCCGGGCGGCGGGGCGCCCATCATTCTCCTTCAGGCCGGCGATGTCATTCCGGCTTTGGTAACGGAGCCAGGAACAGGAGTGATCGACGACGACGGCATGTTCATTATGACGGGGGACATCTTCGCGGATTCGTTGAGCGACGACAATTATCTCGGCGTGGACGTGTCCTACGATGGCGGCAATCAAGCTGCCCTGCTCGTGCAATTGCCGGAGCCGACGACATTGGCTCTGCTGCCGGTGGCCAGCCTGGCCTTGCTGAGGCGGCGACAGCGCACTGCCGGGTGAAAGTAACCGCCACCTCGCCAAATCATGGGTTCCAGGAAACGAGCTTGACACTCTGAGGAACCTGGTTCTGGCTGGCGTTGCTCAAAGCAGGGGCGGAAGCAGAAGCATACGCGGAATTGTAGTTCACCGACAGTGTACCGAAGTAGGAAGACGCGGGGGCAAGATTCGGCGAGTTGGCCAAAAACGCTCCATTGATCGTCACGTTGCTGCCCATGGTGTTGCCCAAACCGCTGACGCCAAATCCCGTTCCGGCGTACACGATGCCGTTGACGGTTATTCCCTGGTGGGCGTTTTTCACCTGAAGCTGGTTGTCGATGACCAGGGCCGGGAGACCCGTCGGCGCCGTTACGGTGATGCCGGCGCCCTGCACAATCAGATTGCCATTCTTGACCACCAATGTTCCGTTCAAGGTTAGGTTGCCCGTCAGCGTTAAATTGCCGGTGTGGTAAAAAACGCTCAGCGGATTGCTGGAGCTGGGGGCGGGGAGCGTGCCCGGACTGAGGGTCGAGCTGGTCAGTTGCACCGCGTTGTACGTTTGGCCTTGGTAGCTGTAAGTGGTGTAATAGTTCAGGTCGCTCGGGGTCGGGGCCGGGGCGTTCATCGATCCGGCCAGCCATGAACCGTTCCACGCTCCATTGTTTCTCGGCGGGGTTGGTGAGCGGATGTTGCCGGTAACAGTTGCCGAGGCATTGATCCAGACCGTCGAGCTGGAGTGAATGGCGTCCGGCGAGCCGGTGATGGTGGCGTAACTTGGCAAAGTCAGCTGCGCATTGAACGCCGTCGCCTCCTGGATCTGGTACGCCGTGTTTACCTGAATCTGTGCCGTGATCGTGCGCGTGACCGCGCCACCGCCGATCGTTCCCGAAGAGCCGATCGACGTCACCGGGTAAACGTAGACCTGCGATGACGGGTTGGTCGGTGCTCCCACTTGCACCGTGACGTTTCCCGGCGCCTGCATCGGCGACGATCCCGTTGTGGAGAAGGTGATGTTGCCGTGGCCCGGCCAATAGGAGAGGCCGTTGCTGGAGGTCAAGCTGGGCGCGTTTTGCGGATTCAGCAGGTAATACATCGCCAGGCGGATGCCCGATTCGGCCTGGGCTTGGGCGATGGACGCGGCCACGCCGTTGTTGCTGGCCGTCGCCTGCACGGCCGAGGCAGCCAGCATCCCATACGCCAGCACCGCCGCCAGGGCCATCACGCAGATCACCAGCACCATCGCCAGACCGCGGCGGCGGGTCGGTCGGCGCGAAGTTGTCTGCCTTGCACACCGCATGGGTCTAATTCGGCTGAGTTGTCGGGCTCCGCATCGTGGTGCAGTTGTACAGCGTGACGTACTGCCCATTCTTTTTAAACCCCAACGTGAACTCGACGATGGGCAGTTGCGTGGTGCTGCTCAGGCCCGTCACGTAAAACTGCGCGCCGGTCACCTGCAGCGCATTGGCGTTGCCGGAATTGCCCGGCCCGCCCAGGGCGGTCTTTTGCATATAGGACCACCCTTTAAGCTGCGCTGCTGTGAGCGACTGCAGCGTGCTCCAACTCATCTGCGTGCTGGCGGCCCCCGTTTGCGACGACGACGAATAGTAATAGAGAGTGTTCGTCGTCGTGTCCAACTCGATCAGCCCCAATTCCCCGGCCTCGACGGCGCCATCGGCATTGTAGTCGTTGGCCCAAAAAAGAATGTCCGATGAAGACGAGTGGTTGTTGGCCGGCGACACGACGTACTTGGCGGCCGACAGAATCCTCTGCACCCGCGCGTAAACCTGGTTGGCCTGAAGTTGCGTGGACTGCGTCACGCGCTGATCGTTCCACCCGCGCGCCACCGATGTCATGATCGCCGTAACCGCCACCATGATCATCGAGGTGATGACCAGGCCCATCATCAACTCGACGAAGGTGAAGCCTCGATGAGTTGCTAGTTGCTGGTTGCTGGTTGCTAGCAAAAGGCGACGTGGGCCGCCTGCGCGCGCAGGTGCCCCGCCTTGTTTTTCAACTAGCAACTCGCAACTAGCAACTAGCAACTTCATGCAGCCACTTCATTTACCTCTGAATGGGATAATTGGCCACGAACTGCGGGATGGCGACGATCTGGCCGTTGGGCGCGGTGACCTTGACGGTGACGATGGCAAAATCCGTCGGCACGGCCGGCGAGGGATCGATTGACGGCGTGGCGGAGACCACTGTCACGCTGCGCGTGTAATTGTCGGAGCCGGTTACGTTCAGCGATCCGCCCTCCAGAAGGGGTACTAAGGTGCTCTTGTCGCTGTAGTTGTTGTAACTGCTGATTTGGGTGTATGGCGACCAAGTGATTTCATCGGCGAGCTGTCGCGCCAGGGAGACGGCGGCGGCGTTGGCCGCCGTGAATTCGCTTTGCTTGTAGGATTCGCTCAGCGTGCCGCAGACGCCCAGCACCAGGATCGCCAGCACCACCGCCGCCAGCAATCCCTCGAGCAGCGTGAAGCCGCGCCGTCCGATCGAATGAAGGCGGCTAATAACTGGCAAACGGTGTCCCACTGCTGTCGTTCCCCTTGAGGTTGGCGATGATCTCCTGCGTCTGCGCTTTATAGATCCACCCCGTGGTTCCATCCGCGAACGGCATCGACTGGTTGTTGGCCACCATCGAGATCGTGTTCAGGCCGCTGACGGGATTGGTCGGCATCTGGCTCAGATACGGCCCGTAGGGATAGGCGGGCGACGGCTGGGCAGTGGTGTTGCAATTGATGTCCGAATGCAGCGTCATCTGGTCGACAAACGCCCCGGCCGTCGGGGTGGCGATGGCATTGCCGCCCGGGTAGCCGGCCGGAACGTCCTGGTGCTGGGCCTTGAAGACGACGATCTGCGTGCGTAGGTAGCGCAGCTCGTCCTTGAGGGTGTTTTCGCGTGCCTCCTGGCTGGCGCTGGTGAACTGCGGGATGACCACGGTGGCCAGGATGCCCAGGATCACCACCACGATCAGGATTTCCACGAGGGTAAATCCGCGGACGTGTGGTGCTGTTGGGCGCGAAAAAAGACCGCGCCGCAACCGCGGCGGGTCCCTCGGCTTCGACATGAAAGCCCTGCTCGCCACGTGGGAGCCTCTACAAGTCCTCCGCGGGAGCCCGCCCCCGCTTTGATTTTCATCCTCCAAAGCCCGAGGGCGGATTGATCCATCCGCCCTCGGCTCGAGCCGTCACAACCTAGTAGGACGCGACCAACGAACCGGCGGCATCGGACGTGCCTTGAATCTGTCCCGTCGCCGTCGGGGCCCCGCCTTGGTAGTCATAGATAAACCCGGTTCCCGTGGTGACCGCGGCGCCCGTCGCCTGGGGTGCCTTGTCGATGACCGTGCTGTAGCCGTTTTCCGGGTTGACCGGCGCCGTCTGCATGTACGGACCGAACGTCTGTACCGGGTTGCCCCAGGTGCTCGTCTGCGTAAACGGCGTCCAGTCCTTTACCAGGTTGGGCAGCAGGTCGCCGTGTTGCAGCTTGTACAGTTCGATCTGGCTGCGGAGCGTTTGCAGCGTGCTGGCCAGACTGCTGTTGCGGGCATCGGAGCTGGCATTGGTGAACTGCGGGATGACGATCGCCGCCAGGATGCCCAGGATGATCACCACGATCAGAATTTCCACCAGGGTGAAGCCCCGGCGGCAGGATCTTCGAAGTGCGGACATTGCATGACCTCCAAAGTGGTTTGCTGACACCTCACCGTCGCGGCACGCGCCGCTGGGCGGTTGTGTCGGCGGGTCGTCGCCTTTTGCGGGGCGCTGGCGCCGCCGGCATTCTCTCCAAATCGCGGCCGTCTCGGCCGAAAACACGGGGCCATCGCCCCGCGGTGCGCGGCCTCCTTTCGGCCCAGTCGCCGCTTCGGCGCTGCCGCTTGGGCTTGGCCGTCCTGGCTTGGCCCTTGGGACGTCGCGTCGCTAGCTGACGGATCACCCCGATATTACCGGTCCGTCAGTCATGTGGATCGAACGCCCTGCACGGGCTATCCGACCCACAGGGAATACGACATCCCCGTCATCGACGCGCGGCGCGAGCGACTTAACTCGCCCCGTTTGCCCAAACCGCTTGTTGGATCACCAGCGGCGGGCGCGCTGAAGCGGCTACTGAGGCCTGTTAGGACAAGGTGGGACCGATAAGAGGTGTCAGGACCGGCCAGGGAGAACGGCGCGCACTGGGCGCGTTGACCTGCCATCTGAGCATCCTTTCGGCAACGTCCTCGATCCCGACCCACATCACCGTCGGGACCGGATGTTTTGCGCATCACCGGCGGAAACTGCCCGGCCGATGAGCCCGGCGGCCACGAGCCGCCGAGCGCCGCCTTGCGGCGGCTTAGCCCTTGTCAGGGATCCTCATTCGCCCGGCTCGGCGCCGCTTGCGCCAACGCCGGCCGGACGTTTGTGATCTACGATTCGTTTGACCCGGAGTCAAATGGGGAAAGATGTGCGGAGGCTGAAGGGTCCCATATCAATCAAGTCTCGATTTCCAGGCTGATATCCAGTGCCGCCGCCGAGTGCGTAATGGCCCCCACGGAGATTCGCTCGACGCCGGTCAGGGCGATGGAGCGGACCGTCTCCAACGTGACGCCGCCGCTTGCCTCCAACGCCACCTTCGCCTTTTTCCCGGCCCGGTCGCGCAGCTCCACCGCCGATTGCATCTTCGGACAATCCATGTTGTCCAACAGAATCACCTGAACGCCATCGACTTTGAGAACCTCGCGCAACTGTTCCAGGCTGTCCACCTCGACCTCGATCAGCCGCTCGGGCTGTTCGGAGTGGCTCTGGCTGACCGCCCGCGCCAAAAAGGCCGCCAAGTCCTTCAACGCAACGCCCGCCAGGTGATTGTCCTTGGCCAGGAGCCCATCGAACAACCCCGTGCGATGGTTCATCCCCCCGCCGCAGCGCACGGCGTACTTGTCCAATACGCGCAGACCGGGGAGGGTCTTGCGTGTGTCGTAGATCTTCGCTGCCGTTCCTTCCACGCGGCGTACGAAGCGGTGCGTCTGCGTCGCCACGCCGGACAGGTGCTGCACAAAGTTCAGGATCACCCGCTCGGCCGACAACAGCGGCTGCAGCGGCCCGCGGATGCGCAGCAGCGGCAACGTCCGCGTCTCGCTGAATCGAGCTTCGATCACGTCCAGGTGGAATCCCGGGATCGGCTCGACCCGCAGACGCTCGTCGTACACGCGGCAGATCATTTCGACGATCGGCAGCCCGCAGGTGACGCCGGTCTCCTTCTGCACCAGCGTCCCCACGCCCACCGCGTCCGGACCGATCAAGAGCCGGCTGGTGAGGTCGTCCTGCCCCAGGTCCTCCCGCCGCGCAAGCTGGATGATCTGGTTGATCTGTTCAAACTTCGGAAACTGCGACGACATACTCATGGCGAATCTCCGGCCGGCGCTGGCAGCGATGCTTTTACGTCGTCGAGCGCTTGCGGCGGCCTTGGAACTTCGGCTGCCAGATCTTCACGCCCTGATCCGACTCCGTCACCTCCGGCTCCCAACTGCGTCCGCTGCGAATCACCGGCAGGCCCTTCATTTCGTTGATCTTGTCGCGAAGCTGGGCCGCCCGCTCGAATTCCAGATTCTTGGCGGCTTCCAGCATCTCCTCCTCCAGCAAGCGGATCAGCTCGACCTGATCGTATTGCTCCTGGCCCTGATGAATCACTTCCTGGACGGTGCGGCGGGCCTTCATCTCCGATTCGATGCCGGTGCGGATCGCCTTCTCGATGGTCTTGGGCGTGATTCCGTGCTCGGCGTTGAAACGGAGTTGGAGCTGCCGCCGGCGGGCCGTTTCGTCGATCGCCTTTTGCATCGCCGCCGTCACCTGGTCGGCGTAGAGGATCACCTTGGCGTTGACGTTGCGCGCCGCCCGGCCGATCGTCTGGATCAGCGACGTTTCGCTGCGCAAGAATCCGGCCTTGTCCGCGTCGAGGATCGCCACCATCGACACCTCCGGCAAGTCCAGCCCTTCGCGCAGCAAGTTGATGCCCACCAGCACGTCGAATTCGCCCTTGCGCAGATCGGTGAGAATTTGGACGCGCTCCAGCGTCTGGATTTCGCTGTGCAGATAGCGCCCGCGAATGCCGGCTTCCTGGATGTAAGCGCTCAGATCCTCGGCCAGGCGCTTGGTCAGCGTGGTCACCAGGACGCGCTCGCCGGAGGCGGCACGCTCCTTGATTTGCTCCAGCAGATGCGGCACCTGGCCCTGGGCCGGATGCACCACGATCTCGGGGTCCACCAGGCCCGTGGGGCGGATGACCTGCTCGACGATCTCGCCGCCGGTTTTTTCCAGCTCGTATTTCCCCGGCGTGGCGGAGACGAAGACCACCTGTTTCCACATCTGCTCGAATTCCTCGAACCGCAGAGGCCGATTGTCCAGGGCGCTGGGCAGGCGGAAGCCGTGCTCCACCAGCACCTCTTTGCGATGGCGGTCGCCGTTGTACATCGCGTGCAACTGCGGCAGCGTCACGTGCGATTCGTCGATGATCAGCAGAAAATCCTTGGGGAAATAGTCGATCAACGTGTACGGTTTTTCGCCGCTCTTGCGGCCGTCCAAATGCCGGCTGTAGTTTTCGATCCCGCTGCAGAAGCCCACCTCCAGCAGCATCTCCAGGTCGTACTTGGTGCGGGCCAACAGGCGCTGCGCTTCCAGCAGCTTGCCTTCGCCGCGCAGTTGCATCACCCGCTGGTCCAGCTCTTGGCGGATGGAGCGTACGGCATCGTGCACGCGCTCTTCGGGCATCACGTAGTGCACCGCCGGATAAATGAAGACCTGGTCCTCCTCGCGCAGCACTTCGCCGGTGAGGGGATTGATGGCGTCGATGCTCACGAGTTCGTCGCCGAACATCTCGATCCGGTAGGCGAATTCCTCGTAGGAGGGGTGCAACTCGACCACGTCGCCGCGAACGCGGAAGGTCCCGCGGCGAAAGTCGATGTCGTTGCGGGCGTACTGCAGGTCCACCAGCTTGCGCAGCATTTGATCGCGGTCGATGGCCGCGCCCTTGCGCAGCGGCAGCACCGACGCCTTGTAATCCGCCGGCGAGCCCAGACCGAAAATGCAGGACACCGATGCCACCAGCACCACGTCGTTTCGACTGACCAGGTTGCTGGTCGCCGACAAACGCAGGCGATCCAAGTCGTCGTTTCGGCTGGCGTCCTTTTCGATGTAGATGTCGCGCTGCGGGATGTACGCCTCGGGCTGGTAATAGTCGTAGTAACTGACGAAATATCCCACGGCGTTATGGGGAAACAGCTCCTTGAATTCCTGGTAAAGCTGCGCCGCCAGGGTCTTGTTGTGGGAGATGACCAGCGTGGGCTTATGCACCGCGGCGATGGCGTGGGCCATGGTGAACGTTTTGCCCGAGCCGGTGACGCCCATGAGGGTCTGGTATCTGCGTCCTTCCGCGATGCCGGCGGCCAGTTTTTCAATCGCCTGCGGTTGATCCCCCTGGGGCGCAAAGGGACTTATCACTTCAAATCGACCCATGACCGAGGCATTATAGCTCAGGAAACGCCCTACGGACGCGTTGCTGCGTCGCCGGGAAAGATCAGGTACGGCTCCATGTTTTCCGCGATGGCCGGGCCGATTCCGGAGACTTGTTCCAAATCATGTGGCTGGGCAAACATCTTGCCGGGATGGGTTCGGCGAAAGTCCACGATCGCCTGGGCACGCTTGGGGCCCAGGGTGGGGATGGCGGCCAGTTCCGCGGCGCTGGCGGTGTTGGGATCGATGCGGTCGGCCAACTGACCGGCGGCCGGTCCGGCCGGCGGCTGCTCCTCGCCGATGCTCGTCCGATTCATCGCCAGGCGAATCCCCAGCGCCAACAGAATCGCCCCCAGCAGCACGATCAGCCCGCGGCGCTGCGAAGCGTTCCACAGATCGCCGGGCGATACACGCATGCCCTTGTTCCCCGCTTAAGCTTTCCGCTGAAACTGATGAAACTGTTCCCGCAATTCCTGGAGCTTGTTGAACGCGGGCTTGGGTCTGAGCATATCGTCCAGCAGTCCGCCGGCGGGCACGGTGGGATTCATGTCCCCCAGGTTGCCCCAGGCGATGGATTCCACGTACGGCTTGCTCAGGGCCATGCGATACGAGTTATCCAGCCACTCGGCCTGCAACTCCGCATCCCAGGCGCGTCTCCACCGCCCGGCCAGGTTCGGATCCAGCTTGCCTTCGGATTGATCGTGCGGATCGGGCGCCGCTCGGCCGGGCACGCTCATGCCGGTCAGAAACACCGGCCGGCTCAGAGTCGAAAATCGGTCCAGCATGCAACTGAACTGGAACAGATCTCGCGTGTACCAACCGGGCACGGGAACGCCCATCTCCCATTCCAGCCCGAACGCCTCAAAGCTGATCCCGGCCTGCGCCACCATCTCCGCGTACAACATCGGCGGCACGCTGGCCCGGCTGCGCGAATGGTACTCGCCAAACGGATGCTTCACCGTCACCAGCGTCTTGGCCGTCGGCATCAGCGTCTTGACCTGCGCCACCAGCAGCCGCGTCAATTCGATGACCTGCTCGAAACTCAGCGTGAAGACGCTGTTGGTGTGCAGCCCGGCCACCACGTTCCAGACCGACACCACCTTGCGGTACCGCGTCACGATCCGCTGCACCTGCTCGTAGGCCAGCTCGCGCAGCGTGTCGAAATCGTGCTCCCAGATGTACATCCAATCCGGCACTTCGCCTTCGGTCAGGTCGATCACCGGCCCGGCGACGATCGGCACTCGCTTGCGCGCCAGCAGTTCCGCCCACTCATCCACGGCCGCGGCGTCGAAGGTCTGCTCCTGCGGCTGCATCTGCTTCCAACGCATCGGCAACACCGCGTAATCAAAACTCCCCGTCGCCGTATCCTTGTATTTCTGGTTCTGCACCACCGGATCGACTTTGCAGCCGAAGATGTGCTTCACGAATCCACCGGCGGCCTTGCGGCGATTGATCAGCAGGTCGCCGTGGAAGACCGCCAACTGCTCGGACAGCTCCATGGCAATCGCCAGGGATTGATCCGCCAGCTTGGCCGCCTCCCCCGGCTCCCCAAGCCGGCCCAACGCCTCGGCAAACAGGTTTTGGCCCTCCCTGAACCGCTGGATGAACTTCTCCGCCTTGGGAAAATCGAATAAATTCCAGTCCTCCTGCTTCTGCACGATCTTCATCAGGCGGCAACGCGCCAACTCCACGTTCAGGTTGTACGGCCGATCGCGATGCTGCAGCCGCGTGGTCTCCAGGTGAAACGACCCGACGGCGCCGGTATCCCACAAAAGCGACGCCCCCAGGGCGTGCTCGTCGCCCCGGTTGAGGATCAGCAGCCCGTCGCGAAAGAGGATCTCCGCGGCCATGGGAACGCTCTCCGGCCCCACGGCCATGGGCGCCACCGGCGTGAATTGCGTCAGCCGATGACCTTCGCGGTAGATTTCGAATTTGATCGCCATAGGGGTGCTATCGCCGCCGCATCTTAATGGACCGCCGACGCTCCTCAAAGCGCCGTGCCGCCGCCTGTCGTCGCCAAACCGCTTTTTGCATGCCACCGGCGATTGGCTTAATCTGCGGGCATGGACCAGCCGCTGCTGCAATCGTCCCTGCCGTTTCCCGTCCGCCGCGGCAAGGTCCGCGACGTCTACGACCTGGGCGAGCAGCTCCTCATCGTCGCCACCGATCGCATCAGCGCCTTCGACGTGGTCATGCCCAACGGCATTCCCGACAAGGGAAAAATCCTCACCGCGCTCAGCCTCTTCTGGTTCGAAAAATTCCGCGATGACTTCGAAAACCACCTGATCGCCGCGGAAGTTTCGCGCTATCCGCAAGAATTGCATCCCTACGCGCAGGAGCTCTGGGGCCGGTCGATGCTGGTGAAAAAGGCCCAGGTGATCCCCATCGAGTGCGTGGCCCGCGGCTACCTGGCCGGCTCGGGTTGGAAGGAGTACCGCGCTTCGCAAACCGTCTGCGGCATCGCCCTGCCGGCGGGATTGCGTCAGTGCGACCGCCTGGGCGAAGCGATTTTCACCCCCGCCACCAAGGAAGAATCGGGTCACGACATCAACATCAGCTACGAGCAAACCGCTGCCCGCGTCGGCGAGCCAACCGCGCGTCTGCTGCGCGACCGTACCTTGGACCTGTACAGCCGCGCCGCCGAGCACGCCCGCAGCCGGGGCGTCATCATCGCGGATACCAAGTTCGAATTCGGGCGCCTGCCCGACGGGCGATTGATCCTGATCGACGAGGTGCTGACCCCCGACAGCAGCCGGTTCTGGCCCGCCGACCAGTACGCGCCGGGGCACGACCAGCCCAGTTTCGATAAGCAATATGTCAGGAATTACTTGGAGAAGCTGGACTGGAACAAAGCGCCGCCCGCCCCGCCGCTGCCGCCGGACGTCGTTCAAGGAACGCGCCGGCGATACATCGAGGCCTACACCCTGCTGAGCGGCCGTCAATCCCTTTGGAAATAATCCCTGACCAGATCGGCCGCCCAATCGGGCACTTGGCGCCCGCCAATGCCGCCGTGGCCCGCGCCGGCTGAATCGTCATCCGATTTCCAGACGCGCACGCGCCCGTCGGCGCCCACCGGAGCAACCGTTCCGCCGCTGGCCGGTCCCTTGGACGCCCGTAGATCGGCCCGGCCCTTGCCCCCGCCGCTTTGGCCGGCGACTGAATCCTCGCTTGCCCCCGATGACCAGATGAATCCGACCGGCGGCATGCTGGCGGGCGTCACCGCCAATCCCAAGCCGGCGCCGCGGTCGCTTCCGCCCCGCGGACCGTTGGGCCGGTCCGCGCCCCCGGAGGCACTGGCCGAATCGTCCACCGACGGCTGCCAAAAATCGCGGTGCGAGTCCTCGTTTGGCATCGCCGACCCCCAGAGCCTCGCCATTTGGCTGGCCGACGGACTGGCCACGGCGAAGGCATCGGCAGCCTCCGCCGCCTGCGAATCAGACCCCTGCGAGTTTGCAGCAGCGCCGATGGCGGCGCGCGTTTCCATGGGCTGGCTGGTCAACAATCCCAGGGTCAGGACCAGGGCCGCCGACAGACCGATGCCGCTCCACGCTCGCGCCCCCAGCCGTCTGAGGACAATCTGCGACGGCCGCAGACGCCGACAATGCTCTTGGGCCATCGCCGCCACCGCCTGGCGCCACCCAGACGCGGGGGCGTCATCCTCCGTGCAGGCCAGCAGGGCCGTACCGAGCAGATCGTGCAACCCAAGCTGGCGGTCGGCCTCCATGGCCGCCGCCAGGAGCGTCGGCCGCCGCGCCATGCCCAGGACCCATCCGCAAATGACGCCCAAAACCAGCACGGCCGCCGCCGGCATGCCCGATCGCCCGCGCCACCAGAGCAGGGCGATCAGCGCCACCGCCGCGGCCGCCGCGATGGCGCAGCACACGCCGATGCTCTCGGCCACGCGGACCAGCATCAGCCGCCGCCGCACGGCCTGGAGAAACTTGCGCGTTGTGGGCGGCACAGATGCAGCCATGGCACATCAAATTCGTTTTTTCAGTTCGGTAACGGTTTCGCGGACGCACTCGAGGTGGGGATTGATGCTCAGGGCCTTTTCATAACATTCTACGGCCTCGGGTATCTGGTTGAGATGGGCGTGACAGTGCCCCCTGCCCGCCCAGGCCCCAAAATGGCAGGGCATCCTGCGGACCGTCCGGTGGCAATCCGCCATGCTGCGCCGATAGTCTTCCATCAGGTAATAGGCGATCGCCCGCTGGTTGTACGCCTCGGGAAAATTGGGATCGCAGCGGATGGCCTGGCTGAACAGCTCGACCGCGCCGCAGAGATCCTTCTCGTTCAGGGCCTCGGCGCCGCGGCAGACCAGTTGATTCGCCTCCGGCGTCTTGCCGCTGCGGAACCAGATCGCCCACAGCGCATGCTCGGCCAACTGGTTGATCACGGGATCGGGATCTCTCAACTGCAGGGCGAGTTCTTCAGTGCAACACGTTGGCCCCACCAGCGCCAGGGCCAGCAGGGCCACTTTCTTGGCATCGTTATGTCCGGATCGGAGCAGCTCGCGGATTTGCTCCGGGTGCCAGCGGGCCTTGAGCAGACAAAGCAAACCCGGCAGGTCCTGTTGAGCCAGCAGCGGCTCGACCAGTTCGACGAACTGCGTTGGTTCGATCGGCGCCAAGGCACCACCCGCCTTTTTTATCGTAGGCAAAGGACGTGAAACGCTTCCATACCCCTCAATAGCTCCCGGGCGTATGAGACGGCTGACGGGCGTGCTCGTCTCCCTGATCGTGCTGGGCTTCCGCGGCTTCCTGGCTGTACGGATCGGCATACAGCGCCCGGCGCTGCGTCAGGGACATGTCCAGCCTCCGAGGTTCGTATCCGGTTTCCAACTTGGAACTGCATCCGGCCGTCGCCAGCACGGCCAACGCCAACGTCAGGGGCTTGAACACGGCTGATTCTCCAGCCTTCGGCGGCCACCTGGACCACCGAATCGCCTCCAAAGCATAGCACCGCAGCAGGCGTAAAGCCACGTTACGGTTAAGATACGGCTTGTCATGAACTTGCTTGCCACAAAGGGAAAGGATGACCGCCCTTCGACTCCAACCACGGCGCGCCTGCGCCTGTTGCAGCGGATCGAGCGTCTGTATCCGACGATCAGGCAAACCCTGCGGTTTGGCTCGCTTGAGCTGGATTTCACGCGCATCGCCGATCCCAACCAGGTGCTGGACCGGACCGTCGCCGAACTGGATCGGCAGGAAAAGTCGACCGGGCGGCGGTTGGCCGAAGAGCCGCATCTGCCCTACTGGGCGGAATTGTGGGACAGCGCCGCCGGCCTGGCCCAGCGGCTGGTGCAGCTTCCAATCTCCTCCGCGACGCGCGTGCTGGACTTGGGATGCGGCATGGGCCTGGCCGGCGCCGTCGCCGCGGCCATGGGAGCCAGGGTCCTGCTGGCCGATCGGGAGCCGACGGCGCTGCTCTTGGCGCGATTGAACTCGCTTGCGTTTGCCCGACGTGTGCGCACGCGATGCCTGGATTGGCGCCGCGACCGGCTGCGGGAACGTTTTGACCTGATTCTCGGCTCGGACATTCTTTACGAACGATCCCAGTGGGACCCCTTGGCCGCCTTCTGGATGGAGCACGTGACGGCGCAGGGCCGCGTTCTGCTTGGCGAGCCCGGACGCGCCGCGGGTGATTTATTTGAAACGTGGATCGCCGGGCGCGGCTGGCGCGTGCGGCAAAGCTGGCAAGAGACGCCGCGGCAAAAGCCGATCCGAATCTTCGAGCTTTGGCGTCAGTGAATCATTCACGCAGCGAGCTTCAAGCGGCGGGCTCGCTGCACGGCTATTTCCACGCGGCAATCGAGCACTTCTTCCAACAAGCGGAATTTTCTGCGTCGCGAGAACACCCGGCGCACTTTGTTGGAATCTTCCCGTAAGCCGCAGGTGATCCGCAGGCAGCGGTCGCGGAGCCGTATCGCCAATCGCGGCGCCGGCAGCGAGCGGCAGTCCAACGTGTCGGCGACGCGCAAAAACCCCAACAACATCCGCAGACGCTCGGCATCGTCGCTGCCGCGAAGAATCGCATCCTTGCGCAATTCCGGGACCTGGTCGCGGTGATACCGCGTCAGGTACGCCAGGGCGCGTCGCTGCCGGCTCTTCAAAGGCAGCTTGCTTTCCTCCAGAATCATTTCCGCGCCAATGGATGGGTGGTGCTTTTCGTTCTCGCAGCGGCCCACATCGTGCACCAAAGCCGCCATCTTCAGCAGGCGAAGATCGCGGCGGTCCAGCGCGTGAAGCGCGACGGTGTGATGGACCAACTCCCGGGCGATGGCCATGACGCGACGCTCATGGCCAATGCGACCCAGGTGCCTGGAAACCCATTGGGCCAGCAACTGTAATGTGGTGACCGCTCGGCCGTCCGTGCCGATCCGTTTCATCAAACCTCCGCGACTCCTCCTTGGTCGGTCACATCGTACGGCCGCATTATTCAGTTTAGGTAAAGATTTTGCAATGAACGGACCGCCGCGCAACAGGCAAGTATTCCCGGGCGCGAATTTATCGGATTGACGCTGATCGTCGTAGGACGGGCTTGTCCTGTGTAACTAACGTCTCCGTGGGCGATGCACTACAATCCACCGCCGCCGCTCGCGTCGGCGCAACGCCCGGTCGAGCCGAACATGGCAGCGCTTCCTTCCCACTCGCCGCAATCTTCCCGCGCCGAACTCCGCGCGGCGCTGCTCTCCCTGGGCTTGAGCCTGGTTCTGCTGGTGGTCAAATTCGTCGCCTATTTTCTGACGCGTTCCAACGCCGTCTTTTCCGACGCCCTGGAGAACATCGTGAATGTCCTGGGCTCGGGCTTCGCCGTGTATGCGATCGCGCTGGCGCACCGCCCGGCGGACACGGATCACCCCTACGGACACGGCAAGATCGAATTCTTTTCCGCCGGGCTGGAAGGCGGCATGATCCTTCTGGCCGCGGTGCTGATCGTGGGCAAGGTGGCCGTCGCCCTCTACAACCACCAAGCGCCCAACACCGCTAAATTGGACATCGCCCTGATGTTGATGACCGCGGCGTTTTTGCTCAACGGCGCGGTGGGATTGTTTCTTTGGCAGATCGGCCGTCGCCGCGGCTCGCTGACGCTGGAGGCCGACGGCACTCACCTACTGAGCGACGCCTTCACCAGCGCCGTGGTGATCCTCGCCCTGGTGATCGTGCGCTTCACCGGCTGGTCATGGGTGGATAGCGCCGCGGCGCTCTTGGCCGCCGCGTACATCGGCTACCTGGGGCTTCGGCTTCTGCGTCGAGCGACCGCCGGGCTGATGGACGAGCAGGACCTGGCCGACCAAAAACTCCTGCGCACGATCCTGGACAGCCATCTGGGTCCCGGCGGCAAGCAGCCGCTGATTTGCAGCTATCACAAGGTGCGCCTTCGCCACAGCGGACGCTATCACTGGGTGGATTTTCACATCATGATGCCGGCCTGGTGGGAAATCCATCGCGCCCACCAGGTTGCCAGCGGCATCGAATATGAAATCGAATTGGCCCTGGGCGAAGGCAACGCCACGGCCCACGTCGAGCCGTGCATCGATCCTGATTGCCCCTACTGCCGTGCCGAAAAACAAACCGCGGCACGCACCTCATAGTGCTTGCGGCGACATCACGCCGGCCATCTGGCTTAGCAGCCTGTTGTTGAACTGGCGACACATGTCTGGAATCAAGAAGGCGTCGACCAATGCCCAAATGCCGGTGATCCAGATCGTGAATAGTCCGATGACGACGAACATCAATACAAACGAGGAAAGGGTGATCACAAGCATGGCCGTGGCGCTACCGTTGCGTCCCAAATAGAACCGATGGGCGCCGAACCCTCCCAGAAAAAACCAAAGGAGGTAGGCGACGCCCATCGATTTTTTGTTGGCTTCGAACGTCATCATCGCCAGGGCGTCGGTAGTGGGCCTGACCACGACGACCGGAGCCTGCGGCGGATAAGTTCCCTGGCCGGCATAAGCCAGCGGCGGGGGTGGCGGAGGCGGCGGCGCGGCAAAGATGCCTCCAACACTGCTGGCCGCGGCCCAGTTGGCCATGCCCTGTTTCCATATCAGGTCCGATGGATGAAGCTGTCCCGCCGCTGCCATCCGCTGCAGCGCGCCAAAATCCACCGGCCCCCCCTGCTGCCCGTTCTGGCTGTAAAACCATTCTTCCGCCATGTGATTCTCCCTGTCGATGGGCAAAACGATTACGTCGCCACGCCGCCTGCCGCTGCTATCGTCGAAACCGAATCGAGCGTGTCAAGGATGATTCGCGCATGCCGCAGCGTCGCTCCCTGCCCGCTCCGCACCACCTCCCTGGCCCGTGCCGCCATCTGCGCCGCTTCGGCCGATTGTGAGAGGCATCGCCGCACAGCCTGCTCAAGGCTTGCTGCATCCTGGACGACCCTCATCGCGTCGGCGCGGGTGAACCGCTCCATCGCCTCGGCGAAGTTGCCGGTGTGCGGCCCGACGATCACCGGCTTGCCCAGGGCCGCCGGTTCGATCATGTCGCTGCCGTGCTGCCGCGGGCCTAAATCCACCAGCGTCCTGCCGACGAAAACCACCTCCGCCAGGGCATAGAACTTGCGCAATTCCCCCATCGTGTCGCCCAGGATCACCGGGCCGGGACCGGGACCGGGACCGGGCGGAGGACCGCCCGGCTCTCTTTGTGTATCGGAGCGGCGCAACAATCCGAAACCTTCTGCGCGGATTAAATGCGCGACCTCGTCGAATCGCTCGGGTTTGCGCGGAACCAGGACCAGCCGAAGATCGCCGAACTGCTCCAGCAGCCGCCGGTAGATGGGCAGAATCAACTCCTCCTCACCCGGCCCGGTCGATCCGCACACCCAAATGCGCTGCCGCCCCGGCGAGAGGCCCATGGCCGCGGCCAGTTCATCCTGGCCGTCGATCCTCTCGGCCACGCTCGCCGTGTCGAATTTCATCGTGCCCGTAACGCTGATGCGATCCGGCCCCACGCCCAGCTCGGCAAAACGATCGGCGTAGGTTGCGTCCTGCACGCAGACGCGATGAAGCCGGCTAAACATCCCCCCCATCAGCGGCCTGGCCCAGCGATATTTGCCAAAACTCTCGGTCGTGATCCGCCCATTGATCAGCACCACCGGCAGCCGGCGGCGGGCGCAGCGTCGGATGAAATTCGGCCATACTTCCAGCTCGAGCAGCACCACCACCGACGGCCGCAGCGCATCCAGAAGCCGATCCACCGCCGCCGAAAAATCCAGGGGATACCGCACCAGCGTCACGTCCGCCGCCGAACCGTACAATTCCTGCCCGCGTTCAAATCCCGTGTCCGTCGTCACCGAGACGACAAAATGCAATCCCGGGCGCTGGGCGCGCAGCGTATCGACCAGTGAGCGCGTGGCGTTGATCTCGCCCAGGCTGACCGCGTGGATCATGATCGCCGGCTTGGACAGATCGCGTCCGGCCACGCGCCCCATGCGCTGCGAGAACGCACGCAGCACTTTGCGCCGCATCGACGGCTTGGCCAGCCAAACCGGCGAGGCCAACCCCACGGCGATTCCGTACGCGATGTCGTAATGATTCACCATCGTCCGCCAGGATCGCTATCGGTACAACCCGTGGTCTTGAATATACCGGCACACGCCCGGCGGGGTCAGGTATTCGATCGGTTGCCCGGCGGCGACGCGCCGGCGAATCTCGGTGGCGCTGATGTCGATCTGCGGCACCTGCACCGTCTGCTGGCGCAAGACCTGAAACGCGGGCGGCAGGCTTGACCAATCAAAGCTCCAGCCCGGCCGGGCCATGAGCATCACTCGCGCTTCGGCCAACAGGGCCTGCGGCTGGTGCCAAGTCGGCAGACCGGCCAGTAGGTCGGCCCCGATCAGCCAAATCACCTCATCCCATCCGCTTTGCTTGAGCTGGCGGACGGTGTCAATCGTGTAGCTCGGTCCGCCGCGGCGGATCTCGCGGTCGTCGACCTCGAAGCCGGTCGCGTCTGCCACGGCCAGTCGGCACATTTCCAGCCGGTCCGCAGCCGAAGCCAAGTCGCTCTGCCGCTGCTTGTGGGGGGCGATACGCGACACTACCAGCACGACGTCCTGCGCCCCCAGCGATTCGGTTGCCGCGCGGGCGCACAGCAGGTGGCCGTGGTGCACAGGATTGAAGCTGCCGCCCAGACAAATCCGCCGCATTGCCTTGGGATTCTCCTGCAAAAGTGGCAGGTCCAGATTAGCCGCTGTGTCAATTGGCTGCCACTATAGCCCCTTTCGACGGTTCGGCGTTTGTAAACATCCAGTTTGTTTGTGAAAAAAAGCACAGGGGAATAAACGCTTAACCTCAATTGTTTCAGGACTTACGGAGCGAACTGCAACTAAGCCGCGACGTATGTATGTAAAGATTTCAGATGGAGACATTTTTAGCGCTGCAAGTTGAACGCCGTTTGCATTAGGAAAGAGGTACGGGGAAGGCCAGAGGTGACGCCATGACGGTGGATCTGAAAATCAGACGTGGAGCGGCCCCCGTTCCCAAGGCATTGCGGCAGCAGGTGTCCCGCTTGCTGGAGGAAAACTTTGCCTACATGGACAGTCCATTCTTCCGCCGCAAGCACGTCGAGCGGGAATTGTTTACTGAGGATGCCCAGCGCCAATTGCCCCTGACCAGTTGGTATCAGCCCACGCGGGACGAATCCGGTCACGGCGCCGGCAGTCCCCCGCAACTCATGAAGCCCCAGGAAGAGCGCCTGATGTTCCTGCGCTTCAACTACGCCAAGAAGCGCCTGCACGATTTGCAGCGGCAGATTCTCCGCAACGGACTGATCCTGCGCCGCGCCCAGGAATTCGTCCAGTGGCACCGCCGGTTCGAGCACTTCCGGGAATACCTGGTGCGCACCAACCTGGCGCTGGTGCTGGCCATGGCCAAGCGCACGCGCCTGGGCGACGTGGATTTCGCCGAGATCGTCAGCGAAGGCAACATGGCCCTGTTGCGGGCGGTGGACAAGTTTTCGATCGACCGCGGCTTCAAGTTCAGCACCTACGCCTGCCGCGCCATTCTCAAGGCCTTCAGCCGAGCGGCCATGAAGTCCGCCAAGCATCGCACGCGCTTCCCCGTGGAGTTCGAGCCGGACATGGAACAGAGCGATTGGGCCGACCGGCGGCGCGATCAGATCGAGGATGATTGCATCGACGAATTGAAGGCGATCGTCGACCGCAACCTGGCCGATCTGTCCAACGTCGAGCAGACGGTGATCCGCCGGCGCTTCAACTGGCAGCAGGCCGAGGAATCGCCCCTCACCCTGGAAGAGGTCGGCAAGATCATCGGCGTGACCAAGGAACGCGTGCGGCAGATCCAGAACAAGGCGCTGATGAAGATCCGCACGGTCATGGAGGACGGCGTTCTGCGCGTGCACCCGCACAGCGAAGACGAGGTTCGCACGGCCGCGGCCGAGCGCCCCGCCGAAGAACCGGCGCCGATCCCATCCTAAGAACAGCCGTTTTGTAGCCGCGTCCCGACGCGTCGGGGCGCGGTTTTTTTTATGCCGCCTGGGGCGCGAATGGCATGAGCGATTGCGGCAGCGTCTTGATCCCCCGCCGAAGCGCCTTGCCCACCGCGTAGCGCATGGACAGCTCCACCCGGCGATTCACTTTCTCGTCCGGCTCCACCCCGTAGCGCCACATTTCATTCAGCGCCCACATCCAGACGACAAATTCCTCCTCGCAGCGCCGCCGGTATGCACCGAAGCCGATGACGTGATGCCCCACCTCGTGCAAAAAAAGCGCCAGGCTGATGGGCGTCTTGGGCCTGGGCGATTCGATCCAATTGGTCACGCGTCCGCCGGGGCCAACCACGTACCATGCCTTGCCGCTCATGCTGCTTCGCCAGCGCCGCACCCGCACGCCGTAGCGCTGCTTCACCTTTTGGACGATCGACGCATAATCAACCATGACACCTGGGGATGCTTTGGCAGACTATCGGCACAACGCTTGCCGCCTATTTATCCGTCCCTGCCGGTGGCGTTTCTCCTGCGCCGCTGCGGAAATTATCGGTGCTCATTACAATGAATCTCCCATGTTCCATTGCTTGGCCGCCACCGGCAGCCTTCGAGCTTCGCCCGCGGTGCTGATCACGCTGACAGCGATCCTGGCCGCCAGCGTCTGGGTTTTCGTGACCCTGGTGAGACATCAGACCAGCCTTCGCCGCCAGACCGCCCTAAGCCGGTGGGCCCGCACGCACGGCCTGCGCCTGGCCGATCCGGCCAGGCACGATGCCGCCGCCATCCTTCCCCCGCTGGCAGCGCTGTCGCCCAGGATCGAGCTGCTGCTGCACGGCCAAGCCGTCGCCATCGCCCAGGTGCGCGCCGACGGCTCCGGCGCTGCGACTGCGGCGAAGCAAAACGCCGCCTGGCACGTGCTGCTGTGCCCGCTGAGCGGACGCTGGGCGCCGACCGGCCTGCGTCCGGCCGCTTGCACGCGCAGTTTGATCGACCTCTATTCCCTCTCGAGCTTTCCCTCGTTGGCCTCGACCAAGCGGTTCATGATCTTCGGCCTGGCCCCGCCCGCCGCCGCGGCGCTGGCGCAATCCTCCGCCACCGCCCTGCTTCCGCAGGACGTCGGCTTGCTCCTGCACGAGCGCTACCTCCTTCTAGACTTCACCATGCGCCCGTTCGACGAAATCGAATTCTCCCGGATGATCGACTTGGCCGCTCAGCTTGTGCCGCGATTGGCTTCGCCGCAGACCGTGCAATGAACCGCCGCCCATGATGCGCAAGACCGCCGGCAATTGGGATCAGATCATTCTGCCTGCGGCCATCACCGCGCTGCTGGCGGTGGCCGTTACGCTGGCGGCCATCTGGCGCCTGGGCCCCATCGCCCGCCCCGCGCCGCCGGATATGCGCGATGCCCAGATCGCCCTGCTCCAGAAGCTGCTGCAAGAGCGCAGCCAGGAAATCAGCCGGTTGCGGCAAGAACTCACGGCGGCCACGCGGCCGGCACGTTCGACGTCGGCGCCGACGGAAGAATCGCCAATTTCCGGAAAAGTTCAGTGAATGGGCGCCTGGTCCCCCGCGGATCGCAGGTCTTTGTCCCCCAGGGTGAACCCCGTCGCCCGATACCCCGCCTGTTTCACAGACTCCATCAACCGGCTTAGGGGAAGCACCCGCGGATCGAATAGCACCGATGCCTGGCCGGTATTGAAATCCACTTCCACTTCGTGCACGCCAGTCTGGGCCGCCAGCGATTTGCGAATCGACTCCTCGCATTTATGGCAATGCATCCCTTCAATCCGGATAACGGCAAGCTGATCGTGAGTAACGTCTTGTGCCATAATGCACTCCTGTCCCTTACCTTGCAGGGCTTTTTTAGATTAGGCGCTGGACGGCCAATTAACAAGGCTGTTTTTTGAGGCATCGCCGGGGCTATAATTTGGTCGCATTCACCGAGATTTTGACCTCGGGAGGAGCCGACATGTCCGCAACGCGCAGTTTGGTTCCAGGTGGCGAAGTTTCCCAGGGCGGCGGAAACGGCCAGCCGGCGGTCCGTCCAGCGCCGGTTCACCCGATCGATTTGCCCCGCATCGAGCATGCCGTGCGCGAAATCCTCCTGGCCGTCGGCGAAGACCCCAATCGCGAGGGTCTGTGCAAGACGCCCCATCGCGTCGCCCGCTCCTACGCCGAACTGATGGCCGGATTGAACGAGGATCCCCGCCGGCATTTGCGGACGGTCTTCCAGGAGCGCTATGACGAAGTGGTTCTGCTGCGCGACATTGAATTTCACTCGTTGTGCGAGCACCACTTGTTGCCGTTCACCGGGCACGTGCACCTGGCCTATTTGCCGGACGGAAAGGTCGTGGGCTTGAGCAAACTGGCCCGCATGGTGGAAGGTTTTGCTCGCCGGCCGCAGGTGCAGGAGCGGCTCACCATGCAGATCGCCGATGCCCTGTGGGAGGAGTTGGCGCCTCTGGGCGCGGCCTGCGTGATCGAGGCGGTCCACACCTGCATGACCATCCGCGGCGCCAAAAAGCCCGGCAGCGTGATGGTCACCAGCGCCCTGCGCGGCGTCTTCAAGAAAAACCCCTCCAGCCGGGCGGAAGTCCTGGCCCTGATCGCCGCCCATCCCATCTCCAAGCTGTGAGCCGGATGCCGCGGCTCGGCTTTGCGTCGCCCGCCCCTTGCCGGTAACTTTCCTGCATCATGGCTCGCGTTGTGAACATCGCCATCGTCGGATGCGGTTATTGGGGCGTCAATTATCTGCGCGTCTTGAGCGAGCTGCCCGATGCGAAAGTCTGCTTGGCGTGCGATCTGTCCGAAGACCGCCTGCGAACGGTGCGCGAGCGTTTCCCACTGATCAGCACCACCAAGCAACTGTCCGAAGTGCTGACCAGCCGATGGGTGGATGCGGTGGTGGTGGCCACGCCCGCTGGGTCGCATCACGAGGTCACGGCGCAGTGCCTTGCCGCCGGCAAGCACGTGCTGGTCGAAAAACCGATCACCACCTCCGTCGCCGATGCCCTGACGCTCATCCAGCAGGCCCAGCAGACGCAGCTCGTGCTGATGGTCGGCCACACCTTCCTGTACAACTCCGGCATCCTCAAGATCAAGCAGCTCATGGGCGAGGCGGATTTCGGGCAGTTGTACTACCTGCACGCCACGCGCACCAACATGGGCCCCGTGCGCAGCGACGTGAACTGCCTGTGGGACTTGGGCACGCACGACGTGGCGATCTTCAACTTCCTGCTCGATTCGGTGCCCACCTCCGTCAGCGCCGTCGCCTCGCCCGTGCTGGGCAAGGAAAAGCAGGACGTCGGCTTCGTCACCCTGCGCTACGCCCACAACGTCATCGCCAACATCCACGCCAGCTGGGTCGATCCCAACAAGGTGCGCGAGGTGGTGGTGGTCGGCAGCCGCCGGCGCATCGTCTTCGACGACCTGAACAACGTCGAACGCGTGCGGATTTACGAAAAGGGATTGTCCGCCACGATGGAGGCCGACACCTTCGGCGAATTCCGTTTGATCGTGCACGACGGCGACATCATCAGCCCGCATGTTCCGCCCAGTGAGCCGCTGAAAAACCTGGCCGCGCACTTTCTGGATTGCGTGGCCAACGGCAAACGCCCGCTGTCCGACGGCCGCAACGGCCTGGACGTCGTACGCGTGATGAGCGCCATCGATCGCTCCCTGGCCCGTCAGGGCGCACCGGTCGAAGTGGAAGGGTCATCATGACCTCCGACAACGCCACCATCCTCGGCGCCGATTGCCTGAGCGATCCGGGCGTCATCCTCGGCTACCGCACCGGACGGAAGATCCCCTTCGAGCCCCTGCGCCTGGGCGATCACGCCCGCATCCGCTCCCACAGCGTCATCTACGCCAACACCACCATCGGCCATCACCTGGAAACCGGGCACAACGTCGTCATCCGCGAGGAAAACCGCATCGGCGACCACTTCTGTGTCTGGAACAACACGGTCATCGACTACGGCTGCGTCATCGGCAACAACGTCAAGATCCACAGCAACTGCTACATCGCCCAGTTCACCACCATTGAGGATGAGGTGTTCATCGCTCCCGGCGTGTCGGTGGCCAACGATCCGCACCCCATCTGCGCCTTGTGCATGCGCGGCCCGACGCTCAAGAAGGGATGCCGCATCGGCGTCAACGTGACCCTCCTGCCGCACATCATCATCGGCCAAAGCGCCTTGGTCGGCGCCGGCAGCGTCGTCACCCGCGATGTGCCGCCGTTTGCCGTCGTGGCCGGCAACCCGGCGCGCCGCCTGCGCGACGTGAACGAGCTGAATTGCCCCTTCGACCTGACCCAACCCTACGTCGACGGCCAGGACGTCAAAGCTCGCGAGCACCAGGACATGCAGGCGGAAGAGCAGCTCCGCGAGCAGATCCGCCGCCAAGCCGAAGCCCAAGGCCGCCGGCCCGGCGTGCCCGGAATTCCCGGCGGCCAACGCACATGACCCAGGCCACGTCCGCGCTCAGAATCCTTGTCGCCACCTTCGCTTTCAACGAGGGCGAAAAAATCAAGACGACGACTCAGCGCATTCTCGCCGCCACGAATCACGACGTGCTGGTCATGGACGATGGCTCGACCGACGGGTCCATCGACGCCATTCGATCGCTGAACGTCAAGATCCTCACCAGCCCCGTCAACGTCGGCATCGGCGCGATGATGAAGCGCGCTTTCCAATACGCCATCGACCAACACTACGACGTGATCGTGATCATGGCCGGAAACAACAAGGATGATCCAACCCAAATCCCGCGTCTCCTGGAGCCCATCGCCGCCGCTGGGGCGGATTTCGTGCAGGGATCACGGCACATGGCCGGCGGCCAGCACGGTGGCATGCCCCTGTATCGCCGCGCGGCCACGCGGCTCCATCCCCTGCTCTTTTCCATCGCCGCCCGCAAATGGGTGACCGAAAGCACCAACGGCTTCCGCGCCATCCGCGTCGAGGTGCTGCGCGATCCGCGCCTCAACTGGCGGCAGGAATGGCTCAACCAGTACGAGCTGGAGCCGTACGTCCTGTTCAAGACGATCCGCCTGGGCTATAAGCACGTGGAAGTGCCCGTGACCAAGATCTATCCGTCCAAAAGTCTGGGCTACACGAAGATGAAGCCATTTTCCGGCTGGTGGAGTATCCTCAAGCCCGTGATCTACCTGGGACTGGGACTTCGCCGCTAGCATCGGACGATCCACTCATGAGCGTGCCCTTTGTCGATCTAAGCGCCCTGCACGCCTCGTGCGAAACCGAGATTCGCCAGGCGATCGACCGCGTCATCGCCGGCGGCGATTTCATCCTGGGCCAGGAGCTGCGCGATTTCGAAGCGCAGTTCGCGGCCTTCTGCGGCGCCGCCTGCGCCGTCGGCGTCGACAGCGGAATCTCATCGCTGGAGCTTGCCCTGCGCGCGTTGGGCGTCGGCCCCGGCGATGAAGTGATCACCGTCTCGCACACGTTCATCGCGACCGTTTCGAGCATCTCCTTCACCGGCGCCCGGCCGGTCTTTGTCGACGTCTCGCCGGACACCTGCACGATGGACCCGTCGAAGATCGAGCCGGCCATCACGCCGCGAACCAAGGCGATTTTGCCCGTGCATCTCTACGGGCAGGCCGCGGACATGGATTCCATTTTGGACATCGCCCGGCGGCACCATCTCCTGGTGATCGAGGATGCCGCCCAAGCGCACGGGGCGCGTTATCGCGGCCAACGAGTCGGAACCCTGGGCGATGCCGGATGCTTCAGCTTCTATCCGGCCAAAAATCTGGGGGCCTTCGGCGACGGGGGAATGCTGCTCACCAACAACCCCGACCTGGCGGAAAAAGTGCGCATGCTCCGCAACTACGGCCAGCGCGAAAAATACCACCACGTCTTCCTGGCCTACAACCGCCGGCTGGACACGCTCCAGGCCGCGATTTTGCGCGTGAAGCTGGCGCATCTGGATGCGTGGAACGCCGCCCGCCGCGCCGCGGCCGCTCATTACGATCGGCGGCTCTCGCGCTTGGATCGCCTGGTGCTGCCCAAGGTCGGCCCGCAGCGCGATCACGTTTATCATCTGTACGTGATTCAGCACCCGTCGCGCGACGCCCTGGCCGCGCATCTGCAGCGCAACGGTGTGTCCACGGGCTTGCACTACCCCATCCCCGTGCATCTTCAAGACTGCTATCAATCGCTGGGCATTGGCCGCGGGGCGCTGCCGGTCACCGAGAGCCTCGCTTCCCGCGTTCTTTCCTTGCCGATGTTTCCCACCATGACGCCGCAGCAGATCGAACGCGTTTGCGGCTTGATTGAGGAGTTCGAGCGGACTTGACCCATGCCGCGGCATCCCCGCCGCGAGGATTGATCCCGACCACGCGATGCGCAATTGGCTGCGTCAATTTCTTGCCCTGGGCCTGATCCTGTTCGGGGCGGAACTGTGGCTGCTGGTGCTGGGCGGCAATTGGGGGCATTATTATCACCTCACGATCCTGGCTGTATCCGGCGGGATCGCCCTGATCTGGCCGCTGAGCCGCCTGATCGCGGCCGGCGCCGCCGCCACAGACGCTCTGCTGCACCGCCGCCGCCCAGTCACGGCGCTGGCGGTTGCCCTCGCCGTCTTGCTCTATTTGTTGCTCCAGGCGTACCAGTACTCCGAGCAGCTTTATCCCAAGTTTCACGATGAGCATTCCTATCTGATCCAGGGGCACATGTTGGCCCGCGGCCGGCTCTGGATGCACCCCTATCCTCCGCAAATTGCCCCCTTCTTCGACTCCTTTCATCTGATCGTCGACCGCGTCTACGCGTCGATTTATTTCCCTGGCACCGCGATGATGCTCGTGCTGGGCGTGTGGCTGGGTCTTCCCTTCTGGTTCATGCCGGCGCTGAGCGCGTCCATCGCCGCCGCGCTTTTTTTTCTGCTCATGGAGGAACTGTTCGGCGGCGTGCGTGCTCTGATCGCCGTGCTGATGCTCCTTTCGCTTTACACCTTTCGAAGAACGTCGCTGATGGCCCTGTCGGAATCGCCGCAGTTGCTGGCGGAACTGCTGCTGTTTTGGGCGTTTCTGCGCTGGCGGGGTCAGCGGCAGGCGCGATGGGCCCTGCTCATGGGCGCTGTGGCCGGATACAGCGGCATCACCCGGCCGCTCGATGCTCTGTGCGTCGCGGCGGCCGTCGGCTTGGCCCTGCTCTGGGAACTGCGCCGCCAGCCTCGCCTCATCCTGCGCACCTCCGCCACCATCCTCCTGGGCGTTTCGCCGTTCTTGGCCCTGCAGATCATTCAAAACATCGGCGTCACAGGATCGTGGCACACGTTCCCATCCGATTACTATGTCGCTCGCAACTATCCCGCCCCCATGCTCGGCTTCTATCACGTCGATCCGGCCAAGGTCCCGCAATCCCCGCTACCGGCCAAGCAGGCGGCGATGAAACAATGGATCCTCCCGGCGTACCAGGAGCACCGCATCTCCAATCTGCCTTTGGAGTGGTGGCCGTCGCGGGCAAACCAATGGTCCCCATCGCGGCTCCGCCAGACGCTCGTGAACGTGTTGCCCAACGGCACCTTCATGATCCTGCTGCCCGTGGCGTTTTTGTCCTTGTGGGAAATTCGCCGGGGCGTCATCGTCGGCTCGCTTGTGCTCATGCTCCTGTGCTACGCCGCCTTCGTCTTTTACCTGGATCATTACACCACGGCGATGATGCCCATGTTTCTTTGTCTGATTTTGATGGCGTGGGATGCTCTGGAAAAATCCTTCCCGCGGGTCCGGCCGATGATCTTCACTTTCCTGTTGGTGGCCCTCGGCACGGTATCGGTCGCTTCCCTGCCGCAAATTGACCGGACCGCCGCGCCTCTGTCGCAGTTTCTTGAATCCGAGCTTGCCGCCAACGTGCTGGCCGCCGTCCCTCCGCCGGCCCTGGTGTTTTTCCGCTTCGATCCGGACAAATCCAATATTCATGATGAGCAGGTCTATAACGACGTGGCTTGGCCAGATGACGCCCCGATCGTCCGTGCCCAGGACCTGGGCATGCAGCGCGATCGCGACTTGGTCGAATACTACGCCCGGCGGCAGCCTGATCGCGTGGTCTATTTCTATGACCGCGGCCATCGCCTTTACCGCAACTTGCCCCTAAGTCAGCCCCTTGGAACCGTGCGCCAGCTTGCCGCCTCTTACCGCACCCAGCCATGAGATCCCGCCGTGCTTTCAGCGTCGTCTGCATCGTTCTGCTTGGGATCGGGGCGACCGCGGCCTGGTTTTTCGGGGACCTGCCGGAGGTCTCCAAGACGCTGCGCACGCGGCAACTGATCGTCGCCGCCGTTGCCATCGCCGTCGCCTGCCTCCCGCCCCTTCGCTCCAAGGTCCAGGCCGTCGCCGATGCCCTGAACCGCGCCTTGGCCTCCCGGCGCCTGCTGGGGGCAGCCGGTGCGATGCTTCTCGTCGCCATTCCTCTTGGGCTGGATTGCTACTTGACGGCCCACCGCCGCCTGGAACTGCAGGACGAACATTCCTACATGATCCAGACCCAGATGCTGGCCCATGGCCGGCTCTGGATGCATTCTTTTCCGCCCGATATCCAGCCGTTCTTCGACACTTACTACGTCCTCATGCACCCGGTCTACGCGTCGATCTACTTCCCCGGCACGGCACTGATGATGCTGCCGATCGTCTGGCTCGGCATCCCGTTCTGGATCATGACCCTCCTGGTCATCCTCATCGCCGCCGCCCTTTTGTACGCGGTCATCGACCACCTGTTCGACAGCGCCAAGGCGATCCTCGCTGTCGTGATGCTGATCGCCTTGCGGATTTGCATGGATGCTTCGCACTCGCTGCTGTCGCAGGCCCCTTCGCTGATGCTGGATTTGCTGATGGTTCTGGCGCTGCTGCGTTGGCGTCAGAGCAAGACCGTTGGCTGGGCCGTCGCCATGGGGGTTGCCGCGGGATGGGCGGCGATCACGCGGCCCGTCGAGGCGCTCTGCTACGCCATCCCCATCGGCGTGGCCATGCTGCTGGACCTGCGCGGCCACCGCCCCGCGGTGTGGGCCCGCTCCCTGGCGAGCGTGCTGCTGGCCGCGGCGCCGTTTCTGGTCCTGCAGGCGATCCAAAACCTGGGAATCACCGGCAAGCTGACCCAGTTCCCTGCCGATCTTTACGTCGCGCAAAACTACCCCGCACCCATGGCGGGATTTCACCACATCGACTGGAACAACGTCCCCAAACCCTCGTGCCGCGAAAAACAATTCATGAACGAGATCTGGATCTGGCCCAGGTACCGCGAGCACACCGTCGCCAACATCCCCGAGGAATGGATGCGCGCGCGGCTGCGCATGACGGTCGGCGGATTGCTCCTGAACCCGTGGTTGCTGGTGCTTGTGCCGGTGGCGGCGATCGGCCGATGGAACCGAGGGCGCGCCGTGCTGGCGATCCCGCTGCTGCTTTTTCTGTGCTTCTACGTCTTCTTCGTCTTTTATTTCGTTCACTACCTGCTCCCGGTGGTTCCCTGCGCGATTGTGCTGGTGCTGGTCTCGCTGGAAGCGGCCGAGAAGGCCGCGGGGCGATACCGATCAGCCGTCTGGACGGCCTTCACTTTTGTGACGATCGCGCTGGCCGGCTATTCGATCTGGGCGATCGACACTTATGTCCTGACGGTTAACCCCCGTTCGCGAACATTCTGGCAAGGCACGGAAGGCCCTATCGCCAGCAACACATTGGAACGGCTGCCGCGCCAGCCCGCCGTCGTCATGTTTCGATTCGATTTCGAGAATTCCACGCCGCACGCGGAGATGGTCTACAACGATCAGACCGCCTGGCCGGACGATGCCCTGATCGTTCATGCCCGCGACCTGGGCGAAGAACAAAACTGGAAGCTGTACCGCTATTACGCCCAGCGGCAGCCCGATCGGGTCTTTTATCTCTATGATCGCGGCGCGGTGTTTCGCCAGCAGAACCCTTTAAGCCCGCCGCTGGGCACCGCTGCCGAATTGGCGAAAAAACATCCGCCCTTCTAAGCCTGTTTTATCCCCATTGAACCGTGTCCCTCGAAACGATAAATGTTAGGTGTCTGTTTGGAATTTTTCTTGCTTTTTGAAGTACCATAGGCTAGATTAACGTCTGATAAACTGATCTAATATTCCACGTCAGCGTTGTGGACATGGAACCTTTAGGCCCCAGAATTCGCAAGCAGCGGCGCCGGCTGGGATTGACGTTGGATGAGCTGGCCGGCCGTAGCGGAATCTCCAAGCCGTATCTGTCCCTGATCGAAACAGGCCGAGTTCTCAATCCGCCAAGCGACGAAAAGCTACGTCGCCTGGAGCAAACCCTGGGCTTTGGCGACGGCGATCTGCTGACGCAGGCCCACTTGCAGCGCACGCCGCGCGACGTGCGCGCCGTTCTGGGCAAGCTCCTGGCCGACGGCAAGGCGGGCGGCGCCGCCCTGGTCAACATGGAACTCAAGCCGCCCAACTCCCCCGCGGCGGACGGTGGCGCGGCGCCGGTCGATCTGGATGCCGCGTATTTGTCCGGCGTCTTGCAGGAGTTGGTGGTTGGCGCCGGCGGCGGTTTGGAAAAAGTCGCCAGCAACGCCGTGCCGGTCATCAATCGCGTCGCGGCCGGTTATCCGAAGGATTTCACCGATCTGTCGTATCCGCCGCGAGTGGCCGATCAGTACGTTGGCTGCCCGGACATTTCGGATAAGGATGCCTTTGCCGCCCGCGTGCACGGCGACAGCATGACGCCCAAGTACCGCGACGGCGACATCGTGATTTTTTCTCCCGCCTTGCCGCCGCGCAACGGCGACGACTGCTTCGTGCGTTTCGGCGATGGCCAGACGACGTTCAAGCGCATCTTTTTCGAAACGGATGAGCAGAGCCGCGTTCCGGTCCTCCGCCTTCAGCCGCGCAACGAGCGCCATCGTCCCACCATCGTGCGCTGCGACCAGGTCGCCGGCCTGTATCGCGCCATCTACCGATATCAACGAGTGGATGACGAGTAGAGCGATGCTCGTAGCCCCGCATGTACATGCGGGGCTGAGATGAGACGTTGGCGCCCGTGGTCGCGCACACCGGCACCCAAAGTCAGTTGAATTTTGTGGATATCGCGGCTGCGTTTGCGTTCTGACTCGACCAACGGCACGAAATCTTCCGCCCGGCCGGAAAGCTGAACGGACAGGCATCGGCACTGCCGCGCCAGCGCCGCCGCCATGTCGCGGGGGCGTCGCCGGCCCGGCGGCAGTTCGACCATCGGCCAGGCACGGCGTAGCGCCCGGGCCGCATCCGCCTCCGCCAGCGTACGCCCGCGCGTCACCGCCCGACGCCCCGGCTCGACGATGAACACCGCCCGGCACACCGCCCCATCCGCGCCGGGGGCGGCCGCGGCCAAATCGATCCACGCCGGCTGAACATCGGCATCCGGCGAAGTCCAGGTCCACGGGACCATCTCACTCTGGCCGGGCACCGGCAGCAGTTGCACGCCCTCGCCCCGGGCGGCCAACGCCGTCCATCGCTGGCCGATGGCGCCAAAACCGGAGCGAATCAGGCACGCCAACTCTCGCCCCAGCCCGTACGGCCCCAGGATCAGCGCCCCCCAACCGTCGCGCTGCACCGCGACCGCCGGGATCAGCTCCAGACCGCGCATTTTCAGCAGTTGCGCCATCGGCCAAATCACCGCCGCTTCCACGCAGCGCACCGCATCCAACGTCCTGTGCGGCACCACCCAACTGCGCCACTGGTGCTTGAGCAGATCCAGTTGGCACATGCCCCAGCGATCATCCACCAGCCAATAGCGCTCCCCGAGTCGATACAGTTCCGCAAGATCATCCACGCGGCCGACGGCCCTGGCCGCGGAGCTGACGCACCGAAACACCTCCGCCGGATCAAACGCGTTAACGCTCCCCCACGCGGTCACGATCTGGCCGGCAGAATCGTCGCCGACAAATGGTGCAAAGATGTGATCAATTTGACATTGCAGGTCGGGACAGCGCGCCTGCAGGTGAACGGCCAGTCCGTGGACGTTGAATCGGCGGCCATCCGGCGGAGTTTTCATCACCGGCAATATCGGCAACTGCCCAGGCGCCGCTGTAAGCCGTGTCGACAAAAAGCCGACGCTATTTTCTCAAGTCGCTATCGGCGATCAGCGTGAAGCCTTTGCGAATGAGCTGCTGGGCGGCCACCGTGGGGTCATCCACGTAAAGCGCTAATGCGGGTCCCCGCGGTCGCAGCAGAAACGGATACAAGTAATGAATATTGATTTCCGCCGCCAGCAGGGCCGAGCAAATGGAGATCAGCGGCTGGGCGTTGCGTTTGGGGAATTCCACGGCGATCAGCTCGGATTCGCTGAAAGAAAAGGCGGCCTGCCGGAGCGCTTCGCGGGCGGCATCGGCGTCGGCGCAGATCAGCCGCACCAGCGCCGCATCCGCCGATTCCTCGATCGTCAAGGCCCGGATCGGATCGTCCGCCTGCTCCAGGGCGCGGACCAGCGCTTGCAGCCGGCCGACCCGGTTCTCCAGAAAGATCGTGAACTGGCGCACCCGCGCCGGTTCGAACCCGGCCCCGCGTTCGGTCTGCGGCGGGAGCACCTTTTCCATGTCCACCAGCTTAAACCCCGCGGCAGGCAAATAAAGGGGCCCGCCCCAAAAGGCGGGCCCCTGAGATCATCCTACGTGTGGTACGTCGACGCGCGACCTAGTCGTCGTTCTCCGTCGGCAGTAGCACGCTGTCGTTGGCCGCGTACGGAGGCGCAACCAAATCCTGCTGGTCGTAGCGCAAGCCAAAGGCCGGGCCACCGCGGGTGTAGATGTTGTCCCGGCTCGTTCCGCAGAACGGGTTGGTCTCCCAGTCCACGTGGCCGTCGGCAAACAGCACGTTCATGCCCTCCTTGCTGTGATTGTTGCTGTTGCCCATCTTCATGTCCTGGGACGAACTGCTGGTGTTGATCCCCAACACGTTATCGTTGCCCCCGGGTCCCGCGGTGCCGGGGTTGATGTCCGCCGCCACCGCAAAGCTCGGCTCCATGCCCCCCATCATGCGGAACCCCTCGCCCAAGGCCGTCGTGTCCGGATAGTTGCAGGCATAGCTGTAACTCAGGTTCTGGGCGATGTTCGTGAAGTTGATCTGGTTCAGCGCCGTGTTCACGCCACCGCCAAAGGTGTCCTGTGTCTGAGGGGCGCTGGGGCACACAAACACCGCCGAGGTGACCTCTTCGGTTCTGAGCAGCAGGAACAGGGACTGCGGCACGTTATTGATCGTATTACCGCCCATGGCCACTTGACAATCCGACGACGAGAACGGATCGGTCAAACCAGCCGCGCTGGCCCCGGAAGCCTGATAGCCCAGGTCAACGGGGATGCTGTTGGCCACCCAATACGTCCGCGGGAAATTGGAGTGGTTCTCGTTGGTGTACATCAATATGGCCTGCCCGATCTGCTTCAGGTTGCTGGCGCACTTGACCCGGTTGGCCATTTCCTTGGCCTTGTTCAAGCTGGGCAACAGAATCGACACCAACAGGGCGATGATGCCGATGACCACCAGCAACTCGACCAGGGTAAAACCCCCCGCCCTGCAGCGGGAGAATCTCCCGACGCGTAGTAGACGCTTCATATGAAGCTCCTTTCTTGACTGCGTCGGATCCGTCAGGCACCGTCACGAATCAATGCGGATAAGAGATATGAGTGCTGTTGCCAATTCCAGATAGGAACCGGTTCATTGATTGCGTATGGACGCCTTGGGATTCGACATAGACACAGCGTCGGCGACCGCCGCCAACGCTTCCTCGCTTCCGGAGGGAGCCGCCGGCGCAAACACGCCGCGGGCCTGAGGAGCATTAATTATTTTAACTTTCCCCTGTCCACCGCGTCAAGCAGAATCGCTCGCCCAATGAATCGCCGTGGGCCGTGCAACGCCCCATAATTCTCTATCGTCCGCGTCCACAACGCTTTATTCGGTTTTCTGCAACAGCAGGATGGTTTGCGATCGCCCGTTGGCGGAGTAGACGATGCCTTGTTCCACTGCAATCGGCTGCAGTAGCACGCGCAGAGTCGCCGGAATCGACCGCCAGTCGCTCTGGTCGATCATGAACCATCGCGGCCACTGCGAGGCGGGGGTCTTTTCCAGATAGCTAAGCGGTTCCCTTCTGGCTCCGCCCCCCTGGTAATAGACAAGGCTGGGCTCGGAATATCCGATCACCGTCACCGGCACCTTGGGACCGCGGGCCTCGGGCGGCAGGTCCGCCGCCAATCGTCTCGAGAGGGTGGCGAACTGCAGGTTCGACAGGATCGCCGTGTAGAGGATGGCGATCAGCATCGACGAGCCGACGCCCATGACCACCGCCGCCCGGAAGATCCGCCCCTGCCAAAACCGCAGACACACGATCCCCACGTACAAGGCGGCGGCCACGGAAAGCGCGATCATGCCCGGTCGCGGCAATTGCCGCGTAATCAGCAGCATGCACCATGGCGCCGCCCCCAGCCCCAGTGCCGCCACCGCCCACACCGCCGCCATCGCCGCAAAACCACGCCGCCGCAGCTCATCGCATCGGCCTCGCAGGCAGCGGACCAGCACATCCGCGGTCAGGAACGACAACCCTGCAAACGCCGGCATCACGTAGAACGGCAGCTTGGTCCAGACCAATTCCATCAGCAGCCATGGCCCCGCCGCCATCGCCGCCGCAAACCGGATCGCCGGCAGCCGCCGGTTGCGCCACATCCGACTGATCGTGATCGGCAAAAACAGGCTCCAGGGGAAGAACGTGCCGAAAACCAGCAGCAGGTGATATCCCGGCGGTTCGCCGTGTCCGTCCATGCTCGTGGATGCGTGCAGGCGCGCCTTGTGGATCAGTTCTGACACGAATCCAGGCGCCCGGCGATGAACCGCCACCAGCCACGGCGCCAACACCATCGCCAGGATCGGCACCCCGATCAGCGGCCGCGTTTGCCGCCACCAACGCATCGCCGCCGACCAGGCGGCTGCATCGCCCATCCGCGGCCCCACGTCCAGCAGCAATAGAATCAGCAGCGTCATCGCGTGCATGCCCACGACCTGCGGACCCTTGGTCAATCCCGCCAGGCCCACCGTGATCCAGAACGCCGCCGCCACCCAAAGCGGCGCGTTTCTCCCCCGCCCGGCGGCCGCGTACATCACGGCCAGGCACGCCTGCCCGCCGATCACAAACAGCGACAGCATCGCGTCCGTGATGCAGAATTTCGAAGCGGCGATCGCCAACCCGCAGGTGCAGAAGATGAAAACCGTCCACAGCGCGCGGCGGTCACCGACGCAATGACGCACCACCAGCGCGATCGTCAGCGCCGTGACCACGACCGCGAGCGTCGAAGGCAGCCGCACCGCCCCCTCCGTCGTCCCCAGCAGCGCCATCGACGCCGCCTGGCACCAGTAAATCAGCGGCGGTTTTTCCAAGCGCCATTCGCCCAGAAACTTCGGCACCACCCAGTCCCCGCTCTGCAGCATTTCCCGCGAACTTTCCGCATAAAGCGGCTCATCCCGGTCCCACAGAGCCACGGTATTGTTGCCCGCCAGGTACACCAGCGACGCCCCCGCCAGCAGCGGAAGCAGAACTATCCAGAACCTCGCCGACCTCGCCATAGCTCCTATGACCTTACGGCTGCACGGCAAAAACTGCAAAGCCGTGCTTTATGTCCGTGGTACCGCTCGAGGACGAGTTGGCTCAGTCTGTCAATGGAGCCGGCCCGTCCTCGGGCCGGGCTTGCCCAGCCATACCTCTTTACGGCCGCCGCCCACGCACTTACCTTTGGTCGCGGTTGAACATGACCATTGTCCTGATCCTTGCGGGTTTATGCATCCTGCTCATGCTCCTGGAGCGATGGGGTTTGGCCAACGCATTGGAGTTGACCTTCAAGTCCGACGTCAAACGCGAGACGCGATTCTTGGCGCAGTATGGACAGATGGCTTGCACCGTCGCGTCGGTGCTGCTGATCTGGCGGCTGGACCGCCTGCGCGCCGCGGGCATTTGCAAAGCCCTGTTGGCGGCGGTCATCGGCGTGGCGATCATCGCCACGCTCATCAAGCGGCTGCTGGGCCGCGTGCGGCCCCGCCGCGAAAACGCCGGCCGATTCCTGGGCCCCTCCCTGCGGCATGCCAATTTCCGCGAAAGCTTCCCTTCCAGCCACAGCGCCTCGGCCGTCGCCTTCTCCGCCGTGCTGGCCTTCGCTTACCCCCAAGCCGCGATCATCTTCTGGATGCTGGCCTTGATCTGTGCAGCGCTGCGCTACGTCATGGATGCCCACTGGCCCAGCGACGTCATCGGCGGCATCGCCCTGGGATATCTGGCCGGCATCCTCTCGTGCCGGATGTTTTTTTAGCCCCCATGGCGCTGGATTGGGACTATGTCGAGCTGGCCGATCGGCTGCACCAATCCCTGCGCGATGCCGAGGCGGAACTGCGCCTCGAACAAGCCGTCTACGGCCTGGACACCCGCGACGAACGCGAGCTGCAAACGCTTCTGGCCGACCGCCTGGCCCGGTTTTATGAAATCGCCCGCGAAGTGCACTATCCCTCGAGCTTCGGTGAGAAACTTTCGCATCGCCCGCGCTGCGACCTGGTGCTGACGCCGCTGGGCCGGCCGCTTCGCTTGGACCGGTCCCCGCCAACCCTGTTCGACCCGCCGCGTCCGACCGAGCCGCCCGATGCCCTGTGGCTTGAGGTGAAAATCGCCTATCAATTCCGCGAGGGCGGCACGCGCCACGCCGGCTATGGCGCCCAGTGGCGAAACGCCATCGTCGAAGACCTGCGAAAAATGGAAGCCGATCCCCTCATCCGCCACGCCGGTCTTGTCCTGGTCGTCTTCAACGAATCACGCGATATCCTGGAAAAGGACCTGGAGCTGTTCGAGACGGTTCTGGCCCAGAAGGAAGTGCTAGCCGGTTTCCGCCTGGTCCGCAGCGTTCCGATCCTGGAGCGTATCGGCCACCGCCTCTGCACCGTCGCCCTTTGGCCCACCATTCAACGGTGAATCCAGTATTTTTGCGGCGCCGTTGTATCGGGAGCGGACCGGCCGGCTCAACTTGGATACTGAGCCGGCTCGTCCTCGACCGGTCGGTGCCACTTGCAGGCAACGCGGCCGTGGATTATTTGATCCCCATGGCCCGCAGGGAACGCTCCGCAGGCGTCATCCTCTTCCAAAACAAGAAGCAACGCCGCTACCTGCTGCTGGATTACGGCCGATACTGGGACTTCCCCAAAGGACACGTCGAAAAGGGCGAAACGGACCTGCAAGCGGCCCTGCGCGAACTGCGCGAAGAAACCGACGTGGTGGACGTACGCGTGGTCCCCGGCTTCGCCCACCAAATCCGCTACTTCTTCCGCAAGAATGCCGCGCTGATCGATAAGATCGTCGTCTTTTTCCTGGCCCAAACCTCCTCGACCAAGGTGCGGCTCAGCCGCGAGCACGTCGGCTTCGAATTCCTGCCCTTCCAAAAGGCTCTGCGCCGCCTGAGCTATGCCAACGCCAAAGCCCTGCTGCGACTGGCGGAGGAATACCTGTTGCGTCAAACTGGTGCCCGGCGACGAGTTGACGCGACGTGATTGATGGGCCATGCCCGATCCACCGGATGAATCCTCCTTCCGACGCCGCGGCGGCGCCGCCGCTCTGCTGGTCATCGTGTTGGCCGTTTATCTGCCAGTGATGCGCAGCGGCGGATTCATCTGGGATGATCCGCAGTACGTCACCGCCAATCCCACGCTGCGCGACCTGGGCGGCCTGGCGGCCATCTGGATCCACCCGACGTCCATCCCCCAGTATTACCCGCTGGTCCACACCACGTTTTGGATCGAATATCACCTCTGGGGTCTTCGGCCGCGCGGATACCACATCGACAACGTTCTGCTGCACGCCGCCGCGGCGATCCTGCTGTGGCGCTTCCTGCGGCGCCTGGGCATCCCCGGATCGCTCCTGGCCGCCGCATTTTTCGCCGTTCACCCCGTCAACGTCGAATCCGTCGCCTGGATCACCGAACGCAAAAATGTCCTTTCGGCGGTCTTCTATTTTCTGTCGGCCCACGCGTACTTGCGTTTTGCCTCTAATAACCTGCGAAGCAACCGCTTTGTCGCCGGTGCGTACGTTCTGTCGCTGGCTTTTTTCGTCGCGGCACTGCTGAGCAAATCCGTCACGTGTTCCCTGCCGGCGGCAATTCTGCTGCTCATCCTTTGGCGGCACGGCAATCTGCGCTGGCGAGATGTCCTCCCCCCGTTGCCCTTCTTCGCCGCCGGCTTGGCCATGGCCGCCACGACCGCGATCCTGGAAACGCGACACGTCGGCGCCGCCGGCCGCGAATGGAACTGGACCTTCGCCGACCGCTGCCTGATCGCCGGACGCGCCCTCTGGTTCTACGCCTTCAAGCTGCTGTGGCCCGCGCGCCTGAGCTTCATCTATCCGATGTGGACACGGATGCACCTCGCCCAGCGCCCGGGCCTGATCGCATTTCCGGCTTCCGCGGCTGGTGTCTTGGCGGCTCTGTGGCTGCTGCGGCGCCGCCTGGGCCGCGGACCCCTGGTCGCAGTTCTGTTTTTTTTCGGCACGCTTCTGCCGGCCCTGGGGTTCATCAATATCTATCCGATGCGCTATTCCCTCGTGGCCGATCATTTCCAATACTTGGCGGCCATCGGCCTCTTCGTCCTGGCCGCAGCGATCCTGCATCGGCGCCTTCTGACCCGCGCCGTTGCCTGGGCGGCGCTGGTCCTTCTGGCCATCCTCACCGTGCAGCAGCAGGTCATTTACAAAAACGCCATCGACCTTTGGCAAGACACGCTGGCGAAGAATCCCCATTCGTTCATGGTCTGGGGAAACCTGGGGGATCAGTACGCGGATTTATCCAATGACCAGAACCTCGCCCCGGCGCAGCGCGCCTTCTACCGAAGCCAGGCGCGCAATTGTTATACGAAGCTGATCGAATTGGCCCCCGACCAGCCCATCGCCCATTACAAGTGGGGTATCGTCAAGGAGTACGACGGCGACCTGGAAGCCGCCCGCGCCGAATTTGCCAAAGCCCTGGAGATTGAGCCGCAATTTGCCCCCGCGATGGACTCCATGGGCGTGGTGCTGATGCAGCTTCATCGGCCCGATGAGGCCATGCAGTTTTATCGCCGCGCCATCGCCATCGATCCGCGCTTTGCCGAGTTGCGATTTCACTACGGTATCGCCCTGGAAGGCGCCGGCGAGTTTGACCAGGCGATCGACCAATATGTCGCCGCCACGCTGCTGAAGCCGAATTATGCCGAGGCCGAATTCAACCTGGCCAATCTGCTGGTGGTGCAGAAACATCGGTCGGATTTGGCCCTGCGATACTACGCCGACGCCGTCGCCCAGCACCCGGGACGCGCGGATTACCACGCCTATTTCGCCATCGCGTTGTACAAGACCGAGCACTTTGACGAGGCCCGCACCCAGTGCCGAGCCGCGTTGCAGCTCGATCCCAACCTGGCGCCGGCGAAAAATCTCTGGAAACTGCTCGGTCCGCCGTGATCCGAACGTTCCCCGGGACCGGTCGAGGACGAGCCGGCTCAGCTTCCAAGTTGAGCCGGCCGGTCTTCCCGGGCTCCCGCGGATTGGGTCTTCAAATTCACCCGCGACGCGAATATTCTTGGGGCATGACCCGCCCGACGATTCAGGTCCTCCCGGATATTCGAGAACTGGCGGCCGCCGCGGCCGAGCTGATCGTCGCCCAATCCGAGCGGGCCATCGCCGACGGCGGCAGCTTTTCCATCGCCCTCTCCGGTGGAAATACGCCCAAGGCCCTGTACGAATTGCTGGCCTCCGACGCTTATTGCGATGACGTCGACTGGCAGCATTGGCAGGTCTATTTTGGCGACGAGCGCTGGGTCGGCCCCGATCATCCCGACAGCAACTACCGCATGGCCCGTCAAGCCCTGCTCGACCACGTTCCGCTGGATGCCAGAAACGTGCATCGCATGAAAGGCGAAATCGATCCGCAGGAGGCGGCGGTCGAATACGGCCAGCTTCTCAAGGACCAATTTGCCGACGGCGGCCTGGACCTGATCCTTTTGGGTCTAGGCGACGACGGTCACACCGCTTCGCTCTTCCCCGGCACGGCGGCCCTGGCCGAAACGCACCGCCGCTGCGTGGCCAACTTCGTGCCCAAGCTTAGCGCCTGGCGTCTCACCCTGACCGCGCCGTTTATCAACCGAGCCCGCCAGGTCGTCGTCCTGGTCAGCGGCGACGCCAAGGCCAAAAAAGTCACCGAGGTTCTGGAGGGCCCGAGCGATCCCCAGCGTCTGCCCATCCAGTTGATCCAGCCGCAAAGCGGCGAGCTGTTGTGGCTGCTGGATGCCGCCGCCGCGGGCATGGCCCAGTGACGCGCCCCGTCATCCGCCGCATTACGCCCCTTGGCAAAACTGCTGTCAGTGACTAATTTAGCCTCATGGAGGGGCCGGTCGCCGATAGCAGGGATTGTCCCCGAAGGGATTGTTCCCGTGGTCATGCAGGAATCGAGCACGCGAATCATCTACGACTTCCAGTCGTTTTTTTACGATGCCACCTTCGGCAAACTGGTGCGGCGGCGAATCGCCAAAGCGGTTTCCCACATCAACGTCCGCCCCACCGACCGCGTGCTGGACTTGGGCATCGGCACGGGCATGGCCCTGGATTTCTACCCCCGCCACGGCAGGATCATCGGCGTGGATTTGTCCCGCGGCATGCTCCGCCAGTGCCGCAAGAAAATCGAGCAGCGCGGCCTCGTCCACGCCACCGTCCTCCAGGCCGACGCCCTGCACCTGCCGTTTGCCGATGATTGCTTCGATTACGTGTTCATCAGCCACGTCATCAGCGTCGTCAGCGATCCCTGCCGGTTGATCACCGAAGCCCAGCGGGTGGCCAAGCCGGGCGCCCGCCTGGTCGTGGTCAATCACTTCCAATCCACCAACCGTTTCATCGCCATGGTGGAAAAATTCGTCTGCCCCCTGTGTACGAAGCTGGGATGGCGCAGCGATCTGGCGCTGGCGGACCTGATCCGCCGCACCGGCGTCGAGGTGGATTACCGATTCAAGCTGGAAAGCCTCGACCTGTTCGAAACCGTCGTCATCACCAACAACAAATCCGCCACCAGCGCCGCCAGACCCGCCCTGGACGCCGCCGCCCTGCCGTCCGGCCAGGCCGCAGCCGTGCACGAGGTTGCCGCCTGATCCGCCCCCACCGCTAATATGGGCGTCATGCTTGACGTTCGCTGCAGCAGTTGCGACCAGATCTTCCAGGTGGAAGACGATGCGGCCGGCTCGGGCGAAGCCTGCCCCTCCTGCGGCGCGATCAACGACGTTCCCGGCCCCGTCGCCGACGTCGAATTGCCTTCGCTGACTTCCGCGCCGCCGCGGCCCGCCGCTTGGGGCATTCCATCGCCGCTGTGGTGGCTTCTGGTTTTCGCCGCCGTCGCCTGCTTCATCGCGACCATCTGGTCCACCCTGCACGGCGATGAATGGGAGCGGCGGCATCTTCAAGCTCTGGCCGACGCCGACCAACGCGCCGCCGCTTTCCTGGTCGCCGGAGATTTCGACCAGGCCGGCCGGCAATACCAATTCATCCTCGACACCTTGGGCACGCGACCGCTCCAGAGCGTCTATCTGCGCCAACTCCTGATCACGGCCCGCCAGGGCCTGCATGTTACGCAGACAAACCGCTGGGCAGCGGCCACGGCGCCGTCAAGCCAACCTTCCATCCCGCCGGCCGATGCTTCGCAGGATGCCATCCAGCATTTCCAACGCGCCGCCGAAGCCTTCGGCGATTTTGTCCGTGCCCGGCCGGAGGTGTTTCAAGACGAGCGCGGCAACTGGCGCCGCCGCCAACTGCTCGTCTGGAGCGTCCAAGTCCAGCTCCAGCCGCAGTCCCCGCCGACGCAGATCGTCCTGCAGTACCAATTCAACGCGCGCCGCACCGCCGCCCACGGCACCCCCGACGATGCCCTCGCTGACAGCGAGTTCTTGTACGACGATCGCCCCCTTCCCACGCGTTGCCAGACGACCTTCGAATTGCGCTCGGGTCGATGGGTTGCCGTGCAGCGCCAAACCGATCCCGAAACGTCCGACGACACAACCATGCGGAAGCTGGAAGATCAGGCCTTTGGCGCCGCCGGCCGCTAGAGCTGTTTGCAGATCAGCGTACCAATAATGCCCTGATAGCCGCGGGCGGCAGCCCGCGGACATACCGTGGTAAGTCGCTGGTTCGACCGTTGTCCGCGGGCTGCCGCCCGCGGCTATCAAGGGGCGGTGCCGCGCGATAGGCACCATACGCTGACCTGCAAACCGCTTTAAAGTTACTGCGGTCGTGTCGTCGCGCTGCTGTTCCGCATCTGCACGGCCGCGTCGAGCATTTTGCGCCCATCGGCCGTCGGCTCGATTTGCAGGGATTGTTGGAACTGCTCGCCCGCCTCGGCCCAGCGCCCGGCTCGGTAATACAGCATCCCCAGCCGATAATGCAGCACCGCCGGCTTTTGCCGAAGCTCCGCCGGCAGGCGCGGTTGCACGTCGATCAGGCTGCGGCCGACGTCCACCGCCTCGTCGAACCGCCCCGCACGCACCAGATCGTCGCAAAGATCGTCATACACCCGCGGAAACAGCGGGTCGAGCTGGATCGAGCGGCTGAAACAGCGGATCGCCTCCTGCACATCGGCCCCCGCCGCCGCCGCATCGCCTCGAGCTTGTTCCAGCACCGACCGCCTGTCCAGATAGTTGGCCAGTACGTCCAGGTGCAGCGGATTGAATCGGTTCCCGCTTTGCGCCCAACCATTTTCAAACAACGTTTGCGTATTTTTCCAGACGCCCGCTTGGGCAAAACAGACCGCCGCCAGGATCGCCAGAACCGCCGCGCTTGCCGCGTACACGCGGGCCCTGCCCAGTCGCTCGATCACCCACGCCGCCCCCATCGCCACGCCCAACATCGGCACGTAAACATAACGGTCGGCTACCGTCGAATAAATCTGATAGATGAACGTCGCCAACCCCAAGACCGGCAACAGCCCGACAAAGAAAATCAGGCCCGCGCCTATCAGCATTCGCTTTTTCGATTTCCACAGGATGGCCGCCAGCGCAACCGGAACCAGCCACGTCCAGTACAACGGATGGTGGGGATCGTTCAGCACCGCCGTGGGCGTGCGGCCATAATCAAAACTCAGATGAACCGGAACGATCAGCTTGTACAGATAAAACGTCAGCGCATCGCCCGCGATCAGCGGCCGCAGCCACGCGGGTGTCGGCGGAATGTCGTGAATCTTCTGAATGGCGATCGCGATGCCAATGGTCGCAGCGCCCAACACCAGCCACGGGACCATGCGCAGCAAACTCCGCTTCCACGACCGCCCGAAGATCACCACGTCCAACACCCACACCAGCCCCGGCACCACCACCGCCGAAGGCTTGGACAACAGCGCCAGCACGTACAGCACGCTCGCCAGGAAGTAATTGCGCCAGCGGCCTTTGCCTTGCGTGGCCACCAGGTATTGCCAGATCGCGCCCAGCGCCAGCAACCCGCTCAGCAGGTCTTTCATCCCCGTCGCCCACGCCACCGCCTCCGTCTGTAGCGGATGGATGGCAAAGAGCATCGCCCCGATCCCCGCTGGCCACGGCGACAGCCGCAGTTGCAACAGGATTTCCAGCACCACGCACGCCGACAGCCAATGCACCAGCAGATTCGCCCCGTGAAAAATCGCCGGCTTCATGCCGGCATGCGCCAAAACCCACCAAAGCGAGTAGACCATCGGGTCGTACATGGATTGGTTGCTCGGGTCGCTCGGGTGGTTCCAGTGCCGATCCAGGCCGGTCCATGTGGGAGGATTCAGATTCGGATTGCCGTAAACAAGTGCGCGGTCATCCCAATCGACGAAATCATTGGCCAGGATCCGGCCCAGAGCGGCCAGGATCACCGCCGCCAGCAGCCATCGGATCAGTCGCTTCTGATCGGGCCGCGTCATGGCGACGGCGCCGTCGCCGGTTGCGACGAGGCCCGCATCTTTTCGCGTGCTTGCTGTAGCCATTGCTCGACGTTCGGATCGTTTTTCAGTTGCAGCGACAGTTCCAACTGCCGCACCGCTTCAGCCCATCGGTGCGCCTTGAAATACGCCATCCCCAGCGTGTACCGCAGCACCGCCGGCTGCGTGCGCCGGTTCTCAGGGAGCTTGGGCTGCAAGTCGATCCACTCCTGCAACGTCGCGATCGCCTGATCCAACTGACCGGTCAGGATCAGATCGCGGCTGAGCAAGTCGTACACCTCGGGGATCATGGGAGCGAGGCGATTGGCTTGGCGGTAGAAGTCGATGGCGTCCAGCAGATACTGCCGCGACAACTGCGCCTCCGCGGCGGCCTGGCGCGCGTCCTGCTGAGCCGCGGCCTGCTGCGATCTGCGCAAGGCGATGTCCGATTGCCGACCCCGGTACTCGCCAAAAACGATGAGGTGGTTTGGGTTGTTCGGATTCGTCGCCACCGCGCGCTGATACAGCGTTTCCGTATCCTTCCACATGCCGGCCTGGGCGAAGCTCAAGGCCCCCAACACCATCAGCACGCCCGCCGCCACAGGACCCACTCGGCCGGCGCCGCCGCGCTGCACCGCCCAAGCCGCCGCCATCGCCACGCCCAGCATCGAGAGGTAAACATAACGGTCCGCCACCGTCGAAAAGAACTGGAAGACGAACGTCACCAGCCCCAGCACCGGCAAGAGCCCCATCAGAAAAATCAACCCCGCCGCGATCAGGATTTTGTTCCGGGATCTCCAGAGAACCAGGGCCAGCGCGACGGGAACCAGCCAACTCCAATACAAGGGATGAAGCGGATCAACCAGCACGGCCGCCGGCGTGCGGCCGTAGTCGCAGCTCAGCCGAATCGGAACCATCAGCTTGTAAAGATAGAACGTCAGGGCGTCGGCCGCGATCAGCGGCCGATGCCACAGCGACACGGGCTTGAGCATTTGCGTCGACTGGATCATCGCCGCCACCACGGTCGCGCCCACCGCCAGCGCCAGCCAGGGCACGACGCGCAGCAGACTTTGCTTCCACGACCGCCCGAAGATCACCACGTCCAACACCCACACCATTCCTGGCACCACCACCGCCGACGGCTTGGACAGCAACGCCAGCGCGTACAGCACCGACGCCCCCAGCGAGTTCCATGTCAGCAGCAACGGGGTGAGAATCGCGCCAAACAACACGTTCAGCACCGTCACCTCCGCCCATTTCCATCGCCTCTGCCTCCCTTGGCTCTGCATCGCCACCAGGTAGCGCCAGATCGCCGCCAGCGCTAGCAGACCGCTGAGCAGGTCCTTCATCCCCGTCGCCCACGCCACCGCCTCCGTCTGCAGCGGATGGATGGCAAAGAGCATCGCCCCGATCCCCGCGGGCCACGGCGACAGCCGCAGTTGCAGCAGGATTTCCAGTACCACGCACGCCGACAGCCAATGCACCAGCAGATTCGCCCCGTGATAGACCATCGGATTGAGCGTGGCGCCGACGACGTCCGGGTAATTCAGACGGGACACGCACGCCAAACCCCACCAGACGGTGAAGACCAGCGGGTCGTACAGGCTGATGTTGGTTTTGTCGCGGGGGTCCCAGTGCCGAACGAGGCTGGACCACGTTGGAGGATTCAGGTTCGGATTCGCGTAGATCAGCCCCCCGTCGTCCCAATCGACAAATTCGTTGCCGAGGATCCGGCCGAAGACGGCCAGGACCAGCACCAGAAGCAACAGACGGATGACCAGTAGTACGCGATCCTGCCGCAGCGGCGGTCCGGCGCTGCGCTGCTTGGGGGCCCAGACGACGTGCATCATGACTACTCCCGGGCCGCGATCACGGCCGCCATGCGGCCCGTCACACCCCGGTCCCGCCGATGCGAGAAAAACTCATCCTCGTGTTTCACCGTGCACCGGTCCGTGCCATCGATCCGATCCGCCTTCAGCCCGCAGGCCAGAAGCTGCAGCCGGGCCGCCGCACGCAGATCCACTTTGCCCTTGGTCCCGTCGCCGCGATCGATCGGCGCCTCCGAACCGAACAGAGCGGCAAACGAATCAAGCACCTCTTGTCCCACGTCAAAGGCGTCGCGGCTGATGCACGGCCCGATGGCGGCGACATAAGCCGACCCCCGCCCGCCCATTTGCTGAATCGTCGCCGCGATCACTCCCGCCACGATTCCCCGCCATCCCGCGTGCACCACCGCCACGGTATTGCCGCCCTCGCCAGCCAGCAACACCGCCGCACAATCCGCCGTCCGCACGCTGATCACGCGCCCCGGGTCGCGGCTGAGCAGCGCATCGGCCTTCTGGTGCACGTCAAACGCCTGGCCCGGATTCACGGCAGCCACCTGGTTGCCGTGCACCTGGTGAACGCGCAGAGGCCATCCGCCCGGGCAACCGATGCCCTCCAGCAGCAGCGCGTAGTTGGTCTCGATCCGCCGCCGATCATCCTGAACCGCGCAGCCGTTGGGATTGCCCAGGTTCAGCGATGCAAACGGCCCTTGGCTGACCCCGCCCAGGCGGGTGCTGAACGCGTGGCGAACCCCCATCGCCTCCAGCAGCGGCGAGGCGTAATACACCACGCCGTTGGCATTCACTCGTCGCTGCAGCACGGCCCCACAAGGTACGCCGCCTCCCGCCGGAAGTAAAACCCGCCTTTACTTTTCCGCCCCGACGCTTACCTTCAACATCGCGATGAGCACGACACCTTCCAACTCCGCCAAAACCGCGACAAGAATCGCCGTCTTCCCAGGCCAGTTCGATCCGATCACCAACGGCCATTTGGACCTCATCCACCGCGGCATCCGCCTGTTCGACGAGCTGATCGTCGCCGTCGGTGTCAACCCCGAAAAAAAGGAGCTGTTCAGCCTCGCCGAACGGACTTCGATGATCCAGGCCCTCGTGAAGGACATGGCCGGCGTCCGCGTCGAAAAATACACCGGCCTCACCGTGGACTTCGTCAAGCGGGCCGGCGCCGTCGCCATCCTCCGCGGCATCCGCGACGTCACCGACCTGCACCATGAGTTCCAACTGGCCCTGGCCAACCGCACCGTCGGCGGTGTGGAAACCGTCTTCATCATGACCGATGACAGGTACGCCCTGACCAGCAGCAGCCTCATCCGCCAGATCGTTTCCCTCGGCGGCAACATCACCCAACTGCGCGGCGTGCTGCCGGACCTGGTCATCCAGAAGCTGCAGACCCTGCAACGCGCCGGCCGAACCGAACCGCCCCCGCCCGACGCCCCGGCCGTCTGACCGCGCCGTGCGACCTGCTGCCCAGGTCGCACGATTTAGCGGCGGTGCGCAGCATCGCGGGCTCCCGCCCGCGGCTACAAATCTTTGCTTGTTCTCCCGCTCGCCGGGATATACTCTGACCCCCGGGATGTCCGAGTTCCGCAAAATCCTGGTCGTTCAGCCCAATTGGATCGGCGACGCGGTCATGGCCACGCCCGCCCTGCGCGCCCTGCGCGAGCATTTCCCCCACGCCCACATCGCTTACCTGATGAAACGCTACGTCAAGCCGATCTGCACCGGAACGCCCTGGGCGGATCAACTCATCACCTATCGCAGCGGCAAAACCAAGAAAAAAGCCGGCAAGGGTCTCTTCGACCTGGCCCGCCGCCTGCGCAGCGCACGCTTCGACTTGGCCGTCCTGATGCCCAATTCGTTTCAAGCCGCCCTGGTCTGCAAGATGGCCAACATCCCGCGCATCGCCGGCTACGAACGCGACGGACGCGGGTTTCTGCTCTCCGACAAACTTCTGCCGCGCAAGGAAAAGGGGAAATTCATCCCCACGCCGCTGGTCAAGTACTACATGGGCCTGGCCCATTATCTGGGCAGTCAGCAGCGCGAGCTTTCCCTCAAGCTGTTCGTGACCGAGCCCGAGCGCCGCGCGGCCGTCACGGTGCTGACGCGTGCGGGATTGGACGGCGAGCTGGATCGCCCCGCATCCTCCGGCAAACCGCCCCTGATCCTGCTGAATCCCGGCGCCCAGTACGGCGCCGCCAAGTGCTGGCTGCCCGAAAACTTCGCCGCCCTGGCCGACCGGTTCATCGACCAGCTCGGCGCCACCGTCCTCATCAGCGCCGCCCCGCGCGAGCGAAAAATCGTCGACATCATTTTGCGCAACATGACTCACGCCCCGGTCGATCTGCTGGCCAAGGGATCGACGCTGGGCGCGCTCAAGGAAATCGTTCGGCGATGCGATCTGATGGTCAGCAACGACACCGGCCCGCGTCACATCGCCGCCGCGTTCGACGTTCCCGTCGTGACCATCTTCGGCCCCACGCATCCCGAATGGACCGAGACCTATTTCCCCAAGGAACGCAAGGTGGCGGTGAAGGTTTTCTGCGGCCCCTGCCAGAAGAAGCTCTGCCCCCTGGACCATCGCTGCATGACCCGCGTCACCCCCGCGATGGTCTTCGACGCCGCCCTATCGCTTCTGCCCCAGCGGGCCGACATCACGTCTCCAGCGGCGCTTTCCTAGCGGCGTACTCGCCAAGGCGCCGGCTTCTTCTTAGAATCGCGCCATGATCCATCGCATCGACGTGCGATCTCGCGATGGGGTTGATCCGCTCGGGTCGGCGGTGCGCAAGCAGATCGCCGAGCTGGGGATCGAAACCGGCCCCATCGCCACCAGCCGAATCTTTTTGATCGACACCGACGCCGATCCGGCCGCCGTGCGCCGCATCGCAGATCAGCTTCTTGCCGATCCGGTGGTCGAATCGGCCCAGATGGACTGCGGTGAGGTCGACGACGCCGGCCATGGGCGCATCGAGGTGCATCTCAAGCCCGGCGTGATGGACCCGGTCGCGGCCAGCACCCAGATGGCCATCCGCGACATGGGCCTGGCCGTCCGCGAGGTCCGCACCGGCCGGGCGTATCTGATCGACGGCCTGACCGACCAGCAGATGCTGCAACGCATTGCCGATCGCGTGCTGGCCAACGACGTCATCGAATCGGTGCATTTCAGGCCGTATTGCCCGGCCCAATTCCAAACCGCGCCCCAGCAGCCGTTGCAGCTTCGCCGCGTGAGTTTGCGCGATTTGGCCGATCAGGAACTGACCAAGCTCAGCCGCGAGGCCCACCTGTTTTTGTCCCTTACGGAGATGAAGGCGATCCAGGACTACTTTCGCCGCCAGCAGCGCGAGCCCACGGACATCGAGCTGGAAACGCTGGCGCAGACCTGGAGCGAGCACTGCGTCCACAAGACGCTCAAAAGCGCCGTCGAAGTCGAGGTCCGTGATGCCAACCAGAAGGTGATCGGCCGGCGACGCTACGGGAATCTCCTTAAAGACACGATCTTCGCCAGCACCGTCGAGCTGATGCGGGGCGGCGGGGATTTTTGCTTGTCCGTGTTCAAGGACAACGCCGGCGTCGTCGCCTTCGATGAAACGGATGCGGTCTGCTTCAAGGTGGAGACGCACAACCATCCCAGCGCCATCGAGCCGTACGGCGGCAGCGCCACCGGCGTGGGCGGCGTCATCCGCGACGTGCTGGGCACCGGCCTGGCCGCCAAGCCCATCGCCAACACCGACGTCTTTTGCGTCGCCTTTCCCAACCAAAACGGCGCCCTGCCCAAGGGCGTCATCCATCCCAAGCGGATTCTGCAGCAGGTCGTCGCCGGCGTGCGCGACTACGGCAACCGCATGGGCATCCCCACCGTCAACGGCGCCGTCTACTTCGACAACGGTTACCTGGGCAATCCGCTGGTCTTCTGCGGCTGCGCGGGACTCCTCCCCCGCGACAAGATCGACAAATCCGCCGGCGCCGGCGACGCCATCGTGCTCCTGGGCGGGCGCACCGGCCGCGACGGCATCCACGGCGCCACGTTTTCCAGCGCCCAGCTCACCGACACCCACGCCGATGAATTCTCCCATGCCGTGCAGATCGGCAACGCCATCACCGAAAAAAAGATGGCCGACGTGGTCCTGGCGGCGCGCGATCGGGGCCTCTTTACCGCGATCACCGACTGCGGCGCCGGCGGACTCTCCTCGGCCGTCGGTGAAATGGGCGAGCACGTCGGCGCCCGCGTTGACCTGGAAAAAGTCCCCCTGAAATACGCCGGGCTGCGCTACGATGAAATCTGGATCAGCGAGGCCCAGGAGCGGATGGTCCTGGCCGTTGCCCCAAAGCTCGTCGCCCAGCTCCTGGACTTGGCGGCCAGCGAAGACGTCGAAGCCACGGTCATCGGCGCCTTCGGCACGGACCATCGCCAGCTCCTGTTGCGTTACCGCGGCATCGAGGTCGGCCGACTCTCCATGGAATTCCTGCACCAAGGCATCCCCATGCCGACGCGCACGGCCACGGTCATCCAGCGCGATTCTCCCGCGGTCGCGGATCAGTCCGTTCCGCTGGCACCGTCGATTTTCAAGCAGCGGCTCCTGGCGGCGCTGGCCCATCCCAACATCGCCAGCAAGCATTGGATCGTCCGCCAATACGATCACGAAGTTCAAGGCGGCTCGGTGGTCAAGCCGCTGACCGGCCCGCTGCAGATCGGCCCATCGGATGCGGCCGTCATCCGCCCCAAGCTGAGCAGCCACCGAGGCGTCGCCCTGGGCTGCGGCCTGTGCCCCGGCATCGAAGACCCCTACGACATGGCCATCGCGTCGATCGACGAAGCGGTCCGCAACGTCGTCGCCGTCGGCGCTGATCCCGACCGCATCGCCATCCTGGACAATTTCTGCTGGCCCAGCGTCGATGACCAAGCCACCATGGGCACGCTGGTCCGCGCCTGCGAAGCCTGCCGCGACGCCGCCCTGGGCTATCGCATCCCCTTTGTCAGCGGCAAGGATTCGCTGAACAACCAGTTCATCGACCAGCAGACCGGCCAGGTCTTGCGCATCCCGCGCACGCTTCTGGTCAGCGCCCTCGGCGTGATCGACGATGTGCGGCGCTGCCTTACCATGGACCTCAAATCACACTCCGCCCGCGTGGCCTTGATCGAACCGGAGCGCCGGGCCGATCCCGCCGCCCTGGGCAAGGTTCACCGCGCCGTCGCCAAGCTCATCCGCGACGGCAAGATCGCCGCGTGCCACGACGTCAGCGACGGCGGCGTTGCCGTCGCCGCCGCCGAAATGTGCATCGCCTCCGGAGCGGGCCTGATCGTCGGCCAGGAACTGCTCGACCCAACCGCCTTCACCGAAACGTGCGGCCGCTACCTGGTGGAGCTGGCCCAGGGACTGCAAAGCGGCGACCTGGCCGCCGATCTGCGCGGCGCCGCACGCATCAGCGATTTCGGTCTGGTTCAGCACCTGCGCCAACTGACGATCACCAACGCCCAGCAACGTCTTGTGGAGATCGGCCTGGAGGAACTGACCTCCGCCTGGCGCGGGACGCTGGATTGGTGATGCTTTTCGCCGCCGCGGGCCATGCGCAATTGACTCATCTTTTGCCGCCCGTTATAGTTCCGTATGAGTTGATTCCGCGGCGATTGGACGAGCCTCAAAGTTTCCCCGGCCATTTCAGGTCCCCATGAGCCAAGCCGTCTCTTCTCCGGCCAAAAATTCTGCGGGGCTGGAGGGAGTTGTCGCCGCTCCCAGCGAAATCTGTTTCATCGACGGCATCGCCGGCCGCCTCATCTACAGGGGTTATGAAATCGCCGACTTGGTCGAGAATGCCACTTTCGAGGAAACGGCCTACTTGCTCTGGCACAATCGCCTGCCCAATCGCGCCGAGCTGACGGAACTGCGAGCGCAACTGGCCGCCAACGCCGCTCTGCCGCCGCACACCATCGCCGTTCTCAAAGTCCTGCCCAAGGGCGCCGATCCGATGGACGTGTTGCGCACGACGGTCAGCTCCCTGGCCAGCCTCGACCCGGACTTACACAGCGACGATTCCGAAGCCAATCTGCGCAAGGCCACGCGATTGACCGCCCAGTTCCCCACCATCGTGGCCAGTTTCCATCGCCTGCGGCAAGGCAAGAAGCTGATGGAGCCGGACCCCGGCCTCGGCATCGCCGCCAATTTCCTCTATCTGCTCAACGGCAAGAAACCGCACGACACCCTGACCCGTGTGCTGGACGCCGCCCTGGTGCTGCACGCCGAGCACGGCTTCAACGCCAGCACGTTTGCCGCGCGGGTGACGGCCGCGACGCTGGCGGACATGCACGCCGCCATCACCGCCGCCGTCGCCGCCCTCAAGGGCCCGCTCCACGGCGGCGCCAATCAGGAGGTCATGCAACTGCTTCTGGACTGCGGCGACGCCGACGCCGCCGAGCAACGCGTCCGCACCATGCTCGCCAACGGCGAAAAAATCCCCGGCTTCGGTCATCGCGTCTACCGCACCGTCGATCCGCGCGCCACCTTCTTGCGCAAGATGAGCAAGCAGCTCGGCGAGGCCGCGGGCAACACCAAGTGGTACGAAATGTCCGAACGTCTCATCCCCATCGTCAAGGAACTCAAGAACAAAGATCCCAACGTCGATTTCTTCAGTGCCAGCGCCTATTACACCATGGGAATTCCCATCGACCTGTACACCCCCATCTTCGCCATCGCCCGCATCGCCGGTTGGACCGCCCACGTCATGGAGCAGCAAAGCAACAACCGCATCATCCGCCCGCAGGACGATTATCGCGGTCCCTTCGACCGGAAGGTGGTCCCCATCGACCAGCGATAGACGCGCACCCGGTGCCGCACCATGATCTCCGTAGTCATCCCCGTCCGAAACGCCCGTCAGTTCACCGTGAATTGTCTCCACAGCCTGCTGTACACCTTCCGCCAACTGTCCAGCCCCAGCGACGTCGAATACATCCTCATCGACGATAACTCCGATCCCGAGCAGGGCATCTGCGACTTGTTCCAGGAGTTCCGCCGCCAAACCCCCTCGCCGGTCAAAATCGTCCGCTTCAAACAGCGCCGCTGGTACGCCTGGGGATGCGCCTACGGCTTCGCCTCGGCCAAGGGGAGCCTGGTCCTGTTCCTCAGCCACGACGTGGTCCTCACCCCCGATTACGTCCGCACCGTCACGCAGGTCGCCGGCCTGGATGACACCTTCGGCATCATCCGCGGCACCGCGCAGTACGTCGATTGCTTCCCCCAATACCAGGTCCCCCCGCCGCTTCCCACGCGCGACATCGAAGACCTGACCAACTTCGCCGCGTACGTCGCCCGCTATCACGGCCTGGCCCACGCCGAGGACCCGCTGCTCACCGGCGACGCCATGCTCATCAAACGCTCGGTCTTCCAGAAAATCGGCTCGTTTGACACGCGCTTCCCCTACGGCTATTTCGCCGACATCGACTTCGGCCTGCGGACCCTGCGCGCCGGATTCAAAATGGTCTGCGCCAAAGGCGCTTGGCTCCACCACGAGGGCGCCGGCGCGTACAAGGACGAATCGGCCACCAAAAAAATCGACTACGCCTTGGTCCACGCCGAGCGCATGAAAAACGTCCAGGCCTGCTACGAAACCTTCCGCCAAAAATGGGACCCCTCGATGCCGCCGACCTACACCAACGTCTACGAGCTGCCCCTGGTGAGTCTGCGCTGTGCGCCCAGCGTCGGCTTCGACGAATTCCAGCCCTTTGTCCCCCTGGAAGACCCGCTCGTGGAATTGCTGTAAAGACAAGGAGACGGGGAGACAAGGAGACAGGGAGAAAAAGCTGAATTCATCGATTTCGGCTATCGCCTGTGTTGTCTCCTTGTCTCCTTGTCTCCTTGTCTCCCCGTCTTCCGCATCGCCGCGCGCAAATCTCCCGCGGCGGCGCGCAACACTTCCCGGGCGATCCCGGCGTCGATCCCCCGCCGTTGCATCACGATCGCCGTCTTCACTTCCCCATCGGCCGATCGCAAAAGCCGCATCGCCTCGTCCCGGGACAACCCCGCCATCGTCGCCACGATCCGAGCCCCGCGGTCCCACAGCTTTTGGTTGGTGGCCCGCAGATCGACCATCAGGTTTTCGTACACCTTGCCCAAGCGCACCATCGCCAACGTGGTGATCTGATTCAGCACCAATTTCGTGGCCGAGCCCGCTTTCAGCCGCGTCGAGCCGCTGAGCACCTCCGGCCCGGTCAGCGGACGGATGACCAGGTCCGCCGCCGGCTCCTGCGCCGACGCCGCCACGCAGCAAAGAAAAATCGTCCTTGCCCCCAGCGACTTGGCACGCTGGATCGCTCCCCGCACAAACGGCGTCGTGCCCCCCGCCGCGATCCCCAGCACCACGTCGCCGTGTCCTACCTTCTTTTGTTCCACCGCTTTTTCGCCATCCTCCGCCCGATCTTCCGCCCCCTCCTGCGAGCGGAACATGGCCGCCTCGCCCCCGGCGATGATCGCCTGCACCACGTGAGGCTCGGTCCCAAACGTCGGCGGACACTCCGCCGCGTCCAATACCCCCAATCGCCCGCTGGTTCCCGCGCCCACATAAATCAGCCGTCCGCCGCTGTTCAGCGCCTCGCTGACCCACTGCACCGCCCGCGCGACGGCGCCGCGCTGCTCGGCCACCGCCGCCACGGCGACGGCATCCTGCTCGTTCATCACCGCCAGCCCCTGCTCGATGGAAAGACGGTCCAGATTCATGGACTCAGCCAGCCGCTGCTCCGTCAGAAGCTGCGACCGATCGGCGATTTTTGGCATCTCGCGGCTCACGGGAATCTCACGGTTGGGGTGTGATCGATCCTAACACCACGCCGCGCTTCGCTCCCGTCGCGGCCGGAACGTTGCCCGCCACGCCGTCCAACGTCGCCGCGCCCAAAAGCGCAAATGCCATCGCCTCCTTGGCCGATGACGCAATGCCAAACTCATCGATCGTTTTCAGAGCCGCGCCCAGGCGCGCTCCCAGCAGTGACATCAGCGTCGTGTTGCGGGTTCCGCCCCCACTGACGATCACTTCATCCGGCGGCGAGGGAAGAAACTGCCGCACGGCGCGCCCGATGGATTCGGCCGCGATCACGCAGGCCGTGCAAAGCAAATCATTCAGGGGACGGCGCGTTTTTTGGGCTTCGGTGAACAGATGGATCATCGCCGGCCCATCCGTGGATTTGGGCGGCGGCTTGGCAAAATACGGCGCCGCCAGCACGCGCTTGACGATGGCATCCATCGGCTTGCCGGCGGCGGCGCGCTTCCCGTCCTGATCGAATCCCGGCTCCTGCCCCCTCATCAAATCGTCGCTGAGGCAATTTCCCGGACCGGTGTCAAAAGCGATCACCTCTTCAATCGTTCCGCCGGCCGGCAGATACGTGAGATTGGCGATCCCGCCCAGGTTCAACAGCACCCGGTTTTTCCGCGCATCCCGCAGCAGCAGATAATCCGCCAGTGGCACCAGGGGTGCTCCCTGCCCGCCGGCGGCGCAATCGGCCCGGCGAAAATCGCTAATCACGACACAGCCCACTTCCGCCGCGATCAGCGCCGGATCGAGCCACTGGATCGTATGGGGCGGATGGTGATACAGCGTCTGCCCATGCGCCGCCACCGCCGCCAGATCGCCGCCGCTCATTCCCGCCGCCAAGAGCGTCTCATTCACCGCCGCCGCGTAGCACAAGGAGATTTCCCGCCCGACTTCCGTCAGCGTTGCCAGGGTTGCCGCCCCCGACTGACGAATCTGGGCGATCGCCCGGCGCAGCGTCGTCGCATAGTCGCGATGATGCTCCTGCAGCAGTTGAGCCGACATGTCCAGGCCGCGGCCGCTGATGCGGACCAGGGCCACATCCACGCCGTCGGCGCTGGTGCCGCTCATCGCTCCGGCGATCACGCGTTTTTGGGCGGCCATCGCCGCTAATGTAACCTTCGGCCGGCGATCGCCATAGGCACGCCGCAGCGCCCTGGGCTATAATGCACGGATTAAGCCGTATCCGGAGGTTGGATCATGGCCGATCAGGAGAAAAGCGGCGATTCTTCCGGCGCCTCGGGCGCCGCCGCCGTCGCCAAGCCAAAAAAGTCACGCAGGACCGCCCCCAAGCAAGCGCCCCCGCAGGTCCTTCCGCCCTGGAAGGTCCTGCTCCACAACGACGACAAAAACGACATCCTTTTCGTCGTTGCGACCATCGTCGAGCTCACCCCGTTGAACGAGCAGGATGCCAAGCTCCGCACGCTCGAAGCCCACGAGACCGGCGTGGCGTTGCTGCTGACCACGCACAAGGAACGCGCCGAACTGTACAAGGACCAGTTCCACTCCAAGGGGCTCACGGTGAGTATTGAGCCGGCGGGGTAGCTCCACGGGGAAACCAGAAATCCGAAACCAGAATGACGAATCAAATCCGAAACCAGAATGGCGAATAGGTAACCCCTATTCTGATTTCGGGTTTCGGGTTTTGTTCTGGTTTCTGGTTTCAGGTTTTTGGTTTCGTCCTAGCATTCACCATCGACACTCTTTCCGTAGAGCGGCCTGGAGCTTCGACAAATACTGTTCGGCGGGTATTTCGATGCAGCCGAATCTTCGCAGATGCGCCGTCGTCGTTTGCGTGTCGAGCAATTGGTAGCCGCGCTCGCGCAGGCGGCGGACCAGGTGCACCAGCGCCACCTTGCTGGCGTCGCGCTGGCGGTGGAACATGCTTTCGCCGAAGAATGCCGCGCCCAGGCTCACGCCGTACAGGCCGCCGGCCAATCGCCCGCCCTTCCATGCTTCCACGCTGTGGGCCAAGCCCAGACGGTGCAGGCGCACGTAGGCGGCGATCATCTCCTCGTTGATCCAGGTTCCCTCGCGCCGATCTTCCTGACAGGCGCGCATCGTCGCCTCAAAATCGTGGTCGATGCGGACTTCAAAGCCGCCTTTTTGCGGCGGCCTGTTGATCAGGGAGCGCAGCGTGCGGGGAACGTGGAACGTGTCCAGCGGGATGATGCCGCGCGGATCGGCCGTGTACCACCGGATGGTCCCCTGACCATCCGCCATCGGGAAAAACCCCGCGGCGTACCCGGCCAACAGTGTCTGCGGATCGAGCAAAACCGGGCGCGGCATAACCGGAGGTGAAGCGCTGCACAGCGCTTTATGTCGGCAAAGGCAAAATGTCAACCCACCTTCAACACCGACGACTGCTCAAGCCCCGCAGGCAGAAGAAAAATGTCAATCCATCCCTCGGTGCTCCGCCATAGGTGGAACATGTCGATGAGCATCTGCTGGCTCAGGGGCACCAGGTGCGACGCGGCGTCCATGAAGGGGGCGTATCGGAATTGCCTGATGAATTCGAGCAGCTCCGCCACGTGCGAGCCGTGCAACGCCAACGTCCTCGGTTGGAACTCCATGCGGACCAGCGGACGCTGGCCCTGGCGGCCGATAAACTGGCGGGCGCCTTGCAGCACCTTGATGTCGTGCCCTTCGGTGTCGATGTGCATGAAGGTCACGTCGCGAATTTCCAACGGCATCGCCGCGTCCAGCGTCACCGCCTGGACCTCTTCGGATTGATCCATGTCGCGGTCGTTGGGGTACAAACTGCTGCTGCCGGTGCTCTGCGTGTTCACAAAGAACCGGGCCGTGCCCGCCCGGTCGGATACCGCCATGGGAAACAACTGCACGTTGGTGATGTGGTTCAGCTCGATGTTCTTCCTGAACAGTTCGACGTGCGCCGGCAGCGGCTCGAAGCAATAACATCGTTGGAAGAATTCGGCCGCCACGATGGTGTCGGTGCCGATGTTGGCGCCGACCTCCAGGAATGACCCGCCTCGGGCGGCGTTCTTGTACAGATTGCACAAGAATCCAAAGTCCCACGGGCGCGTGAACTGGAACACCGTCCCGATGAAAGCTCCCTTAGGAACGTAGATGCGCTTGGGCGGCTTTCCTTCGATGGGAAAGAGATGTTGCACGACCTCCAGCTCGCCGTCTGCGAAATTGCCGGTGGTCGACCCCATGTGACAAACCGCAGAACGTAGAGTATGGCTCCGCTCAGCCCGACGCAAGCGGTTTCATCCGCCCACGCCTCAAAGGTGTTTGTTTCGGGTCGATCAAATCTTTTTGCCCCATCGTGCCGCCTGGGCGGGGATAGCTAAAATGCAGAAACGCCCCATGTCCTGTGGTCAGTCCAAACCCGTTCCGCTTTCCGTCCGCGGCCGCGGCGCCGCCTCCAATCCCGCCAATCGCTTCGAAAAGCTGGACATCATCCCCGACGGCGATGCTCTGGATGCCGATGCCCTGGACGCCGATGCCCCCCGCGCCGCCCTGGCCACGATCTACCTCAAGGACACCACGCGCAGCATCATCGCCACCAACGATAGCCCCGACGTCGGTTTCGACGCCAGCATCAACCCCTACCGCGGCTGCGAACATGGATGCATCTATTGCTACGCCCGCCCGTTTCACGAATACCTCGGCTTTTCCTGCGGGCTGGACTTTGAAACCAAAATCCTGGTCAAGATGGATGCCCCGCGGCTGTTGCACCGGGAACTGTCTTGGCCCCAATGGCAACCGCGGCCGCTGCAGATGAGCGGCGTGACCGATTGCTACCAACCCATCGAGCGCAAGCTCCAGCTCACCCGGCAATGCCTGGCCGTGCTGGCCGAGTTCCGCAACCCCGTCACCATCGTCACCAAGAATGCCCTGGTGCAGCGCGACCTCGACCTGCTTCAAGAGCTTGCCGCGCACCACGCGGCGATCGTGCTGTTTTCCATTACGACGCTGGATGCGGATTTGGCGCGCGTGATGGAGCCGCGCACGGCCGTGCCGCGGCGGCGCTTGGAGGCGATGGGGCAACTGGCGGCGGCGGGAATTCCCGTGGGCGTGATGGCCGCGCCCATCATTCCCGGTCTCAACGATCATGAAATCCCGGCGATTTTGCGGGCGGCGGCCGACGCCGGCGCCGCCTGGGCCGGCTACGAACCGCTCCGCCTTCCCCACGCGGTGGCGACCCTGTTTGTTGACTGGCTTTCTCTCCATTTCCCCGACCGAAAGGAAAAAATCCTCGGGCGCATCCGTGCCATGCGCAACGGCAAACTCAATGACCCCAACTTCGGCTCGCGCATGCGCGGAAGCGGCCTCTGGGCCGAGCAACTCAAATTGATGTTCCACCTGGCCAAGCGCAAGGCCGGCCTGGATCGACCGTATCCCAGCCTATCCGTAGCGGCGTTCCGCCGGCCGCCTCAGCCGCAATTGACGTTATGGTGACGCCGCCGGCCGCGACCTATCCGGGCATGGCCGCCGACAAAAATTCCTCGATCCGCCGGCGATACTGCTGCGGATCGTGGCAAATCCCCAGCACGTGATGCACCTCGTCCAGCTCCCAGTAAACGCTTGGCCCGCGCTTCGGATCGCGCGCCGCCACCGCCGCCGCCAGAAGCGCCAAATCCTGGCGCCCAACGTACGGATCATCCCCGCTGGCGATCACCATGAGCGGGCAGGAAACGTCCCGAATCGTCCGCAGCGGCGCAACCGCCGCAAAATCGCATCGCGCCATCCACTGCGCCACTCGCAGCGCCAGCCGCTGAAACGGCGTCCCCGGCGTCCCCAGGCGCTGGCCATGCTCCGCGGCCGCGTGGGCAAAATCCGCGTAGGGCGATTCCAGGATCACGGCATGGATTTTCGGCGCATCCGCCAGCGCCGCCGCGGCCGCGGCCACCGCCGCTCCCAGACTCACGCCAAAGAGCACCAATTGCCGCGTCTGCTCCGGCCGATCCGCCTTGAGTTGGTTGATTACCTGGATCAGATCATGCCTCTCCCAAAACCCCGCCGAGCAGCAAGTCCCGCCGCTCTCGCCATGGGCCCGCAGATCCAGCGCCAGGATGTGGAATCCCAGATCGCGCCACAGCGGCGCCCACGCGATGCCGCCCACCTTGGCATCCGCGTATCCGTGCAGAATCACGACGCATCGTCCCTGCGCTTGTCGGTTCTCGATCCACCACGCGGCCAAGCTCAGCTTTTTGCCCGTCGATTCATCGATGACTTGGAACGGGGCATCCTCAAAATCCAGACCCAAATCCGCCGGCGAGAGTCTGCCCAGCTTGACCAACGCCCGCGCATCGCTCATCCGCGGCGGCCTCAGGAGCAGGCGAGCCATCAGCCAAACAGCAACGCCCGCCCAGGCGATGCCGAAAACGGCCAGCACCAGGGCGAGCATCAGCAGAGAGCGCAGCATGCGTGGATAATACCGAAATCCGAAACCCGAATGACGAGTCAAACCCTGAAACCCGAATACCCCGCTTTTCCTCATTCGTCATTTGTCATTCGTCATTCGTCATTCCGATTCCTGGTTTCTGGTTTCAGGACTAAAGTTCCTGGCCCCGGGCGTCCGATAAATGCTGGGATACCGGGCCGCTTTGGCCAGGCAAACAGTCTTTTGAGCAAGGAGTCTGCCGTGAAACTCGCAACCACGTCGCTCGTCGTATTGGCTCTGGTGACCGCTTTCGGGTGCCAACAGCAAAAGAAGCCCGATGCCAGCACGATGGACCTGTCAGGCCAGCCGACGGTGACGGCCGCGGCGACCCCGACCGCGGCTCCGGCCGCGTACGCGCCGCCGGTGCAGACCCCCGCTGCTGATGCGGCCCTCAGCACCTCCACACCGTCAACCAGCCTCACCGCTTCCGGCAACTCCTACACCATCAAGCCCGGCGATACGCTTTGGAAGATCGCCTCGACGCACTACGGTGACGGACGCAAGTGGCACCAGATCGCCGACGCCAACCCCGGCCTGACCCCGAGCAAACTCCGCGTCGGCCAGACCATTGCCCTGCCGTAACTTCTGTGCCCAACCAGACTGCGAGAGGCCCGAGCCGCCCATCGGCGGCTCATGGGCTTTTTGCGGACTTGGAACTCAGCTTCGCCAGGAAAATCCCAAACTCGTACAGCAGCACCAAGGGGATCATCAGGGCGATGGTGGCGGTCACCATGTCGCCGGGGGCCAGGGCGGCGGTTCACACACTTCCTTGAAGGGCTATAATACCGGTACACTTGGTCCATCGGCGAGCTGTCATGATGGTCCCTAAACTGTCTCCGGCGCTGATCTCTGAATCCACGGAAACGTTGGTGAGCCTCCACGTCCCCACGTGCGAGCGCGTTGCGGCGGTTTTGGCCCGACACGTGATCCCCATCGACCAGGAGGACACGAAGCTCCCTGAACTTTCGCGAACCGAGATCGGGAACTTCTACCTATTCCTTGTGGCAATTTGCCACCAAACTTCCCCGAAGGGACTTCCTCCTCTTGCCGGTAAGGTGAACGGACGTTCCCTACGCGGGTGGGATTATCTCTCGGCGCGATTGGAGGGCGATTCTGCCACCGACCACTCTCTTTTGGCCCCGAAGGAATGGGGCCATATGACTGGTGAGAGACTGGCGTGCCTCTTTAGAGATTCGGAGGCCGGTGATCGGCTGACGGAACCGGGCGCCCGCGCATTGCTCATCCGCAATCTCGGCGAGGTAATGGAACGGAACGCCTGGAAGGCGGCGGAGGACATTTACGAAAAGAGCGGTCACCGAATTGCGCAGGGTTCCGCGAATCTCCTGGAATTGCTTTCGCGCTTCCGAGCCTATGACGACCCCGTTTGCAAGAAAAGCTATTTTTTCCTCGGTGTAATGCGAAATGCCGGACTGTGGAGTTACGTTGACAATGAGAACCTTGGCGCTCCGGTGGATTATCATGAGGTCCGCGGCCACTTACGCATCGGCACAGTCACGGTGCACGACGCTGGCCTCCGTGAGAAGCTCTTTCGCGGCGAGCCTGTTAATGCTGAAGAGGACATTGCTATTCGGCGAGCGGTCCTTGAAGCCATTCTTTTGCTTTCCCGGCTGACCGGTCTCAAGAATCCGAGCCAGCTCCATTATCTTTTCTGGAATGTGTTTCGATCCTGCTGCACAAGGGAATCGCCGCATTGTTTCCGCTGCCCTTCTCGATGCACCTTGCCTGAGCGCTACGTACCGTTGGCAATTCACGAGGACGGAGTGCGACGTTGCCCGTTTTCATCCGTCTGTCAAAGCGCCGGCAGGGAGCCGAAATTGCTTGAGCACGTATTCAAAACCGACTACTATTGACCACGTCGTTGTCGTCTAGCGGAAGACGGAAGCATGGCAGAAGAGCCCAGACTCCGCCACGAATTCGTCGGAATGATGTTCGCGCTTGCCGTTGCGGAAGTCGCGATACAATTTGCCAAGTTGATGCAAGAGAAGCCGTCGTTTCCTCCCAACCTGCCCGCCGCCTATGTACATCTGTCCCTCGCTCTTGTGGTAATCGCCACGAGTTGGGTTGGATGGTCATTGGCGCCCGCAACCGGGGCGCGTCTGGATGTGAAAGAAATATTTCAACCCGAGTTTCTTGTATTGTTGATCGACGTCATCCTGGTGATTTGTTACTTCGTGCTCGTTCAGTCGTCGCCCGCCAACGATGCGTTTTGGGTGCTGGTTATTTTCATCCTTTATTCCATTTGGGATCTATTGACGAAGGTCGCCGTTTACTTGGTGTGCAAATTCCGGGACAAGAATGACGAAAAATGGTTCCCCAAATACGCGGCTAGACTGGTTCCAACGGCGGTCTGCCTGGCTTTAGCCTTTTGGACATGGAGCCGCTTTTCCGAAACCTTTGCCGCGTCACATCCCATCGTTGTTGATGCGGCGCTTATTGCTCTTATCCTCCTTTTCCGAGCAGGCAAGCAGGCAGCGTCCGCATTTACGGACGGACGGAATCTAAAGTCTGCTAAGCTATTTGCCGTCGGATGGGTGGTTGTCTGTTGTGCCGGCTTTCTTGTTGCGATGCGTTGGCCGCAATGCGGCTGTGGCGGCGCGCTCGACAAATAGATTGAAGCGGAAATACCCCTTCCCCAAAGCTCGCGGGTTCAATGATCGCGCCGGGATGAGCAAGCCGCATCCCGATGGCGTGTCTCGCCATTAAAAAGGCTCCGCATCAACTCTTCGATCGCTTGACGCCCAGCTTCGCCAGGAAAATCCCAAACTCGTACAGCAGCACCAGGGGGATCATCAGGGCGATGGTGGCGGTGACCACGTCGCCGGGGGCCAGGGCGGCGGCTAGGACCGCCAGGCCCAAGTACACGTAGCGGCGCCACGTGCGCAGCGTCGACACCTGCACGATCCCCACGCGCGCCAGCGCCATCACCACCAGGGGCAATTGAAACGCCAGGCCGAAGGTCAGCAGCAGTTGCAGCACCAGATTCACGTAATCCGGCAGCATGAAGTGCGGCGAGACCATGTTGGCTGCGCCAAACGGGATCACGCGGACTTTGCCGTTGATGAACATCTTGATGCGCTGCTGCGAGGTGTCGAACCAGACTTGATATTCACCCGGCTTGGCCGGATCGGACGGAAGCGGCTGCACGAAGCTGGGGCGCGTGCCGGCGGCGGCGGTGGCGGCTCGCGTCGAGGACGGCAGCGGAATCCCCGTGGTGAAGTTAATGAAAAACTGCAGCGACCACGGCAGGACCAGGAAATAGACAAACGCCATCCCGCTGATCAGAAGGAAGATGCTCAAGGGGATATAGCGTGTGATGTAGCGGCGCTCGTGCGGGTAGAGGCCGGCGCGCACGAATTGCCAGAGCTGATAGAGCACCCACGGGCTGGCGATCACCGCGGCCACGATCAGGCTGATCCTCATGTACACCATGAAGCCGTCGGCGATCTGCTCGGTGTAGAGCTGCGGATTGATCTCGGATTTTTGCAGGGCCTCGAACAGCGGGCGGCAAAAGAAGCTGACCAAGCGCTGGCCGATCAGCAGGCATCCCACCGCGGCGACCAGCACGCCGGCCAGGCCCAGCAGGATGCGGCGGCGCAGCTCCTCCAGGTGATCGCCGATGGTCATGCGGAATTGGTTGGGATCGAAATCGCCGCCCGCACGGGTCATGGCGGCGATTGTAAGCCGATTTGTGCCGCAGATCGATTGATCGGCTCAGGCGGCCGGCAGGGGATCGAACTCAAGGGCGACGCGGTAGCCCAAGCCGCTGGGATCGCAACGCAGCACGCGGCCCAGCGCATCCCACCCGCTGCGCAGCCCCTGCGGCGGGAAGATCACGCTCAGACGCTCGCCTCGCTCCAGCGGCAAATCGGTGATGGCCGACAATCCGCCCAGCGAAAGGTCCCGCAACGCCAGGCTCAACCGCGGCTCCTGCCGGGCCTGGATCGTGTGATCCAAACGGTGGCCCTGCACCGTGGTGTGGTACTCTTTGCGCGCGAACGTCCGCCGGTCCGACCAGGGCTCGGTCGGCAGGTACCTCGGCATTTTCAACACTGCAACCATGGCCACGCTCCCGATGGGCCTTCCCTTGCACCATCCAAATCCTGTAGGCTCATCGGCCGCACAGCCCAAAAAGGTTATCTATCTTTTGTTAAAATCCGGCACGGACGCGAAGTGACTATGCCGAATGGAATGGTTTATCTAGTGGGCGCAGGTCCCGGAGACCCCGGGCTGATTACCGTGCGCGGGGCGAAATTATTGGCACTGGCCGACGTGGTGGTGTACGACTTTTTGGCCAGCCCGCGGCTTCTGAGTTATTGCCCCCGCGCCCAAACGATCTACGTCGGCAAGAAATCCGCCTCCCACGCCATGCCCCAGGAGCAAATCAACGCCCTGCTTATCGAAAACGCCCGCCTTGGCCGGCAAGTCGTGCGGCTCAAGGGGGGCGATCCGTTTGTGTTTGGGCGCGGCGGTGAGGAGTGCCAGGCCCTTGCCGCAGCCGCCGTGCCCTTCGAAGTGGTGCCGGGTGTCACGGCCGCCATCGCCGCCCCCGCCTACGCCGGAATCCCCGTCACCCATCGCGATTTCAACTCCAGCTTCACCATCGTCACGGGTCACGAACAAGAAGACCCGCCCAGCGACATCGCCTGGGATGCGCTGGCCAAGCTGCCCTCCCTGGCGTTTTACATGGGCGCCCAATCGCTCCCATCCATCTGCCGGCGATTGATCGAGCACGGGATGGCGCCCGACACGCCGGCGGCGACCATCTGCTGGGGCACCACGCCGCGGCAGCGCACGGTCACCGCGGCACTGGCGGACCTGCCGGCCGCCGTGACGCAAGCGGGTCTGACCGCCCCGGCCATGACGATCATCGGGAAAAACGTGCAACTGCGGCAGACGATCCAGTGGTTCGAGCGGCGTCCCCTGCTGGGCCAGAGCGTCGTCGTGACGCGCACGCGGCGGCAGGCCGGCGAGCTGAGCGAACAATTGGAATCGCTCGGCGCCGCCGTGATCGAAGCGCCGACCATCGAGCTTTTCCCGCCCCGGAACCCGGCGACCGTGGACGCGGCCCTGGCCGCGGCCGCTCGATTCGATTGGATCATCTTCACCAGCGCCAACGGCGTCTGTGCCGTGAAGGATCGGCTGATGCAGGGCCGCCGCGATGTCCGCACCTTCGGATCGGCCAAAATCGCGGCGATCGGCGCGGCCACGGCGAAAGCCATCCAATCGCAACTGTGCCTGAACGTGGATCTCTGCCCCCAGCAGTTCGTGGCCGAAGCGCTGGCCGAGCAATTGACCGCCGGCGATCAGGCCCGGGGCAAGCGGTTTCTGCTTTTGCGGGCGGAGGTGACGCGGCCGCTGCTGACCCAGCGGCTGGCGCAGGGCGGCGCCGCCGCCGTCGTCGATGTCGCCGTGTACGAAACGCAGCCGGTGGAGTCCCTCCCGCCAGAACTGATCGAGATGATCCGCCACGGACAGGTGCAGTGGATCACCTTCACCAGCAGCAGCACCGCGCGCAATTTCATTCAGCTTCTGGGACCCGAGTATCGCCAGACGCTCCAGGGCGTGAAACTGGCCAGCATCGGCCCCGTCACCAGCCAGACGCTGCGCGAGCTCGGTCTGGAGCCGGCGGTGCAGGCGGTGACCTTTGACATCGGCGGATTGCTCGATGCGATCGTGAGCGGGTCATGAATCTCGACGATCCGGTCATTGCGGTCATCGGGGCCGGCGCGGTCGGCGGATATTACGGTGCGCGACTGGCGCAGCACGGGCATCGCGTGCACCTGCTGATGCGCAGCGACGCGGCCGCCGTACGGCACTCGGGCCTGCGCATCGACAGCCGGGATGGAAACTTTTCTCTCTCCCCCTCGCAAATCCACGTGCATGATGATCCGCGCTCGCTGCCCCAGGCGGATCTGCTGCTGATCGCCCTCAAAACCACCGCCAACGACCGCCTTGGTGAATTGGCCGGCCCGGCCGTCAAAGACGACAGCGCCATCCTCACCCTGCAAAACGGGCTGGGCAACGAGCAGCGCTTGGCCGAGCTGTTTGGAGAGCAGCGCGTGCTGGGTGGAATGGCGTTCGTGTGCCTCAATCGCGTCGCCCCCGGGCACATCGTGCACAGCGACCACGGAAAGATCCGACTGGGGGAATACCTCGGCGGGCCCAGCCAGCGGGCACGGCAAATCGCGGCCCTCTTCCGCGGCAGCTCCGTGCCCTGCGATGTGGTGGAAAACCTCGCCTACGGGCGATGGGAGAAATTGGTCTGGAACATCCCTTTCAACGGGCTGGGTGCGCTGTTGGATTTGACGACGGATCGGCTCGTCGGCAACCCCGATGGCCTGGCCCTGGTAACCCGCCTGATGCAGGAGGCAATCGATACCGCCAAAGCCCTACATTTGCAGCTTCCAGACAATTTGATCCAAAAGGAAATTGACTACACCCGGACGATGGGCGGTTATAGGACCAGCACACAAATCGACAGGCAAAAAAATAGGCCTTTGGAGGTCGAGGCCATCTGGGGCGAGCCGCTGAGAACCGCGCAGCGCAATGGCATCGCAACCCCTGCATTGGAAACACTTTATCTAATGCTGAAAATGTTACCTAATTGCGGCCAATATCGGTGAAACCTCGCCATATTTGATCTTTCACCAAATAACCACTTTTACCTTGCCTTCCAAGCGATTTGGGATATACCAAAAGCATCGCGGTCGTGAATGTTTTCACGTTTTGCGACCAAAAATAGCAATTCGAGAGCATCGGTGGAGGGTTATGGGAATGCTTTCACAAAAAAGAGGGGTTCAGTTGGGGTTGGGCGCGGCCGCCTTGGTCCTGTTGGGCAGCTTCGGGATTTTGGTCGTCCAGGGCGATAGGACACCGTCCCTGGCCACAGGTCAAGAAATGAGCGCCTCGACAAACCAAGAGCCGGCCGCGCCCATGGCGGTATCCCTCTCTGCCCGAGCTCATCAACAGTCTGGCCAAGAGCAGTAGGTTATTTCAGTCCCCACAGCCCGACCGCATCCAAGGTAACTACACGTCATTCATCTGCCGACCGGTCTGAGCTATCATTGCGATCATGCATCTGGTCGTTTTTGAGGGCTCGCATTGGAAGAGTTTTGCGCCGCTGTCCATCAGCCGGCCGGTCTTCATGCTGCAAAGCGGCCTGAGCACCCTGCTGGAAAAACAGATCCGCCACATCAAGCCGACGCGCCTGACCCTATGGGTGCGCCCCGCGCTGGCGGAGCATTGCCGCCGGCATCTGGTGCCGACCCTGTCCGTCCCCACGGCCATCAACGCGCCCCTGGATGAGGAGATGGCGCTCTTGTCCAGTGGCCGAGCGCTGCACTTCAGCGACTACGACCTGCCCGGCGGACCGTCCGTCGTCGTGGATGAGGGAGAACTGGTCCGCAAGGCGTGGGCGAAAATGCCCGGTCTCTCAGCCGAGGATTGCCTCAACCGCAGCCCCGCCTGGTTGAAGCTGCTGAATTTGCCCCGCGACGCGCAGCCGGGGCGCCTGCCCCAGTACCTATCCGACCTGGTCCATTGGAACGAGGAAGCGATCGTGGCCGATGCCATCCACCTGCAGGATACGCCGCATCCCCTGCCCGCCGGGCCCTATCACGTCATCGGCGATCAGAACGTCATCGTCGATCCGCAGGCAACGCTCGGCCCCGGCGTGGTGCTCGACGGCAGCAAGGGCCCGGTGGTCATCGAGGCCCACGCCTTCATCGGCGCCCACAGCGTGCTGTGCGGACCCTGCTGCGTCGGACCCCACTCGATCATCGCCCCCCTGAGCTACATCCGCGAGGGCACCAGCGTCGGGCCCATGTGCAAAATCGCCGGCGAAGTCTCCAACAGCATCATCCTCGGCTACACCAACAAGGCCCACTACGGATACCTGGGCCACAGCTACGTGGGAGAATGGGTCAACCTGGGCGCCGGCACAACCACCAGCAATCTGAAAAACACCTATGGGCCGATCAAGATGCACATCGGCAAAAAAGAGATCGTGACCGACCGCCGCTTCTTGGGCTCGATGATCGGCGACCACGTCAAGACGGCCATCGGCACTCGCCTGATGAGCGGAACGTACGTCGGCTACTGCAGTATGCTGGCCGCCAGCGCCCTGCCGCCCCGGTTCATCCCCAGTTTCACCTTCTGGACCGACCGCGGCATGGAGCCCTACCGTTTGGACAAGGCCCGCGAAGTCATGAAGCACGTCTTCGCCCGCCGAGGCAAAATCTGGGACGAGGAGGACGAAACCGCCCTCCAGAACGCCGTCGAAACCGTCCGCGAAATGCAGCAATAATATCCCCTGTGATTTCACCCCCGTCTTGCCGTATAACACACCGCATGTCATCCAAGCCACGCGTCCTCACCGGCGACACGCCCACGGGAAAACTGCACCTGGGACACTGGGTGGGCAGCCTGGAAAACCGCCTGGCCCTGCAGGATCAGTACGACTGTTATTTCTTGATCGCCAACAAGCACGCCTTCACCACGCGGGCCGATCAGCCGGCCGACATCCGCCAATCCGTCCTCGACATCGCCACCGATTACCTGGCCGCGGGCATCGATCCCAACCAAAGCGCCATCTTCGTCCAAAGCGAAGTGCCGGCCATCGACGAGCTGACGTTTTTCTTCGCCATGCTGTTGCCGTTCAATCGCGTGATGCGCAACCCGACGCTGAAGGACGAAATCCGCGACAAGGACCTGGGGGACAACTACCCGTTCGGGTTCCCGCTGTACGCGGTGGGCCAATGCGCCGACATCCTGGCGTTTCGCCCGGCCCTGGTGCCCGTGGGCGAGGACCAGCTTCCGCACCTGGAAATGTCGCGCGAGGTCGCCCGGCGTTTCGACCAGATGTACTGCGGCGTCGATCCGCACACGCAGGACGAGAATTACGTCGCCGCCGGCGGCCTTTTCCCGATCTTTCAGCCGTTGCTGGGGCGCGTGCGCCGCCTGGTCGGCACCGGCGGCCCGGCCCCGGGCGGAGAGCTGCTCAAGATGAGCAAGTCGCTGAACAACGCCATCTTCCTCTGTGACGATGCCGACACCGTCCAGAAAAAAGTCATGGGCATGTACACCGATCCCAAGCGCGTACGGGCGACCGATCCCGGCACGGTCCAGAACAACCCGCTGTGGATCTTTCACGAGACCTTCAACCCGGACAAGGCGTGGGTCGCTCAGCAGGAAGAGGCGTACCGGGCCGGGAAGGTCGGCGACGTCGCCATCAAGCGCAAGCTGGTCGAGGTGCTGAACACCATTCTGGAACCGATCCGCCAGCGGCGAAAAAATTACGAGCAGCGCCCCGACGACGTGCTGGGCGCCCTGCGGGCCGGCACCATTGCCGCCAATGCCGTGGCCGAAGAGACGCTGCAATTGGCCAAGCAGGCGATGAAGCAGGATTATTTCCCGCGATCGTTGGCGTTGCGGTAGTCCGTTTAGCCGCGTCGCTTGCGACGCGCGTTAGAACCGCGTCGCGCACCAGGTGCGCCACATCTGCCGATACGCCGCTTCCAAGTCGCGGGTAAAGCCGGCCGCATCCATCAGCGGGGATTGCTCGATCCGCCGCCGAAGGCCCGCTCGCAGTTCCACCAGACGTGGCAGGTCCGCAGCCAGGCTTGCGGCGATGTCGATGTACTGCTCGACATTTTGGGCAATGAGCTGCGGCAGACCCAGATTGCTCAAGATGCTCACGCCGCCGCGGCTCACCGCGGTGCTTCCCCCCAGCGTGACCAACGGCACACCCATCCACAGCGAATCCAAACTGGTCGTGTGGCCCGGATAGGGAAACGGGTCCAGGCCGATGTCCTGCCGGCTGCACAGGCTAACGTACTGGTCCCACGCCAGCCGGCCGGTCAATTCCACCCGCTGCGGCCCAACGCCCCATTGGGACAGAATCTGTTGCACCCGAGCAGACGCCCCGCCAGCCGGGCAACGCAGAATGAGCCGGGAATCCTTCACCTCGGATAGGAGCCGCCCCCAGCACTGCAACACCTGCGTCGTCACCTTGCAGAAATTGTTCAAGCTCCCGAAGGTCACGTACCCGTTGCGCAATGCCGGCAACGGCTCCACCGGCTCCTCTTGGCCGCTCCATCTCCAGCACAGGTACGTCTTGGGCAGGCGGATCGACTGCTCGCTGTAGTACGGGCATTGGATGCCTGGCGGGTCCAAATACGGATCGGTCAAACGGTAATCGATCGTGCTCAGACCCGTGGTGCTGGGATAGCCCAGATACGTCACCTGCACCGGAGCCGGCTTGCAGGCGAAAACCAGCAGCCGGTTGTGGGCCATGTGCAAAGACAGATCAACCAGAACGTCGATCTGCTGCTGGCGGATCAACTCCACGACCTGGGCATCGGATGAGCCAAAGATCGGATGCCACTGGTCCACTTTGCTCTGGATGCGCTGGGTGAGCGCGTCCGGCGTCGGGACGTTGCTAAAACCGGCGATCTCAAACTGCCGACGGTCGTGCTGTTCCAGGATCGGCTCCAGGGCCAGGCCGACCGGATGGCTGCGAAAATCGCCCGATACGTAGCCGATGCGCAGCCGCCGATCCGGCGATGGATCGTTCCGATGCGGTGCTATCCCGCCCTCGGGCGGTCCAGCGTGCCCCTGCGCCCATGCCCGGTGCGCCTCAAATAAAGTTCGCGCATCGGCATCAGGTTGAAAATGCATGGTGAACAGCCGATTGCTGTGCGCCGCCGCAAAGTTCGGTCGAATCGCCAACGCCTGCTCGTAGCACTTCAGGGCTTGCTCAACCTCCCCAACGTCCTTCAGAGCACCGGCCAGATTGTTCATCGCTTCGACATAAGTCGGTCGCAGGGATATGGCCTGCCGGTAGGTGGCGATCGTTTCATCCAGCCGCCCCAGGCAACGCAAGGCGCTGGCCCAACCGAAAAAAACTTCGGGAAAATCAGGACGCGCCGCCGCCGCCCGACGATAGGCATCAATTGCCGGCTCGAATTCACCCTTGGCCTGCAGGGCGTCGCCCAGTCCGTGCAAAGCATCAGCGTCGTCCGGACGCTGCTCCACCACCCGACGCAGCAGGGCGATCGCTCCGTCGAACTCCTTATTTTTTAACAGCGCCGCCGCCAGGCAATGGCACGCTTCCACATAGTCCGGCTTCAAGTCAATCGCCCGGCGCAACGCGGCCACCCCTTCGACGCCGCGGCCCAGGCTCGTCAAAACCACCCCGTGGTGGTAATGACACTCCGGAGCCGTAGGATTCAGGGCCAGGGATCGTTCAATGAGCTCCAGGGCGGCCCTGGGATCGCCACGCTGCAACGCCAGCACCCCCAGCATCTGCAGGGCGTCGGCGTCCTCCGGTTGGCGAAGCAGAATCTGGCGGTAGAGATTTTCCGCTTCGTCCAGTTCGCCCGCTTCGTGCCGGCTCACCGCCGCTTCCAGAATCTCCTCGACCGACATCTCTGCCGCCATCGCTGATCCTTCTAAGCTTTGCTCTTACACCATCGCCGCCACATCTCGCGATAGGCGGATTCCACGTCTTTGGCAAATCGCCCCGCGTCCATCAGGGGCGATCGCTGCATCCGTGCCCGCAAGCCGCTGCGCAGCTCCGCCAAACGCCGCGGATCGCCGGCCAGAGCCGCCGCGATCTCGACGTACTGCTCGACGCTCTGGGCGACCAACTCGCCAAAACCGACGTTGCTGAGGATGCTCACCCCCCCGCGTCCCACCGCCGTCGCCCCGGCCAGCGTCACCACCGGCACGCCCATCCACAGCGCATCGCACGTCGTCGTCCCGCCGCAAAAAGGAAACGGGTCCAGGGCGATGTCGATACGCCGGTATTGCTCGAAATACGCAGCCGTCGGCGCCGCCGACACCAGCGTCAGACGATCCGCATCGAGCCCCGCCGCAGTCAATTCCCCAGCCAGCCGATCGCGATGACTCCCAAACGGACAGTACACCACCAGGCCGCTGCCCGGCACCGCTTGCAGCAGCCGACGCCACGCCCGCCACGTCCCCGGCGACACCTTGCAGTAGTTGTTGAAGCACCCGAAGGTCACCCGGCCGCTCGCCAGCGCCGGCGGCTGGCCAACCTCGATCTCGGCGATGCACGGCTCATAGCACCAGTACGTCCGCAAGCGCACCGATTTCTCGCTATAGGCGCTTTCGTCCATGCCCGGCGGATCGAGATATGGATCGGTCAAGCGATAGTCCATCGTTTCCAGGCCGCTGGTCCCGCAATACGCCAGATACGTCACCTGCACCGGCGCCGGCTTGCGGGCGAACACCAGCAGCCGATTGCCGCCGGTGTGCAGCGACAAATCCACCAGAACGTCGATGCGGTCCTGGCGGATCAGCTCCGCCACTTGCTCGTCGCTTCCCCCCCGGATGTCCCGCCACACGTCGCAGGCGCTGCGCAATCGCCCGGTCATCTCATCCGCGTGCTGCACGTCGCCGTAGCAGAAGATCTCGAATGGCCCGTGGTCGTGATGGGCCAGCAGCGGCGCCAGGAACCGGCCCACGGGATGAAAGCGAAAATCCGCCGACACGTACCCGATGCGCAATCGCCGCTGCGG
>Ga0187873_1000102_pt1 | contig 98342 bp, 80 predicted proteins | sample June2016WEW_16_1_2_FD_133012 | JGI IMG/M metagenome (GOLD analysis project Ga0187873, IMG submission 133012) | Peatland microbial communities from SPRUCE experiment site at the Marcell Experimental Forest, Minnesota, USA - June2016WEW_16_100 | ecosystem: Environmental > Terrestrial > Soil >...
CAATACCCCAATAATCTGCTCCTCCGTGTAACGGCTCTGCCTCATCTCCTGTCCTCCTTCAGGCTTTTATACCCTGGGAGAACTCTCCTTTACACTGGTACAGTTTTCGGGGGGCAGGTCACCCAAGCCTTTCGGAACAACGCATCACGTCGACCTTGGTGACACTAGCGCACGGGATCAGTTTCAGATTATCTGCTATGAGAACAACAATATTGCATTTTTCGCTGAAACTGTGGTCCTAGTTGAAGGTGACAGCGACTACATCGTATTTCCGCACTTAGCTCGTTTAATCGATCCGGTTTGGGACTGTGGGCAGCTCCCCGTTCGTTTTGCACGGATCGGCGGGAAAGGTAACATCCGTCGATATCGGGACTTCTTTAGGCGGTTCGGGGCGCAGGTATTAGTGGTCGCCGATCTGGACTTTCTTTTGGGCAATGAGTTCACCCAAATTGAGCCATCTGAGAGTCTCAGGACCGAACGAGACAAACTCATAGCTGCCATCGATTCCGTTATCAACGCTAATGGTGACGTACCTGAACCTAAAGCCGAGAGGATAAAGAGGGCCCATGAGAAGGGTGACCTCAGAGAATTATGGCGACGAGCGCGGCAGCTTCAGGCGCAGTACAAGGAAGGAAAGGCAACCTTGGAAGCCGTCACTGCTGCCGTCGAGGAGTTCTTCTCGTGGGAGAAATATTGGACGCGCAGGGATGTGCTCAAGGAGTGCCCCAATGCAGAATTGCGAGCTCAAAAGCACGCACTCCTTGAGAATCTCAGGGCTCAGGGTATATTTGTCCTCGAAAAAGGAACGATTGAGGATTACTACCCCACTGGCGTTGTCGGAGAGAGCAAGCCTAGCAAGGCCCAGTCTTTCTGCAATACCGTGACGACCAAAGAGCAAGCGCTAGCATTGTGCACAACTGGCCATAGAGGCCCTACTGGGGCGTCTGCTTCAGAATTCGAAGCCATATGCCGCACCATATTTGAATGTTGAGAAAAATGGATCCAGTTTGAAGAAAGTACGGGTGGGAGCAGGCCGTCTAACTCAGGTCTGCGAGCCCACGCGCTAATATGAAAAACCGCAAACGTGGCGGGTCTCCTCCAGCCCGCTCGCTGAAAAGCAAGGAGAAACAATGGAGCAGCAACTTTCGCGGGTGGCGCACACGTCGCGTTCGTTGCGATGTGTGCGCCTGACCAACCTCTCACCCTCGGCCTTCAGCTCAGCCCAACAGGGTGGGGGGCCAGCCAAGGGGTTTACTCCCTGCCTCTCAGGATCGCGGCCATGATGCGGGGGCTGCGCCGTGCGCGCATCAACGCGGCAACCCAGCTTTTCCTCCGGTGCGTAGGCAATCAGGTATTCACGTACAAGCGTGAACCGCAAAGGCCGCGAACTGAGGTCCGGGCGCCGGTGGCCCTGATGGGTAAAAGGCACAACCCCGCGATTTACGGGCCTTCCGGCGATGATTCAAGTTCTACCCATTTTGGAAGATCGCGGGGGGCTCGCAAGCCTTTAAGGCCGGTCCTGAACGCCGTGATAAATCCGCAAGACTTCTATGCTCTGCTCTTTCACGCGATAGACAGCGATATAAGGCAGGGGAGGGAACGAAAGCTTCCTTCCTCGCGTCCGACACGGCCACGATGCGGCCACTCCTTCAGGGATTGGATGGCAGCGTACACCTTGCGCATAGTCGGCTGGCGGTAATGCGGATGGTGGTCTTTGAGGTAATCGCTAACGTGCTGCAGGTCGGCTGCGGCGGCTGGCGTCCAACGGATGCGCATTGTTATGAGCGCAACATCTGCTCCAGGCGGGCATCCATTTCTTCTTCTTCAATGAACTCGCCCCGGTCGGCCTGTGCAATACCCTCCCGCACGGCGGCACGAAAGCGGGCATCTTCCTCAAGCAGACGCACGGCGGCATCCTTCACCAGCCGTTCGGCGTCAGTGCCTTCCTGGGTGGCGATCTGCGCAAGCTGCGCTTCCTGCTCGGGGGTGAAATGTACTTCCATCGCCTTTAGAATAACGGGAAAGCTTCGCTTCAGGCAAGTTCCAAGTTGGACCCTTTTCGAAACACAAGCCATCAATGTCTAAACCATGCTTCCATCTCACGGCTGCCGCGCAGGACGTGGAGGATCAGCACGTCTTCAGCTTCAACGCGCGGGTGGCGCAAACGTCGCGTCCGTTGCGATGGGCGCGCCAGACCAACCTCTCACCCTCGGCCTTCAGAGCCGCCCCATTCGCTGCGCTCAGGGCAAGCTCTGAGCGGGGCGAAGGGTCAGCACTTGTGTCGCTTCCTCTTGTTTCAGCCGCTCGGCTAGCAAGACCTTGAGCAGCGATTGATAGGGAACATCACGCTGGTTCGCCAGGACTTTGAGCCGGTAGCGCTGGGCCCGCCCTCCGGCCCTGCGGCTTTTCCAGCGGTGTGGGTTCTTGCCGCGCCGCAAACAAGATAATCCGAATTCTCGTAAGCCGCGCCGCCAAAACCACGGCGCGGTGGAAAAGCCGCAAGGCTGGAAAGCGAGCCTTGCGCTACATTTTCTCTTGCGTGCCTCCCACTGCTATAAGGCCCCCGTGCTCCTCTCGCCCGCTTCAGCAAGTTTTTGCCTAAGGGCAGAATTTTTTGCTTGACATGGTTAACTCGTATGGTATTATATTGTCGGTACCGAGCGCCCCGGCTCGATAGAAGCTCCTCGGGAGATAGCCTTCCCCTTGCCACCCACCAAGGAGGCTGCTGGCGGGCAGAAGGCAGTAGGCAGTAGGCAGAAGGCGGCAGGCAGAAGGCTGGAAGCTGAACGCTGATTGCTGGTCACTGAACGCTAAGCCAGCGAGCGTGAGAATTTCGAAAATGTCCAGCCTCTCCATTATGTTGATGATAATAAATGTACTTATCGATATTCAGCATGATTCTGCAAAATCATCAAGTCGTTGAAATTAAATAAGTTAAGTACCTTGCATTGCGGTCGAGCTCAAAAAAAAAGGGGGCCCCAAAATGAAGGTAAGTCCCACTATGTTATTGAAAACAAATGTAGAAAAAATGCCCGTTTGTGGGCTTGCCAAGATGTTATTGAAACAAAACGAGTTATAGTTCGTCTGCCAAGATGTTGATGAAAATAAAGATAGTTAGCAGTAGTTTGTCATCGCGGAAGGGCAGGACGGGGCGGGCAGAGGGTAGTAGGGACAAGGCAGTGGGCAGTAGGCAGAAGGCAGTGGGCAGTAGGCAGTGGGCAGAAGGGAGAAGGCAGAAGGCGGCGAGCGCCTCACGCCGCGCGCGGTGCGCGGGGCAGAACCGCAGGTTCGGCAGCAGGGGTTAGGCGCGTTCCCGCCAGGCCGTGCAAGGCCTCGGGAATACGCTCGGGAGAAGTGATGATAGCCAAGCGGCCACCGCGCTCGAGGTAAGCGAGTGCGGCTTCAATCTTCGGCCCCATGCTGCCGGGTGGGAATTGTCCCTCGCGCAGGTAGCGACGCGCCTCGGCGGCCGTCAGGCTTTCGATGGCCCGCTCCCGGGGTGTGCCGTAATGGAGCGCCACTTGCTCAACCCCAGTGGAGATCAGGAACAGCTCGGCCTCCAGTTCCCACGCCAGGAGGCTCGAGGCGCGGTCCTTGTCGATGACCGCCTCGACGCCCACCAGCCGCTCGCGCTTGAAGACCACCGGGATTCCTCCGCCTCCGCAGGCGATCACCAGCACGTCATTCGCGAGCGCTGCCTGGATGGCGGCGAGTTCCATAATCTCCTTCGGCTCCGGCGACGGCACGAGGCGCCGGTAGCCCCGCCGGGCGTCTTCGGCCATCGTCCAGCCGAGCGCCGCGCGACGGCCCTCCGCCTCTTCCCGCGTATAGAAGGGACCGACGGGCTTGGTGGGATTGCGCCAAGCGGGATCGCGGCGCGACACCAGGACTTCGGTTACGATGGTCACCACCGGCCGCCGCAGTCCGTGGCGCTGCAGCGTTTCCTGCAGCATCTGCTGCAAAAGGTAGCCGATGGTGGCTTGCGTTTCGGCGACGCAGGCGTCGAGCGTGAGCGGCGGCACCTGCGAGGCGGCCAGCTCCGAGCGCAGCAGCGCGTCGCCCACCTGCGGCCCGTTGCCGTGGGTCACCACCACACGGTACCCGGCGGCCATCACCGCGGCGATACCTTCACAGGTGACCGGCAGGTTGGCGCGCTGCTCCTCCAGGGTGCCGCGCTCGCCCGGCCTGACCAGGGAATTCCCGCCGATGGCGACCACCGCAATGGGCATGATACCTCTCAGGAAAGGAGCGCCAGCAAAATGGCTTTCTGAATGTGCAGGCGATTCTCCGCCTGGTCGCAAACGAGGGAGCGAGACGCATCCATGACGTCATCGGTTACTTCCTGGCCGCGATGCGCCGGCGAACAGTGCATGAACATGGCTTGGGGGCCCGCTGCGCGCATCAGTTGCGCGTTCACCTGGTACGGACGGAAGACCTGCTCGCGGGTTTCCGCCTCGTCCTCCTGGCCCATGCTCGTCCAGACGTCGGTGTAGACGGCGTCCGCGCCCGCCACGGCCTGGGCGGGATCGTGGGTCAACTCAATGGCGCCCCCCTCGCGCTTTGCCTCCGCCAGCGCAGACCGGTCTGGTTCGTACCCGGCCGGTGTGGCGATGCGCATCCGCACGCCCAAACGCGCTGCGCCGTACATCAGGGAATGCGCCACGTTGTTGCCGTCGCCCACCCAGGCGAGCGTGGTGCCCTCGAGCCTACCCTTGTGCTCGAGCAGCGTCAGGTAATCGCCCAGCGCCTGGCAGGGATGCTCAAAATCCGAAAGCCCATTGATGACCGGAATCGAGGCGTGTTCCGCCAGTTCGAGCACCGTCTGGTGTGAGAACACGCGCGCCACCACAGCGTCCACCCAGCGTGCGAGGTTGCGCGCCACATCTTTCACCGCCTCGCGCTTGCCCAACCCCACTTCCTGCGGGCCCAGGTAGAGCGCCTGTCCGCCTAACTGGCCCATGCCGACCTCAAACGTCACGCGGGTGCGCAGGCTGGGCTTTTCAAAAAGCATCGCCAGCGTCCTGCCCTCCAAGGCGTGTCGGTGGCGGTCCGGAGCAGCCTTGACACGCTGCGCCAGCGCCAGCAGGTAGTCGATCTCCGGGGGCGTCAGGTCGTGGAGAGAAATCAAATCCCGGCGCGCCAGGGCCGCAGGGCGCAGGAGCGGTTCTTTCCCGGCCTCGACAACGACTTTGAGTTTACGCATAAGGTGCCCTCACGGTCTGGTCGGCGCGGGAATGACCGCGCGCTCACCGCTCAAGCAACGCTCAGTCGGCGTTGGGGTTGCCAGCCTTTCGTAAAACGCTCCAGGATTTCGCCCAGGCCGGGCCGCGTACGCTCTTCGATCTCGTAATTCACTCGCAGGCTGGGCTTGTTCAGGCGCAGTATGCGCCCCAGATCAACGGGGGTCGCCACCAACACTAGGTCGCAGGGGGTGCGGTTGATGGTTTCTTCCAACTCGTGGCGCTGCGCGTCGCTGTAACCCATGGCGGGCAGAAGGTCTTTCAAGTGCGGGAACCGGTGGAAGACTTCTGCGATCGAGCCCACCGCGTAAGGACGCGGATCAACTTGCCCGGCGGCCTCGAACTGGCACGCCGCCACCACGCCCGCTCCGTAGGCCATCTCGCCGTGCGTGAGCGTGGGGCCGTCTTCTACTACCAGCACCCGCTGGCCTTTGATCCTGGCGGGCTCCGTCACGCTTACCCGGCAAGCCGCCTCGATCACCGTGGCCGCAGGGTTGTGGCGGGCGAGGTTCGAGCGCACGGTCGCCACACCCTCCGGCGCAGCCGTGTCAACCTTGTTGATCACCACCACCTGCGCGCGCCGCAGGTTGACCTCACCCGGAAAATACCCCAGCTCGTGGCCCGCCCGGTGCGGGTCGGCAACGACAATTTCCAGGTTGGAGCGGAAGAAGGGCGTGTCGTTGTTGCCGCCGTCCCACAGGATCAGTTCCGCTTCCCGTTCCGCCTGGCGCAGAATCTCCTCATAATCGACCCCCGCATAGACCACCGTGTTGCAGCGAATGTGCGGTTCGTACTCCTCGCGCTCCTCGATGGTGCAATGCTGCGTCTCCAAGTCAGCGAGCGTGGCAAAACGCTGCACACGCTCCGCCGCCAGATCGCCGTAAGGCATCGGGTGCCGGACCACCACCAGCTTCCAGCCCAGCTCGCGCAGCTCCTGCGCCACCCGGCGCGACACCGGACTCTTGCCGCAGCCCGTGCGCGTGGCGCACACCGAGACCACCGGCACGCGCGCCTGCAATTGGGTGCGCTCCGTCGCCAGCAGCCAGAAGTCGGCGCCCGTCGCCACGGCTCGCGAGGCTAGATGCATCACTGTTTGGTGCGACACGTCGCTGTAGGCAAACACCACCACGTCCACCGACTGCGCGCGGATCAGGTCCTCCAGTTCGGCCTCGGCCACAATGGGAATGCCCGCCGGATACAACGCCCCGGCCAGCTCCGCCGGATAGCGGCGGTGATCGATGTTCGGAATCTGCGTGGCCGTAAACGCGACGACCTGGAAAGCAGGATTGTTGCGAAACACCACATTGAAATTGTGAAAGTCCCTGCCCGCGGCGCCAAGAATCACAACTCTCTGCATAACCTGTCCCCCCACCCGCGTTACCCCGATCCATCACTCTTCCGGTCAGCCCATTGCCACCTGAAGATTCGCACCCACCGACTTTGTGCCGAACCGACCCGGTCATGTAGAAGCAAAAGCCGGGCCACGAATCCCGTGGCTCCGTCGAGGAGGCCTAACTTATTCATTCTTGAAGAGGTAATTCATCTGGCGCCGCCCCGGCCGACCTTTGTAAGAAGCAACCTGGGGGTTATCACCCTGTGAGAAGGGCGTTTATGATCCGTGCCGCCCTGAAATCCGGCAGGGCAAGGTGTGCGGAATGTCACACGCGGTGAGGCGCGACTTGCTATCCATCGCCTCACCCAGAGTCGCTCAAGCCCCTTTGGCAGGCTCCGGCAACTCAATCTGCATGACGAGGTTCATGAGCGGGGTGACCTCGCGGAAGACGGCGAGCATGGATTCCACCAAGTCCAGGCCCGTCGAGCTGCGCACTTCTGCTTCGCTCATGGGGTAGAAAAGCTGGAATCCCGCCCAGTGGTTCTGGGGAGCGGCAGCGAGCAGGCGGCGCAGCTTCGCGACGCCGGGAAAGTTCGCCTTCGAGAATTGCGCGATTTCCGTTTCCCAACTGCCGGCGTGGAGGCCGAAGCCCTCGCGCAAGATCAGCCGTCGCAGCTCCCGCTCGAGGGGGCTCCCGGGCCGCAGGCCTTTGAGCAGCCGGTGCCAGTCCCAATCCGGGCGCAGTTGGCAGGCGCGGAACGAGCGCGGCGCCTTCACGTAGCCGCGCTCGATCTGCAATCCGCACTGGAAGAGTTTTTCCTCCGTCTCCACGGAGATGAAGAACTTCGCGCAGCCGAAGCTGACGTGGGAGGAAAGCGGCTTGGCCTCGCGGTTGGCGCGCGGCAGGAAGGCAATCCATTGCCAGAAGACGCCGCGGCCCCAGCGCTCCGTAACGAACCCCTGCTGGTAGCGCGCTTCGAGCGCCAGCTTCAGGATGCGCGTGATGCGCTCGTGGTCTGCAAGATTGCCCACCCGGATGCCCCGGCGGAAATCCAGGAATTCCGGCCGGAACCCAATGGCTGCGCTGGGCAGGGCAGCGTGAGGTTTTGTTTCCATAGCGAACCCCCTGGGCCGATCGCCCGCCCCTGATTCTACCAGCCGCCTGCGTTGCTTCGCACGCCAATTGACGCCCTTGCGGCGGGTTGCTAAGATGGCAGGGATAAGTGTTTGGAAGGAGCCAAGACATTGGACCGTCTCACCCGCCATCAACTTAAGCAAGATGAGTTTCGCAACGTCTTCGAGCAGTTCGAAGAGTTTTTCAAACAGCACTACAGGGAGATCCTGAACGCCACGATCCTGGTCGTCGTGGTGGTGGGGCTGGCCGGCGGCCTCAAGTATTACACCAACCGCCAGGAAGCCCAAGCCAACGCCGATCTGGGCGCGGCGCTCCAGACGTTTCGCGCTTACGTGGGCCAGCCGGCGCCCGGCGCCATGGATCCGGGGGGGCCATCCTTTGCGACCGCGCAGGAGAAGTACAAGAAAGCCCTGGGACAATTTCAGGCCGTCGTGGACAATTACAAGATGATTCCCCGGCCGAAAGCCGTAGCGATTGCGCGCTACCAGATGGGAGTGTGCCAGGCGCTCCTGGAGGACCACGCCGCGGCCATCCCGACATTGCAGGAAGCCAGCCAGGGCCGCGACCCCGAAGTCGCCTCGCTCGCCAAGTTCGCCCTGGCGAGTGAACTGGCGAAGACCGGCAAGCTGCCGGAGGCGGCCAAGCTCTTTCAGGAACTGGCGGATCATCCCACGCTATCGGTGCCCAAGGCCAGTGCCCTGCTGGCCCAGGCGGATGCCTATCGCGCTTCGCAGCCCACCCTGGCGCGCCAGATTTACGAGCGGGTGGAGAAGGAATTCGCCGCCAACTCCGCCGTTTCCCAGGCCGTCAAGCAGCAGATCGCCAGCCTCGCGCCGTAACAGGCTGCGGAAAAACTCGTAGGCGGTGTCATTCTGAGCGAAGCGAAGAACCTCTGCATTTGTAGAATCAGGCAAATGCGGAGATCCTTCCTTCGTTTCACTCAGGACCGCCTGCGGCTCCTCAGGATGACAGTTTTGGCGGTATTTCCGCAGCCTGCTCAGCCCCGCTGAAGTCGCGGCTTCCGCCGCCTGTTCGTCTCCACCCAACTCACCAGGATATGAGCAACTCGCCCGAGAGGTCGTGAACCACCAGGCGTCTTCCCGAATCTTCGGGCAGGTACGCGATGCGCTTCTCGTTTTCAAAGAAGGTGGCATGCGATTGGCCGCTCTCCATCCGGACAGGTGGACCGGCGGTTCGATCCTCGGGGTAGAAGTGCACGGTCGCCTGCTTAAGGCCCGTCAAGAGCATGCGGCGCCGGATGCCGGGCTCCTCGGCGATCCTCTCAACGCAAGAGACTTCCCCCTCCTCGGCCTGCTCCACAAGGCAGCGGCACTCACGGTGCCAGGCGCGGGGCATGCTGTAGGTGGAATGCCCGTCCTCGAGCCACGTCTCATACCCCAGCAGAATCGGAGCCCCGAACGGGAATCGCAGCCGGATGGTCGCGGCTGTCGAGGGGCTATACCCAGAGAAGAAAAAACCATTGTTGCTCCGCGCGACAAGCAGCAGCGGGTTCCGGGTCTCGACGGTGGGCCGCTCCACCTTTAGCTCGTACCCGAACTTCGCCAGCATATAGCGCATCAGGTACTCCGCCTGAAAGAGCTGCCGCGGATCGTCGGGCTGGGGCAGGGCAGACGCCGTGAGGTAACCCGAGAAACTTCCACGTACCCAGGCCAGCCGGCCGGAGCCGACGGGCCGCGTGACGGCGAACACGCGCTCGTTCGTGCCGTCCGAGACCTTGGCGCACACCTCCACGCCCGCCACCCCCGGCGCGAGTAAGACGGTGTCGATGCCGCCGCCCGACGTCACGTCGCGATGCACCATGCGGGTTGGCACGTTGCCGTGGCGGATGGTGTCGCTCGCGAGGGATGAGCGCATCTCAAGTTCGCCGGTGAGCGGCGGCGCCAGTTGCAGGTTGAGCAGATCCAGAAGTGTCTGGCTTGCGTGTGTCACCGGCCCATAAAGGAAGACCTGGCGCCCGCCCCGGAGTTGCTCCAGCAGCGCCGCCTCCAGCGGGCTGCCCGCGGCGGGAACGGGTGTCAGCAAAACCGTGTGCGCATATAGATCGGGATGGGCGCTCGCCGAGGCCAGGAAGTTGTCCGTCGAGACGACTGTGTTCACCGGCAATCCGGCATTCACCGCGTTGCGCATGAACCAATCGCTGAAGAACACTTCGCCCGGGCGGGGCGCGGCCCCGAACACTTTTTCGTGGAACTCGCCAAACGGGTACACCCAGGTGACGAGGCCCGGCGCGTTGGAGAAGTGCTCCATCGCCAGCAGGATATGCGGCGTGACTTCGTTCGGACACTGGTCGGGCAGCTCGCCATAGGAGTTGTCGATGGTGAGGAACTCAAGGAACGACGGCGGCGTGACCTTGCCGCGGCGGTCGAGCCGCGCCAGCGCCAGCGGCAGGTAGATGTCGTGGGGCTCATGCCCGTAGCGGTCGAACCAGGGACTGTTCAACCACCAGGGGTCATGCGTGTAGAAGCGGAAGGGGAACACATCGCCCGCGGGGAGGTGGGCAATGTGGGAAAGATACCCGCTCACCTCCAGGCCAAAGTCCCCGTCGATAGCGGCCCAGGGCGAGTTCGGCGGGGCGACCATATTGAATCCGCCGTCGTAAATATCCCGAATCGGCGAGGCGCTCGCACTGAGGTCGGCGCCGGTGGAGAGATTGCTGCCCCGGCATTCAACGCGGAACTCCGGGCACTCCTCGCGGAAGGCTTTCCAGAACCCCACGACCTTGGCGCGGATCTCCGCCGCCTTCTCGGGGTGGAAGGCGGAGCCGTCGAAGAGCGGACCCTTCACGCTCCACGCTGTCGCGGAAAAGCCGAAGCCGTTGGAAAACCAGATGTAGTCAAAGCCCAGATCGGTGAGGAAATGCTGTGCCTGGCGCCCGAAAAACACTCCGAACGGTGTGCCCGGGGGGATGCCTTGTGGGAACCCGGCGTAGGGCACCGAATCTCCGTTCAGAGTGGCGCTGCAATCAACCCATTCGCCCTTGAGGATCTCGCGATGCCTCTCGAACTTGAAGGGTGAGCGGGCGAACTCCGGCCCCGGGTCGAAGGTGGCGCCCACGCTCACCGGCTTGCCCATCAACTTTCTTCCGACGCTCTTGAAGGTTTGGATGATTTCTTTCAGCGCGCCGTAAGTGATCTGGGGCGGGTTGTTCATGTACAGCCGGGCCTGTTCGTGGATGTTGATTTCCGACGGGTCAGCCTGGGGTGGCGCCTTCTCGGGGTTGGCGCTCCCGATGTAGCGGGCCCACTCGATGGGGTCGTGCATATTTCCACGGTAATCGAGGATTTCGCTCCCATCGGCGGTCCACAGCATCACCGCGCACCCGTCCGCGCGCCGCAGCAGGGCCGCCCACTGCCGGAAGACATGCTCCGGGATCGCCTGGATGCTGCCTGCGTCGATGCTGCGAAACGGCTTCAAGCTCATCTCGAGCGTTACCCGGCGGAACACACTGGATTCAGTCTGCGGCACGTGCGGACCTGCCGGCAACGGCTGGACCTCATAGTGGCCTTGGCCAAAGAGGGGAAGGGCCACGGCGCTACCCGCAGTCCATTTCAACCAGTCCCTTCGCGAAAGCGGCTGCCTATCGAAGCGTCTCCCTTTCATATCCCGTCCTCCTTCGAGTCAAGCTGGTTTTCGACAAATACGAGCGGCCGGATTTTCTTGATGGTCAGCAGGATTACCGCAAAGCCGACGGGGTATAGCACGGGTCCTCAGTGCCGGGGTTACGGTCGGGGGGCGGGCGTCTGCAAATCCTCTGGGAGCGGCTGGGAATGGGAAACGTGGGGGCTCAGCGCCGCATCGTGTTCGCTCGGCTGTCGCCCGCACCGCGATTCCGGCAGGCATCGCCGGGGGAATTCCTCGGGTCGAAACCTCAACCCCTCCAGCCTCAGGGATGGGAGCGGGACACCACCTCCACCTCGATCCCCAACAACTTGGCAACTTTCTGAATGCAAGAAAGCTTGTGGCCAACCCCCAGCGCAAAATGGTGCGTAGGGCCGGCCATGGACCAGTTCTCAATAAAGGTGGCAACATCGGGAGCAAAACGCACGCGGGTGTTCGTGTTGCCGGTAGCCGGGATGGCCCCAGGGATGGATTCCCCTTCCGCCACCACAAACTTGAGATGGCCAGCGGCGCCCACACTCACGCCGAGAATGGTGACGGGCCCGTTCTTGACCTTGAACTCGACCGACACGCCCTGGCCGAACTTGCCGTGATAGAGTGCCAACCCTCGCAAGGCGGGTTTTTCGCCGCTGATGGCGACGTGGCCGGGCCCATCGTGCCCGACAAAAACGTAGTTGTCGAGCAGGTGCGCAGGATGCAGCTCTGCAAATGATCCTCCCGCGCCCAGCTCATGCATGACCATCATCGCGACGCAGTTTTTCAGATCTCCCTCGCCCGCCACGGGAATGCCGCGCGCCGTCAGCAGAGAGTTCCCCACGATCATTCCGGCCACGATTTCCTGGTAGTCGTTGTGGTTAAGGCCGCGGTAGTAATAAGCGAGCCCGTCGAGGGAAAAATCGCTCATCAAATGTTCCAGCCCCACGGCCACGCGGGCGGACCAGCGCAGGCCTTCGGGAGTGACGGGCCCGGCAATGGCATCGGCCCCCGGAAGGGGAAAACAGAAGAATTCCCGAATCCTTTCTTCCATGCCGGTGATCTCGTCCGCCGTCGCCTGGTCCACACACTTTTTCAGATCACACATTTCGATCATCTCGACCGCCATGCCCAACTCAGCACTAAACATCGTCGGGTCAGCATTCATGTCGAGCATGCCCTCGAAGGCGTGCCCCAGAAAACCCAGGCGGGCCCGGCGCAAGCGGTGGACGGCTTGGGCAGCCTGCGTCCATTCGGCAATCCGGGTCCAGGCGCGCGCATCGTCGTGGAGCATGCCGAACACCACGTCGAGTGGCGGCAGGCCGGCCCGCCCCAGGGCATAGACAATTTCCGGAAGGGAAGTGCTGTTATCGTGCTCGAGTTGATCGGCCGTGGTCGCCGTGGCCGTGTCCATTCCGGGTGTAGGCTGCAACCCCACCAGGACGAGGGGTGCTTTGGCGATTTGCATAACCGGCAACACGACGGCGGAAGGCACGTACGTGGTGACATCACCAAAGACCAGATCAACTTGCCGCGCGGCGAGCAACTCTCCGGCTCGCCGCGCGGCAGAAACCGAATCCACCAGGCCGGCGGAAACCACCTCCACGCCCAGTCGCTTGAGCCCGGCTTCAAAATCCTCCCGGTAGCGCTCCAGCCGGTCGCGCAATCCCGCAAACTGCGGCCAGTAGCGATCAAAACCCACTGAGAAAACACCAATGGTCGTGGTCATGGTTTGCCCGTTCCCTCCGCCGAATCCCTTGCAGATCTCTCCCGCAGCGCCGTGCCTCAGTCCGGCGTGGGTAGTGGGCCAGTTTGCTGTAGCGGCGCTCTATGAGCGCCGGAATCTATTGGATCAAAAGCCGGCGGTCATAGACCGCCGCTACAAGAAACCAAAGTGGCCCACTCCCCCGGCGTGCCCTGGCCTGCTACCTTCCGTAAAGCGGGCCAAAGCTCGCGCAGGCGCGGTAATCAGCGCCTTCCGGATCGTGAGTTCCAAAGGCGCTCCAGGCGCTGGGCCGGAAGATTCTCTCTTCGTCAATGTTGTGCATCGAAACCGGGATGCGCAGCAACGTGGCGAGCGCCAGCAGTTGGTCGCCGATATGCCCGTAACTCAAGGCCCCGTGGTTGGCGCCCCAGTTGTACATCACCGAGTAGACGTCGCGGAAGGGACCCTTGGCCGTGAGCAGCGGCGCAAACCAGGTGGTGGGCCAAGTGGGATTGGTCCGCTTGTCCAAAACTGCGTTGACGTCCTTCGGCAGGTCTACGGTATAGCCCTCGGCGAGTTGCAGAACCGGTCCCAGACCCGCAATCCAGTTCAGGCGGGACATGGTCACGGGCATTTCGCACTGGGTCACGAATTGCGAGGAGTAGCCGCCTCCCCGGAAATATTCCAGCATCGCCGGGCACCACAACGTGGCGTCGAGACAGCGGCCCACTTCCTCCGGCGCAATCTCCCAGAAGGGCTTGAGCGCGGGCTGGCCGTCCTTGGTCATCAATCCCGTGGCGTCGAGTGTAGCGGCGCCGGAGTTAATCAAATGGATAATGCCTCCGCTGCCTTTGCCCGTGAGGGTCTTGCCGGTTACGCGCTTCACGGCCGCCGGGCTCCAGTAGGTCCGCACATCGGCGAAGACCTGCGCGGTATCCGTCAGCAGGTGCCCGAAGAGCATGGCGATCCCGTTCAGGGAATCGTTTTCGGTGGCGAACACAAAAGGCTCGCGGATGCCATTCCAGTCAAAGGAGGAATTGAGCATGGCCTCCATGAAGTCCCCGTTGGGGGAGTGATCCGTCCAATGCCGCTGCCCCTGGAAACCTCCCAGCAGGGCGTTGCGCCCCAGGGCCTCTTCCCCGTAACCCAGAGCGGCGAGGCGAGGATTGCCCACCATCAGATCCCGCGCAATCAAGGTCATCTTGACCACCGTGGCCCAATCGGCATCCTTCTGGGCGCGGGACTTCTGGTGGGCCGGTGGATTCAAGTCGGGACCTTCCGGGCAATTGTCCTTCACCCAAGCCGCGGCGCGCGAGAACTCTTCCGGGTCAAAAATCCCCTCCTCGATCCGCCGGGTGAACTCCGACATGTCCACGTACTCATTCCGCATGCCGAGGTAATTCTGGAAGAGATCGGCATTCACCATCGAACCGGCGATGCCCATGGAGACGGAGCCCAGGGAGAGATAGGACTTGCCCCGCATCTCCGCCACGGCCAGTCCCGCTTTCGCGAACTGCAGCAATTTCTCCTGCACGTCGGCAGGAATCGAGCTGTCCGTGGAATCCTGAACGTCGCGCCCGTAAATGCTGAAGGCAGGCAATCGCTTCTGATTGTGCCCGGCCAGCACCGCCGCCAGGTAAACGGCGCCCGGGCGCTCCGTGCCGTTGAAGCCCCACACCGCTTTGGGAAGGAGCGGGTCCATGTCCATCGTCTCTGATCCGTAGCACCAGCACGGGGAAACCGTTAACGATACCCCTACACCCGCGTGGGCGAACTTATCGGCGCACTCGGCAGCCTCCGCGACGCCGCCAATACAGGTGTCGGCCACAACACATTCCACCGGCAGACCGTTCGGGTGACGCAGATTCTTCTCGAGGAATGCTGCTGCGGCCTTCGCCATTCCCATAACCTGCCCTTCCAGCGATTCCCGAACTCCCTTCTCACGCCCATCAATCGCCGGCCGAATTCCTATCTTCGGTAACGTCCCTCGTAAACGCTTTTGCGGTCCAGTCCCCTTCATGTCCGTAATCTTCGCCATAACTTTTCGCCTCCTCCTGAAGCGGCACAATTGTACCGCAAAGGCCGCTTTTTGCATCTGGGTTCATCACTTGTGTTGGCAGCGCTGCGCGGTAGTGCAAAGAAAGATGAAACGGAAAGGAAGTATGCAACGGCAGATCCGGCCCGCGCCGCGACTTGGCGCGCAGCCTGCGGGCCCAGCAACGGGCCATCGAGCGTTTAACCCGCGAGGCGTGTAAGCTGATCGCGGGTGGCGCATACAATGCCTTTCATGTATGCGCCCCACTAACACGAGCAACTGCACCGCCCACGTGCACGATGTCTCTCGCTGCTCACTTTATCCAAGGCCAGGACGGATGCGTCCCCAGGTGTTATCCAAGACCTTCGTTTTCAATTCCCGACCGACCGATAATGTACGCCTGACCGCCTCAGCATTCAACGCTCCAGCCGGGTTTTTGAGTGCAGGGGGTCTCCCGCGACCGCCGCGCAGAGGGGCGCCCCTCGGTGCCGTGCCCAAACCCGGGGGGCGCAGCAAGCAGCGCCCCGTTGTTCACCGATTTCAGCCGCCCCTCCGCGTCCCACTGGTAAGTGTATGTGCCGTCGCCCGTCAAGTTCCCCGCCGCGTCGTAACTGTAGCCGGAGGTAGTGATCCAGTTGGTGCTGGCGCTGATTGTCCTCCGAACACGGAGAGACGGCTAACTTCTGCTAACCCGTGTCGCCACTTTTTTGCCAATGTTGGCCTGTCAAGTATGTGCAAGGATATGAAAGGGTTACTTGACAGGTGGCAAGACGGCGCATCGGTACGACCCTTCCGTCGTTGCGCTATTACGCCCGTTTCACCTATAATGCTCGAAGGTTCTGAAGAGACAGGATCTGCGCTATGCCCCCTTCCATCGTCCAGAAGCTTGAAGAAGAAATCCTCACGCTGGAGCACGAACTCAATCACGAGCTTCCCAAGGAACTGAAGCGAGCTCGGGCAATGGGCGACCTGAGCGAAAATGCCGAATACATCATGGCAAAACAGCGCCAGGAGATTGTTGGCGCCCGCCTGGCGCAGCTCAAGAAGCGGCTGGCGGATCTTTCCATGGTCAACCTGAACAATATTCCCAAGGACCGCATCGCCTTTGGCTCCAAAGTGGTTCTTTACGACGTTGACCGCGACGTGGAGATCGAATACCGGTTGGTGACCAGCGAGGAGGCCGATGTCAGCAAGGGGCTGATCTCGACGACCTCCCCTATTGGCCGCGGCCTGATGGGTAAGAAAGCGGGTGACCCGGTCAAGGTGGCTACACCCAATGGCTCTCGCGAGTTCGAAATCCGCACCGTTCAGACTATCTACGAGCAGGTTTAGGACTTCCCGGCAGGCTTGCTGCGGCCGGCGTCGGCCGTGGGGCGGCTTTTCATGGTGACGCGAAAGATCGGTGACACACTTCGGCACGTTCTCGATGCCATTGTCCGCGCTTTTGCGGCCACGGGCATCAATCCTAACTTCCTCACCTTCATCGGCTTTATCATCAACTGCCTGGCTGCGTACCTGTTCGCTTACGGCTACTTCCGCTGGGCCGGCGCCACCATTTTCCTGGCTGGCATCTTCGACATGACTGACGGCCGCGTGGCGCGCCTCGCCAACCGCGTAACCCCCTTCGGCGGGTTCTACGACTCGGTTATGGACCGCTACTCCGACCTTAGTCTTCTGATCGGGCTGTTGATCTACTACGGTCGCATCAATCGCTACTTTTACGTCTCGCTGGTCGCCGTCGGCATGATCGGCTCCGTCATGGTCAGTTACACCCGCGCCCGTGCCGAGAACCTCATTCCCACCTGCAAAGTGGGTTTCCTGGAACGCCCGGAGCGCGTGGTGCTGATCATCATCGGGGCGCTCTTTGATCGCATGGCCCCGGTGCTCTGGCTGATCGCGGTGCTCTCCAACATGACGGTCATCCACCGCATCCTTTTCACGCGCCAGGAAGCGCGCAAACTGGCCGCTTCACAGTCCACACCTTAGTTGATTACTCCCCCATGGCGCTCGCGCCGAAACATCGAAAGAGATTTGCGGTTGTCACTCCGTCACCCACGCCGGGGCCGCCCGGGAGGGCAGGCACCTGCCTCCAACGGGGCGCCGGGGTACCCCGACGCGATGCTGGCAGGCGTTGTTCAAGACGTCTCGGCTGTCGTGATCTCGGATGGGATCGCTTGGGCGGCGGGCTGGCGGCGTCGCGAGACCAGCCAAAAGCCCACGCGCAGGGCGAAAAGCAACCCCACCAGCGCGCCGTAAAACAGCGGCTTGCGCACGTCCGACTTCACCAACCAATAGTAATGCACGACGCCGGCGGTGGCCGTCACATAGATGAGCCGGTGCAGCATCCGCCAGCGCTTCCCACCCAGGCGGCGGATCCAGCCCACCGTGGAAGTCAGAGCCAGGGGAAGCATCAGTACGAAACCCGTGAAGCCCACCGTGATGAACGGCCGCTTGCGCACGTCGTGGAGCATGTCCGCCCAGTCAAAGAATTTGTCGATGCCGATCCACATGCTGAAGTGCAGCAGTCCGTAGAAAAACGCAAAGAGCCCGAGCATGCGCCGGAAGCGAATCAGCTCCGGCAGATGGAGGAGCTTGCGCGCCGGGGTCACCGCCAGGGTGATCACGATGAAGATCAGCGTCCAGTCCCCCGTCTGGTGGGTGATGTACTCGATGGGATTGGCGGTGAGATGGTGGTGAAACGCCCGCCAGGCCAGCTCACCCAGCGGGCCCAGGCACAACACAAACACCGGTAGCTTGATCCACTTGCTGCTCAGGAGTTTTTTCAAGCACACACTCCGATGCAGAGCCTGCTGAGGAACGTGTGGGGGCTGCTGGAAGGGCGGGGCTTCAGAGGCTGCGGGAAAACGCTCCGATGCTGTCATCCTGAGCGAAGCGAAGGACCCCTGTATTTGAATTTTCAAGCAAATACAGAGGTCCTTCGTCGGCTTCGCCTCCTCAGGATGACAGTGCGAGGGGTTTTTCCGCAGCCTGTAAAGCCCCGCCCTTCCGATCCCGTGGTGAGAAATTCGGGCTAGAAGTTCTTCCGCAGATCCATGCCCGAGTAAAGCGACGCGACCTGGTCATAACCGTTGAACATCAGCGTGGAGCGCCGGAAAAATTCGCCCAAGCGGCGCTCCTTGGCCTGGCTCCAGCGGGGGTGGTCAACGGTCGGGTTGACGTTGGAATAGAACCCGTACTCACTGGAATTGGCGAGGTTCCAGGTGGTGGGCGGCTGCTTGTCCACCAGCTCGATCTTTACCAATGACTTGATACTCTTGAACCCGTACTTCCACGGCAGCACCATGCGCACCGGGGCGCCATCCTGGTTGGGCAGCGTTTGCCCGTACATACCGAAGCAGAGCAGCGCCAGCGGGTGCATGGCCTCGTCCAGCCGCAGGCCCTCCACGTAAGGGAAGGGAATGCCCCCGTAACGCGCCTCGGGCATTTGCCCCTGGTCGTAGAAAGTCTCAAACGCCACGAACTTGGCTTTCGCTTGGGGCGCCACCTCCTTCAGCAGCACGCTCAAGGAGAAGCCGACCCACGGCACCACAATCGACCAGGCCTCGACGCACCGGTGGCGGTAGATGCGTTCCTCCAGCGGAGCCAGTTGCAGGAGCTCCTCAAGGGAAAAAGTGCGCGGCTTGTCCACCAGCCCGCTCACTTGTACGCTCCAGGGAGAGGTTCGAAAGTCCTTCGCTTTCCCGGCGGGATCTTCCTTCCCCACCCCAAACTCGTAAAAGTTGTTGTAGTGGGTGACGTTGTCGTAGGGCGTCACTGCCTCGCTGGTGCTGAACGCGCTCTTCTGCGCCACCTTCAGCTTGCTTCCGGCCATGACCTTTTGCGTGGGCCAAGCCAACTCCTTCAGGGTTCGCCCCGCCAGCGCCCCCGCCGCCACCCCCAGCGCGCTCGCCAGGAATTTTCGCCGATTCACATAGAGCCAGTGTGGAGTGATCTCCGACCCACGAATCTCGGCCGCCCTCTTGATTAGCATGTTTCACCTCTACTGCCCCGGGGCGCAGTCGACTGCTCTCCCTGGCCCGAAATTGCGCCCGGTCGGCCGCTCTGCACTTTTGGATTCGCCCCTGCCCTAACATTCTATTTGACGCTCAAGGTGTTTTCAAAGATGTATTTGGACAGCACTCCTCCGCTCGGGGGAACGGAGAGGGCGGGACGAACAGAGGGTGGGAGCCGCGATTTCGGCGGGGCTGAAGAGGCTGCGGAAAAACCGCCAAAGCTGTCATCCTGAGGAGCTGCAGGCGGTCCTGAGTGAAACGAAGGAAGGACCTATGCCTTTGCCTGATTCTACAAATGCAGAGGTTCTTCGCTTCGCTCAGAATGACACGGCCTACGGTTTTTCCGCAGCCTGTGAAGCCCCACCCTTCCGGCGCCCCCCAAAAAAGCGTCCCAGCGTGGTGAGAAATTCCGGATGAGCCCTTGCGCTCGCCGCGCTTCCACCTCATCAAGCGACGCACAAAGCTTCCACACCGCTCTCATCGAGATCGATTCCCAGGCCCGGGGCGTCGGGGATGGCCAGGTACCCATCCTGCGCCCGGAGTCTCTGCCGGGTAATTCTCTCGCGCAGGTTCGTGCCCTCTTCCGCCACAAACTCCACAATCAGCGCGTTGGGGATCGAGTTGAGGAAGTGCAACGCAGCCGTCACGTTGATATAGGTCGTGAAGCCGTGGTTGGCTACCACCAGGCCCCGATCATAGGCGAGGCTCGCGATCTTCATGGCCTCCGTGAAGCCCCCGACACGGGTCAAGTCGATCTGCACGACGTCGATCTTCCCCCGGTCCATCAGGTCGAGGAACGAGAGCCGGTTGCTCTCCTCTTCGCCGGCGGCGATGCGCACCGAGGTTGCCTCCGCAAGTTTCCGATAGCCCTCGTAGTCATCCGGGCGGAGTGGTTCTTCCAGCCAGAAGATGTTGGACTCCTCGAAGGCGCGGGCCCGCTGCAGCGCCGTCTTCGCGTCCCACACCAACCCGGCGTCGATCAGCAGATCGGCGTCATCGCCCAGTCCCTTGCGCCCTTGCCGCACGAGTTCGACGTCCGTCTTCGCATCGCGGCCCATGGGGTCCCAGCCGAACTTCACGGCTTGGAAACCCTGATCGCGAAAGCGCCGGGCCAGGTCGCGAGTGGCCGCCGGCGTCGGGCCAAACAGGGAACTGGCATAGCAGCGCAGCTTGTTGTGGAAGCCCCCGCCCAGCAGTTTCCAGACCGGCAATCCCAGGGCTTTCCCCTTGATGTCCCATAGCGCCAGGTCGATCCCACTCATGGCGTGGATGCCGATGCCGCGCCGGCCGGCGTAAATGTTGGCGCGATACATCTTGTGCCACAGGAACTCCGTCTGGAAGGGATCTTCGCCGATCAGCACGTGTTTCAAGCCCGTCGTGGTGGTGTGCGAGAACGGGCCCTCAATCACGCCTTTCACGGCCAGCGGGGAGGAATCCACTTCGCCAATTCCCGTGATGCCGGCGTCGGTCGTGATTCGGACGATCAGCGCGTCCTGGCCGCTGTCGCACTGCTCCTTCACTTCCGGCTGGCGGAGATACAGGGTTTCAACGTTCGTAATCTTCATGACGGGCTCCTGGGTGGCCTGGGTTTCTGGGAGCACCAATTCTAGCACGTGTGCGGGGAGTGGCGGATTCACAATTCTGTAATCAAGCCGTGTTATGATGCGCCGGGCTCGAAATCCATCTCGGAGGGCGGAGCCATGGGGCCACGAATTGTGTTTCTCCTCGCGATTGCGATTTTCACCGGGCCGGCTGGTCTGCTGCGGGCACGTGACGGCCAGCCGGTTTCGACTTTGGAGCTGCACGCGCCGGCCGGAACCAAGCCGGCGGCGATTAATCCCAGCCGAGAGAGCGTGCTGCCCAACGGGCGGCTGATCACGCCACTCGGCAAGCAAGTCATGGTAGCGCCGCATCCTTATGGCTTGGCGCTCAGCCCGGATGGCAAAACACTGGTTACCGTCAACAGTGGCACGCAGCCGTTTTCGATCTCGATCCTCACCGGACTCGCGAGCGAGCAGCCACAGGTGGCGCAGATTCCACCCGGCTTCAATTCCGCTGATGCCGATCCTGAAAGCGTCTTCTTGGGCGCGGCCATTGGGCCAGACAATCGCACCCTTTACGTTTCGGAAGGCAATAACGGGAAAATCGGCATCTTCGACCTGGTCACGCACCAGCGGCTCGCTTCGCTCAGCCTGGACGGGACGTTCGAGGGCGCCACCTACAAGAACAGCCTCACGAGCACCCTGCAACTGACGCCGGACGGCCGCCGCCTGGCGGTACTCGACCTCGCGCATTTTCGGCTGGTCATCGTGGATACACAGTCGAGGCAAATCCTGTCCAGCGTTCCGGTGGGGCGCATGCCGTTTGGCCTCGCACTTTCGCCGGACGGAAGGCGCGCCTACGTGTCCAATGTCGGGACGTTTCAGTATTCGCTGATCCCCGGATTCGACCCCAACAACGCCAGGCGTACGGGATTGGATTTTCCGCCCTTCGGTGTGCCGTCGACCGAGGCCAAGCAGGGCGCGACCGTGGAGGGGAAGCAGATTCCCGGCCTGGGTGATCCGAACGTCCCGGAATCGAACTCTGTGTTCGTCATCGACATCCGCGATCCCGCGCAGCCCCACGTGCTGGCAAAAGTCCGGAGCGGGATTCCCGTGGGCGATCAATCCGTCAGCGGATCCAGCCCCGGAGACGTGGTGGCTGGGAAGAAGCAGGTATTCATCTCGAACGCTACCCAGGACAGCATCACCGTCCTGGACGCTCGCACGAACCAGGTGAAGAAAACCATCGTCCTCGAGCCGGCGGAATCCGTCCAAGGCCTCCGAGGGGTGCTGCCTTTCGGCATGGCGCTCAGCCCTGATGAGAAACGGCTCTACGTGGCCTGCGCGGGGATCAACGCCGTGGCGGTGCTGGACGCGCACAAGGGAAAAGTCCTGGGATACTTCCCCACGGCGTGGTTCCCGGCCCGCGTGGCCGTCAGTCCCGACAACAAAACTCTGTACGTGGCCAATGCCAAAGGATTCGGCGCAGGGCCCAATGCCGGCCCGAATTTTCATGAGGGGCCGGAGGGAACCTACATCGGGGACATCACCAAAGGGTTTGTTTCGATCGTCGGGCTTCCCCTCCACACCCGCGAGGCCACGGATCGAGTCCGGAAGGACAATGGCTTTGAGCGTGGGGCCGAGGTCGCGCGCGGCGCGGACCTCCCAGTTCCTCCTGCGGGGACGGCGAGCACGAAGATCAAACACGTGGTCTTTATCGTCAAGGAGAACCGCACCTTCGACGAGGTCCTCGGCGACCTGCATCCCAAGGGCGCCGACTTCGAAGGCGACGCGACCCTGGCCCGCTGGGGTGAGACCGCGGAGGTGAAGGAGAAGGACGAGCCCACGATTGCGGATGGCCACGTCACGCCCAATCATCATGCGCTGGCGCGGCGCTTCGCAATCAGCGACAACTACTACGTAGACTCGGACGTCTCCGTTGATGGCCATCACTGGCTGGTCGGAAATTACCCCAACGAAGTCGTCGAGACCGGCTGGCCGGCGGCCTACGGCAAACGGCTCGACTTCCGCGCTGATCCCGACGCACCCGGCCGGGTCGGCATGGGAGCTTCCAATCCCTGGCCGGAGTCCTACCTCGAAGCGGGCTCCTTGTGGGAACACTTGGCTCGGCACCACATCAGCTTTCGCAACTACGGCGAGGGTATTGAAATGGCGGGGGACGACGAGGGAATTGGCCTCCTGCCCACCGGGGTTCGCGAGGCCGTAAACATGCCGATGCCGGAAGTGTTGTATGAGAACACCTCGCGCAGCTACGCCACGTTTAACACCAATATTTCCGATCAGTACCGGTTTGGACAGTTCGAGCGCGAGTTCCAGGTTCGCTATGCCAGCGGGAAAGAGCCCCTGCCGCAATTCCTTTATATCTGGTTGCCGAACGATCACACCGCCGAGCCGCGGCCTGAAGATGGGTACGCGTATCGCGCCTCTTACGTCGCGGATAACGACCTGGCGCTGGGCAAGCTCGTGGAGTTGTTTTCGCACAGCCCCTTCTGGAAGGACCTGGCGATCTTCGTCACCGAAGACGACGCGCAGGGCGGGCGCGACCACGTGGACGCGCATCGCAGCGTGCTGATGGTCATCAGCCCTTATACGGCCGGCGGCCGCGTCTCGCACGTGCACACCAGCATGGCCAGCATCCTGAAGACTTTTGATTTGATCTTCGGCCTGCCCTCGCTCAACCAGTATGACGCAGCGGCCACCGACCTCTCGGATTTCTTCACCGCACAGCCGGACTTTGCGCCTTACGACGCGCTGGCCAGCGACGTGCGGATTTTCGACCCCGCCAAGGTGCGCGAGCCGGGGCTGGATTTGCAATCGCGGCCGGGCGCACCACTCGATGACCCCGCCACGATCCGGCGTGAGCTGCGAAACCGCGCTGACGATTGATGCGGCCCGCGGGAAGGGCGGTGCTAAAGAGGCTGCGGAAAAACTCCTCACAATGTCATCCTGAGGAGGCGAAGCCGACGAAGGACCTCTGTATTTGCTTGGAAATTCAAATACAGGGGTCCTTCGCTTCGCTCAGGATGACAGCTTTGGCGGTTCTTCCGCAGCCTCTTTGGCCCCGCCCGTCCGGCAGCCCCCCCAACCGTCCCAGCGCGGTGAGAGATTCGGGTTAGCCCTTGCAAACTGGCTACGTCTCGGCATAATCTGCCCTGGGTTTGCCACGATGCACAGAGTCCTGGGGGTGATCCCGGCGCGACTGGAGTCCACGCGGCTTCCGCGCAAGCCGCTGCGGACGATCTCGGGCCGCCCCATGATTCGCTGGGTGTACGAGCGCGCGCGGCAAGCGGCGTGCCTCGATCATCTCCTGGTGGCAACCGACTCCCCGGAGATCGAATCCTACTGCCGGGGTCAGGCGATTCCGGTGATGATGACCTCGTGCTCGCACCGCTCCGGGACGGACCGCGTGGTGGAAGTCATGGTGCGCGAGCCCGCCGAAATCTACGTCAACATCCAGGGTGACGAGCCCATGATCACTCCGGACCACCTGGAGCGCCTCCTCGCTCCCTTCCGCGCGCCGGGCGGCGCCGAAGTTTCGACCCTGAAAGTCTCGATCGACGCGGAAAGCGCGCGCGACCCGAACAACGTGAAAGTGGTCACCGACCGCGCGGGGCAAGCGCTGTACTTCTCCCGGGCGCAGATCCCTCACGACCGCGACGGGAACGGGCAGGCACGGTACTTCAAGCACCTGGGGATTTATGCTTATACGGCGGCGGCGCTCGGAAAATTCCATGGCCTGCCGCCTTCTCCGCTCGAGCAAACGGAAAAGCTCGAACAATTGCGCCTGCTCGAGAATGGCATTCCCATCGTCGTCGTGGAAACGCCCAACGACACGATCGGCGTGGACACGGAGGAAGACCTCGAAAAGGTCGAGGCCTATTTCCGTCGGCTGCAGCAGGAGCCGGGAAGGTAACGCGCGATGCGCATCAAGAAATCGACCAAGCGGTATGAAACGTGGCTGGGCAAGCACCTTACGATCGTGCCGGGCGACTTGGCGCTGAAGCACACGCGGATGGGTGAAGAACCGTTCCCCTTCCTGCGCGCCACGTTCTACCGCTGGGTGCAGGTGTGGCTCCAGGCCTTTCCGGACGTCGCCAGTGCGCCGCGGGTGCTGGCGGTGGGCGACCTGCACGTGGAGAATTTCGGAACCTGGCGCGATCATGAAGGCCGGCTGATCTGGGGCGTGAATGACTTCGATGAAGCTTATCCCATGGCCTACACGATCGACTTGGTGCGGCTCGCCACGAGCGCCCACCTGGCGATATCGGCCAACCACCTGACCCTCCCGCACGAGGATGCTTGCGCTGCCATCCTGGCGGGATATCACGAAGGGCTCGAGTCGGGCGGCAAGCCTTTTGTGTTGGAAGAGACTCACAAATGGCTGCGCGAGACGGCGACCGGCGAGTTGCGGGACCCGGTGCACTTCTGGGGGAAGATGAACTCGCTTCCTCCCATGCGGGGCGAAGTTCCCAAGAGTGCGCGCAAGGCGCTGGAGGATCTCTTGCCCGCGCCGGGACTCATCTATCGCGTCGCGAACCGCGTGGCGGGGCTGGGCAGTCTGGGCCGCGAACGCTACGTGGCGCTGGCGGATTGGTGCGGGGGCCGGGTGGCGCGCGAGGCCAAAGCCCTGCTCCCCTCGGCGTGCGTTTGGGCGCGTGAGGACAAAGGCTCGAGAAAGATCTTCTACGAGGAGATCATCAACAGTGCCGTCCGGGCCCTCGATCCCTGCGTAAAATTGCGTGGCCGTTGGATTGTGCGCCGCCTGGCCCCGGACTGCTCGCGTATTGAACTTTCGGCGATTCCCAAGCAACGCGATGAATCGCGCCTGCTGCACGCCATGGGTTTCGAGACGGCCAACATTCACTTGGGGAGCAAGGCCGCCGTCAAAGCCGTGCGCCGCGACCTGGCGAAACGCAAGCCCGGGTGGCTGCACGAGACGGCCCGGAAAATGGGTGACGCGGTGAAGAAGGATTGGGAACAGTGGCGTAAAGCTTAGCGGTGGCGAGGATTTGAAACGGAAGGCCGCGGACTTGCGAGACTGGTCCGTGCTACGCTTGCTCATCCCCTTCATTTTCAATAACTCCTTTTTTTTCATCAACATCATGGAAAGAAAACTATAACTCGTTTCTTTTCAACAACATCTTGGAAAGCCGGAAAACTGACATTTTTTCTCCATTTGTTTTCAGTAACATAGTGGAACTTACCTTCATTTTGGGGCCCCCTTTTTTTCGTCACCCTGGCCACCCCAGAATTAACTAACTCTTTTATTTCAGTGATATAGATTTTTGCAAGGTTTTCGCTATCAATCGCTAACCAATTCTGTTTCTTATACATAATGGAAAGCCGCAGCCATTATTGTGGCCATTATTGTAGCGCCGACCTTCAAAGCTCAGCGCTACGTCAGCATGTGCCGACACTTCGCTCCCCTCAGGGCAGGCTCTAAAGGCGCCACTTCGCCCCGATTTATCGCGTAACCTGCGTATTTTCAGCCAAGAAGCCCGATCGATTGTCGTCCATTATCGCGAAATTTGTGCTTTTTAGGCCAAAAAGCCCGATGGATTATATGCCATTTTGTCCATCTCGCCTTTGTTTTCATACACATCCCCGGAGGTTCCTTCATTTTTAACATCTTTTTGTGTGATTCTCACGTTCCTGATTTTTGTCATGAATTTTTGATCCACCCGGCTCGTAGAGGCTCTCTCAAAACTCGTCGTCGCCCGCGCCGCCCGCAATTGCTTGCGTGGAGAACCGGTATTAGGTGCGGCGTTCATGCCTCAATATTGTAGCCTGCCGCCCCAGGGTATTGTCAATTGGGGTACGTTACTTTGTGCCTACCGGTAGTCAAAAAATTCTGACATCTGGCAAGAATTCACCATTTCAGGGTGCAAGGTGAGGCTGTGTCACAAGCTACAGGACATTTTGGCGGGTGCAGCGCCGGTGTCTCCGGTTTCTGGAGTCCGATGGACTCCACCGGAGTCCTGAAATCGGACCCCACCGGCGGCCGGCGATGAGGACATCGCCGCTACAAAAATCAATCCGCAGGCTCCACTCCGCTGAGGTCCGCGCTACGCTTGCTCCTCGATCATCTTGGTAAGCACACGGACCTTGGAGGGGAGATCCTGGACGGAGAACACCGCGCACTGCTTGATCTCTTCCACGGCGCCCAGCAGGCAGGTAATTGAGTCCAGGGTTTGTTCCAGGGGGTAGGCAACCCCCACCAGTCGCGAGGGGTCGTAGCGGACGGCGTTTTTCAGTTCGTGCTCAAGCTTGTCCGCGGTGATCAGCACGCCCCGTTGCTTCTCGCAAAACGCGTCCCAGCCCGGGCCGGATTCGGGAAATCCCTGCTCCGCGTGCTGGTGGCCGCAGTATTCGAGCTCACACCCCAACCACTCGAGTTCCTGCGCGAGTTGCAGTAGCGCCGGTTCACCCATTCGCCCCCATTGTAATACACCTTGTGCGGGCGTAGGGCGAGGGCAGGGATTACCTTTTGACCCAAGCCCTCTCCCCCGGGAGGCCATCAATTCAAGAAAGCTCCTCCCCAAAGCAGGCCGGGAGCAACTGCCGCCATGAAGATGAGAGGTGTTCGCGAATGATCTCCACTCATACGAAGACTGGTGAGAGCCTGGCACAGGCTGGCGCCGCAGGTTACTGAGCCGAGATTCCCGCAAGCCTTCGATACTAGCGGGATTCTTTCCAGGGGGATCTTGGCTTTCTCAGCTAGAATTTCGACGACACGCGGGTTGGGTTGGTGTAATGCGAAATATTCGACTTCGCTTCGAGGTTTAGCGCTCAGGTTCTCCAAAGCCCCGATAATGCGATCCAGTTCCGTGACAGCGGCGTGAGCAAGCTGCTCCCCTCTAAATTGAATACTCAGTCCGCCATTCTCAGAGATCTTTATGCCCAGTGAAGATGCGAAGGTCCCAGAACAGCCCCACACGAACTCCTGGAGTCTTACGCAGCCATTCTGGACAGTGTTTGCAGCGTTTATGAGAATGAATGCACAGGCCCCATCACCAAAAAGCCCCCGAAATTCTCCCGGCACTTGAGGCGCGCTGAGCCTTCGGCTGTGAACTTCCGAGGCCACGACGAGTGCCACCCCTTGAGGTCTTGTGCGGAGCAGACTCTTGGCCACTGCCAGGGAGTAAATCAGGCCCGCGCAAGCTCCGCCCACGTCTAGAGCCCCACTGGTTTCCCGCAGAAGGAGTCGCGAGTGCAAAGAAGCAGCGAACGAAGGGAAACCAAGGACCGTTGTGCTGGTTGCCACCAGGAAGTCAATTCTCTCAACAGGGACCTCTGCCATTTCCAGAGCGATATCGGCTGCACTCTGGCCAAGAGCCAGTTCGTCTTCGTCGTCGGCAGCAACGCGCACACTCTGAATGCCTGCTCCATCGCGGATTCTGTGCAATGGAAGAGCCATGTCGCGTTCGATCTGTTCCGCGTTAACCACCAGCGAACCCAAAGTGTACCCCCAACCTTCGATTGAGATTTCCAATTCACCCTGTGTCCCCGCTCTGCGGAGTTCTCCAGCCTTTTCTTGAACTGCTTGTTTTTGAACCTCGCGAATCATATCCGCGAGCGCCCCAATGCTCTTTGTCCGGTCATCAGGCCAAGGGTTGCCGAAATCTCGAATACTCGTAGCTGATTCGATGCAAATGAGCGTATCCACCCATCCCATGGAGTCAAGTACACCTGTTTCGACAAGGTCATCAACATCTCCCGGGAGTACACTCGAAGTCAGTTTGCTTGCAACGCACTTTCGGGCGATCTCGAGTGCCTGGGATTCTTCCTGGTTGAGCGGTGGACTCATCGGAAACCGTCCTGAGCTAGAACATTCGAACGCCGGGGTTAGGGGCTGCTTAACCACGAAACATTCGGTTGCGGAAAAAGGGAGTCAAGCATTAGCCAGCACTTCTCTTCGTTCGGCTTGGCTCTTGCGAGACCTATGCGCGCAAAGCCGTGCGGGGCTTTCATGAGTTGTGGGCGAATTGATCGGTTAAGAAAGCTCTCGAAGTCGGAGGGGACACGAGGGTTTGAATGCTCTTTCATGAAGGCGTAGAGGAGATTCCGCCACTCCCGGTCAACTACTGGGAGGCTATTCAGGGTTTCACCGGAAGGTAGCACGAGCTTCGCACGGAGTCTCACGCGGCCGGGGTCTTCGAAGACGCGAAACCTAACGTTTTTGTACTGGCACCCGCATATTGACCTTGCTGCGGAGTCGGGGGCCACCCACGCGTTGCCCCCAGAGGTGTCAGTATGCAATTCGCACTCGAAGAGTCCATCCAAGCCAACGCTTATCTCCGCGCGACGTAGAAAATCAACTAACTCAACTTCGGTCAAGCACCCACCTCTTGAAGACAGCCCGCGGGTTATCTGATCTTCGATGTGAGGACGCGCAGCAGATGTAGGGGCAGGGTCAAACTGAACAACACTGCCCCGCCTGTAGCGAAATGTGTTGCGCCATGCGTTCTCCCTTGGTGGGACTGGCCGGACAGAGCGAAATGAATCTTCACCGACTCGCTCCACTCCAATCACGCAGAATCCCGGCCCCATTTCAGTGATATCAGAGAGAACCAGTTCTCTCATAAGTGACCTTCGTTCGTTTCTTGCGAGGCGGTGGTTTGGGGGTGAATAGATGGTTGACCTGGATCTGGTGCCCTTGCGAAGTCCAATGTTGCGCCAGCATCTCGGCGACTAGGCGGCGATGACATTTTTCCGGCTCTGCCTCAGAGCAAAGAAGCGCGACTCTTCCTTCAAATGAAGCGGGATCTACCTGTTCTAAAACCTGCCGTTGCGCCATCAATTCTACATACGACTTCTCGTACTGTGCCCAATCGCGCGATTTGCGGTAGGCCGTGCGGATTTCAGGGCTGGGTGCAAGAATTGGTTGATAGTCGTAAGCGATTCCCGCGACTCGTTGAAGGAAAAAGGCAAGGTCGGGGTACTTCGCAAAGCCCGCGAGTTGCCCGACACGGTTCTCTCGGATATCGATCAGCTTTTGGACTTGAGCCTCCTGAAGAAGTCGAAAGAACACCTCAGCCGTCTTCTTCGTGAAGCCGATCGTGAATATTGTTGACGTCATTTGCCGTGCTACCAAGTGTCGAGCGCAAAGGGTTTGACGCGGAAGGCGAATCTTTCGGCTTGAAGCCGGTAGGCATTCTCCAAGGCGTCGGTGCGAGCCTCGGGGAAAAGCGTGTTGGCTGCCACGGCCTCGAACCCGACGTCGGCGAGCAGCCGATTCTCAGCGGCCTCTTGCGTTTCGATTCGCGAGCCTTTGCGGATGTGCAAAGGAAAGACTCCCAGCTTGGTTAGTTCTGGGCAGACCATAAGAAAACGATGACACTCCAGCGGATCTTCCTCCGCGCACATCATCGCCACCGACCGCCCCTGCAATTGCTCCCAGAGGCGGTTTAGCCCCGCCTGGAACGCATAGGATTTCCGGCGCGCCTGGTAGTCAACCAAGCCATCGGGACGATAGGCGTCCGCATCATCCGGACGGCCTCCCAATTCCTCTCCCAGAAAAAGGTACTCAAGCTGTTCGGCACACAGCAGCTTTTCGAAGGCTGGCTGGCTGAAATGCGGCAGGCGCGCGCTCTGCGGCAGACTGCGCACATCGACCACGAGCTCGACGCTATGATCTTTTAACAGTGCGGCAAAGTTCTCGAAGTCCAAGATCGAATGACCGACCGTGAAAAGAGGGTTGAGGCCGTTCGCATTGGCTGGGTGACAGTTTTCAGTCTGCACGCTCATTTCCTCTTGCAGCGCATTGTACCAAAAATGTATTGCGTGGTCACGTATTCTCCCAGACACGACAAGGAAAACTGGGACCAGCGCTAGTTTAGTGCGAAGGCGCTAAAAAGAGCGGGATGGGATTGAATTCTCATGGAGTTACAAGGAGAGGGCGGTGCAAGCCCGCCCGCGGCCGGGGGGCGTCAATACCGGGAAAACCGGCGCTCCGAAGAAACGCTAAGCGTCGCTCCAACTCACCGAAAGCGTTTCATAAGTTCGGCCACCGCCCGCAGGTAGATGCGTTCGGAAGCGGGATCGAGGTGGGTCACGGCCACTTCGTATCCGCCTTCCGCGTAGGCCGTCTGCTCGGGGAAATAGCCGATGTAGCCATTGGTGTAACCCATGAGGTGCGCGTAGGTCGCCGGGGAAGCGGCTTTGACCTGCTTCCCGATGTTGCTGAACAGCTCGCCGGGAAAGGTTGTCCACATGAGGTCACCGATCCGGACGACGGTGGTGGGAACCTTCACGGCGGTGGCTCTGAAATCCTGAAACAGCTCGCGGTATTGCCGGGGGAGAAGGATGTCGGCGGTTTCGATTTGCACGGGCGGCCGGAGGCAAGGTGCGGGGGAGAGCTGGCGGTACACGCGGGCGACCTCGCGCCCGATCTCCTCGCCGAGCGCCCACGTCGTCTTCACATCATCCGGGTTGCCATCCAGGCCGCCCACCAAGCGCGGGTTGATATCGCCCGCGGCTCCCTGCAAGTAGATGGCGCCCACGCCGGGGAATTCTCTTTCGACGTACTCCTGCATGCGTCCCATCCACTCGCCGGAGATCTTGCTGTTGCGCCCTCCCAGCGAGGTTCCGTGGCAGGCGTAGTGAATCATCACGGCCAGCGGGTGGCCCGCCAGCGTGTCCAAGCGCACGATTTCGACCGCATCGTCGATGGCCCCCAGGGGATTCGCGCCCAGCCGCACGACGCCACCAAATTCGTGGATCAGGACCGGCTTGTCAGTGCGGTGCTGGCCAAAGGATTGACTTGAGTTGTTCTCATCGAAGGTTAAGACGGAGTCCGCATCGACCGTCTTCACCTGGCGCCGGTTCATGGCGATACGGGAGTGTCCCACGCCCGCGGCGAGGCGCACGGCTTCGAGGTTGGCCACGGCTTGGGTGGCGGCCTTCAGCAGGCCACTCGCGAACTGGCCGTCCCAGGCCGTCTTCGCCTCCGCATTCGGCGCGGGCGCGGCATGGTTGTGAGCGTCGCCCAGAAGGATGTTTCCCTCCGGGATGCCCGTCGCCTCCGAGATCCTACGGCGGAAAACATCGTGTCCCTGGATTTCGATTACATCGGCCTCAACAAAGGCCACCCGGACGCCGGAGGCTTCAAATATCAGGGCTCGCGCGTACAGGCGCTCGTTCCCGTGGATTCCGTCCGAGGGTGCGCCGCGCAAGTCATAGCCGCCCAGGTCCACCGGCCCGGTCGGCGTTATATCGACTTTCGCGTATCCCGCGCGCAAATCCTGCGCCCGGGCCGGCGCCGCGGCAAACAACAGCAAGCTGGCTACAAGAAGGCGTGCTGCCCGGAGAGTCTTCGACGTGCGTCCTGCCCGCCCCATGGTATGTCTGCACATTTGACTCAATCTCCTCTTCCACCGTGTTTTCGCTCGCGCTCAACTTGCGGGTGTCGCCCGAACGCCGGAACGTGGCATGTTTGCCTCGTAGGATGCCGTGCTGGCAACTCAGCCTCAGGATAACGGTCTCAACCCAACCCGACCAGCAAACGTAGAGGCCGCCTTCTGGCGGGCATAAGTTGTTGAAGGCACAATGCCGGGCTGAAGAGGCTGCGGGAAAACGCTCCGATGCTGTCATCCTGAGCGAAGCGAAGGACCCCTGTATTTGAATTTTCAAGCAAATGCAGAGGTCCTTTGTCGCCTGCGGCTCCTCAGGATGACAGTTTTGGCGGTTTTTCCGCAGCCTGTGAAGCCCGCCGCTACGAAAACCATCGCGTTTCAGCGTTTTCACACAGACTCTTCAGTCCCGCCGATTCAGGACCTTACCAATTATTCCAATGTTTCGCGCCGCGCCTGGCCGTGCGCTCCGGTGAGGGGATAATCAAGACCGGGCCGATCAGTCGGCTTAGTCCGGTAGCCTCTCCCAGGTGCGGAGGCCGGTGCGGCTCAAGTAAACGGGAATGTTCTTGAAGAGGGGATTCGCGGCCTCAATTTCCCGGATCATCGCCCGTTTCACATGGGACAGCGTCCCCGTGAGGATCGTGAGGGACCCGCCCTCTCCCCCTGCCCCATTCACCTTCCACCCCAGGGCGTTGTGCTCCTTGGCAATCTCGATGACCTCGCGCGCATCCCGGCTCACCAGGTCAGGATGCAGCCTTTCCTGAGCCTGCGTGTTCTCGATCATGACCTTTCCGAGAGCGGCAAAGTCCCCGGCATACACGGCGTCGCGGGATTGCTCGGCCGTGGCGCGCAAGTCGTGAAGTTTCCGGCAATCCGGTCCCAGGCCCTCGAGTTCCCGGATCACCTTTTCATGGACCGAGGATGAGCTGTGGGATCTCCCGAAGTAAATCAAGACCAGACGCCTTTCCAGCTCCCACCAGGTGGAGTTCCGCACCTGAATCTGCGAGACGGTGGCGTGCGGATAATCGAACATCTCGATATAGTTGATGCCGCCGTAAGCCGAACACAACTGGTCCTGGATGCCGCACTGCAGCTTGAGCATCTCGGTCTCAATCGCCTGTGCGGTGTAGGCGACCTCGTGCGCCGTCAGGTGCCCGCGGGTGAGGCGGTCGAGCGCTCCTACCAGCGCCACGGCGACTGCCGCCGACGTACCGGTGGAGGCTCCGCTCGGCGCCTCGGAGAAAATCGTAACGTTCAAGGCCAGATTGGCCGGGACCTTCATGCGGGCAATGGCCGCCTGCAGCAGCGGATGCTGATCCCAACCGGACTGCCCCTGGGTGGCGGAAAAGCGCTGGCCGTAGTTCTCCGCGAAGACCACGATTTGCTGGGCCTGCCCCTCGTTCTCGAACACTTCCACTTGAACTTCCACATAGGGATACACGCCGATATTGAAGATCTTCCCCGTCTTGGCAAACCAGGTGTCCGTCCAGCCGCCATTGTCACAAATTCGAATGGGCGCTACGCCATTGATGATGCGCAGCGGCCGTCTGCCAGCAACATCCTGCATCGGTTGCCTCCCTGCGGGCGCCGTCTGCCCCCGCGCCAATCCACTCCGCTACCGCTTCCGGCCCTTCCCCTTGCGGTCTGAGAACAAACCCCAAACCTCGCTGACGCTAGCGAGGTCTTCTCCCTCCAGGTGAAGCTCTACCGCCTCGCGTAAGTTGCGCGTCACTTCGTCGAGGGTTCGCCCCTGCGTCACCACCGGGATTTCCAGACACTCGGCGACGTAACCCGACTGTTCACCTGGACGGATAGCGGCTTTAATCGTGCGCTGTAGAACCAAAGTGTTTACCTCCGTTCACCCCGGACGCCAACCATACTACTGAAACGAAGATTATCAGAGTCCCTGCGAGGCCTCAAGTGTGTCGCGGGGCGGGGGCGAGCCCCACCCTACTTGTACGCCGGCATTCCCGTCACGCGCTCGCCGATGATCAGCGTGTGGATATTGTGGGTGCCCTCGTAGGTGATGACCGATTCCAAGTTGCAGAGGTGGCGGAAAATCGGGTATTCGTCGGCGACGCCGTTTGCGCCCAGGATGTCGCGGGCCGCGCGCGCCACGTCGAGCGCTATCTTCACGTTGTTGCGCTTGAGCATAGAGACATGCGCGAAGTCGGCGCGACCTCGATCCTTCAGGCGCCCCACTTGCAGCGCCAACAACTGTCCCTTGGTAATCTCCGTGATCATGTCGGCGAACTTCGCCTGGACGAGCTGATGGCAGGCGATGGGCTTGTCGTCAAACTGCTTGCGCACCTTGGCGTATTCGAGCGCTTCGTTGTAACAGGCCATGGCCGAGCCGAGCGCGCCCCAGCCGATGCCGTAGCGCGCCTGCGTCAGGCAGGAGAGTGGCGCTTTCAGTCCCTGCGCCTTGGGAAGCATGGAGTGGGCCGGCACCCGCACATCCTGCAAGGCGAGTGTGGACGTCACCGAGGCGCGCAGCGACCACTTTCCCTTGATGTCCTTTGCCGAATAGCCCGGGGTGCCCTTCTCCACCAGAAATCCGCGAATGCCTTCGTTGGTGCGCGCCCACACCAGCGCCACATCGGCAATGGTTCCAGAGGTAATCCACGCTTTCTCGCCGTTCAGGATATAGTCACCCCCGTCTTTCACTCCGCGGGTGCGCATGCCGCCGGGATTGGAGCCGAAATCGGGCTCGGTAAGTCCGAAGCACCCAATGGCTTTGCCCTGCTGCAACGCCGGCAGCCAGCGTTCTTTCTGCTCCTCGGAGCCGTACTCGTTGATGGGGTACATCACCAGCGCGCCTTGCACGCTCACGAAACTGCGCAAGCCGCTGTCGCCACGCTCCAATTCCTGCATGATCAGCCCGTACTGCACGTTCGACATGCCCGCGCACCCGTAGCCTTCCAGGTTGGCGCCGTAAAAGCCCAGCTCTGCCATCAGCGGAACGAGGTGCAGGGGGAACTTGCCCTCGCGGTTCCACTCTTCGATATGGGGGATGATCTCCTTTTCGACAAACTCGCGCACCATCTGGCGCACCAGCCTCTCATCGTCGGTCAGAAGGGAATCAATCTCCAGATAGTCAACTCCACGAAAAGCAAACATACGGCCTCCTCGTTGCGGCAGCGTCAGCCAGCCAGCATTCTAGTAGGCGGCTGGAAGCGGGTCAAGGCGCCGAAGCGCCGCGCGCGGAAAGCTGCCCTGTGGGCGCCGCCTTCCTCGGACGCGATTTTGGAATCGCGCGTTGCGAGCATATAATCAAACCCCTTATGGACGAACGCATACGGCTGACCGGGATGGTCAAGGCAGCGGGTTGAGCGGCCAAGTTGAGTCCAAGGATTTTGGACTCGGTGCTCGCCAAGTTGCCGAAACAATTCGATCCTAACGTGCTGGTAGGCTTCGACACCGCCGACGACGCCGGAGTGTATCAACTCTCACCCGGCCTGGCGCTGGTTCAGACCGTGGACTTCTTTACGCCCATCGTGGATGACCCCTACACCTTCGGCCAGATCGCCGCGGCCAACGCTCTGAGCGATGTCTACGCGATGGGAGGCCGGCCGATTTCTGCTCTCTGCATCGTGGGGTTTCCGAACACCGGCGCCGATGTGGAGATTCTCGAGAAGATTCTCCAGGGTGGCCTCGCGAAGATGCAGGAAGCAGGCTGCACGGTGATTGGCGGCCACTCTATTGGTGACGACGAAATCAAATTTGGCTATGCGGTGACCGGCCTCATCAATCCCCAGCGCGTGCTGAAGAATGTGGGCGCGCAGCCGGGTGACCGGCTGATCCTGACCAAGCGCCTCGGCACCGGGGTGATCGGCACGGCGCTAAAAAGCGAGCGCGCCAGCCAGGCTTCGGTGGATGCGGCCGTCGCATCCATGTGCACTCTGAATCGCGCCGGCAGCGAAGTGGCCTTGCAGTTCGAGGTGCACGCCGCCACGGACATCACCGGGTTCGGCCTGCTGGGCCACGCGCGGGGAATGGCGGCAGGCAGCAAGGTGAGTTTCTTGCTGGACTCTGCGCAGTTTGATTGCCTTCCGGACGCGATCGAATACGCGCGGCAGGGCTTTCTTCCCGGCGGTTTGAACCGGAATATGGAGTTTCTGAGCGGTTGCGTTGAGTTCGCCGGCGGCGTCTCGCAGGAGATCAGGAACCTGCTCTTCGACCCTCAGACCTCCGGGGGGCTGCTGTTTTCCGTGGCTCAAAAGGACGCCGCAGCACTTTTGGAAGCGCTGCGCACGGGCGGAGTGGGTGCGCAGCCGGTGGGAGAAGTGGTCGAGAAGACTCACCCGCTCATCCAGGTGCGATGAACGAGAGCTTCCGGGCCGCAGATTAAACCCACGTTGCGCCTTTCGCCGAACACGGGTTAAGATTGCCGCGATGAGAAAACAGATTCCTACACAATTAATCGTCGGTTTGGGGATTCTGATCGTGGGGGGCGGAATCGTCGGGGGCGAGTACTTCCTGGTGAAGTGGTACCCACACCACACGGAGGCCGTGAAAGCCGCAACGTTGCTCCCCGTGCCTTACAAGAATGCCAGTCTGGGGATTGAGATGCAGGTGGCGGCGGGCTTCAACGAGAAGGTGGAATCTTTTGCCGGGGGCGTACGAATCTACTCGCCCAGATTCTGGAGCATTGGACCATCCATCACCCTCACCGCGCAGCCGAATCCCGATCAGACCGCGGAGTTCACTCCCCAGATAATGGCCAAGTGGCAGACCCTGGGCGTGACCGAGGATATTCCGCGCTACCACTTTGAGCGCACCCGCCTCAACAATCGCGACGCGGTCCTGATCTGGCAGTACAAAGAGCGGGCGATGCTGCTCACGGTGCGCATCATTTCGCCGGACCGCATTGTGGAAGCGGACTGCACGCCGGGCCGGGCCGACGAGGATCTTTACATGCAAGCCTGTGATGAGAGCCTGCGCACAATCAAGGTAGCGGGGCCGGAATCTCCGCCCGCCGTCAATCCGGGGGTGATGGAACTCACCCCGGTGGAGCCGGTCACTGCCAAGCCTTAGCGGCGGAAAAGGCTTGCCCTAATTGCTGCCGATGTCCGGCCAGTGGGTCCAACCGAACGACGCCTCGTCACCGGTTCCGGAACGCTCCAGGATTTTCGTTTCCAGGCCCGCGGCAGTGCCTGCGAGCATTGCCGGTGTATCGATCGTCAAGGGAGGTCACCGAGCCGAACCATGCCGAAGTGGGAATCCGTTGAAGGCAACCTGGCCACGCCGCTGGGATTTCGCGCCGCCGCGGTCGCAGCCGGAATCAAAAAGACGCGTGACGCGCTGGATTTGGCGTTGATCTTCTCGGAGGCGCCCGCCACCACGGCGGCCGGGTTATTCACGACCAACCGGGTGGCAGCGGCGCCGGTTTTGGTCTCGCGGCAGAATCTGGTCGAAAGCCGGGGGTGCTGTCGCGCCATCGTCGTCAATTCCGGAAACGCCAACGCCTGCACGGGGCGCGAAGGATTGCACACCGCGCAGGAAACCGCGCGCGTTGCCGCCGAGTTGCTGGAAATCGAACCTGCCCAGGTCCTGGTGGCTTCCACGGGAGTGATCGGCGTTCCTCTCCGCGAGGACCTGATCCTGAAACAACTCCCCAAGCTGAAATCCCTGCTCACTCGGGAGAATGCCGCCCTGGCCGCCCGGGCCATCCTGACGACTGACACCGTTCCCAAGAGTTGTGTGATCCGGTCGGAAGTCAAAGGCAAGTCCGTGCACATCGCCGGCATCGCCAAAGGCGCCGGCATGATTCAACCGCGCCTGGCGACGATGCTTTCTTTCCTCTCGACCGACGCAGTTGTAGGCCCGCGCATGTTGCAGAACCTGCTCCGGGCGGCGGTGGAGGACTCCTTTAACCGCATCACGGTGGACGGAGACACCTCCACCAACGATACGGTGGTGGCCCTGGCCAGCGGCCGGGCGGAGGTTCCAGTGATTCCCGGCAACAGCAGCCGGGCGTGGTTTCTGGAGGGAATTACGCTTGTCTGCCAGACGCTCGCCCGCATGATTGCGCGCGACGGCGAGGGGGCAACCCGGCTGGTCACCGTCGAGGTCCGCGGGGCACGCACGCCGCTGGACGCGGAGCGCGTGGCGCAGTCGATCGCCAACTCCCCGCTGGTGAAAACCGCCCTGGCCGGCGCCGATCCGAATTGGGGCCGCATCATCTGCGCCGCCGGCTACTCCGGCGCGAGCTTCGATCCGAACAAGGTCGACATTCTGGTGAATGACCTGTGCCTTTGCCGTAAGGGCGTTGACGCTGGTTTCGACGAGGCAGCCGCCAAGAAGGAGTTTGACCGGAAGGAACTGACGCTGCGCGTGGACCTGCACGCGGGAAGAGCTTCCACACGCGTGTGGACTTGTGACTTCACGCGGGACTACATCACGATCAACGCGTCGTACCGCACCTGAGGCGGATGCAGCGAGGGAAAGTCAGGACGTTCAGCGTATCATGGCCGCGAGGGTTGAGGGATCGACGGGCGCGCCCATAGGGGCCTGTTCATAATCGAGCACGGCGCCGGAGATCAGCTCGCTGGTGGCGAAAAACAGGGCGCCGTGGGCAATGTCCTCGGGCCTCAGCATGCGGCCGAAGGGGCGCGTCTTCAGCGCGTCCTCGAGCCACTTCTCACCTCTGCCCTCGGCCACACCCATTACGTAGCGTTCTCCTTCGGTCAGCACCCAGCCGGGGTTAATCTGGTTGACCCGGATGCGGTACTGCGTCAGGTAGTTCGCCAGATTCTTCGAGAAAATCAGCAACCCGCCCTTCGCGGTTGAATAGGCCAACAGCTTCGTCAACCCGAAGTAGCCGTTCCCGGACCCGATATTGATGATGCAACCGCTCCGCCGCTCCTTCATGTGACGCACGGCTTCCTGGCACAGGATGAAAGGGGCGCGCAGGTCGACCGCGAAGATCTCGTCCCACAGCGCCGTGGAAGTGCTCTCAATCGTGCCCCGGTGCGTGGCGGCGGCGTTGTTCACCAGGATGTCGAGCCGGCCGAAGCGCTCCAGGGCCTTCCCGACGATGCTGCGGCAGTGGCCTTCGTCCTGCAAGTCGCCGGTCACGAGCAACGCCTGGCTTCCCGCAGCTTCAATCGCCTGCACGATCTTTTCGCCGCCCGCCCGCTGGCTCTCCAGTCCATGCACCAACACGCGCGCACCGTGCTCGCCGAACTTCCGCGCGATGCCGCCGCCGACCCCCTGAGTCGACCCGGTAACCACAGCGACCTGCCCCGCTAACGATGGCCTCTCGGTGTTTGCCTCACTCATGGGTCCCTCGTAGGATTGGGATGCGGGCTTTGCGTGAACGAAGAAGGTACTCCATTTCTGCTGGCACCTCAATGGCCGGCAGTAACTCGCTTTGCCGCTGGGGCGGCCATCTCCGGCCGGTTATACGGCTCTTGAGAATTCGCTTGTCACGAGGGGCGGCAGGCTCATATGCTCGGCGTGCCATTCCCGGGTGAGGGGGGAGGTGCGGGTCCACCTTCCCTGGCGCAGGGGTGGTGGTAGGCGGTCACCAAGAACGAGATCGAGTCGGGAGGCCAACCATGAATCGACGGGATTTCTCAAAGACCCTGGCAGGGGCGACCCTGAGCACGGCCGCGCTATCCCTCGAATCCGCTGTAGCTGCGGCGCCAGCATTGGACGACAAAGGGGAAATGCCGTTCAAGATCTCCGTCATGCTCTGGACGGTTTTCGAGAAACTGCCCTTCGAGCAGCGTCTGGAAAAAGTGCGAGAGGCCGGCTACCGCGCCGTCCAACTGGTGGGTGAATACGCGAAATGGTCGGAAGACGACTTTCGTGTCGCGAACGGCAAGCGGCGCGAGTTGGGGATCACTTTCGATTGCACCGCGGGGCTGAAACACGGCGTCGGCGACCCGCACGGCCGCGAAGCATTCCTCGCGGATGTCCGCAATGAGCTGAAGATCATGGAGAAGATCGAGTGCCCGGCATTGATTGTCATGTCGGGCGACGTGCTGCCTGGCCTCTCGTCCGAAGCTCAGCACGCGAGTTGCGTGGAAGGCCTGAAGCGGGCCGCGGAACTTGTGGAAGGCAAGGGCGTGACGCTGCTGCTCGAAAACATCGACCTCGAGGAGAACCCGCACTACTACCTGTGGTCGGTTCCGGAGGCTTTCAAGATCATCGCGGACGTGAATCATCCGCAAGTCAAATTCCTTTACGATTTCTACCACGCGCAGATTTCGGGCGGGAACCTGATCGCACCTCTGGAAAAGAATGTGGACAAGGTCGGGCTCTTTCACATCGCGGACGTTCCCGGCCGGCGGGAGCCTGGGACGGGGGAAATAAATTACGTCAACATCTATAAGAAACTCGCGCAGTTGAATTACCACCGCACCGTGGCCATGGAATTCTATCCATCGGGCGACCCGGTCAAGACCCTCGCCGCCGCGCGCGAAGAGGCCCTGCGCGCCGCGCGGGCATGAGGCCGGCTTCGGAATGCCGGCCGTGCAGCGGAGCGCTGCCGCCCTGCTGCGCTACCCCAGCTTGGCGAGGCGCGTGGAGACGTCCTGCCTGAAGCGATCGAGGAACCCCAGAACGTACTCGCCGGGATTCAGCTTCTCATTCTCAAGCAGGGGCGTGAGGTCGAGGCCATAGATGACGGCGGTGGTTTCATCCACGGAGTGCGAGGCCAGGTAGGTGGCGTTGGCCCGGCGCCGGCCCCAGGTGGCGAGATCGTAGCGCTTGCCACCACAGATCTGCGAATCAAAGACGCCGACGAGCGACATGGCCAGGTTCTCGCGCTCCTGCACATTGAAGATCACCTTGTCTTCGTCGTTCAGCCAGTCGAGGTTCCGCCAAACTTCGCAACCGTATAGACGTTGGGGGCGAGCCTCCTTGGGCAGTTCGCGCAGGGCGCGGATCGTGCGCAGGGCCACGGAGACGTGGGTGTCGTGCTTGTCGGCAAGGTTGTGGGTATAGATCACCTGGGGGCGCGCCGCGTCCAGAACCTTCTTGAGGTCCGCCACCACCTGAACGTTCCTGGCGTCTTTGACTTCTCCGCTCGTGTAGTCCAGAAAAACGTGCGCGGCGTAATCGCCCACAAACGCCGCCTTTTTCTGCTCCACGCGCCGCACCTTCTGCATATCTTCGTCCGTGTAGCGTGCGTAAATGCCGTCGCGCGCGCTGCCCCCGCCGTTCGTCACCGTCACCCCGGCAAAGTGCCGATCGTCCCGGCCGAAACATTCCAGGATGCCGTGATAAGCCATGATCTCGTTGTCGTCCTGGTGGGCGCCAATGGCCAGGTGCGTGGTGCGCGCGAGGGCCTTTTCAACTGCCGATCCGTCCGGTACGTATATCTCTGCAGAAGACTTGTACAAGTTCATGCTCTGATCTCCTCATTCCTATTTGATGATAGGCAGGCTGGCCGCCGCCACGGCCTGACCCACGCGGCGGCTCGATTCATCGGGCAGATGCAGCGCGAGCCTCGCGGCCAGCTCTGGAAACTCCTTTTGCAGCACCTCCTGCGCGCGGCCCAGGATGATGTTTCCGCCTTCTCCCGAGGTGACCCGGCCCAGGATGAGAACGTGCCGCAATTCGTAGAAGTCCGCGTAGTGCGCCACGCCATAGCCCACGTAGCAGCCGATGGTCTCAAAGATCAGCCGAGCGCGTTCGTCGCCCTGGTGAAGCAGTTCCTGGACGGACTTGAGCTTCTCCGCCGGACCCAGCTTGGCATCGAGCGTGATGCCCGCGAGGGGGGCCAGCCGGAACACGGCCTGCTGCGAGAAGTAGTTCGCGCCCACTCCCTGATCGCCCGACCACTCATCGGTGGGAGCCTTGGGATCATAATCGACCGGGCAGAAGGCAAGTTCGTTCAACCAGGTCGTGAGCTCGCCCGAGGGCGTCACGTAGCCGCCCGCCTCGCTCGAGCCCAGTGCCATGCCCAGCACCGCGTGGTCGTTGAGCGACAGGGCGCCCGCCAGCGCCGTCACTTCGCCGTCGTTCACCACATCGAACGGGATTCCGCCCCAGGCGTGTTTCAAATCCAAAAAGAGATTGCGAATCCTGGTGTCAAACAGGGGCTGGGGAATTCCGCGGTAGAGCGAGCCCACACGCGGCCGGTTGTTGATATACACGCCCGCGGCACTGCCTCCCACGGCATCAACCCGCGGTAAGTGCCGGGCAGCCGACTTCAGCGCGGCGTCGATCTCGTTGAAGTGGTAGCTGGGATCGGTGGCATTGCGAGGATCCCAAACCACTTCTTCCGTGTAAACCGCTTCGCCGTCCTTCACGGCGGCCACTTTCCGGTCGCTCGCCCCCAGATCAAAGCCGATGCGGCAACCTTCCAGGTGTCCGCCCAGACGCACGGTCCCTTCGTTGGGCGGCGGGACTTTGTCGGCATCCGTGATCTCCACGGTAAAGGGGTGCTCGTAGATGCCCGCCATGAAATCCGCGTCGAAGATTCGCGGGCCTCCCCGCGCGTAAACCTTCCGGATGTGCTCGCCGACGCTCCGCGGCCCGCCGACGATTACCCGCCATCCACCCTTTTGCCAGAGCAGCATTTTCACCACGCGCTCGGCAAAGGGGAGATTTAAGGCAGCCGCGGCCGCGCCCGTATCGAAACACTCGGTTCGGTAAACGGAAATCGATTGTTCCCCGCGCTCCAGGCCGATCACCAAAGGCACGGCGCACCCCGACTTATGTGCAAGCCCCCAAAAAGCGTGATGGGCCAGGACCGCGGGGGCAAATCCCGCGTGAAGCGGTGGAACTATCTGGGGCTTGGCGAGCTGTGCGAACTCCTTCATCCCAATTCTCCCTCTGGGCTGCTCCAAAAGTGCAAAAAGCCATAAGCACCACGGGCCTTATGATAGGAGCAGCGCCGCCCAGCGTCAACCTGCTGTCATGCTGAGCGCAGCGAAGGATCTGGCTCTGGGTTTTTGGGTGAAGGGGCCGAATCAAGGCGAGATGCTTCGCTGCGCTCAGCATGACAGCGGTACGTGCACCATCACAGGTCCCCTTTTCCAGCCGCCTGCAAAGCCCCGCCCTTCCGGCCTCTGGAACAAATCCCCTCGGTGGGGCAAGAAATCCCCGCTGGTTAGCGTTTTGGGCGCCGGGGCGAGGCAGGCACTTTGTTTCACAAAGTACTTGACAGGCTTCTCGAGATCCTGTATATATTCTGCATGCGTTGTGTTAACGCCGTTCGCGCTCGCCGATCTCGTTCCGCCCCGCTGCACGCGCATGCCATTGAGGACCTGCGCTTCATCCGCGAGACGATGGAGAACGCGGCCTCCTTCACCGCCGTCCCGGGATGGGGCGGTGTGGTGATGGGGGCAACGGCCCTCGCGGCGGCGGTCCTCGCCCCTCGGCCCGGAAGCGGAAAGGCGTGGCTCGCCACCTGGTTGGTTGCGGCGATGTGCGCCTTCGCCTTCGGAGCCCTGGCCATTTACTGGAAGGCGCGGCGCGCGGGCACGCCGGTGCTGACGCAGCCCGGGCGCAAATTCGTGCTCAGCTTGTTTCCTCCCTTGTTGGTTGGCGGCATCCTTTCTTTTGTGTTTTACGGAGCGGGACTTACCCACCTGCTGCCCGGAGTCTGGCTGCTGCTTTACGGCGCCGGGGTGACGTCGGCCGGAGCCTTCTCCGCGCGCGTGGTTCCTGTGATGGGGCTGTGCTTTATGCTGGCCGGGGTTGCCGCCCTGTTTTGCCCGGCGGCTTGGGACAACGCGCTGATGGCTGCCGGGTTCGGCGGACTGCATATTCTCTTCGGAACGATTATCGCCAGGAGGTACGGTGGCTAGATTCAACGCACTGGCTGGGCGCGGGCCGACGGGGACTGGACAAATGGCTCGTGGTCCGCAGAGTGGACACCGGAAAGCACCCGGGAGTGCCGCAGCGGAACTCGATCGCCTGATCCACGAGCGGATCCGTTTGGGGATTGTCAGCGCCCTGGCCGCTAATGAATCGCTCAGCTTCAACGATCTGAAGAAACTGCTCATGACCACGGACGGCAATCTGAGCGTCCATGCGCGCAAACTCGAGGAAGCAAAATACCTGGCTTGTGAGAAGTACTTTGAAGGCCGGGTGCCGAAGACCGTGTACCGTCTGACCGCGGCGGGGCGGCACGCGCTGGAGCGCTACCTGGATCAAATGGAAGTGCTGATTCACTCGATGCGGGCGCGGTAGCCGGCGGGAAATTTTTTTGGCCTTATGCTTTACATTGCAAAGTACATTGCGTAAGTGCGCGAGGCCGGGCCAGGCGGCAGCGCGCCCGAGGGTTTCGGACGGAGACACCGCATGTCCAATGGCAATGGAGACCACCGGTTAAGTCCCGAGCGTTCTCGCCTGCACGTCGCGATCATCATGGACGGCAGCGGACGCTGGGCGACCGCTCGCGGGCTTCCCCGGTCCGCAGGCCACCGCGCGGGCCATGCCGCCGTTCGTCGCGTGGTGGAAGCCGCGCCGCAATGCGGCATCCGCGTTCTGACCCTCTTCACCTTTTCTTCCGACAATTGGCGCCGCCCGGCCCGCGAGGTGGCCGAATTGCTGCGGATCTTCGAGGCCTTCTTCACCGTGGATGCGCCCGCTTTTCTCCAGCGCGGCATCCGGTTGAGCGTGGTGGGGCGTCGCGACCGCCTGCCGGTCTCCTTGCGGGAAGCTATCGAGAAGGTTGAGGCGGCGAGCCGGCCCGGGCGCCCACTGCATGTCCGCCTGGCCATTGATTACTCCGGGCGTGAAGCGATCGTCCGAGCGGCACACCAACTCCGTCAAAGTGGGGACGCTTCCGCCGAAGTCTTTGCTCACCTGCTGGCCGAGGCGGAACACGCGGGTGAGCCGGTTCCCGATATCGACCTGCTGATTCGCACCGGCGGCGAGCAGCGCTTGAGCAATTGCCCGCTCTGGGAGATCGCTTACGCCGAGTTGTTCTTCACCCCAGTATTGTGGCCGGATTTCGGCGCTGCGGACCTCGAGGCGGCAGTTCAAGAGTTTCAGGCGCGCGATCGCCGCTTCGGGCGTGTTCCGGAGGTGGTGCATCCCTAGGAGTTCCGCGCTCCCTCCTCGGCTGAGGAGGGGAACAGTGGGTGGTCGCGGCGAGGGCTGGCCGCCCGGGCCCGGCGTGCAAGTTATCGCTGCAAACGCTTGCTCGCAGGTTTGAGGTTTCACTTCTGTTCACAACCCGGGCGCGAGCGTGGAGCCCGATGCCAAAGGAGTTCGACCCATGAATGACCGAGCGAAGTTGGAAGTATCGGCCGTTGCCGCGGCGCTGGCGCTCGGTATTCTTGGTGACGCGCTCCTCCGGGGCTTTCCGTGGGGAGCAAATCTCGCGCTCTGGGTAGGGGTCCTCACGGCCGTCATCATTTTCTTGGGACGCTCCCGAAGCGAAGCTTTGGCGGGGGACGGACACTGGCTACTGTTGCCGATCGCGGCTTTTTCCCTGGCTTTCCTGTGGCACGACTCGCCGGCTTTAAGGGCGCTTAACATACTGGCACTATTGACAGCTTTCTCTCTGCTGATGTTGCGGGCCCAGGGCGGCCACCTGCGCCTGTCCAGTCTGGTGGAATATGCCCTGGGCAGCCTTATCGCGGCGGTCAATGCAGCGCTTGGGATGTTTCCCCTGCTGTTCGGGAATCCCGAATGGAAGAAGTCGCTCCACGGGGGCGTATCCCGACGCGTCGCGGCGGTGTTGCGCGGGGTGGCCTTTTCCCTTCTTCCTCTCCTGATTTTCGGCGCCCTCTTAATGGGTGCGGACGCGGTCTTCCAGAACCTCGTCCACCGCGTCCTGCATGTTGACTTCACCCACTTGGTGGTCATCGCGGCCATCGCCTTCTCGGTCGGTGGGTACCTGCGCGGATTGCTGTTTGGGAAGGAGCTCAATTGGAGCTTGGAAAAACGCCTCGCGCCTCTTTCCCTGGGTACCCTTGAAATGGGAATCATGCTGTGCTTGCTGGACCTCCTTTTCCTGGCTTTCGTGGTTGTGCAGATTCGATATTTCTTTGGCGGCTCGGCCCTGGTTCAGGCCACCACGGGGTTGACTTACGCGGAGTATGCCCGGCGCGGCTTTTTCGAACTCGTCGCGGTGGCCGCCCTGGTGCTTCCCCTGCTGCTCCTCATCCACTGGCTCCTTCCGCGCGACGACGTCCAAGCTCAGCGCCGGTTTCGCGGGCTCGCGGGAGTCCAGATCGTCCTTCTCTTCCTCATCATGGCATCTGCCTTCCAGCGCCTGCGCCTGTACCAGGCAGAATATGGCCTGAGCGAGCAGCGCCTCTATCCGACGGCCTTCCAGGGTTGGCTCGCCGTGGTTTTCGTTTGGTTCGCGCTCACGGTCTTGCGGGGACGCCGCGAGCGCTTCGCCTTCGGCGCCATGGTGGCGGGTTTTCTGCTCCTCGCGATTCTGCAGGTGCTCAATCCAGACGCTCTGATCGCGAGGACCAACCTCGCGCGCGCCCAGGCAGGCCGCAGTTTCGACGCCCGCTACGCTGCGAGCTTGAGCGCTGATGCGGTTCCGGAACTCGTCGCGGGTTTGCCGCTCTTGAACCCCCAGGACCGCTGCACCGTGGCGACACGTCTACTCAAACGCTGGTCACCTCCTGAAAATCCCGACTGGCGCTCCTGGAGCCAGGCGCGCTCCCGGGCCTGGCAGGCCTGGCGCGAGAACGCTCCGGCCCTCCGTGCCGCGGCCTGCTCCGAACCCAAGCCCTGAAATCTCCCGCCTGCCGCCGCGGCTGGGACAAGCGGGGGTTGCCGTTCGCACCCGAATCGGATTAATCTCATAACTCATCCAATTGACGGGGGGCTATTCATGACAACCGAACTGAAGGACAAGGTCGCCGTCGTCACCGGTGGAACACGGGGAATCGGCTACAGCATCACGGAGGCGTTGCTGGCCGAAGGGGCGAAGGTCTTCATCTGCGGGCGCGATCAGAACTACCTGAAGCCGGCCTTGGAAAAGCTTCGCGCCGCAGCGCCAGACCGTGTGGACGGCACGCTCGCGGACGTCCGCCGCTACGAAGACTGCCGCAAGCTGGTGCACGGGGCGGCCGATCGGTTCGGCGGCCTCGATATCCTGGTCAACAACGCGGGAGTCGGTTTCTTTAAGCCCGTTGACCAGCTCACGGTGGAAGAGTGGGACTCGACGATCGCAACCAATCTTTCCGGGGTCTTCTATTGCTGCCGCGAGGCCATTCCCCTCATGCGCCAGCGCGGCGGCGGATATATCTTCAACATCTCGAGTCTGGCCGGCGTTAATCCCATGCCCAGCGGTTCTGCCTACAACGCCTCCAAGTTCGGCCTGAACGGTTTCAGCGAGGCGATGATGCAGGATGTCCGCTACGACTCCATCCGCGTCAGCTACCTTATGCCGGGCAGCGTCGATACGGATTTCTCTGCGGCGCCCGGAGCCACGTCGCGCCAAGCCTGGAAGCTGACCGGCGAGGACATCGCCAAAGCGGTAATCGATCTCTATAAGTTCCCTCTCACTGCCCTGGCTAGTCGCATCGAGATGCGACCTTCCCAGCCACCGCGGAAGAAATAGCGGACCCAGCCCGTGCACATACCATCATTTTTGGGACTGCCGGCGTGCGGGTACTCTATTCTGAGCAACCACCGACGGGCAGGGGGGCGCGACCACTGAACCTTAAGTCCCCCAGCCTGAATTCCATAAAGACATTGCCGCGAGGAGTTTCGGTGCCGCGCCTAAGTCTGGACCGCGGACGCCGCATCGCCGGGCCTCGCGACGAACGGTTTCTTCCTCGATCGGGTGCCGACAAGACCGAACTTTGCCCGCAGGCCCTGCCGCACAGGCAGAGCCTGGACATTATCAACTGTCCCCCCACACCCCTTGGAGTCCCCCAGCGGCAAGCAGGCTCTGCGGTAAACGGCGAGGCATGGATCATATCCGCCCGAGCGCACGTCGCACCAAAGAAGGGAGCCTTCGCGGGCTCAAGATTCCTCGTTTTCTGGCCGATAGAGAAGGTGAGGGCCTTTGCAGGCCTGCACGAGATGGTCCGTAGGAGACGACAATGGCCTCAACGCCCCCGCTGCTTTTTCCCTGGAGCGAAATCTACAGCGTCAAGATTGGTATCGTTGACACGCAGCACAAGAACTTGGTGAACATTCTTAACGAATTACATCAAGCCATGGTGGGGGGGCATGGCAAAGATAAGCTCGGCCAAGTCCTTTCAAATCTCATCAAGTACACTCAGGTCCATTTCGCGACGGAGGAGAAGCTCATGCAGGCGCACGGGTACACTGACTTTCCTGCGCACAAAGCGGAGCACGACCAGTTGACCAGTAGGGTCTTGGAATACCGGCGCAAGTTCCTGGCGAATGAAATCGGGCTGACCGTCGAGGTGATGGACTTCTTAAAGGATTGGCTCAGCAAGCACATTCTGGGCTCCGACAAGAAATACGCGCCGTTCCTGAACGCCAAGGGCGTGTTTTAGCCCGCCTCGACATCACCAAGCCTGGGCGGCTGAGGCGAGGTGTTTCGGCGCGCGCCCCGCACGGGACTCGGTTTCTGGGCCGACAACTAATGGTTCATGAGCACAAAGGGCACTCTTGCCCGAGGAAAGTCCCCAACCAGCTTGCCGATGAAACCTGAAGAACGCGTCGGGTAAGCATCTAACGGAGGCATGGGATTCGCTATGGGCACCACACCAAATGTCCTCTTTCCCTGGAGTGAAGAATATCAAGTTGGCATCGGCTTTGTGGACATCCAGCACGAGCAGTTGGTGGATATCATTAACCGGTTACACCAAGCCATGGTCGCCGGCAAGGGAAAGCAGGTGGTGGGGAAAGCCCTGGAGGAACTCATCCTATACGCCCAGGCCCATTTTACTGCGGAGGAGAAAGTCCTCGAAAGCTGCGGGTACCCGGAATTCCCTGCCCTTCACATTGAAAACGAGCGCCTGACGTACGCCGTGCTGGAATTCCATCAGAAGCTCATGAGCAATCAGCTTGGGCTGACAGATACCGCGCTGGGCTTCCTCAAGGATTGGCTCGGGGAGCACATCCAGAGTTTGGACGCGAAGTGTGTACCGTTCCTGAAAGACAAGGGTGTGATGTAGGCTTGGCGCCACGACCCGGAGCGCAGGCCCCCAGGCTGCAGCCGGAGGCGCCGCTCGCGATGACCAGCCCCGGCCCGGTGACCTGGGCCGATTCCGGGGGGGCCCGCCCCGTAAACTCAGAGCCTTCTCACGGTTCGCCGCGAAACGTTCGATGGGCAGTTGCGCGCTACTCGAGCGGCACGTCCTTCAGTACGTCGTCCCAATGGGCGACGGTCAACTCCCAGCGCCGCTTCTCCTGCCGGTCGTGGTCTTCCTTGTCAGGGTAAAGCTCGCGGATAATCTGCGGTTCGCGTTGCTGCGCTTCTTCCAGGGCCGCCCAGTCGCGCCACACCATCACCACTTTGTAGTCCCAGGCCGGGGTCTCAGCATGGAAACGCCGCTCGTAGAGGTTCTCGCTCTTGAGTAATCCATCCTTCATGAGTTGCTTCAGAATGGGGTTGTGGTTCTTCTTGTAAAGCGCCAGCCATTCGGAGCCGCCGCCCGGCACCAATTTGTAGTAATACTCGATCTTAACCGGCGCGCCGCCCGACTGGGCTCCGGCGGGTATAGCGAGGGCCAGTAAGGGCGCCACGGCAAAGCTCAAGAACTCCAAGATTCGTTGCATCAGTTCTCCTTTTCGGATGGCCTTGTGAGGCTGCGGAAAAACGCCTCCATGCTGTCATTCTGAGCGAAGCGAAGAATCTCGCCCTGCGCATCTTCATGATCATACGAGATTTTTCGTCGGTCGCCGCGGCGACCTCCTCAGAATGACACCGCCTACGAGTTTTCCCGTAGCCTGTTATGCCCCCGGATTGCGAGGCGTGTGTCTGGGAATTGCCAAGATGGGCATTCATGGTATCAGGAATCTTGGAGTCACACTGGGAAAAAACGCTGGCAGGTGATTTCTCAGAGGCTTCCAGCGCCTTGCAGATGGGTTCGCAGCCTCAGCGGTGCAATTCCACCACGTCTTTATCTTCGAGCAAGTGGTCGCGATTCACCATCTGGCCCTCGAATTTTCCGTGTCCCCACACGCGAGCGTATTTAAGCTGCGTCAGGAAATCCTGGTGGACATGCGCGGCGAGGTCGATCAGGCGCGAACCCCGCTTGAGCACATAGGGCGCCGTTCGCTCCAGTTTCTTCCCGGGAGCCTTGGTGTAGACGCGGATGAGCTCGAGCATTTCGAACACCGCTTGGCGCAGCGGCTCCAGGCCCTCACCCGTTTCGGCGGAGACTCGCGCCAGGGGGAACCGCGCCCCGTAGAGTTCACGCAGAATCTCCAGGTCCTCCTGGGCGCCGGGGGCGTCAATCTTGTTCGCGACCAGTAGAGTCCGCTTCCGCAGCCAGCCGGGGGCGTTGGGCGGATCCTCCCGGCTGAGCTGCACTTTGGCGTTGGCGACTTGACCCAGCGTGGTCTCAAGATCTTCCAGCAGGTCCGGATCGCTCAGGTCAACGACCAGCAGGGCGGCGTCGGCGTTCCGAATGATCTGATAAAGCCACGACTCAGGGAAATCCGGATGCACCGGCGGCAAGTCCACCAGTTGAACTTGCACATCTTCAAAGGGCATCATGCCCGGCAGCGGCGCCCGCGTGGTGAAAGGGTAGTCGGCGACTTCCGGCATGGCGTGCGTGAACCGTCGCACCAGCAGCGACTTGCCGCTGTTCGGGGGACCCACCAGGGCCACCTGCCCGGCGCCTTCCCTCTCGACACGGTGCATAATGCCGGCGCGGCTGGCGGGCCGCCGGGCCTGCTCGGCGCGCAGCTTGGAGAGCCGCCGCTTGAGGTCGGCCTGCATCTTCTCCGTGCCCTTGTGCCGGGGAATCGTGGCCAGCATTTCTTCCAGCGCCTTGACCTTGTCCTCGTTGGTCTTGGCACTCTTGAAGCGTTGCTCGGCCTGGAGGTAATCGGGAGTGAGGTTCGCAGGCATGGAAGTCCCCGGCGAGGGAGCTTCTTATTATGCGCCGAACCGGGGCTTCGAACCAAGGGAGAGCTTGGCAGTCTCCAGAAACTCGATGAATGACTCATTTCATGCGAACAAATCAGCCTCAAAGGATCGCCTGCCCTTGGCGTATTTCAGACGCCTGCCCCAACTCTCCGGTTCTGTCCTCCTTGATCCCCGCAGGGGATCGATACAATAGCCGGGGGCAACGCCCGGAAAGCAGGCCCCGCATACCGCTGACCCTCGAAGGGTCACACACGGGACGCGAGACGCGTGGAGGGCTGGAAGGCGCCTCCTCGCCGGGGCTACACCCCGCCCTTGCGGCCACCTGGTGATAGCGCTGGTGAGGAATCCCAAAAGGGCAGCCTTTGGGCATCATTTTCACCCCGAAAGCGGCAAAAAGGGGTGAAAAATGGTCGGAAAAAGGGTCAATTCTCGACCTCTCTTTCGATGATTTCCTTTTGTGTTCAATAGCTTGACAGCTTCGTTTTGCAAAAAAGGGGGGAGTTGTGATTTACTGTTTTGTTATACTTTCTACATTGATAAATACCACTCATATCAACAACCCTACGGCCGCCCGCGAACTCCGCAACCTGTCCCGCGCCGGGTGGCGCGAACTTGTTGGTAAGGGGCTCAGTCTGGCGCGCGGAGTTGGGGTTCTTCAGGCGGGAATCAACATGCAATCCCTTGCTCCCCCAAAACCCGCATGATGGGATTGCCGTTTTCGGAGGAGCGACCTTGAGGAGATTGCAGGGGCGCATGGCCATGCGCCCCTGCGGACTTCCTTGCGCCGCTCCAGCTTGTCAGGCTTCCAGCTTCGCTTTGCGATCCGACGCGTCCCAAATCACCCGCTTCTTCTTGAGGTAGGAAATGTTGGCCATGTGGCAGGCCACGGCTGTGCCCATGCCGAAATCGACGTTCTCGACGGGTTGCTGGCGTGACTTGACGCAGGAGAAGAAGTGGCGGATGTGATCCTCCGTGCCTTCTTCCTTCTGCGGGAAGCTCTCCTTCTTTCTTTGGGGTTGCTCGTGCGCAGTGCCGACATCGGCGAGCGGGTCGTTCTTGTGCTCGGCGATGAATTTGTCCTTGGTGTCTTTCGGCCAGCTCTCCAGGGGGTACCCGTAGTCCTCCACGGGATTGTAAGGCACGAGGTTGGCCGACCATTCGGTGAGCTCAACCGTTCCCTGGTCGCCGTAGAAGCGCACAATCTCACCTGAGTCCCAGTTGGAGGCAAGGTTGGCCAGCACCAGGGCCTGGAACTTGCCATATTCGTAAATGGTGTTGTGGATGTCGGGGACATCGCGGTCGCCGGTCCATTTGTAAATGCCGCCCGTCGCGATGGCGTTCTGCGGGAACTGCACGTTCAACACGTAGTGGACACGCGAGAGCAGGTGGACGTACTCATCGCCGGCGATACCCGTTCCATACTCATACCAGTTGCGGAACTGGAAGAAGCGTTGCGCATCGAAGGGACGTGGCGTGGCGGAGCCGAGATAGCGCTCCCAATCGACCGTTTGCGGCGAGGCATCCGGCGGCACGGGATAGCGCCATGCGCCGATGGCGCTAGGCCGGAAGATCGAAGCCTGAACCATGTACACGTTGCCAATCTGGCCGCTCTGGACCAGTTCCTTCGCCTTTTGCGTGGAAGTCATGCTGAGGCTCTGGCTGCCCACTTGCACCAGGCGCTTGGTTTCCTTCGAGACGTCTGCCATCTGCACCGCTTGCGGAATGGTGTGGGTCATGGGTTTCTCGCAATAGACGTCCTTGCCGGCACGCATGGCGTCCATGGCGATGGGTGCGTGCCAGTGGTCGGAGGTGGCGATGAACACGGCGTCGATATCCTTGCGCTCCAGGATGTCACGATACTCGCGCGTGGTGGGAGTATTGGCTTGAATCTCCTGCGCGCGGCGGAAGTGGCCATCGTAGAGGTCGCACACGGCGGCCACGTTGCCCCCGACACTGAGAATCGCCTGCATCAACTCGAGGCCGCGAATGCCGGCGCCGATGACCGCCACGGTGACCTTTTCGTTGGGCGACACGGCGCGTCCGATCGCCGGAGCCCCGAAGCCCAGGCCCGCGGCTGCCGCCCCTGCCACGGTGCGCCCCATAAATTCCCGGCGGGAAATCTCATGCTTGGACATAATCCCTCCTCAAAGAATTCCAAAAATGCAGGGTGGATTCTAGCACAGCGGCGCGGGGGCAGCGGGCGATATTCGCAGGGCACATTTGCGCCCGCGGTAGCGACGACTACCCGCAGTTTCGAGGCGAACTGGGAGCAGGGCGTCAGGCGGAGAATGGCCCCGGGAAAGGCCTGCGAGGGGGCCCGAGGTTTTTCCCCCTTGCGCTCCGTCACGCTCTCGGAGATGATGTTCGGCCTGCCGTTGGGATTGCCCTGGCCACCTCTGCCCGAACCCGGCTGATCATACGTCCTGCGGTTCTGCGGAGGCGGGAAACCTGAAAGCGAGGTCCTTATGCCCAAGGATAAATTCGCGCTGGGAATTGACTACGGAACTGAGTCCGGCCGTGTCGTGGTGATTCGGGTGCGGGATGGCAAGCTGGTGGCCTCGGCGGTGGTTCCCTACCCCCACGGCGTCATCGACGAGCGCTTGCCCGGCGGCCCCAAGCTGGAACCGGACTGGGCGCTCCAGAATCCCCTCGACTACCTGCAGGTGATCGAGAGAGGTGTGCCCAAAGCTCTGAAGGAAGCGAAGGTGAAAGCCGAGGACGTGGTCGGCATCGGCACGGACTTCACCGCCTCGAGCCCCCTGCCCACCCAGGCCGACGGCACGCCGCTCTGCGCCTTGCCCAAATACCGCAAGCATCCGCACGCGTACGTCAAGTTGTGGAAACACCACGCCGCGCAGCCGGAAGCGAACCGCATCAACCAAATCGGCCGCGAGCGCAAAGAGGACTTCATCCGCATTTACGGCGGAAAGTATTCCTCCGAATGGTTCTTCTCCAAACTCCTGCAGGTGGTGGACGAAGCTCCCGATGTTTACGACGCCACGGACCGCTTCATCGAGGCTGCGGACTGGATCGTGTGGCAAATGACCGGAGAAGAAAAGCGTAACACCTGCACGGCCGGTTACAAAGGGATGTGGGTGAAGGGTCAGGGATTCCCCTCGCGCGATTTCTTCCGCGCCCTCCACCCGCGCCTGGAAAACGTCATCGCGGACAAGGTGGGCGAAACGTTCCATCCGCTCGGAGCGAAGGCCGGCGGACTGACCGCCCGGTGGGCGAAGAAAACCGGGCTCCGGGAGGGCACACCGGTCGCGATCGGCAACGTGGATGCCCACGTGGCGGTGCCGGCTTGCACGGTGACCCAGCCCGGTTCGTTGGTGATGATCATGGGCACGTCCATCTGCCACATGCTGCTCGGCCGGGAACGGCAGATGGTCGAAGGCATGTGCGGCACCGTCGAGGACGGGATCGTCCCGGGCCTGTGGGGGTACGAAGCGGGACAATCTGCGGTCGGCGACATCTTCGCCTGGTTTTTCGAACACGGCGTGCCGGACTACATTCATCGTGACGCGCGCCAAGGGAAAGTGCCGTTCGAGGTGGCGCTCGAAAAGGGCGCTGCTGCGCTCCAGCCGGGCGAGTCAGGCCTCCTGGCCCTCGACTGGTGGAACGGCAACCGCTCCATCCTGGTGGATGTGGACCTGACCGGCGTGCTCCTGGGCATGACCCTGGCTACGCGCGCGGAAGAAATATACCGCGCCCTGATTGAAGCCACAGCTTTCGGCACCCGCACCATCATCGAGGCTTTTGAGTCCAAAGGCATTGCCGTCAACGAACTCGTGGCGTGCGGGGGCTTGCCGGAGAAGAACCGCCTGTTGATGCAGATCTACGCGGACGTCACCGGGCGCGAGATCAAGCTGGCTGATCCGCTCCAGACCTGCTCGGCGCTGGGAGCGGCAATGCACGGCGCGGTCGCGGCGGGGCGCGCCGCGGGTGGGTACGATTCGATCCTGGAGGCCGCTCAGAAAATGGCGCGTGTGCAAAAGCTGACCTTCAAGCCCCGTGCGCAGAACCACGCCCTCTACGATCAGCTTTTTGCGGAATACCACACGCTGCATGATTACTTCGGGCGCGGCGGGAACGACGTGATGAAACGCTTGAAGTCTCTCAAGCGGGAAATGGCGGCGAAATAAGCGGTCAGCGGTCAGCTACAACCGCGGCTGCAGGTCACAGCCGTCCGCTGATAGCTGAGAGCTTCTGTTTATGCCTTCACTCGAACAACTCCGGCGCGAAGTGTACGAAGCCAACCTTGGCATCTGGCGCGGCGGCCTGGTCACCATGCACAGCGGCAACGCCAGCGGCATCGACCGCAAGCGCGGCGTAGTGATCATCAAACCGAGTGGCATGGACTACGATCGCATGCGCCCCGCGGACATGGTGGTGACGGATCTCGCGGGCCGAAAGCTCAAAGGCCGGTGGAACCCCTCCGTGGATCTGCCCGACCATCTCTACATTTACAAACACTGTCCGGAAGTGTGCGGGGTTATCCACACCCATTCCAATTACGCCACGAGCCTCGCCCTGCTGGGCATGCCGATTCCCGCGTACTTGACGGCCATCGCCGATGAGTTCGGCGAAGTGATTCCTTGCGCGCCGTACGTCGATAATCAGGCCGACCACATCGGCCAGGCGATCGTTCAATATAGGAACCGCGCACCGGCGATTCTGATGGGCCAGCACGGCGTCTTCGCCTGGGGGCCCACACCGCGTGCGGCGCTGAAAGCCGCGGTGATGCTTGAAGACGTCTCGAAGACGGTCCATCTGGCCCTGCTCCTCGGCAAACCTAAGCCTTTGCCTCCTGAGGAAGTGAAGAAGTGGTGGGACCGCTACCACACTTGGTATGGCCAGCCGGGGAAAAAGCGTTAGCGCGGAGGGGGCGACGTGGAGGTTATGCCGCCCGTATCGATGCTGCCCTTTTGAGGAAATGTCATGAACTTATCCCTGTCGATTCCCGTGGCCATGCTCTGGTTTGCTACCCCGGGTACCGGCCCGGCCGGACAGGGTCTCATTGCCCTGCGCTGGCCGGACCTTCTCATCGTGGGCTTCTACTTTGCCATGGTGCTCGGCATCGGCATCTATCTCAAGCGCTACACCCGGAGCGGTGAGGACTTTTTCCTCGCGGGCCGTGAGATGACAGCCTGGGTGGCAGGGCTCAGTTTCCTGTCCGCGAACCTCGGAGCGCTGGAACTGATGGGCTGGGCCGCGTCCGCGTATCAGTACGGCATCCTGGCGACACACTGGTACTGGGTGGGGGCGATTCCCGCCATGCTCTTTCTGGGCATCGTCATGATGCCGTTCTATTACATTTCCAAAACCCACTCCGTCCCGGGGTACCTGCAGCTCCGCTACGGCGAGTCCACGCGCGCCCTCAGTGCGATTTCGTTTGCCTTCATGACTGTTTTAATGTCGGGCATTAATATGTATGCAATGGCCCTGGTGATGAAGGTTGTTCTCGGCTGGAACATCCATTTCAGCATCTGGGTCTCGTCGATTACGGTGGCGATTTACGTCGCCCTGGGCGGGCTCTTTTCGGCGATCTTCAATGAGGTGCTGCAATTCTTCCTGATCTGGCTGGGCGCCTTGCTGATTCCCATTCTGGGCCTGGTGGAAGCCGGAGGCTGGTCCGGGCTGGTCCAGCGCATTCACCAGAATCTCCCGCAAGGGGATTACACGCACTTGTGGCGCACGATGGGCCACTTCGCGGACAACCCCATGGGGATCCACTGGACCGGCATCGTCATGGGTCTGGGCTGGGTGATTTCTTTCGGCTACTGGACCACAGATTTTCTCGTCGTGCAGCGCGTCTTCGCCGCCAAGGACATCCGCGCGGCCAAGATGGCGCCCATCATCGGTTCCTTTTTCAAGATGGCGGTGCCTTTCATTGTAATCCTGCCCGGCTTGCTGGGGCTCGGCCTGCTGAACTACACGCTGGTGCCGGAAAAGGTCGCCGCCGTCACGGGCCAGCACAGCTACAACGAGGTCCTGCCGCTTATGCTGGCACGCTATTGTGGCCCCGGCCTGCTCGGACTCGGCATCACGGCGCTCATCGCCGGGTTTATGTCGGGTATGGCGGGGAACGTGAGCGCTTTTGCGACCGTCTGGACCTATGACCTGTACCGGCCGTTCGTCCGCAAGGGGGCTGCGGACGGCCACTACCTGAAGATGGGACGCTGGTGCACTATTCTCGGTGTGATGATTTCGATCGGCACCGCTTACGTGGTCATGCAATTCGGCAGCATCATGGACTATGTGCAGGCGCTGTTCAGCATCTTCATTGCGCCGCTGTTCGGCACGGTACTACTCGGCATGTTGTGGAAGCGGGTGACGCCCGCGGCGGGCTTCTGGGGGCTGCTCTCGGGCAGCGCTTCTTCCATCGCCATGTTTTTGCTGGTGAAGTTCGACCACAGCATGCTCGCCTACATCGCGCTTTCCAGCCAAGCGAAGGACATGGCCGAAAACATGTATCGCGCCTTGTGGTCCTGGCTGATTTGCGTCATCGTCACCGTGGTCGTTACGGCCTTCACCAAACCAAAACCCGTGGAGGAGTTGGCCGGCCTGGTTTATGGTTGCACCGAACTGCCCAGCGAAGGGCACTTGCCGCTCTGGAAGCGCCCGATTTTCTGGGCGGGTGTGTCGCTAGCCCTTTTCTTGGTGTTGCAATGGATCTTCTGGTAGGTGGGAAAACTGATAGTTGACAGCGGATTTCTGAGAGCTGGAAAGCCGAGGTTTGAATTCATGTCTGAAGATCATCACATGATTCCGGTCTGGTTCTTCGTAGGCGTCATCCTGTTGTTTAGCGGGTTAATCATTTTGGCAACAGGGATCTATGAGTTTTCCAGCCCGCCGCCCACCGTCCTTGCGAGCTTGCATCCGGCCCTGTGGTGGGGAGCGCTTCTCACCCTCATAGGCGGCATCTACGTTTACTTCTACCTGCCGAAGAAATCTTGAGCGCCGGCTGCGGCACGCGCCTTCGACGGGTGCGAAAGACGCGTCACGCAAGGGATCGCGGGCACTTCAGCCTGCAGCCTCGCCCCGGTTGTCCGAAAGGAGTCATCCCATGAAACGGCGTCAGTTTATGAGCACGGTCGCCACTTTGCCGATCGTCCCCGCCTTACTCAAGGCGCAGGAAGGGCCTCCTCCGGTCGGGGAGGCCGTCGAGAAGATGACCGCCCCAAATTGGCCCACCATCAATTCCAATCACCTGGGATTTCGTCCGCGGGTGGGCAGCAAGACGCTGGTGGTGCGAGCCCTCGCCTCACCTCTACCGAAGGAGTACCACCTTCAGGACGTCGTGGAGGAGGAATTCAGGTTCACGAAACCGCTTAAGGAAGAAGCGTCGGACTTTGGTCCTTGCCTCACGGCGGATTTCACGGACCTCGATCGGCCCGGGCTTTATCAGATCACCGTCGGGAACGAGCACTCCGTGCAATTTGCCATTCACGATGAGGTTTGGCGCCGCACCCTTCCGAAGGCCGTCGGTTACTACCGCTACCAGCGCTGTGGCGTGGAGGTGCCGCTGGTGCATCCCGCCTGCCACTTGGATGACGCGCGGCGGCGTGACAACGGTGAACACGTGGACACCGTCGGCGGCTGGCACGACGCGGGTGACCTGCGCAAGTGGATGGACGTGACCATGCTGAACGGGATCGCTCTTCTCAACCTTTTCAAGAACAATCCCCTGCCACGGCCCGGTGACCCGACGCGCGAGCAGCTCCTCGAGGAAGTTCGCTTTGGCAATCGCTACTTCCTGAAGATGCAGGACGCGGACGGCAAGATTTGGGCGGACGTGGGCGGTGGCGTGAACGGCGACAACAGCGACAATCACTGGACCGACAACATCATCGGCACGCCCGACGACCGCTACCTGAACACACACAAGCACTCCCAGACCGCGGCGGTCTTCACCACGCTCCAGGCGCTGGCCGGGCAGTGCTACGCGGCTACCGATCCCGCCTACGCCCGGCAGTGCCTCGAGGCGGCTATCCGCGCCTGGCACGCTTTTGACGAGCCCCCGACTTCGACGCAGGCAGTTGCTTGGTGGGCCATGGCGGCCTGCGAGTTGTTCCTGGCCACAGGCGACAGCGAATACAGGCAGCATGCGTCGCTGCTGGGCCGCGACCTGCTGAAGCGGCAGAACACGGAGTACCTTGCCGGCCAGAAGGAGGTGCGCGGCTTCTGGATGCAAGGCAACGAACCGTACCTGGAAATCCCCGATTCGGCCGTCCCACCGCTCGCGCTCCTGAAGTTGTACGACACATTCCTGGACGCCGAAGATCGGCCGAAGTGTCTGGACGCGGTGCGGCTGCACGCGGATGAATACCTGCTGCCTATGGCGAGCCGGAATTCCTACCGGATCATTCCGCTGGGCCTGTTCCTCGGCTCGCCCACGCCGGAGAAATACCGGCCGCTGGCGGGAAATCTCACTTACCGATACTTCCATCCCGCTCGGAAGCAGTTCTGGTGGCAGGGCGCCAACTGCCACTACGCTGCGAATGCGCTGGTGCTCGGGTTGCTGGCCAGGATTCGTGGCGACGCGGGGAAGAAGTATGTGGCGCTCGCTTACCGCCAATTGGAGTGGGTTGTGGGAGCGAATCCTTTCGCTTCCTGCATGATGACGGGAGAAGGCATGCGCAATCCTTTCCCGCACTCCCGCTATGTGGGGCTGATTCCCGGCGGAATCATGAACGGGATCGCAGGGAACGTGAACGACGAACCCGTGCTCGACCTGCAATACACGTTGGATTGGCGAACTTGCGAGTACTGGAGCCCGCACGTGGCGTTTTACATCTGGGCCCATTCGGTGTTGGAGGGAATTGCTTGAAACTTCCGAAAGCTCAAAGATCACTTCCCCGCTGAGCTGCCGCCGCGATGGCCGGAACCCTTGCCTTTCTCCACCGGCTCATCCATCCAATCGCGCATGGCGTCGGGATTGAGCTGCATCTTCATCAGCACGGCGTCCGTGGAATCGATCGAAACAATCAGCATTTCGAAACTCTTCTCGCCGGATTCGCGAACGTAGATGACACTCAGATCCCCACTGCGATTATCGTGGACCCGCACGAAGGGCTGGTAACCAGGTCCCACCAGACCCTCGAGAGATGATTCCAATTCCTCCCCCGGAGGCGTCCGAAACGAGGGGATGCCCTCGAAGATCGCCATCTGCAAGTGGCCGACCCCAGGGGGAGTGAAACGGTTGGCGACGAAGCCGAGCAGACCCATGAACCGCATGGGGCGTTTCTGGTAGTAGGCCGACACGCGGTCTACGAGCGAGTGAAACTCCTGGTCCCCGGCGACCGCTGTGGCCGGAAGGAATTGCAGGAGCACGAAGAGAAGGATGGCGCACGCCAGTAACTTACTTCTGTTTCTCATGGTGGTCTTCCGGTTTCTTGGATGATTCCTTCACTTTCTCGCCCAGGCGGGGAATTCCCATCTTGCCTTCCAGCGCGCTGAGCTTGTCAATATCGATGGGCCCGACGATGTTTACTACGGTGAGCTCCTTGGGTTCGGCATTAATGATGGCCATTCCCAAGACGGTTCCCCCGTCACTTGCCGTCATCAGGTAAATCTCGGTGGTCTCCCCTTCGTGCTTGCTTTGCGCCGACACGATACGGGACCAGGAGGGCGTTTGCAACTGGCCGCGAATCGCCTCCACGTCAGCCTGGGAGTACTCGCCGGGCTTATCGAACTCGAAATTCTTTACGTAAATGCCCTTCAGGTTCTTGATGATCCCCAGTCCCTCTTGGTCATCCTCGGAAGTCATGAACTTGGAGGCGAGCTTCAGCAGCGCCCCGTCCAGGTTGACGTCCACAACCTCGGAGGCTTTCTTCGCGAGCGGCTCCAGGTTCTTGATGTCCAATTTGGGATTCTGCCCGAAGGCCGGCGGGCTGAATGCCCCGAGCAGCATCGCCCCGAACAATATCAAGGCGGGCTTGATGTAGATTCTTCCTTGGGTCGCGTTCATGTGATTACTCCTTGCGGCCGTTCGTGAACGGCGCATTTCAGGCGGCTCGGAGGAGTCTCCCGATTGATTTCCCGAACCTTCTTGCGAGCGACATTGAGTTTCACGCTGGCGATACGCAGAGCTTGCCGCACCTGGACCCTGGCCATTTCACCTTCCCGGCGCCAGCGTTCCTGCCGCTCGTGATGAACCACGCCGGCGGCGATCACGAGGCAGACCGCGGCCGCCGCTAGAGCCCCGCGGAGTACCGGCAGGGCGAGAAAGGCGCCGAATTGCCGCCAGGCTTTCTCTCCAGGTTGCGGAAGACCCCGGGTGCGAGCCAGGACTTTTTCCGCGAAACCCTCCGGGGCAGCCTCGCGGCGCAGCGCGTTCCGAAGCTTCTCTTCAAAGGGGTTCATCGTTGAACATCTCCCGCCCAGCGGTGAAATTTCTCCCGCAGGATTTCGAGCGACCTTTGCAGCCGGCTCTTCACGGTATTCACCGGGATGTCAAGAATTTCGGCGATGTCCGCCAAGTCCAATTCTTCCTGGTAGCGGAGGACGACCACAGCGCGCGCGTCCTCCGAGAGTGACGCCACCATGCGCCGCAGTCCCCGGGAGAGCAACGGGTCGAGATCCGGGGACTCCGCCGCAGGTTCCGCGACATCTTCCAGACTGGCCGGCGGCGCCTTGGGCAACTTCCTCACCTCGTCAATCGAGCGGCGGCAGGTCACCTTGCGAAGCCAGAAAACCAGATGGTTTCCCGACTTGATCGAAGCCAGGTGGCGATAAAGACGCAGGAAAACATCCTGCGCTACCTCCTCCGCCCGTCCCCGGTCATGCAGAAAGTGATAGGCAATGCTGAACACCATGGATTGATGTTCCTGCACGATGTCGGCAAAGGCCGTCGCGTCACCCCGAATAAAGCGGGCCAGCCCTTCCTCGCCTTGCTGCAATGTCGCGGTGGTCACGCTACCATTCCGTCTCCGGCATCTTGCCTGCTCACTAGATAGATACGTAAAAACGGGAAAAGGGAATGCAAATTCTTGACCGGTGGTGAGGGCGCCCCTCTCCCAATTCAGGAGGGGAGTTGCGACGGTCCCCTCCCTTTGCAGGAGAGGGATGCCGACGAGCCTTTGCAAGGAATGTGGCGCGCCACCAGCGCAGGAGGTCTGCCACGACCAAGGTACGACGGGAGTGCGGCCTTACACTACTGGTATGCCCAGGTCTTTCGAGCCGAGTGGCGACATCTTGAAATCCGGCGCGTATTCCTCCAGCAGGTCCAGAGCAATTCGGGCGCGGTGCACGCGCTCGCGGCCCATGTTGACGGCCAAGTCCTCGAGGTGGCGCCCGGAGGGATAGATGTCCGGCGCGTTGCGCAGCCCGAATTTGAAATAGACCGGCGCGGCCACCTGGATGATCTTGGGCATTTCGTAGTAGCGAACGAAGCCACCGAAGTTGTCGGGCACTTCGATGTAAAGGTCGATGGGAATATCCACGGCCTGGCGGATGGCGCCCATCTGTGCCGGGCTCAAGTCAGTGGGAATATTCATCGTCGAAACGCCGCACTGCTCGAACAGTTTCGCGGTGGCGGGGTTGGCTGCGGGCAGGGTGACGGAACTTTTGATGACCAGATTCTTCGGCAACTCGCCTTTTTGCTTCATTTCGTGCAGCACCCAGATGAGGCCGAGGTCGGCCGGGAGGATGCTGCGAATGCCGAGGTCGCAGGCGCGCCGGACGTCCTCGACGGCATAGACCAATTGATCGGCGCCGCGATGCTGCAGGCCGATGACTTTGCCCGCCGCAGAAGCCGTCTGCGCACCGGTCTCAAACGTGGCGCGCGGCCCCACGAACAGGCAGACCTCGATGCCTTCCTCGTGCCCGATCTCGGCCATCTCGCGAATCTCATCCCGCGTCAGCAGCATGACGCCGCTTCCCTGGCTTACGCGGTGAATCGGCACTTTGTGAACCTTGGCAGCCTCCAGCACTTCGCGGAAAACCCGCGGCCCTTCGACGCTCGGAATCTCGAGGCGGTACTGCCCGCCGTCCTTGAAGCGCTTGGAACTGGGCTTCAACGCATGGTTGTCTTCCGCGGGCAGCTTCAGCTTCGAAAGAAACTGCTGGGTCTTTTTCATGGTCATCTCTTATGCCTCCCGGGGGACAGTTTCATCTTGGCCGTGCGAAGGTCCATAGGCCACTGGCAACTGAAAACTGATAACCTATACCTCTCTACTGGGAATACTTCATATACACCGTCCGCGTCTCGGTGTAGAAATCGAGCGCGGCCGGTCCTTGCTCGCGCATCCCGAAGCTGGATTCCTTGGTGCCGCCGAAGGGAAGCTGGTACTCGACGCCCGCCGTCGGCAGGTTCACCGTGATGAGCCCGGCTTCGATCCTGTTGATAAACTCGTGAACACGCGTGAGGTCGCGCGAGACGATCGCGGCCGACAGGCCGAAGCGCACGCCGTTAGCCAGGCGCATGGCGTCGTCGAAGTCATTGGCGACCATCAAGCCCAGCACCGGCCCGAACACTTCTTCCTGCGCGATGCGCATTTCCGCCGTCACGCCGGCGAAGAGCGTCGGCTCAATGAAGTAACCCCGGTCGTAGTCCCCGCCCGTCAGCCTCTTGCCGCCGCACACCAAATGCGCGCCCTCGTTCTCGGCGATTTCGATGTATTTCAGGTCGGTCTCGAGTTGGGCGGCATCGACAGCCGGGCCAATCTCGATGCCGGGATCGAGCCCATTGCCGACTTTCAGCTTGCGAGTCTTAGCGATGAGTTTTTCGAGCAGAGGTTCATAAACCGACCGCTCAATAATGGCGCGGCTGCACGCCGTGCATTTTTGGCCGGTGGAGAAGAACGCGCCGTTCACCAGCACATCGGCGGCGTAATCCAGGTCCGCATCTTTCAGGACCACGGTGGGGTTCTTGCCGCCCATTTCGAGTTGCACGCGCACTCGGCGCTGCGTGACCTTTTCGTAAAGTGCGTTGCCGACCTCGCACGAACCGGTGAAGGAAACGGCGCGAATGGCCGGGTGCTCGACCAGGGGGTTGCCGACGGCGCCACCCGTGCCGGTGACGTAATTCAGGACACCGGCGGGAATTCCGGCCTCATGGAGCGCCTCCACGATTCGATAAGCGCTCAGCGGCGCAAGCGACGCAGGCTTAATCACCACCGTGTTCCCGGCCACGAGCGCCGGGGCCATTTTCCAGGCGGGAATAGCACTGGGGAAGTTCCAGGGAGTGATCAGCGCCACGATACCCAGGGGCTTGCGCAGGGTGTAACAGAATACCTTCTCCCGCTCCGAAGGAATCTGGTAGCTGAACTGCCGTGCGCCCTCGCCGCCGAAGTAACGCAGAATGTTGATGGCACGCTTGACTTCGCCTTTGGCCTCGGGCAGTGTTTTGCCTTCTTCGCGGGTCATCTCCTCGCTGACTTTCTGGAGGCGGCTTTCCAGGAGTTCCGCGGCCTTGAAAAGGAATTCCCCGCGGCGCGGCGCGGGCGCTCCCGCCCAGGCGGGCTGCGCCTTGGCCGCCGCCTCGCACGCCGCCTGCACATCTTCCGCCCCAGAAGCCTGGAAGTGCCCGATGGTTTCCCCGATGTTGGCGGGATTAATATTAGGGAAGGTCTTACCGGACTTACTTTCCACCCACTGGCCGGCAACGTAATTACGATAGGCTTCCGTCATCAAACAACTCCTCGCGATCGGGGATGGCAACTAACCCTGGGAGGGGGCGGGGCGGAACATGCGCCCCTGCCTATTATCGGGAGCTCCGCCGAGACGGTCCCCTCGCCTGTTCTTCTCCAACCCCTTCGGGGCTCGAAGCCACAAACTCTGTGAATCCCGCTCTCGGGCGCCCTCTCCCTGCGTGATCGCTGCACGAGGCGAGGATTCACTCCGGCGGATGCCGCATCAGGCGGCGCATCTCTGCCTCTGCCCGATTCAGGGGATGCGCATCCGCCTGCGCCCGCAGTTCCTTGAAAACGGGATAGCCCGCGGCCTGCTCCTGCCGCCACTCAGCGTCGAACCGGCCATCGCGGATGGCCGCCAGGGCACTTTCCATGAAGGCCCGCATCTCCTTGGCAAAGGGAACCGCGGTCGCCCGTGAAAGCGTTCCATACTGACTGGTCTGAGAGTGCAACCGCATCTGTTGGAAGAACCCCACCCGCGCCATTTCCCGGAGTATTTCCGCCGCTTCCTCCGACCCGTACATCTCGAGGGCAACCATCTCCGGCGGGAAACCGTGTTCGGCCAGGAACTCATACGCCATCATCATGCTCCGGCAGAGGAGGGGCCACAGCGCCTGCTCCTGGAACAGATCGAGTTCGGTTTCCTGGGCAAACGTCGTCTTGAAGACTCCCGGGCGCGTGGCCCCGATGCCCCGCGCCCAAGCCAGCGCCGTATCGAGCGCGTGACCCGAGGCGTCCTGCGCCACGGCGACGAAAGCGGGCGCGGCCATGGCCGCCCACGAAGGCCTCGCGCACCATAGTGCCAATCATGCGCGGCGCCACCATGATGACGTCCACGTCCGGCGGCGGCGCGATCAGTCCGAAGCGGATGTTGTACCCATGCGCGAAATCCAACGTTTGCCCGGCGCGCAGGCGGGCGCTGAGGACGTCGTCATAGACTTGGCGTTGGACCTCATCGGGGATCAGCAGAGCCAGGACGTCGGCGCGCTCGGCGACCTCTCGGACGGAGCGGACCGCGAAGCCGTCTTTTTCGGCCTGGCCGGCCGTCTCATCGCGAAGGCCTCCGATCATGACCCCTAGTCCAGAGTCGCGGAGGTTCAGCGCTTGCGCGCGTCCCTGGTTCCCGTATCCAATGATTCCCAGTGTTTGGTGATGCAGCACTTCGAGGCTGGCGTCGGAATCGTAGTAAGCTTCCATGCGTTGGTTGGCGCCTTTCGTGGACTTGGTTTCCGTGCCGGGAAATCCATTATCGACGCGCGGCGGAGGGGTGTCAATCGGGCGCGGCATACCCGGCGCCTGGATTCAGGCAGGTCGCGGTTGCGGCTTTCCCAGCGAACGACTAGAATGCCTCGCGGGAATCACTCACGCCCAGGTGGAAACATGAGAAGAAGATTGGCGCACACCCTGCATGGACTGCTCGCGCTGGCCTGCACATTTCCCGCGTGGGGGACCGAATACGAGACGGTGGAGATCCGTGCGGCGCATTTGGGCGGGATGACGGTGGGATTCAACCTTATCCTGCCCCGCGACTACTCGACCTCGGAGCGCCGCTACCCTGTCCTCTATCTCCTGCACGGTTACACGGACCATTATCCCGCCTGGGTCAGCTATACGAACGTCGTCGAGTACGCGCGTGGTTACCAGGAAATCATCGTGATGCCGGAAGGCGACAACGGCTTCTATACGAACAGTGCCGCCGACCCGCAGCTTGCTTGGGAAGACTTCCTGATTCTGGATTTGATTCCCTACGTTGACCGCCACTATCGCTCCGTCGCGTCACGGCAGGGGCGCGCCATTGCCGGACTTTCCATGGGTGGCTACGGCGCGATAAAGCTGGGGCTGAAGTACCCGCAAATGTTCGCCGCTGCCGCCAGCCTGAGCGGCGCTTTGGCGGCCGCAGTGCGGGAGACACGCCCCAGCGAGGACCTCGTCTTCAGCAAGCTGATCGACGGCGTGTTCGGTGCCCGCGACAACCCCGAGCGGGCGCGTAATGATCCCTTCACCCTCATCAAGAACCTGCCGCCCGGGGAGATTCCACAACTCTACCTCGCCATTGGCTCCCAGGATTCTCTTCTCCACGAAAACCGGGACTTCGTGCAGCTGCTGGCGGAGCTGAAGATTCCTTACGAGTATCGCGAGGTGCCCGGCAAGCACGAATGGCCCCTGTGGGATCAGCAGATTCAGGTGGTGCTGGCCAAGCAAGCACCGGTCATCGGAGCGCTCTGAAATATCGCCACGCGATATGATCTTCCTGCGGGAAACCGCGGGCCTGCGCAAACGGAGCCGTTTGCAGGTTAATTTCCAGGGGTTGTGTGCCGGCTGGAGCAAGCCATGCCTACAGAGCTTTGACGTGGCGCACGCGCTCCTCCGCGGAGGACATCAGCGCGACCGCATACTGGAAGCCGCTCAGGCATCCCCGCATGACCGCCAGGCTGCGGTAGTAATCGTTGTAGCGGAAGCCCGTTTCCCCCCGCCACATCGGAAAGGCATCGCAAGCCTTCAGCCAATTGTCGTAGACAGCGCTTGCGTCCAGATAAGTGTCGGGCTGGTAATTCGCGGCGTCCTCCCAGTTGTCCGCAAAATACAGGTGCTGCACGGTGTGCGCCGGCAGGCTCCGCGCAATCGCCGGCAGCCCCGCGTAGAAGATTGCGTCGCGGACGATGGCGTGACAATTCTGGTGATCCTTGTGCCAGCTTCCACTCCAATGCGTCAGCACGATCAGCGGTTTGAACCGGCGAATCTGGTCACAAACCGCGAGATTCGCCTCTTCGTTCCACGGGATTTCCGCATCGCGATAAGTCAGGAAAGCCGTCTCTGCCCCCAAAATCTTCGCAGCTTCTTCGGAGGCCTGCTGCTGCATAGCGCCGTAGGCTTCCGGTGAAAGGGTGGGATGTCCCTTTTCGCCAAGCGACAGGTTCAGGAACACTCCGCGGCCGCCGTTGTGGATGTGCTGAGCGACTGTGGCGCCCATGGTGAAGAAACCATCGCCCGGATGCGCGGCAATAGCCATGATCGTGGACATGCCAGTTCTCCTCCCGGCAGGGGGCGGTTTTCTTTCCCCATGGGCCTCGCAACGCCTAAACCTCTGAGCGCCATATAGCGGCCCGGCGGCGTCGGCTCATTATGGCGCCACAGGAAGAATCAGCGCCGAGGGATGCTCGCGATCATGGTAGACCGCGTTCGTCGCTTTGACCAAGTGCGTGGAATGGCCCTGGTCCTCCCCCGTGTTCAGATTCCGGTCGAAGCGAGGGAAGTTGCTGCTGGAGATCTCCAGCCGAAGCTTGTGACCTGCCTCGAACACATTGGAAGTTGACCAGAGTTCAAGCCTGAGCTTGTACACGTCGCCGGGGTCCATGAACTCGGCTTTCTCCCGGGAATCCCGATAACGCGCGCGCAGAATTCCTTCCGTAAGATTCTGGGCGTAGCCGTTTGGCCATACATCGACCACCTTGCCCGTGAAGTCCGTGTCCACGGCGGAAGAACTCGCGTAAAGCTCCAAGCTGACGGGGCCGGTCACTTCGGTGTCTTGTTTGAAAGCGGGAGTGGTGTAGACCAGCACATCGTCGCGGTTTTCCACTGGCCGCTGGTCGTACGCGCCGGGAGGCTGGTGAGTCGCATCGCAGCAGAGAGGGCCACCGCGCGTCGGCACGGGGTCCGCGGGGTCGTAGACGTACTTGTCCGCGGCTTCGGTGCTGGGCGCCGCCGTGCTCAGGGTACCGTCACCGCCCAGAGTGTTCGCATGGCCCGCGGAGTGCAGGTAGTAGCGGGTTTCTTTGGCGCGCCCCAGTGGCCAGCCGTCTTCCTGGCGCCAAACGTTCTTTCCCATCACGAAGATCTTTACCGGTTTCTCGCTGCCCATGCCGTTGTCGACACCCTTCAGCAGGTAGTCGTACCAGCGGAGGATGAGGGCTTCTTCGTCCACAACGGAATCCTTGCCGAAATCCACCTCGCCGATTTTCGGCCCGCCACCCGCGTGACCGCCGACCATAACCAGCAGCCGCTGGCCGTTCCGGGCAGCCTCGCTGCCCCCGTGGGCCTTGATGCCCAGGTAGTTCCGCAGAGAGCCGTCCTGGAAAATGTCGTACCAGGCGGCGACGTGGAGAGCCGGAACCTGGATTCGTGAGAAGTTCTCTTCGATCGACCACGCTTTCCAGTAATCGTCATAGCTGGGGTGCGCCAGCCAATCGAGGTAATAGTCCGCCAGGCCCGCGGGGGTGCCGAGCTCGAGCAGAGGGTACTCGGCAAGCGGCAGCCCCATATCCCAGCGGGTCGCGTAGGAGTTCTTGACCATGCGGCGGTCGAAGGTGTTCTCCGCCAGACCGGTGGTCCAGGATTGGTCGAACCACTGTTCAAAGGCGCCACCCTGATAGGTCCAGTTTTCATGATAGTTGGAGGCCGTCACCACGGGCAGAATCCCCGCCAGGTGCGGCGGCGCGGCGATGGCAGTGAGCATCTGCGTGGCGCCCACGTACGACCCGCCGAACATCCCCACTTTCCCGTTGGCATAGGGCAGCGCGGCAGCCCACTCCACGGTGTCGTAGCCGTCTTGCGATTCGTGCTTGAAGGTGTACCATTCGCCTTCCGAGGTGTAACGGCCGCGCACATCCTGCGCCACCACGATGTAGCCGTGCCTTGCAGCCTGCTGCCCGAAGTCCGCCTCGCCGCGCTTGTCGTAAGGAGTGCGCGTGAGCAGCACGGGGAACTTGCCCTCGGCCTGAGGCCGGAAAATGTCCGCGCGCAGCACGACTCCATCCCGCATCTTGACGGGGACGCCGCGTTCTACGATGACCTCGTAGCGCTCGGCGGCTCTCGCCGTGGCCACCGCCCAGGCGATAGCAATCAGGAAAGCACAAACCAATGGTCGCTTCATGGGGATCCTCTCGGATAGAGAAAATACAGTCCGCTGCTTCTCGGTGATGAGAACCGGGATTATCAGCCACTGCGCGACTATACGCAAGAGGCCGGCTTCACCGCAGAGGCGCCGAGACGCCGAGAAAGGGCCTTTTGTGTTCAAACCTCTGCGCCTCCGCGCCTCTGCGGTGAGGAAAGGTCTTCGGGGATTATTTCACAGCTTCGCAAGCCCTGGGAAGGGGGCCCCCACCCAGGTCGCCCGCCATTAAGATCGGCGGACTTTCAGCCGCGGCGACAGAGGGGTAACGGGTGAGGGGATTGTATCAAGCGTGGAAAGTTATTGCGTGAGGTCGCCTAGTTCCCTTCGTCGCGCCCCTCGGAGACACGCACGAGGTCGATCTCCGTCTTGTCTCCTTCATTCTTGAGCGCCACGACTTTCTGCTGCTTGTCGTGCTTGATTTCGAAGACGGTTTTTCCCTCTTCATCTTTTTCCCTGTATTTGGTCACCTGATCGCCTAGGCGATCGCGGTAGAACGCCCGGACCTTCTCATAGGAATCGGTGGTTTCGAACTTCGCGGCCAGCACGCGAACTTGTGCTTCGTCCGCGATATGGATGTTGACGGTGGCGGAGTCATGCTCTTTCACCCTGGTCGCGCCGGGATAAATCGGCAGGCCGAGGCTTGCTTCACTCACGTCGGGATGCACCTCCAGCGAGCCGAGAGGCGTTTTGATCGAGACCTCTTTTTGGCCGTTGCCGCTTTGCGCAACTTGCACGTGGACCGCGTGCGAAATGAAGTGCAGTCCGACCCAAACGGCGAGGCCGGCAACCACGATGATCAACGCCAGGACCAGCAGGGCAATAACGACGACGGGGCTGCTGTTGCGTGGCGGCTGGGGCGGCAGGGGAGGACGCGGGGGCTGAGGGCTTGTAGCCATGGGACACTTCTCCTTTGTTTGCCTTGCTGTTTCTACTTACGTGCCCGCCCTTGCCAAAGTTCCATTGCCTGCCCGGCCTTTGCCCCGCGCGGTGGTGGCATTCTGCGCCGGGGCGGCAGTCAGATGCAGGCAACCGGTCAGACGGGAAATCGGAATTGCGATTTCGGTGAAACCTTGACGTTCACCGGGGGAGCGCCTACGATTCGGAAGCAGCCAAATCGGAGGCCCTCGACTGCGCCTTTTCTTCCGACGAAGAGGACCGTCCACCGGGCTGACGAAATGAGATCCGGCTCAGGACCTGACATCGTCGAAGGGTCCAGCGCGCAAGGGTTGGAGTTGAGGCGGGCCATGAAAAGTTTGATTTCACGGAGGGATTTTCTCGGTTCCACGACTCGCGCCGGTGCGGTGTGGGGACTGTCTCCAAGGGGGGCTTTTTCGAGGCCGCTCGAACGCGGCCCTGCGCGGGACGTCTGGTTGGACCAACCGGGGATCGAGGCCGAAATCCGCCGCCGCGCCGAGCAGTATCGGAGCCAGCGCCGCCTGGTTGTTGACTACTATCGCATTCGCCGGCGCTTGGCGTATCCGCTCCCTGTGGTGAGTCTCTCCATCCCCACGCTGCCCGTGCCGACCCTCCCGGACTACCCTTGGTCGATCTGGATGCTGTGGCAACTGGAAGAGCGCGTGAATGCTTTGGGTTGGGCCGCGGAGTGGTTCAAAAGCGAGGAGGTTTCTCAAACCGCTTCGCGCGACCTCGATGCGCTGAGTATTTGGCCGAAATACTGCCAGTTGAATCAGCCGGACCTCGCCTCGGCGCACGCCGCGCGGCTTTTCTGGACGGCATTGACCAAGTGGAACTGGCTGAGTCAAGCGCTCCGCAAGAAGATGCTGACCGCGTGTGCGCGCCATGTGGAGGAGGTCCTACCCCTGGCGGACGCTTACTACGGCCCCCTGCCAGCGGAGAACGATCGGATGGCCCCGCCGGTGCCCACGGCCAAGTTACACAATATCGCGCTGATCGGCACGGTCGGCGCGGCGCTGGCGGCGCACGCGCTGGCCCACCCCGCGGCGTCTGCGCTGAATCAAAGAGTCCGCGCGATCTTCGGAACCATTCTCGACCTCCGGGCGGAGGGCTTCTCCGAAGGCGTCGCCTACGATGGGTACGTCCTGGATTTCGTCGCGGACTGGCTGGAGGGGGCGCCCGTCGAGCCGCGGACGGAAATCCTGCAGCACGCGCGGCTGAGCGATTTCCTGGACGAGAGTTACATGCTGGCCGCCCCGGGCGCCCTTGAGCAATTGGCCGAACTGAGCGACGTCGAGCCGCAGCAAATGCCCTTTCACTATTCGGCGCAAGCGAAATTGGCCCGCCTACGGCCGGACCCGGTGAGGAACTGGTTCCTGCGGCGTTGGCGCCTCGATTGGATTCGATCCAACGCTCTGGGAGCGCTCCACCCCATCGCGAATCGTCTGCAGGGTTCGCCCCCGGAAGCCGGCGCGATGAACGCGCACTACGCCGTCGTGCTGCGGACCGGATGGGAGAAGGAAGACTTGGCCATGGCGATGTCCTGCTCAAACTCGCCCATGGACCACGTTCAGAACGACAGCGGCACTTTGGTGATCGGAACCCGGCAGCGCTGGCTGGTCTCGGACCCCGGCTACGAGCAGTACGTGCAGGACAGCGAACGCGACTTCACCTTGGGTCCCGCGGCCCACAATTACCCCCTCATCAACGAAGCGGCGCAAGACAAGAAGCAGTCCCGACTGCTGCGGCTGGCCAGAGTGGCGCCAGACGTCCTGCATGCCAAGTTGGAGCTGGCGGGATGCTATCCTCGCGAGGCCGGCGTCCGCTCGGTGGTCCGGAGCGTATGGCTTGTGGGCGCCGCCGGCGTTATCGTCTCCGATGAAATCCTCGCCGATTCCGTCAGGACCGTGGCCTACCATTGGCACGGTCACCCGGAAGCTGCCTGGTGGAGCGAAAACGGTTGGATGCTGTTACACCTGCCGGACGTCGATCTTTGGTTCACGTCCCCGCAGGCCCGGCTTTCCCAAGCGAACATCCAACGGCTTCCCGGCTCGCGCGGCCAACTGACCTTGGTGGCGCCCATTGAGCCGGCCAGGTCCGTAATCTGGTGGGTGTTTGCAGTCTCCCCGCAAGCTCCCCTCCTGGAATCTCTCGAGGAGGGAAGGAGCGTCCAGTTCCTCGGCAAGCGCTTCCCGCTGCGATGCTCCGCGCCCGCTTCCGCAAAGCCTTGAGCGACTTCCCATCCGGATGCTATGCTGCGTGGTGCACCACACCCTGAATCGAACCTTTGGGAGGCCCCCATGCGATTCCGCAAACTTGGTCACAGTCCCCTTACGGTCTCGGCCCTCGGGCTGGGCTGTATGGGCATGTCGGAATTCTACGGTCCCCGGCACGATGAGGAGTCGGTTGCGACGATCCACCGCGCCCTGGACCTCGGCCTCAACTTCCTGGATACGGCGGACGCCTACGGCCGCGGGGACAACGAGGAACTCGTCGGCCGCGCCCTCCAGGGCTGCCGCAGCCGGGTTGTCTTGGCTACAAAATTCGGCAACGTGCGCGACGAGGACGGCCGGTTCACGGGGATCGACGGCCGTCCCGAATACGTCCGCCAAGCCTGCGAGTCCAGCCTGCGGCGGCTGCAGGTCGAGACCATCGACCTCTATTATCAGCACCGCGTCGATCGTACCGTTCCGATCGAAGAGACCGTAGGCGCCATGTCGCGCCTGGTCGAAGAGGGCAAGGTTCGCTTCCTGGGACTCTCCGAAGCTGCTCCCGGCACGATTCGCCGCGCGCATCACGTGCACCCGATCAGCGCCCTGCAAACGGAATACTCACTCTGGAGTCGTGACCCGGAGGAGGAGATCCTGGGCGTTTGCCGCGAGCTGGGCATCAGCTTCGTCGCATACAGCCCGCTGGGCCGCGGGTTCCTAACCGGTCGTTTTACCCGTTACGAAGACCTGGCTCCTGACGACTGGCGCCGCAATCAGCCGCGCTTTCAGGGGGAGAATTTCGAGCGCAATCTCGAGCTGGTCCGGCGCGTCGAGCAGATCGCCGCGGAGAAGGGCTCGAAGGCGGCGCAACTGGCGCTGGCTTGGGTGCTGGCCCAAGGTGAAGAGATCATCCCGATTCCGGGGACTACGCGCCGCGCGCACCTGGAACAGAATCTCGCGGCGCTCGAAATCACACTGGCCGCGCAAGATCTCGCGCGCCTCAACGAGGCTGCGCCCAAAGACGCCGCGGCCGGGAATCGTTACCCGGAAGGCGGCATGAGAGTTGTCAACGGCTGAGGCTGCCGGTTCATCGCGCCTGATCTTCCAGAAGCCTCGCCCCAGCCGTGTTAGGATTGAAGCTTCTCTTTTGTAAACTCGGGCTTTGCATCAAATCATTTCGCGGGTGGCGCATACATTGCCTTTCATGTATCCGCCCCGCTAACACGGGTAACTGCACCGCCCACGTGCATGCTCTCTCTCGCTGCTCACTGTATCCATAGCCAGAGCGGATGCGTCCCCCAGGTGGTAACCAAGGTTTTCGTTTTCAATTCCCGACCGACCGATATGTACGCCTGACCGCCTCAGCATTCAACGCTCCCGCCGGGTTTTTGAGTGTAGGGGGTCTTCAGCGACCGCCGCGCGTAGGGGCGGACCCGCGTGTCCGTCCAGGCCAGGGCGCACACGTGGGTGTACCCCTACTGTGACGGGCGAGGACGTCCGCGCTACGGGGAACGGCAACAGCACGGGCATGACGCCCGTGGTACGGGCGGGACGGTTTTCACCCCGCGCTCTCCGCAAGTAAGCCTGCTCGTCGGTCTGCGGCGACACCGAGTGTCCTGCCCACGCAGGAACCCATCCACGGCCACCCCCGCGGAGGCGGATCCACGAAAACCTGGATTCCCGCTTGCGCGGGAGTGACGCATGTCTCCTGCACTACCAGTTTTTACTTCCCCCCTGGATTCCCGCCTGCGCGGGAATGACACCACGGCTGCCACGCGCCATTCCAGGGCAGGTGGTCGGACAAATTGCAGGCTTCTTCGGAATGACTTTGGCATATGGTCTCTTAACATTCTGGATATGTCGCCTATAATAAGTACCTGCCTTGGCACCCTGCCGGCGCCTGCAACCTCTCGGATTTCCTAACGAGAGGGCAAAATACCGAGAGGAATCCTGGTAGCGAACGGCGGAGAGCGTCCCAAGAACGTCGGGAGCCCCGCAGGAGCTTCGCCCCTGCCCCTCGGCAGCGTCCGCAAGGTGGCCGGAACCTCCCATTATCAAAAGCGCCCTACACGGATCGAGAAAAGCAAGCGTAGCGCCGACCTCCGTCGGCAAGTTCTGCGGCTATTCCTAAAGAAGAGCCGCGGACCCCAAGAACGCGGGTCCGCGCTACCCCTCGGCGGAATCCGTCGCCCCAGCGGCGGGGCTCAGTCACCCGATCTCCCGGTATCCCGATGGCCCGGCCGCCCGATCACCCGATTCCCCCTGCGCCCGTGACATACTCCCCCATATCGTTATCGGCGAAAATGCCAGGGACCATGAGGGACATCCGGCGCCAGCGAAGCCGGCGCGATGCGGGAAACGAAATCAACGGAAGCACACAAGGCGGGAGCCAAAAGGATAGGGCGCGGTGAGGTGTGGGCTCGCCGCGCCCGGGGAGCGAGACTAACGAGATGGGATGGTGGTGAGCCGCTTGGGCCCGGCCTCGAGCACGTGCTCGGGGCACTCGCGCATCAGGAGCTTGAAGTTCTCGATGAAGCGCGCGGCCAGCGCGTCGTACTTCTTGTAATACTCCTCGCGGCTGGGCCAGGTGTTGGCGGGGTCGAGGATTTCCGCGGGCACGCCCTCGCACTCCTTGGGGACGTCGAAGCCGAAGACGGGATACCTGTGGTATTCCACTTTCTGAAGTTTCCCGCTCAGCGCGGCATTCAGCAGGGCGCGGGTGTGCTGGATGCTGATACGTTTGCCGACGCCGAACGGCCCGCCCGTCCAGCCGGTGTTGACTAGCCAAACCGCGGCCTTGTGCTTGACGATTTTCTTCTTCAGCAGCTCCGCATAGGCGTAAGGATGGTGCACCATGAACGGTCCGCCGAAGCAGGTGCTGAAGGTGATTTGCGGTTCGATGCCCAGGCCGATTTCCGTGCCCGCGATCTTGCTGGTATAGCCGGAGATGAAGTGGTAGATGGCCTGGTCGGGAGTGAGCCGCGAGATGGGCGGCATCACGCCGGAAGCGTCGCAGGTGAGGAAGATGACGTTTTGCGGATGGCCGGCGCGCTTCTCCGGGAGAGCATTCTCGATAAAGGAGAGCGGATAAGCCGCGCGGGTGTTCTCCGTCACCGAGTCGTCGTTCAAATCCACGTGGCGGGAGACGGGGTCGTAAACCACGTTCTCGATGATGGTCCCGAAGCGGCGTGTGGTGGCGAAGATTTGCGGCTCGGCCTCGGGCGAGAGTCGAATGACCTTGGCGTAGCAACCGTCCTCGAAATTGAAGACGCCGTTGTCACTCCAGCCATGTTCGTCGTCGCCGATCAGGCGGCGCTGGGGGTCGGCGGACAGGGTGGTCTTGCCGGTGCCGGAGAGGCCGAAGAAGATGGCCACATCACCGTCCGGCCCCACGTTGGCCGAGCAGTGCATGGGCAGGACGCCCTCGAGCGGCAGCATGAAATTGAGCACCGTGAAGATGGTCTTTTTGATTTCCCCGGCATAGTTCGAGCCGCCGATGATGGCCAGGCGCTCGCGGAAATTCAGGATGATGAAAGTGTCGGTGCGTGTGCCGTCCACCATGGGCGAAGCCAGGAAGCCCGGCACAGCGATCACCGTGAATTCCGGCACGTGCTTCTTCAGTTTGTCCTGATTACGGATCTTCAGGAACATGGTGCGGGCGAAGAGGCTGTGCCAGGCCTTCTGGGTGATGATACGGATGGGCATGGAATAATCGGGATCGGAACCGACATAGCAATCCTGCACGAAGACGTCGCGGCCCTGCAGGTAGCCTTGCAGGCGCGTCAGTAGCGAGCTGAAGTTTTCACCCGTGAAGGGGCGGTTGTAGATGCCCCACCACACGCGCTCTTCCGTGGATTGCTCGCGCACCACGAACTTGTCGGCGGCCGCGCGCGCCGTGTGCTTGCCGGTCGAGACCAGCACCGGGCCCTCGTGCACCAGGCTGCCCTCGGAGCGAAACACAATCTCCTCGTAAAGCGCCGCCGTGCTCAGGTTCCAGTAGGCGCGCCGCAGGTTGACCAGCCCGTGGTTTACCAGGCCGTAGTCACTTGCCAGAAGCCCGGCCTCCTTCGAAGCGGGTGATACGATGTCAAGGTAGATGTTCATAGCCAGTCCCTCACCAGCTTCCGGTCGCCGAGATAGAGCTCGTTGGCCGAGTTGGGATCAAGCGCCCACTGCATGCGCTCGAGTCCTTCCGTGATGTCCTTGATGGCGCCGCAATAGCTGAGCCGCAAGTGGCCTTCGAAGCCGAATTCCTTGCCCGGCACCGTCACCACCCGCACTTTCTGCAGCAGCAGGTTCCCCAGCTTCTGCGAATCCTTGAAGTAGGCGGTGAAGTCCGGGAAGCAATAGAACGTGCCCTCGGGCTTCGCGACTTTCACGCCGGGGATGGCCAGCAGGCGGTCGAGCATAATGTTGCGATTGTTCTCGAGCGTCAGGCGCAGGTTTTCCACGGAAGCTTGCACGCCGTTCAGCGCTCCCACGGCGGCCCACTGCGAAGGCGCCGAGGGGCCCGAGGTCTGCTGCGATTGGATATTCCCCATGGCATCGGTCAGCTCGCGGTTGGCGATCGCCCAGCCAATGCGGAAACCCGTCATGGCGTAGGTCTTCGACACACCGTTGATGACCACCAACTTGGATTGCTCCAGCGGGGCCTTCATCCAGTCGTAGCAGAGCGGCGCGCTCTTGCCGTCAAAAACCAGGCGATTGTAAATATCGTCCATGATCAGGTAAATGCTCTTCTTCTCGCAGAACTCCACCATCTCCCCGATGAAGTCGCGCGAGTACATGGCGCCGGAAGGATTGTTCGGGCTGTTCAAAATGATGGCCTTCGTGTACGAACCCACCGCCTCCGTAATTTCGCGGACGCTGGGACAGAAGGTGCCGTCCTCCGCCGTCACCACCACGGGCACGCCCCCGGCAAGCTTCACCATCTCCGGATAGCTTACCCAGTAGGGGGCCGGGAAAATCACTTCTTCCTTGGGATCCAGAATCGAGTGCAACAACACCATAAGGGCTTGCTTGGCGCCACCCGAAACCAGAACGTTGTCCGCCGAGACGAGCTTGTGGTAATGCTCCTCGGTGTAACGCACGACGGCTTTCTTCAAAGCGGGAATGCCGTCGGGGGGCGTGTAACGCACTTCGCCGGTGTTCAGCAGCGCCGTGCAGTTGATCACCGCATCAATCGGCGCTTTGCTTTTCGGTTCACCACCGCCCAGGTGAATGACGGGCTCGCCCTTTTCCCTGAGCAATGCGGCGGTTTCGTTCAGCTTCAGGGTGGGCGACTCACAGATGGATCTGGCAAGCTGGCTGAGGCTCATAGTATCTCGTCCCTTCCCTTGGAGTATTTCCGGGCAGGCCCATGAAAGCACATCTGGCGTGTTCGTGCTAGGTCTGCTTTTTTATAGGAAGTATAAGCGTTTGGCAAGAAGACATAAAGTCCGATCTCTTGGGGAAGGGATTTGCTGGGCGGCACGGTCCCGAAAACGGTCGCGAAAGGTGAGAGGTGCCTGCCGCGGGTAAGGCGGGACCGTTCTCGACTAGCCTATGTCGATTGCTGTCGTTCGGCGACGAGGCCTGGTGAGGAGTGACGCGTGGCCCGCCTCGGCAAGGGTTGGGGAAGCCTGGATTCTGGGTGTAGGTCAACCACCGGCGGGCCCATAGCGGAACACCGCTCTCCAGGCGGCAGGTGAGTGCGAAAATTCGACAACTAGCCTATAGCCTTCCGCCCTGCCGAGCGCGCCGCGCGGGCAGCCACGCCGGAGTTCCGCACGGCCTCGGTTTATCATCCTGTGAAAGGAATAAGCCATCCTGATTCCCCTGCCTGGGCGGGCGGCGAGTTTCCCCCGTGTTTACGAGAATGGCAGCGTAAGTGCTGCACAATCTTAATACTATCATAGTGTCGGGGGTCCACGGGATGGCGTACGACGCGACCAAGATGCAGGATTGGGAGATTTCTGAGGCGGCCGAGCGCGAGATGCCTAGTCCGCGTGCATGGCAGGAAAGATTAGGGCTGCAACAAGATGAAGTTATCCCCATGGGGAGGCTGGGGAAGCTGGATTTCCTCAAGATTATTGATCGGCTAAAAAACCGCCCGGACGGGAAATACATTGAAGTTACAGCCATTACACCCACTCCTTTAGGTGAGGGAAAAAGCACAACTTCCCTGGGGTTAATCGAGGGTTTGGGCAAGCGGGGCAAAAATGTTGGCGGTTGTCTGCGTCAACCCTCGGGCGGCCCGACCATGAACGTGAAGGGCACGGCGGCGGGCGGTGGCAACGCCCTGCTGATCCCCATGACGGAGTTTTCCCTGGGCCTCACCGGCGACATCAACGACATTGCCAACGCCCACAACCTGACCATGGTGGCGCTCACGGCGCGCATGCAGCACGAGCGGAATTATGGCGACGCACAACTGGCAAAACTCAGCAAGATGCGCCGCCTGGACATTGACCCGACCCGCGTGGAAATGGGCTTCGTCATGGATTTCTGCGTGCAGGCGTTGCGCAACATCATCGTCGGCATCGGCGGCAAGTCCGACGGCTTTATGATGCAATCCAAGTTTGCCATTACCGTCAGCTCCGAACTGATGGCGATACTCGCCATCGTCACAGACCTGGCTGATCTGCGCAAGCGCCTGGGGGAGATTACCGTTGCCTACGACAAGCAGGGGGCCCCGGTCACGACGGGCGATCTGGAAGTGGCCGGAGCCATGGCGGCCTGGATGCGCAACACCATCAACCCCACGTTGTGCAGCACGGCGGAGTATCAGCCCTGCATGGTGCATGCCGGCCCCTTCGCCAACATTGCCGTGGGGCAGTCATCGATCATCGGCGACCGGCTGGGCCTGAAGATGTTTGATTATCACGTCACCGAAAGCGGCTTTGCCGCGGACATCGGTTTCGAGAAGTTCTGGAATGTCAAGTGTCGCTGCAGCGGGCTTGTGCCGAGCGTTTCCGTCCTGACCACAACCATCCGCGCCCTCAAGATGCACGGCGGGGGCCCACGGGTGGCGCCGGGTTTGCCGCTTGCCGAGGAGTACACGAAAGAGAATCTCGAGCTCCTGGAGAAAGGTCTTCCGAACCTGCTCCATCATCTGGGCGTCATTCGCCGCTCGGGAATCAATCCGGTGGTCTGCATTAATTGTTTCAACACCGACACCAAGGATGAGCTCGCCCTGGTGCGGCGGGCGGTGGAAGGCGCGGGGGCGCGCTGCGCAGCTTCTGAGCACTGGGCAAAAGGCGGCGAAGGCGCACTGGAACTGGCGGACGCTGTGCTTGACGCCTGTCGCGAGGAGGTCAACTTCCAGTACCTGTATCCCCTCGAAATGAAGTTGCGTGACCGCGTGGAGATAATTGCCAAAGAGGTCTATGGCGCGGACGGCGTCGCCTGGACCCCCGAGGCGGAGGCCAAGGCCAACGGGCTCGAGTCGGATCCCAAGTTCGCCGACTACGCAACCATGATGGTGAAAACGCACCTGAGTTTGAGCCACGACCCAACGCTCAAGGGAGTTCCGAAAGGCTGGGTGCTGCCCATTCGGGACGTCCTGGTATACTCGGGCGCGAAGTTCCTTTGCCCGTGCGCGGGCTCGATCAGCTTGATGCCGGGAACGTCCTCGAACCCGGGCTTCCGCCGGGTCGATGTGGATGTGAGAACCGGAAAAGTCTCCGGACTGTTTTGAGCTAGGAGCCGGCCATGGACGTTGATACTGCTTCTCTGTTTGAGGGAATCTCGCAGGAGACTCGTCAGAAGATCCTGGCAACGGCTCGGGAGGAGTCGCACGCGCAGGGCAGTTTCCTGTTTCGTCAGGGCGATCCGGCCCGCCATTTCTACATTCTACGCGAGGGGCGCGTCCGGTTGAGTGTGGGGGAGAAAGGGCTCCTGGCTTATGTGGCCAGTGCCCCGGGCGATATCATCGGTTGGTCAAGCTTGGCGGAGAACGAGGCCTACACGGCCTCCGCGGAATGCCGGGCTCCTGTCAAGGTCTTGAAGTTTGAAAAGTCGCAGTTGGATCAAATCCTGTCGCAAGATGCGGTGAGCGGGATGGCTTTCTTCAAGCACCTTGCCATGCTGATTGGCCGTCGACTGGTCAACAGCTACCAGGCCACCCTGTCGGTGCACGGAGACCGTGAGCCGCGCTCTTATGGATAGACGCGTCGTCACGTAGGGGCACGGCTTGTGGTGCCCGACGTGGCGACGAGGGAAGAACGAAGGGCAATGCCTGAGTTGCCCCGATCCGAGCCCAGGCGGTTGGTCTGCCCGCTGCGGCAAGCGAGTTTCGTGAGGATGAATCGCTGTGAGGAGAAGGACATGACGGCAGAGGGAGAGGCCAGCACCGGAAATTACTTGCGGCAGGCGCTGGAAAATAGACAGTTTTTCTGCACCGCGGAGTTGGTGCTGGGCCGGGACCATAACGTTAAGGAGGCCGAAACCTTCGTCAAGGAAGCTGCCGCCGAAGCCCACGGCATCAAGGTCATCAGTGTGACGGACCTGCCGGGCGGCAATCCGGCCCTGCCGCCCGAAGCCTTCGTCGCGGGCATCAGGGAACATGGCCTGACGCCGATTGCGCATCTCACGGGCAAGGATGGGAACCGCTCCTTCCTGGAAGGCCGTCTACATGCCTTGGCGCGCCTGGGCGTGGAGAATATCCTGGCTTTGACGGGCGACGCCCAGAAGGAGGGTTTTGCCGGCCGCTCGAAACCCGTTTATGACCTGGATTCCGTGCTGCTCCTCTGGCTGCTCGAGGCCATGCGCAAGGGCATCGAATACAAGCTGGGCCCACGCGACGTCCACACCACCCCCTTTGATTTCTTTGCCGGCGCCGTGGTGAACCCGTTCAAGGTCCACGAGTCCGACCTGATGCTGCAGCTCTACAAGCTGCAATTGAAAATCGCGACCGGGGCAAAGTTCATCATTACGCAATTGGGATACAACCTTCGAAAGCTCTATGAAATGAAGCAATACATGGACCGCGAGGGCCTGGGGCACGTCCCGGTGCTCGCCAACGTCTACGTTCCCACGGCCAAGATCGCGCAAATGATGCAGGCCGGTGAGGTGGCGGGCTGCGTGATTCCCGACGAGCTGATCAAGCGGCTCGAAAAGGAGAAGAAGCCCGAACGCCTGGAGCGTGCCGCGCTCATGGTGGCAGCGGCGAAGGATCTGGGTTTTGCGGGAGCGCACATCGGTGGCTTCAACCTCTCACATGGAGATTTCATGACCATTGCGGAGCGCGCCGAGGCCATTGGCAACGCGTGGCGAAGCCGTCTGGACGAGTTGGTGTTCCCGTACGCGAACGAGTTCTACCTGTTGCCTCCAGGCAAGGATGGGTTGAGCGACGGGACCGGCCCATACCAGCTCAGCCGCACCCGTCCGCATGCCACATTCTCACAGCGACTCTCCGCGCTGGTGCACCGCCACCTCATCGCCGACGGTTCCCTGGGGGCGCGTTTCTTCGGTTCCCGGTTCAAGACGGAAGGGAAAGCGAATTCCTGGCGTCACGGCCTGTGGTACCGGCTGCTTGAGCCTTCCAGCCTCTATCGCAAAGCCACGCTGGGGTGCAAGGGCTGCGGTGACTGCCTGCAGGACCACCTCGACTACGCCGGTTGCTCCATGCGCTGGTGCTACAAGGAACTGCGCAACGGTCCTTGCGGTGGCTCCCGGATCGACGGCACCTGCGAGGCTTGTCCCGAGCAGGAATGCATCTGGAATGTGATCTACCGGGGCGCACTTGCCATGGGGGATGATCCGCGCAAATTTGCACGTACCCTGATCCCACCCCGCGACTGGTGCCTGGACGGCACCAACGCCCTGGCAAATCGCTTTGCCCAGTTGGATAATCGCAGCAAGCGAATCGACGTGACAGTTGGCAGAAGGCAGTAGGCAGCAAGCAGAAGCCAGAAAGCAGTAGGCGGAAGGCGGAAGTCAAGGATGCTTTGCAGTATTTGTCGCAGCGCGAATCTGTGGAAGGAGGATAATCATGAATTGCCCATGCTGCGGGAAAGACACGCTCTCTCGGGATCCCCGGGCAGTAATTCCTCCTTGGGAAGATTGGATTCAGTGCCTCAACCCCGACGGTAGGGCGCAGAACATCTGGGTGTCGCCGGACGGCAAGAGATTTGAACGCCTGCCGGGACCAACCAGTGCGCCGCCAAGAGCGAAGGCCTAGCGCCGTTCGGGAAGGAGTCGGGCACGACCAGCGTTTTTCTGACCACAACTAGTGTCCTGAGTTAGAAGTTCGTTGATGAAGTCAGCCCGCGGAGCGGACGAAAGAAGGTAGCCCACGGCGTGAGCCGTGGGTAAGGGAGCCCTCCCTCACCCCCATCCCCTCTCCCGCCCGCGCGGGAGAGGGGTGCCGAAGGCGGGGTGAGGGCTCGCTCCCCCAGGGCTTGCGCCCTGGGCTACGATCTTGCGCCCCTGACGGGGCTGGCGAACAGTCGCCCGCAAGGAGAGGAGACTTTGTCAGCGAACTTCTGACTCAGGACACCAGAGGAACTTGGGTGTCTTCGAACGGATGCAATTACGAGATCAATTGCCTTTCCCCTGTCGCCGTCAAGCTAGGCCAAACTGATGTTTGTGCGCCAGGCCACGGCACATGGCGTGCAGTTCCGTGCGATATACGTGGTGACCGGTTCGCAATCGGCCTCAATAGCAGGTGCCCGTCGCAAAGAAGCGAGGAAGATTGCGCACGAATCCTGCAGAAAGGCCTTCCCGAGGATCACAAGAATGGGGTGTCACACGTGAACTGGTACGAACTCCCCGACTGATGTTGAGGATCGCTTCTCGAATGAGGGCGTAGCGCTGCTTCCTGCTTTCTGCCTACTGCCTTCTGCCTACTATCTATGTTAGGAGGGAAATAGTTACCATGCTCATTATCGGTGAATTGATCAACTGCACCCGGAAGAAGGTCGGGGCAGCCGCTGCCCAGCGGGATGCGGAGTTTTTCAAGGAGATTGCCCGGAGACAAGTGGACGCCGGGGCGGACCTGCTCGACGTCAACGGTGGCCTGCCGGGGCAGGAACTGGAGGTCTTGCCGTGGCTGGTGAACATCGTGCAGGAAATCGTTTCGGTGCCCCTGTGCCTCGATAGCGCCGACCCCGAAGCCCTGCGGCGCGCCCTACCGCTCTGCAAGCAACGGGCGATGATCAATTCCATCACAGATGAACCGGCGCGCATCAAAGCTCTGCTCCCGGTCTTAAAGGAGTTTCGCCCCAAGGTGATTGCCCTGTGCATGGGCGAGGCAGGGCCACCCAGTACCGCCGAAGAGCGCATCGCTACCGCGAGCCACCTGGTCGACCGGCTGCTGGCAGAAGGATTTGTGCTCGATGATATCTATGTGGATCCTTGCGTGCTGCCGGTTAGTACCGGACCCGAACACGGCAAAGCGCTTCTGGAGGCGATTGGGCAGATCACCACGCGGTACGCCGGCGTGCACGCCAGCGCGGGCGTCAGTAATGTGTCGTTCGGACTTCCCGTGCGCAAACTCCTGAACGAGGTCTTTGTTATCCTGCTCATGGCCCGCGGCCTTGACGCCGGCATCGTCGACCCCTGCGACCCGCAACTGATGGCGAATATCCGTGCTGCGGAAGCCTTGCTGGGGCGGGACGAGTATTGCGCCAATTACCTCCGCGCTTTCCGCGAAGGGAGACTGGAGTTGCCGGCCGCGGCGTAAGAGCAGTGATGAGCAAAACAGCAGTCCGATGTCCGAGGTCCGGTGTCTGGCGTTTTTGCCTTCGGAGCTCGGACTTCGGACTTCCCGCTCGTCACTTGTCACTGTCGGAGGGACTGAATGCACACCTTGATCCGCGAACTTGTTGCCCAGGGACTGACCCTCACGGACGGCGCCTGGGGAACGGAGTTCCAGGCGCGTGGGCTGGAAGCCGGTGAGTGCCCGGACGTTTGGAACCTGACGCATCCCGAACGCGTCGAGCAAGTCGCCCGCGCCTATGTTGAGGCGGGCAGCCAAGTCATCCTGACCAATACGTTCCGGGCCAATCGCCTGGCGCTGGCGGGTCACGGGCTCGCTCCCCAGGTCGACGAAATCAATCGCCGGGGGGTGGAGATTTCGCGGCGCGCCGCGGCTGGGCGGGCGCGCGTTTTCGCCTCGCTGGGACCGAGCGGCAAGCTGCTCATGATGGGTGAGGTCAGCGAGGAGGATCTGCGCGCGGCCTACACCGAACAAACCCAGGCCCTGGCCGGCGCCGGAGCGGACGCCTTGATCTTCGAAACCATGAGCGACCTGGCGGAGGCGAAAGTCGGTGTCCAGGCAGCGCGGGCTACGGGACTGCCGGTAATCGTCTCCCTCGTGTTCGATTCCGGCAAGAACCACGACCGCACCATGATGGGCGCCACGCCGGAGGAGGCCGCCGCCGAACTTACCGCCGAGGGCGCTGATGTCATCGGAGGTAATTGCGGGCAAGGCATTGAGAGCTATGCTCCCCTCGCGAAGCGGCTCCATGACGCGACTGGGCTGCCTATCTGGATCAAACCCAACGCGGGCCTGCCCGAACTGGTGGAGGGCCGCACGCAGTACAAAACCACACCGGAAGAATTCGCCCGGCACACCCCGGCCTTGGTGGCGGCGGGAGCGAACTTTCTGGGTGGCTGCTGCGGGACCAATCCGGACTTCATCCGTGTGCTCCATTTCGCGTTAGGGCGGGGCTCGGCCGCGGACCGGAGCTGAGAAACCCATGCGTTTGAAGCTGCTCAGTTGCGAGATCTTTTTTCGCGAGTTTTGCGCCTGCGTGGCGCGCTCGCCGCACACGGTGGACATCGAATTTCTCCCCAAAGGCCTGCACGACATCGGGTGCCAGGACATGCAGGCGCGGTTGCAGGCGGCCGTCGATCGTGTGGAGCAGCGCCAGTATGACGCCTTGCTGCTCGGCTATGGGCTCTGTAATAACGGCATTGTGGGACTGACGGCCAAGCTCATTCCCCTGGTAGTGCCGCGCGGGCACGATTGCATCACTTTCTTCCTGGGCAGCGCGGCCCGCTACCGGGAATATTTCGACAGTCATCCCGGCGTGTACTTCAAGACCACCGGTTGGATGGAGCGCGGCGAGGCCGATGGCGAACTGGGCCAGCTTGCCCTGGGCAAGAAACTGGGCTTGCAGCAGAGCTACGAGGAAATGGTGGCCAAATACGGGGAGGACAATGCCCACTACCTGTGGGAAGAGTTTGGCAAGAACCTGGCGCGGCACTACGGCCAGTTCACCTTCATCGAGATGGGCGTCGAACCGGACGGCAGCTTCGAGCAACGCTCGCGCGACGAGGCGGCGAAGCGCGGCTGGACTTTCGAAAAGGTCGCCGGGGACATCGGAATGATCCAGCGTTTGGTAAACGGTGAGTGGAACGAGAAGGAGTTTCTGGTGGTTTCTCCCGGCCAGCGCATCATCGCGGACTATGAGGACGGCATCATCTCCACGGAGGCGGTCAACCCATGAACTCCCTCGAGCGTGTCCGGACGGTCCTGGCCGGCGGGATTCCCGACCGCGTGCCCGTGTGCCTCCACAATTTCATGCTGGCCACGTGCGAAGCGGGCGTCCGCATGGAAGAGTACCGCGCGAATCCGGAGGCCATCGCCCGCACGCACCTCCACGCTGTCGAGAAGTACGGGTACGACTGCGTCATGGTTGATACCGACACCACGCTGCTGGCGGAAGCCATGGGGGCGAAATCTGAATGCGCCCCGAACGAGCCCGGCCGCATCACTGTGCCTGCCATCCGCAGTCTGCGGGAAGTCGAGCGTTTGAAAGTAGTAAACCCCGAAAAAGACGGCCGCATTCCGGCGCTCCTGGAGGGCGTGCGAATTCTCTCGAAACAAGTGGGCGGCGAAATCGCCATACGTGGCAACGCCGATCAGGCCGCGTTTGATCTCGCCTGCCTGGTACGCGGCATCGAGGAGTTCCTCATGGAGCTTATCGAGCAGCCGGACAATCCCCAACTGACCGAGCTCATGGAGATTTGCTACCAAAGCCATCTCGCCGTTCATCGGGCGCTCGCGAAGGCGGGCGCGCACTTCACTTCTCTCGGCGATAGCCTGGCGGGACCTGACGTCACCTCCCCTCGGATGTTCAACCGCTTTGCGCGCCCTTACGAGGAGCGCCTGGTTAAGGATCTTGCCGCGGACGGCATCTTCGTGGTGATCCACATTTGCGGAGACACCAGCCGCATCCTCGACTCGCTCTCCGAATACGCCCCGTGTGGCTTCGAGCTCGATTACAAGACGGACGCCGCGAAAGCCAAGCATACCGTCGGCGCACGCCACGTGCTCTTCGGGAACATCGATCCCAGCGGCGTCCTCGCTCAGGGAACCGCCCCGCAAGTTCGGGAAGCCATCCGGCAGATTGTCTCCCTCTGGAAGCCGGGAGGGCGATTCATCCTGAATGCCGGCTGCGCCATCCCGTCGACTACGCCGCCGGAGAATATCCGTGCACTGATTGACACGGTGAAGGAGTGCGGAGCCTATGACTAGCCAGGGCATGAGTAGTCGCGAAAGAGTGGTCACCGCCATGCGGCGCCGGATTCCGGACCGCGTGCCTTTCGACATCACGCATGGCTTCACCGCGCCGCGCCTCGACCGCTTCCGTCAGGAAACCGGGAGCGACGACCCCAACGCGTACTTCGGAGGCGCCGCGCGCGTGGTGGACATCGCTCCCACACGCTTCCCGCATGATTATTCCGGCTACTTCGAGAACTTCCCGCCCCGCGCCACAGTAGACGAGTGGGGCATCGGCCACCTGCCCACTTCCAGCGACGATCCGTGGCACGCACACCTGGAAGGCTTCCTTTACCCCATGCTGAAGCTGCGCACCCGGCAGGACGCTCTCGCCTACCCGCTGCCCGACGTGGAGGCCGAGTACCGCTTTGCACCTGTGGCCCCACAGATCGCCAACTACCACGCGCAGGGACTCGCAGTCATCGGCTTCCTCGAAATGACCATCTTCGAAGTCGCCTGGTACATGCGCAGCATGGAACTGCTGCTCACGGACTTCGTCGATAACGCGGAATTTGCTGCCACATTGCTGGACCGTATCGCCGCTAAGCGCGAAATTCAGGCTGCCGCCTATGCCGAGTTGGGTGTGGACATCATCTGCTTGGGCGACGATGTGGGCACACAACAGGGAATGCTGATGAGCCTTCCCATGTGGCGCCGCTGGCTGAAGCCGCCCCTGGCACGCGTGATTGCTGCCGCCAAGCGCGTGCGGCCGTCCGTCCTCATCAACTACCACAGCGACGGAAACATGGAGGCGGTCATCCCGGAGTTGATCGACATCGGCGTGGATATCCTCAATCCCGTGCAGCCGGAATGCCTGGACCCGGTCAAGTTGAAGCAACGCTACGGCCAGCACCTCGCGTTCTGGGGAACCATCGGCATCCAGCATACGTTGCCCTTTGGGACTCCGCAGGAGGTTCGCGCCGAAGTGAGAACCCGGATAGAGACGGTGGGAGTAGGTGGAGGTTTGCTCATCGGCCCCACGCACATTGTGGAGCCGGAAGTCCCGCTCGAGAATATTGTGGCCATGGTGGAAGCGGTCAACGAGTATGGAGTCTATAGGTAGACAGGTTGCGGAAAAAACTGTGGGCGCTGTCATTCTGAGGAGCCGCAGGCGGTCCTGAGCATAGCGAAGGAAGAATCTCGCACGTCCATGAAAATTCACAGGAGGAGATTCTTCGCGCAGTTTATCCTGAGCGGACAGAGCGAGATCCTTCGCTGCGCTCAGGATGACCGCGAAGGACTCAGAATGACAGCAGTGAACGAAGGACGGTCCGCTCCGCGCAGGTTGGGTAATACACTCCGTGGCCACCGCGAGGTTGATTTCATGAACGGACGCGAACGCATTCTCGCCATGCTCGACGGCAAGCCGACGGACAGTCTCCCCTTCATGCCCATGACCATGATGTTCGCGTGCGACCGCAGCGGCGCGCCGTATCGCGATTACGCGACGCGATACGAGGTGCTGGTGGAGGGGCAAATCCGTACCGCGGAGGAGTTCGATTTTGACTACGTCAACGTCATGTCCGACCCCGCGGGCGAAGCCGCCGATTGCGGCGCGCCGGTCAAGTATTTTCCTGATCAGCCGCCCGCGCTCGACGAAACGAACGCCCTGCTGACTGACAAGCGCAAGCTCAGCGGCTTGAAGATTCCGGATCCTTACACCGGGAGACGCATGTCCAACCGGTTGAAGGCGGTGGGGCTTTACCGGCAGCGCGTGGGCAAAGAGAAGTTAATTGAGGGCTGGATTGAAGGCCCCGTTGCCCAAGCCGCTGATCTGCGCGGCATCAACACCCTGATGATGGATTTCTTTGACGACCCGCCGTTCGTTGCCGACCTGTTCGAATTCGTCCTGGAACTGGAACTTGCCTTTGCGAAGGCCCAGGTGGCAGAAGGCGCCGAACTGATCGGCGTGGGCGACGCGGCGGCGTCTCTGGTGGGCCCCAAAATCTACCAGGAATTTGTGTGGCCTTACGAAAAGCGCATGATGGATGGTCTGCGCGCACTGGGCGCCCGGACGCGGCTGCACATTTGCGGCAACACGCGGCCAATTCTCGGGCCCATGGGACAGTTGGGATGCGACGTGGTCGATCTCGACTCGCTCGCACCCCTGGCCGAAGGGCGCGCCGCGATGGGACCGAATCAGGTACTGCTCGGAAATATCGATCCGGTGCGCGTGCTCCGCAACGGGACCCCGGAGGAGGTCTACGCCGCCGTGGCCGAGTGTCACCGGCAAGCGGGTGACCGTCTCATCGTCAGCGCGGGCTGCGAAGTGCCCCGTGATACACCCGCAGAAAACCTCCGTGCCATGCTGCGCTACGCCCGTGAACACGCGGTGCCGTGAGATGTTTACCTGCGAAACTGGTGAAACGGAGTCGCAGGGAGACCTATGAGGCAAGACAGAAAGGGAATGAAGGTCATGAATGGCCGCGAACGCGTCTTGGCGATGCTGGAAGGGCGCCCGGTAGACTGCCTGCCGGTAATGCCTATTACCATGATGTTCGCGGTCGATCAGATTGGTGCGAAGTACTTCGCTTACGCCACTGATTACCGCGTGCTGGCGGAGGCGCAAATCCGCACCGCCGAGGAGTTTGATTTCGACCACGTCTCGGCCATTGCCGAAACGCGCGAGGCGCCAGACTGCGGCGCCGTGGTGGAGTATTTCGATGACCAGCCGCCTTCCATCGTGGAAGCCAAGGCTCTGCTCGCGGACAAGAAGACTCTGGCGCGCCTGAAGGTCCCTGACCCCGTGGGCGGAGGGCGCATGCACGATCGCGTAAAGGGCCTCGCCCTCCTGAAGCAGCGTGTGGGACGCGACAAAATCGTGGAAGGCTGGATGGAAGGCCCCTGTGGCGGGTCGGCCGATTTGCGCGGCATCAACGCGCTGATGGTCGATTTCTACGACGACCCGGTTTTTGTCCGCGACCTTTTCGATTACGTATTCGAGGTGGGCATGCGCTTTGCGCGGGCTCAGGTGGAAGCGGGCGCGGATGTCATCGGCATTGGCGACCCGGCGGCTTCGCTGGTGGGGCCGAAGATTTACCAGGAGTTCGTCTGGCCTTACGAGAAGAAGATGGTGGATGGCCTGCACGCTCTCGGCGCCCGCGCGCGACTGCACATATGCGGCAACACCCGCCGCATCCTGGAAGGGATGGGCCGCTTGGGCTGCGATTTTATGGATATTGATTCCCTGGCGCCGCTGGCCAAGGCGCGGGCGAGAATGGGACCCCGGCAGGTCCTGCTCGGAAATCTCGATCCGGTGCGCGATCTGCGCGCTGGTACGCCCCCATCAGTGTACTCGGCGGTGGCCGAATGCCACCGGCAGGCGGGCCCCTTCTTCATCGTGGGTGCAGGTTGCGAGGTGCCGCGTGATACCCCTGCCGAGAACGTCCGCGCCATGGTACGCTATGCGCGCGAAAATCACGCGCTGAAGACTTGGCAGGATTCGACGAGGACTTCCTCGGTTGATTGACCAGAAAACACACCGCATCGTTCTAAGGCCCCTGCAGGCGGAGCTCGTGGCTCCCGCCGGAGCCGCCTTGCGCGACCTGCTTTTTGCGCAAGGGGTGGAATTTCCCTGCGGCGGGCAGGGGCGATGCCGCGGCTGCCGCGTCCGCGTACTGGAGGGAACGGCGGAGGTCAACGCCGCACAGCGCGAGCGCCTGAGCGCGGAGGAACTCGCCAGCGGCTGGCGGCTGGCCTGTCAGTGCTCGCTCCATGACGATCTGGTCATCGGGCTGCGCCAATGGGACGCGGCCATCCTGGTGGACGACACTCCCTTTGCCTTCCAGCCGCGGGAGGGCTTCGGCGTGGCGGTGGACCTGGGAACCACCACTCTGGTCGCCCAGTTGCTCGACCTCCGCACCGGCTGCGTGCTGGCTGTGCGCACGGCGCTCAACTCCCAAGCGCGGTTTGGCGCCGATGTCATGAGCCGCGTCCGTTTCGCGGTGGTGGAAGGCGGGCAGCCGCAGCTCCGGGACAGCATTCGCGCGCAGATCGGAAGCTTGATCGAGCAGCTGGTGTTTGCCGCCCAGATCCCCGGCGCGGAGATTCGCAAGGTCGCCCTGGTGGGCAACACGGTGATGCATCACCTGTTTTGCGGGCTGGATGTTGAGCCCCTTTCGCGCTATCCTTTCGAGTCGCCGCATCTCGGCCTGCAGGCTCTCACCGCAGGCGAATTGGGGTGGAAGCTTCAGGGCAGCCCGCAGGTGCACTTTCTCCCCTGCCTGGGCGGGTTTGTGGGGAGCGATATTCTGGCCGGTATGCTGGCCACCAACCTTGGCGAACGCGAGGACCTGAATGCGCTGGTCGATTTGGGCACGAACGGAGAGATCGTGATCGGGAATCGCGAGCGCTTGCTGTGCGCTTCCACGGCTGCCGGCCCGGCCTTTGAGGGGGCACGGATTTCGATGGGCATGCGCGCCTCGACCGGCGCGATCTCCGAGGTGAAGGTGGAAGACCAGCAGCTTCGTTGTCGCGTGCTGGGGAATGTTCCACCCCAGGGATTGTGTGGCAGCGGGCTGGTGGATGCCGTCGCGGCCGGACTCGATCTGGGCAGGATCCAGGCTTCCGGACGCTTTGCCAACGGGACCGGCGCCTGGGAGTTGTCCCCACCCGTGGCGCTGACGCAGGGCGACATCCGCGAGCTGCAACTCGCCAAGGGCGCCATCGCCGCAGGCATTCGCATCCTGCTTGAGCGGTGCGGCGCCTCCCCCCGCGAAGTCACGAAACTTTATCTCGCGGGGGCCTTTGGCAATTACATCAACCGCACGAGCGCGGCGCGCATCGGGCTGATCGGCTTTCCCTCGGAGAAAGTGGAGGCGGCCGGGAATACCGCTTTGCTGGGGGCGAAGCTAGCCCTCTTCAGCCCGGAGGGTGAGGACGGTTCCTATACCCGCCTGCGCAGCAGGACGGAGCACGTCGCGCTCAATGCTGACCCAAGTTTTCAGGAAATCTTTGTGGAGGAACTGGCTTTTCCACAAGGCACCCATGCTTAACCTAAAAGGGAGACTCGTATGACACTCTTCGAAGAACTTCAACAAGCTATCATCAATGGGAAGGCCCCCGTCGCCAAGGAATTGACCGACAAGATGCTGAAAGAAGGCATTCGGCCCGCCGAGATCTTCCCCAAGGCCATCGTCCCGGCCATGGACGAGGTGGGGCGGCGCATGCGGGATTGCGAGTTTTTCATTCCCGAGGTGCTGATTGCCGCACGTGCGGCGCGTGCTTCCACCGACATTCTACGGCCCCTGCTGAGTGGAGATGAGGCCCTCCGCTCCGCCGGCACGGTGGTATGTTGCACGGTAAAGGGCGACCTGCACGACATCGGCAAGAACATCGTGGCCATGATGCTGGAGAGCGCCGGCTTCCGCATAATTGACCTGGGCGTAGATGTCACGGCTGAGAAGATTGTCGAGGCCGTTCGCCAGCACCATGCCAATATCGTGGCGCTGTCGGCTCTTCTCACCACCACGATGGTCAACATGAAGGCGGTGATCGAGGCGCTCACGGCGGCGGGGCTGCGCGACAAGGTGAAAGTGCTGGTAGGCGGCGCACCCCTTACCGACGCTTGGGCTCACTCGATCGGTGCGGACGGCTATGGCAAGGACGCGCCGGCCGCCGTGGAGTTGGCGCGGCAACTCGCCCCGGCCTGAGCCGTCACCCCCACAGAGACTCTGTGACCCGCCGTGGCCCATCAGGCAGCCGCGCGCAGGCAGAGGCCAGGCCATGATGACTTCACGCGAGCGAGTCCGGCTTGCTCTTGAGCACAAGGAACCCGACCGCGTCCCCCTCGACCTGGGCGGAACGTCGGTGACGGGAATGCACGTGGACACCGTCTATCGACTACGCCAGGCGCTGGGGTTGGATGCGCCCGGGACACCCATCAAGATCATCGAGTTTGTCCAGATGCTCGGTGAAATCAAGCCGGACTTGCTGGACGCATTGAAAATTGATACGGCATTCCTGGCTGGTACAGGGACAGCGTTCGGCTTCGAACTGAAAGACTGGAAGGAGTGGAGAACCTTCGCTGGTACACCGGCGCTCGTGCCGGCCGGGTTTAACACCCGGGACGAGAAGAACGGCGACCTGCTTCTGTATCCGCAAGGCGACCGTTCGGCGCCACCTTCCGGCCGCATGCCGCGCGGTGGACTCTACTTCGACGTCATCGTGCGCCAGGAGCCTCTGGACGAAAAGAACCTGCGCGTCGAAGACAATCTGGAAGAATTCAGCCCCGTCTCCAGCCAGGAATTGGAACACTATCGGCGGCGGGCCGAGGAACTCTACACCCAAACGGACAAGGCCATTATCCTGAACCTGGGCGCTCTGGCGCTCGGCAACATCGCGCGGGTGCCGGCGCCCGGGTTGAAATACCCCAAGGGGATCCGCGATGTCGAGGAGTGGTATGTCAGCCTGAGCTCCCGCCGCGACCACATCTACAAGATTTTCGAACGCCAGACCGAGATCAACCTGCTAAACCTGCAGAGGATTAACGAGGTCGTAGGCAACCGCGTGACCGCTGCGTACCTTACCGGCACGGATTTTGGCGCGCAGAATGGGCCGTTCGTTTCACCCCGGACCTACCGCGACCTCTTCCTGCCTTTCCACAAACAGATCAATGACTGGGTGCACCGCCACGCCACCTGGAAAACCTTCATTCATAGCTGCGGGTCCGTCCGGGCCCTGATCGAAGATTTCATCGTTGCGGGCTTTGACATCCTCAATCCTGTGCAGTGCTCGGCGGCGGGCATGGATCCCTTTGAGCTGAAGCGGGAATTTGGTGACCGGATTACGTTCTGGGGTGGCGGTGTGGATACGCAACGCACGCTCCCCTTCGGCTCACCGCAGGAAGTTCGCCAGGAAGTTCGCGAACGAATCAAGGCATTCGCTCCCGGCGGGGGCTTCGTGTTCAACGCCGTCCACAACATTCAGGCACTCGTGCCCGTGGAAAACGTGCTCGTCCTGTACCGAGCCGCGCGCGAGTACGGGAGCTACCCATTGCGCCTGGACGCAGCGGCCTAGCCCCTTTTCCATACGGATCAGTGCACCACCGAAGAAGAGATAATGAAGAAGACGCGTGGCCTGTTGATCGGTTTCAGTCTGTTGATCGGCGTGTTAATTTTTTCCAGGGCTTCCTCTAGGGCGAGCAACAAAGCCGAGGTTCCTGCAGCGCCTGCTCAGGGGTCGGCCGACCTAAGCATCGTGGGCGAGTGGCAAGGCAACACCGGAATTCGCTACACGATCAGGCAGGACGGGGCGTCGTTTACCTGGTGGGCAGCGGCAATTCATGAAAAGGCCACCGGGACCATTCGTGGTCGGGAGTTGAGCGCGTCCTGGGAGGGTGACAACGGCAGCCATTCGGCGACGGCGCGGATTACCTCGGAGGACGGCAACGGGCGGGCGACGCGTATTGAGTTTTCCAATGGCGCAGTCTTCACTCGACCTGGGACGCTCTAGCCTCACTCTCACAAACCGGGATTCGCAGTTTCGTGTCAAACTGCAGTCAGCTACTGTGTACAAAGGGATCTTGTCAGGCATGCGAGTCTGTCCATCGAAGGGAGCTAGCCCATGTTGACTTCACGTGAGCGCGTCAATCTCGCCCTGAATCATCAGGAGCCCGACCGCGTGCCGCTCGACCTCGGCGCGAGCGCCGTTACCGGGATGCAGGTTGACACCGTCTACAAGCTGCGCCAGGCGCTCGGCCTGGACGCCCCCGGCAAACCGGTGAAAGTCGTCGAACCCTACCAGATGTTGGGCGAAATCAAGCCCGACCTGATGCACGCGCTCGGCATCGACGTGGTGGGCCTGGGGAAGCCTGCCACCATGTTTGGTTTCAAGAATGAAGGCTGGAAGCCCTGGACAACTTTTGCCGGCACACCAGTGCTGGTCGCCGCAGGCTTCAATACCGACCCGGACGAGAATGGTGACATCCTGTTGTACCCCGAAGGAGACCGGTCGGTCCCCCCCAGCGGCCGCATGCCGAAAGGCGGTTTCTATTTTGACTCCATTCCCCGCCAGCTTCCGCTCGACGACAACAACCTGAAGCTCGAAGACAACCTCGAAGAGTTCGGCCCCATTTCCGACGCGGATCTGGCGCATCTGAAGCGCGAGGCGGAGAGGATCTGGACCGAGACCGACAAAGCCGTGCTGGGGAACTTCGGAGGAACGGCCTTCGGTGACATCGCATTGGTCCCCGGACCCTGGCTGAAGCATCCCAAGGGTATTCGCGACGTCGAGGAGTGGTACGTCAGCACCGCCATGCGCCGCGACTTCGTTTACAAGATTTTTGAGCGCCAGTGTGAGATCGGAATCAAGAATCTCGAGAAGGTTCACCAGGTCGTGGGGAATCGCGTGACGGCGGTTTTTGTTTCCGGGACGGATTTCGGGCAACAGACAGGCCCGTTTGTATCACCCAAGGCCTATCGAGAACTCTTTAAGCCATTCAACAAGGCAGTAAACGACTGGGTCCACAAGCACACCACGTGGAAAACCTTCATTCACTCGTGTGGCTCGGTCCGGGCCTTGATTCCCGACTTCATCGACGCGGGCTTTGACATCCTCAATCCCGTCCAGTGCTCGGCGGCGTGTATGGCGCCGGAAGAACTCAAGCAGGAGTTTGGGGACCAAGTGACGTTCTGGGGCGGTGGCGTGGACACCCAGAAAACGCTGCCGTTCGGGACGGTCGAAGAAGTTCGCCAGGAAGTCTGCGCGCGCTTGAAGACCTTCGGGAAGGGCGGAGGTTACGTCTTCAACACCATTCACAATGTGCAGGCGCGCGTCCCCATCGAGAACGTCCTGGCCGTGTACGAAACCGTACGCACCTGCGGCCGTTCGGGTGACTGAACCCCATGCGGCTCCTCAGGATGACAGCCTTGGCGGTTCTTCCGCAGCCTGTTTAGCCCCGCCGTTACAAGGCCTTTCTGATTATCCCCGTGCTTCGCGCCCCTACCCGCTTCAGGGCGCGGACGTGACCGACTCGAGGGGAGGAAGGGCCTCGCCCTCCTTGAAAGTTCTGGTAAAGGCTTGCAGTCGCGCCTGAATCCGCCGCCAGAATTCGTACTCCGCGTCCCATCGCCCCAGGGCGGAGGGCAGCCGGTAGGGCGTGAATTCCGCCAGCCAATTCCGGCGATAGATCTCCTTGAGTTCGGTGATCGCGTCCATTTGATCCGTGAGCCGCCCGTGGGATTGATAGGTGATGTCCGAACCCAGTTGACTCCCAAGCTGCTCGTCGGTGGGATGCGGCCCCAGATCCTTCCAGCGCTCGGCAATTTCCAGGGCGTTCAGAAACTTGAACGCGGCGTAGTCAAGCAGGCGGCTCCCGAAGAGCAGGCTTGCGAGGGTCGTGGCATCCCCGGCGAGGGCCAGCGCCCGGTCGAAATGCGTCTGCGCGTCTTCGGCCAGGAGGCGCGCTTGGTGCAAGTCCTCCCGATGCTCGCCGGCGCTTTTCAGCATTGCCGGCGCGAAGGGATCACCCCACAGGGCCAGCATGGTGTCCTGTCCCAGCACCTTCTGCAAGGTGGTTTCCGACCGCGCCAGCTTTTCCAGCCCCGCCGCCACTTCCGGAGCGGCCGCGGTAGGGTACATCAGGCGCGCGTAATCGGAAATAAACTGCTGATGATTGACCGGCTCGGACTGCCACGGGACGACGGCGCCGTAAGCGATCCCGGGCCACGACATGCGGAGCAGGTTCTGGGCGCTGTCGGTCCAAACGGTATTCATCAGCCCCAGAGCGTGGGATTTCCTGCCGGCCGCCACGAATGTGTCGATATTCTCAAAAGTCGTGTCGAAATCCGGCGCAATTTCGTTCCAACAGTGCACGCCCGTCGCCACGATGTGCGGCACGCTGTGGGCAACCAGCGGGTCGAGCCAGCGCTTGTATTCCGGATCGGGTTGCGCCTCGTAGTACCAGGCCACGGCGATAATGCCGGGCGGGAGTTGGGCGACGATTTCGGGGTACTTCACCATAATGTCAGCCCAGGCCAGCACATGCTTTCCCCGCTGTTGGAAGAGGCGCGCCACGCGTCCCAACTGGTCCACAAAAAGCTTGGCCGGCGTCGCACCGGCGCCTTGTTCGCGGGCGGCCTTTTCAATCTGCCAGGTTTCGTCAAAGCCGATATGCACGAACGGGCTGGGGAACAGTTTTGATATTTGTTCCGCCCAATCGGTGAGCAAATCCATCGCCCGGGGGTTCTCGGGATTGAACTCCTCCCCGTGCGGGAAGGGCGCTAGGTCTGAGTACTCCTCAACTCGGAAAAGATCGTGCAAATGGCCGTACAGCTCCAGGCAGGGAGCCACATCGATGTGGCGGGCGCGTCCGTAAGCGATGATGCGCCGCACCGCGGCCTGCGTGAAGCGGCCGTCAGGATTCAGGAGCGGGTATCCCTCCAGCTCGATGCTGGCTTCGTTGTAGAAGTAGTATTGGTTCACCTTCCAGCGCGCCAGGAAATCCAGTTGCCGCTCCACTTCCGCTTCCGTGGGCAACGCACCGTGGCTCATGTCCACCATCGGGCCGCGATAAACCAGCAGCGGCCAGTCGTGGATTTCCACTTCCGGCAGCGAGGCCTGCACACCCTGCCCTTCCACGAGCTGCACGAGCGTCTGCACGCCATAGAAGACCGCGGCGGATGACCGCCCGCGGATTTCCACTCCCGCCGGCGTGACTTTCAGGTCGTATGCCTCGCGCGAATTCGGGCCGGGTTGCTCCCCGGGCAGGGGAAGAGGATCCACGCCACCCGTGCGCTCCAGCACGATGGCCGGCCCACTGCCCTGAGCGCCCGCCGAAACCTGGACGCCGGTCCGTTCCCGCAGGCGGCGCGCGAGATCGGAAGCGGCAAAGCGGTCCTCCTCCGCAGGAGACAGCGAGGCCAGGCGAATTCCCAACTCGCGCACCAGAAGGTGGCCCGGTCCATATTGGATTTTCTGCGGCCGTGGCAGCAGAGCGCTGCGTTCACACAGCCCCAAGCCGGGCAGAAGGGAAAGCCCGGCCAGTAAAAAGACAAATCGAGTTGGTTGCATCATCTCCTCCGCAAAGGGACAGCATTCTAACATCGGCCGACGGGTTTTGCGCCAGCCGTTCCGGTGGAATTGGGACCTTTAACCCGGATCTCTTACCACGGGATTGGAAGGGCGGGGCTAAACAGGCTGCGGGAAAACTCGTAGGCGGGGTCATTCTGAGGAGCCGCAGGCGACGAAGAATCTCGTATGTTCATGACAATGCGCAGGGCGAGATTCTTCGCTTCGCTCAGAATGACAGCAGGGA